>ERZ842401.200-NODE-200-length-82417-cov-6.253017_pt1 | contig 82417 bp, 68 predicted proteins | sample MGYA00521270_ERZ842401 | MGnify/ENA primary metagenome ERZ842401 (study PRJEB31892, sample SAMEA3878208) | bioreactor metagenome | biome: Moose rumen | place: Sweden | collected 2011-10 | study: EMG produced TPA metagenomics assembly of the PRJEB12797 data set...
CCTACAAAGACCAAACCTTGGGTCGAGTTGAGATTGGCGGACGTTATGGCTTTACTGATGCCTTGTCAGCCTATGCCTGGGCTAATTACACCTTTGGCAGTTCATATGATGCGTATGCCCTCGGTGCAGGGTTGAATTATGCCTGGTAGCTCTGAATTACGCAAAAGAGGGTACATCAAAATGTACCCTCTTTTTTTGCTCATAGAGAGATTTTGCGTTAACTTTTTTGTTCCGATTCTAATCAAAAATCAAATTTAAGGGCTTTTTTTTGCCCGTAGAGAAGTTTTTTACCATTTTAGATGGGCATAAGTTGCATAAAAAAATAGTTATTTTCTGTGATTCTGCTAATATTCTGCCTAGTTAAAACGATAATAAGGTAAAGAAATGACAGAAGAAAATATGGAAGAAAACGTCGTTGCCAACGCCGTAGACAAGCCCGCGCAAGACATTACCCCGGTTGACATATCGGAAGAAATGCGCCGCTCTTATCTTGACTATGCAATGAGCGTTATCGTTTCTCGTGCATTGCCTGATGTTCGCGACGGCTTAAAGCCGGTTCACCGCCGTATCATCTATTCAATGTTTGAGAATGGTTATGACTACAATCGCCCGTTCCGTAAATCAGCCCGTATCGTCGGTGATGTTTTGGGTAAATATCACCCCCATGGCGACAGTTCGGTTTATGATGCAATGGTTCGTATGGCACAACCGTTTGCCATGCGTGTTCCGATGGTTGACGGACAAGGAAACTTTGGTTCAATGGATGGTGATGGTGCAGCGGCTATGCGTTATACAGAGGCCAGACTTGCCAAAGTTGCCCATGCGTTGATTGAGGACATTGACAAAGATACAGTTGACTTTATGCCTAACTATGATGAGAGCTTGCAAGAGCCTATTGTCTTGCCGGCAAGATATCCTAACTTGTTGGTCAACGGCACCAATGGTATTGCCGTCGGTATGGCTACCAATATTCCGCCGCACAACTTGGGCGAGGTAATTTCAGCTTGCTGTGCATATATTGACAATCCGGATATCACCATTGATGAGCTCATTCATTATGTCCCCGGACCTGATTTCCCGACCGGCGGCTTAATCTTAGGACAATCCGGTGCCAAGTCGGCATATTATACCGGTCGCGGCTCTGTGGTTATGCGTGCAAAATGCACCATTGAAGAAATCCGTAAGGACAGAGAAGCCATCATTGTTCACGAAATTCCTTATCAAGTCAACAAAGCCGCTATGGTTCAGCGCATTGCCGAGCTGGTTAAAGAAAAGAAAGTTGAAGGCATTTCCGATATCCGTGATGAGTCTGACCGTCAGGGTGTTCGCGTAGTTATTGAGGTCAAAAAAGACGTTCAGGCCGATGTAATTTTGAACCAACTCTACAAACTCACACCTTTGCAGACCAGTTTTGGTATGAATATGCTCGCCATCAACGGCGGTCGCCCGATGATGCTCAACTTAAAAGACATTATCTCGGCTTTCATTGAGTTCCGTGAAGAAGTTATCCGTCGCCGCACCATTTATGAGCTCAACAAAGCTCGTGATCGTGCTCATACTTTGGTAGGTTTGGCAATCGCGGTTGAAAACATTGACCCCGTGATTGAGCTTATTCGTACAGCACCGTCTCCGCAAGAGGCTAAAGATGCTTTGCTGTCCAAAGCTTGGCCGGCCGGCGATGTCGAGCCTTTGGTCATTTTGATTGATGAGCCTGACCGCAAGGTCGAAAACGGGCATTATCACTTGTCCGAAGCGCAAGCTAAAGCCATTTTGGACTTGAGATTGCAACGTTTGACCGGTTTGGAGCGTGATAAAATTCACCAAGAGTTGTATAACTTGGGTGATGAAATCAAAGAATGCCTCTCAATTTTGGGCAGCCGTGAAAAACTCTATGGCATTATGCGTGATGAATTGGTTGCTATTAAAGACGAGTACGCAACTCCGCGCTTGACCAAGATTGAAGAATTTGAGTTTGAGCAAGATGTTGAATCTCTCATTCAGCGTGAGGATATGGTTGTTACCGTAACCGAGGCCGGCTATATCAAACGCGTTCCGCTCAACGCCTACAAAGCGCAAAAACGTGGCGGCAAAGGCAAGTCAGGTATGACAACCAAAGAGGAAGATTTTGTATCTCGCTTGTTTGTAACCTCAACCCATACGCCGGTTTTGTTCTTCTCTTCCAAAGGTTTGGTATACAAGCTCAAAGTTTACAAACTTCCGCTTGGTTCTCCGACCTCAAAGGGCAAGCCATTTGTAAACTTGTTGCCGCTGGATGAGGGCGAGAACATTACCACCATTATGCCGTTGCCGGAAAAAGAAGCCGACTGCAAGAACCTGTCAATCATGTTTGCTACCAAGAGCGGTATGGTTCGTCGCAACAGCCTGATGGACTTTGTAAACATTCAGTCCAACGGTAAGATTGCAATGAAACTTGATGATAACGACAAGCTGATTAACGTCCGTATTTGTACCGAAAAAGATGACGTAATGTTAGCAACCCGTAGCGGTAAATGCATACGTTTCCCGGTTACCGAAGTCAGAGTATTTGTCGGACGTAACTCGGTCGGTGTTCGTGGTATCAAACTTGCGGACAAAGACGAAGTTATTTCAATGTCGGTATTAAATCACAGTGATGCTACATCTGAAGAGCGTGATGAATATGCTAAGATAGTATCTGCAATCAAACGTATGGAAGCCGAACACGGCGGCGAAGCCGGCATTAAGGCAGAAGATACAGGTCTGCTCAACTTGTTGACCGCAGAAAAATTTGCCGAAATGCAGGCCAATGAGCAGTTTATCTTGACTGTTACCTGCACCGGTTATGGCAAACGCTCGTCTTCTTACGAATATCGTGTAACCGGTCGTGGCGGTTCAGGTATTGCCAATATGGAGATGTCTCCGCGTAATAAAGAGGTTGTCAGCTCGTTCCCGATTGAAAATGACAACCAAATTATGATGGTAACCGACGGCGGCAAACTTATCCGCATGCCGGTTGAAGATATCCGTATTGCCGGACGTAAGACACAAGGTGTTATCTTGTTCCGTACCGCTGAAGGCGAAAAGGTTGTTTCTGTAACTTGGCTTGATGCTGACTCTGAAGACGAAGAAGAACTGGAAAACGAGACCGGTTCTGAAGTTTTGGGTGAAAGCGTTGCCGATGACAGCGACCTTAATATCGACGAGGTCAGCGAACCGGAAACTCAAGAAGAAGACGATTAGTTTTCATCTTCTTTTCAACAAAAAACTCCGACTGTGAAGCCGGAGTTTTTTGTTAAACGTCATTGCGAGGAACACACCGCATTACTACCTTTCTCGTCATTGCGAGGAGCGGAAGCGACGTGGCAATCCATTACAGTCATCCCTAAAAAACAGTCATCGCTCCAAAAGCGTAAGCCTTTTGGTCAAGCGATCTTCAACTTTTTATAAAAATAAAATATTTTCCTTGTTCCTGAAAACACTGAAGATGCTCTGACCTCGCATTTTTAATGCTCGGAGGCATGACATTTTGGACTGGATTGTTTTTCTGCCCCCCAACATACCCAAAAGTATATATAAAACAAAATATTACACCGAAATGTCGGGCTAAAATTTATCTTTTTTTATAACATTTTGCTAAAAATATTTTATAACTCATTGTTTTTGCATAAAATATTGTTGCCGATTTTTCTCGCTTTTTGCTCAATTTTATGCTACAATTAACCTATGATTAACCAATGAAAAAGGGGGCCGCAATGAATAAGTTTTTATTACCTCTCACCGCAATTGCTCTGTGTTTCTCTTATCAAGCAATGGCGGCATCAGATAGCGCGACAGGTAATTCAAAGGCAAAAATCATTGCCCCGGTTACCATTACCGCTGGCGATGACATGAATTTTGGTACCATGTTATCATCATCAGCTCATAACGTTATACTTACTACTGCTGATGGCAGAACAAGCTCTGTGTCAAGTATGTTGGTAGATGATAGCGCCAATACTCCTAAAGCCGGACGTTTCACTATTAACAATGGAGGTACAGCAGCTGTTACCGCTACGATAACTTTGCCATCATCGACAAAAATATCAAACAGTGGAACAGACCTGACGGTTGATACCTTTACCTCAGACTTCCCGACTGGATCAAACAATATTCCTGCCGGCGATACTACTCTTAAGGTCGGTGCAACATTGCATGTAACTGCCAGTGCTCCATCCGGTGATTATTTGGGCACATATGATGTAACAATTAACTACTAGTTACATATTTGCGGTTCTCGAATAAGGCGAGAAGCTGTTTTATAAAAACAGCTTTCTCGCCTGTTTTTTATTTATCGTCATTGCGAGGAGGGCTCTTGCCCGCCGTGGCAATCCATCGCCGTAGCCATCCCCCTCGTCATTGCGAGGCGGTTTACCGCCGTGGCAATCCATATTTAATGTCATTCCTCGCATGGTGCTACGCATCCGTGCGTCAAGGAATCTCGGCTTCAGTGCATAGCACTGCTTCTTTGTAATAAAACAGGGAAGATCCCTGGACGTTTTGTTCCAAAACGAGGGATGACTGTTTTATTTATTGTCATTGCGAGGAGGGCTCTGGCCCGACGTGGCAATCCATCCTCCGACAAAAAGAATGCCACTTGATTTTTTATCCGTTTTGTTGCACAGTATCAAAAGACTTATTCAATCAAAGGATTATGACTATGGAAAAGACTAAAACCCTTGCCCTGATGACCGTTCTTGTTCTGCTTTTTATGTGGGTCGGTAACATTGTCGGCGGTGCTGCCGGTACAAAAGTTGCTTTTTGGGCGGCATTGGGTACAAACTTTGTCAGTTATTTTTTCAGCGACAAAATGGTTTTGTCGCACTACAACGCCATTGAGGTTGATTCAAAAACTTCTCCGTTGCTTTATGACATTGTTGCTCGCTTGGCTCATCGAGCCGGCTTGCCTATGCCAAGGGTTTACATTATCCCCGAACATGTTCCCAATGCCTTTGCTACAGGGCGCAGTCCTTCACACGCCGCCGTTGCCGCCACCCAAGGTTTGGTTGATCTGATGACCCCGCAGGAAATTGAGGGTGTTTTAGCGCACGAAATGAGTCATGTTCGTCATTATGACATCTTAATCAGCACCATTGCTGCCGTATTTGCCGGTGCCATCGTTATGCTCGGTAATATTGCCCGTAGCGGTCTTGCCGGTCGCAATGGTAACGGACGAGCCAAAAGTTTGGGTGTGCTGATTGCCGCCGTTCTTATGCCTCTTGCCGCAACGGTAATTCGTATGTCAATCTCGCGTTCGCGTGAGTTTCGTGCTGATGAGGGTGCGGCTCACTTGACCGAACATCCTGAATGGCTTATGTCTGCTCTTGCCAAACTTGATGATTATGCTGCTCACAGTAATCGTCTTGCCAATGCCAACTCACAAACTGCTCATATGTTCATCATTAATCCGCTTACCGCAACTGAAGCAATGACACGCATATTCAGCACTCACCCGAGTACAGCCGAGCGTATTGCCCGCCTTGAAGACATTCGTAAAGGTCGTCCGGCCGAAAAATAAGGGAACCGAATTTGAACACAAAAAAAGTTTTAGTCTATCGCGACTATGGCTGTGGCGATCTGAATAATTTAGAAAAGCGCCTGCGCGAACATTTTTCTCCACTTGATATAGCGGTAGATTTTACCGATTCTGCCTCAATTATCAAAGACAATGCCTTAAATGACAATGTTGTTCTTTTAGTTATGCCCGGCGGTGCCGCTACCCCATATATCCAAAAACTCAAAACTCTCGGTAGTAATAAAATTCGTGATTATGTTGCAAACGGCGGAAACTACCTTGGTGTTTGTGCCGGAGCTTATTATGCATGTACCAAAGTAGAGTTTGAAACCGACATCAAACCCATGTCCATAACCCGAACCCAAGACTTGCTCAATTTGGTTGATGCTTCTGCCGTCGGAACTCTGCATAAAGAACTCAACATCAGACCATATATGACCAATGCCGCATCATCAGCGGCGGTCAGACTGCGTTGGCTGAATGATGATGAGTTTTGTTATGCTCACTATCACGGAGGTCCCAAGTTTTTACCGACAAATGATAAATTTGAGGTTTTGGCAACATATGCAGATGTTGCCGATTGTCCTCCGGCGATTATCGCTAAAAATTATGGTCAGGGCAGAGTAGTGCTTTCCGGCGTTCATTTTGAGGACAAAGGACAAGATCTTGCCAAAGCTGTCCACGCCATGCGCATCGATTTTAAACATGCCTCTAAGGTTGCAACGGAGCTTACTGCCCACGAACAGTCTCGCCAAAATCTGTTTTACAAAATAATGTCTGAATTTTCACGCTGATTCTTCAATTTTTTTTAAAACTCATAAATACCGATTTTATTATGCTCAAGCCACTTTTATAGTTTCTCTAAAGTGCCTACTTTACACTCCTCTCAAAGTGTAATATACCGATTGTATGTTTACTTTTGGAGAAAAAGACTATGATGCGTGACTTCGTGCGCTTTTGCTTGCGCTGTTTTTTCAAGTTGTTTAAAGTCAGGTTTGAAATGCGTTTTGATCCTGCCAAACTTCCGACCAAGGGATTATATATTTCCAACCATGTTTCTTATGTTGATCCGATAGTATTGTTTGCCTTTTTGCCCGGCAACCCGATTTTTGCTCTGCATGGACAGCTTTATCGCAACTACTGGGTTCGTTTGCTGATGAAAACCGCAGATGTTATGGAATACGGCAACATTGATGTTCCTGACTTGAAACAGCTTATTGCTAAAGTTAATGAGGGGCGTCTCTGTGTAATGTTCCCTGAAGGGCGAATGACTAACAACGGCAATATTATGAAAATTTATGAAGGTGCCGGACTGCTTGCCGATAAAACCGATTCTCCTGTAATTCCTATTTGGATTAACGGTCTGCAATATTGCCATTTTTCACGCACCCGTGGTCGCTTGCCTCGCCGCTATTTTCCAAAGGTAAAAATTGTTGTTGACGCCCCACGCCCGCTCAAGCTCAAAGACGAGCTTCGCCATCAACGCAACCATATTTCCAACGAAATTTATATGATTATGCGTGAACAGGCCTTTGAGTCTATGTATAACCCGCAATTGACTGTGTTTACACAGTTAATCAAAGCCGCCAAAATCCACGCCAAAAGGGCATGCGGTTTCAAACGCCCCAAAGTTTTAGAAGATATTGGTCGCAAACCAAAGAGTTTTAAGGATATTATGCTTGCCTCATATGTTTTGGGACGTCATTTTCACCAAGGAGCCGCTCATCAGGAATCAATAGCAATTATGCTACCCAACTCGGTTGCCGCCATTTGCACGTTTTTTGGGCTCAATGCGTATGGTCAGGTTCCGGTTATGATAAACTTTAGCGCCGGTGTTCAAAACATCGTCAGCGGGCTAAAAACCACCCTTACAAAAAAAGTTATTACTTCCAAACTGTTTGTAAAAAAAGCCGGTCTTGAGCCGGTGGTTGAAGCTATTAAAGAAAACGGTTTTGAAGTTTGCTATCTGGAAGAAGTGGCTAAAAGGATTTCAATTTGGGCGAAAATCTTGGCATTTTTGCAATACAAAGTCAAATATGTTCCTTATCGGGCTACTCCTGACGACCGCGCAGTCATTTTGTTTACTTCCGGCTCTGAAGGTGCACCGAAAGCGGTGGTCTTGTCCAACCGCAATGTCATTTCAAACGTATGGCAGATTGCCACATTTGAAACGCTTAATCGTACCGATGTTGTGCTCAATTCTATGCCGATTTTTCACAGTTTTGGTCTGGTCTTGGGAACACTTTATGCGCTGTATCAGGGAGCCAAGGTCTTTCTTTATCCTTCCCCCCTGCATTTCCGCGTAATCAGTGATTTGTTATACGAGCTTGAAGCCACGGTTATGATTGGTACTGACACATTTTTCCGCAGCTATGCCAAAATCTCTCACCCGTTGGATTTTGGAACATTACGCTTATGTTACGCCGGAGCTGAAGGAGTAAAGCTTGACACCCGCAATATCTTAAACGAGCGTTTGGGAGTTCGCCTTATGGAGGCTTATGGTACTACCGAATGTTCGCCTGCCGTTGCCGGCAACAATATGGTGTTCAACAAATTTGGTACCATCGGTAAACTTTGCCCCGGTATGCAGTGTCATTTGGAAAAAGTTGACGGTATAGAAAAGGGTGGAGAACTGGTTGTTAAAGGTCCGAATGTTATGGCCGGCTATATTTTTGCCGACAATCCGGGGGTTTTGGTTCCGCCTGAGGACGGTTGGTACCATACCGGCGATGTGGTTGATATTGATGAAATCGGCTTTATCAGCATTAAAGACCGTATCAAACGTTTTGCTAAAGTCGGCGGTGAAATGGTCTCTCTGCGTGCCGTTGAAAATATGATTGCGAAAGCGTACGAAGGGCAAGATGACTTTGCATGCGGTGTTGTTGCTATTCCGCATGAACACAAAGGCGAGCAGATTGTTGTGGTAACCAACGAGCCGAGCCTGACCATGGACAAGCTTCGCGATTTTATCAAGCAAAACGGTTATCCTGAACTCTATATGCCGCGAACTATTTTGTACAAGGATAAAATCCCGATGTCCGCTACCGGCAAAATCGACAATGTAACGCTTAAAAAAGAGGTTTTGGCGGAACTTGCAACCGCTAATGCCGCATAGCTTATACGTTATTTTTTGCGATCACTATTGGCAACAATCATGTATAGAATGATTGCTGCAAAAAACAGCGATATTGAGTTGAACAACATCATTTGTACAGAGTGTACATATGCTCCGTACAATATCCATGCCAATATGCCTGTACAATAAATAGCATAACTCAACAACGATAAACCTTTGACATTTCGAGTTTTGATGGTCTGTATAGTTTGTGGCAAAAAACATATGGCGGTGCAAACTCCTGCCAAATATCCCAAAAATTCTCCGATAAAATTCATAATAAAATCTTTCAATTAAACCCAGTGTTTGCGCTTCTATGCCATATTTTGAATATTTTTTCAATAGCAAAAATTGTCTGCTTGTTTTGTATTTTTAGGGATGCGGAAATTTTAGCCATAAAATAAACAAAATTGTTGCAAATTAACAGAAAATGATATATAAAGCATTGCATGTTGGCGATAAATAAGGCAATACAAATGAGTATCAGTCAAAAATGTAAAAGATTTTTTGTCAAAAAAAGTCCCATGCAAGATGTTTCAGCCCAAAAGGAACCTCTGTCTGTAAAGCGATTACTTGACGAACGTAACGAACTGGCAACAAAAAACGACGGATTGCCTCATGTCGGTTCCCGACCTGAATTTCAAGAGTTTTATACAACAGTCAAAAAAGTTAAAGAAGCCTTTGATTTATATGGCTTTTCAGAAAATTTACTGGATAAAAATCTCCCTTTACCCCCAGCAGAAAAAGTAAGATTGGGTTCTGGCAGTCCTGCTGCTTTTCCAGCTTTTCCTACTGCTAAAAAGAAAATAATCGAGGCTCTTGAAAGCAATAAAATACACGAATACCCCCTAGCCGCCGGAAACGAGACTGCCAGAGAAGAATTTGTTAAATATCTTGCAAGCATTGGTTTTAAAAACGATACCCCGTATGCTGACAGTCAAACAGTTGTCAACGGTTTATCAAGGGAAAACGTAATATTTACTTCCGCAACAACTCAAGCTTTTGATTTAATTCTTAAGGTTATCGCCCGGAAAGATGACATTGTTTTGATGACCGCGCCAAATTATGGTTTGTTTTCTTTTATGCCAGAAAGAGTTGGTGCGAGAGTTGAAGTTGTTTCCTTAAAAGAAGAAAACGATTGGTTGCTTAATCCTCAAGATTTGGCTCAAAAAATAGATGACTTAAATCAAAAATGTGCCGCATTACATAAAAACAAAAAAACTCGTATGCCTCGGGTAGTAGCATTTTTCAATATGAATCCTCATAATCCTCTCGGTAAAGTCATGGGCAAAAGTCGTCTTGAGCTGCTGACACAAATCGGCCAAGTTTGTATTGAACGCGGAGTTTTTGTAATTGATGATTTAGTTTATCGAGATCTTGCGTTTAATCGTGATGAACTGGCTGTTCCGATTTCTTCAATCAAAGGAATGTTTCAAAATACAATTTCCTTATTTAGTCTTTCAAAAGCATATAGCTTGGCAAGCTTGCGTGCCGGTGCCATTGTTGCCGACGAAACAGTCATAAGAGGAATAAGGAATGCAATATTTCAGTCATTGGATTCGGTTTCGACATTACAGGTTGCAGCCATTGCCGGTGCTTTTAACACCTCAGCTGAAAGGCAGAAAGAATATCAAAAATATTTTTCTAAATTAATACCCGAATATCAATATCGGTATCAATTAATCAAAGCTCTTGTTGAAGGTGTTTCTGCTGTTCAGGATAAAAATTTACAAAAACAAATTATCCGAGATGTTGAAAAATACACCGACAGGGTCAAATCAAAAAAACTTCTGCAAGGTATGAAAGGCGTTCATTTGGCAGCCCGAACAACGCCGGAAGCTGGCTTTTTTGCTTTGTTAGACTTTTCTGGTTTAAAAAACAAATACTATTACGAATTGCAAATTAAACAAGAAGAAGACCTGATGAAATTTTTGTTCAATGATAACAACATCAAATTTATATCGGGAAAATCTATTTCTTGGCCTAATGATCAACAATTTATCGGCAGAGTTACATTTGCTTTGGAGCGTGATGACTTAATCTGGTGTTTTTCAAAAATTCATGAATCAGTTGAAAAACTAAAAGACAAAAAACAGAAATATAAAGGGTAAGACATTGGCAGACAACAAAAAAATTGCTATACTATCTTCTTCTCGCTTCGCTGGAAAAATAAACGAAGATATTTGGCTGCGTGATGCTCTCTTACTTCAAGGAGAACAATGTGAAATTGTCGCATGGGAAAATGAAAACATTGTCTGGACAGATTATAAAAGTGCTGTTTTAAGGAGCTGTTGGGGATATCACAATCATATAGACGATTTTTTAAAATTTCTGCATAAGTTAGACCATTTAAAAATTCCTTTATTTAATGACACACGAATTGTTGAATGGAATATTCAAAAAGACCTTCAGTTTAAAGATTTAAAGCTTTTGGGAATTAAAACTGTTCCGACAATATTTTTAGAAAATGATGCACTTAATTTCAAAAACGCCATTGCTGAGCATGGTTTCGAAAAATATGAAAATTTAGTAGTCAAACCGAGCATATCCGGTAGTGGAGATCGAACATATATTGTTTCTCAAAACAAGAACATTTCTGATTTCAAAAACAAATTATCACTTGAAGAAGCCGAATGTCTGTTTCAAAAAGCTGTTGCTGAAAATCAAGTGCGTGGCATTATAATACAGCCGTTCTTGCCAGGTATTTCAGAAGGTGAATATTCTTTCGTTTTTATTGACTCAAAGCTGACACACATTGCAATCCGCTATCCAGGAATTTTTGGTGCCAAAAAAGACCCGGTAGAGATAAAAAAATCACTTGTTTCCGATGATATGATGCTTTTTGCCGAGCAATGTCAAAAAGCTCTCAATCACATATCAAGCACAATAAAGAAAGGCTATGTTCCTCTATATTTGCGTTGTGATATCATAAGAAACAGTTCTCAACTTTATTTGATGGAAGCGGAAATGGCTGAACCGGACTTGTTAATCAAAACAATATCCTCAAACTCGGCAAGAGAAAATGTTATTAAAACATTTGCCGGCTCAATTATAGAGAGGAGCCGATAAAATGCAAAAGTTGATTATCACAATAGACGGACGTGTTTGCAGTGGAAAAACTTCAGTTATTGACGGACTGATTAACAAATTATCTGAACATTACGGATACGAAATTCCGCACTATTCTTGCGGAAAACATTATCGTGAAACTCTAAAACACGCTCTTCCCAATGAATTGGTTGATGATGCTATGGTAGACTTTGTTCGCCAGGTTTATCAAAACAACGATGTCGCTATCATTGATGGCAGAAGCTCCGGTTTTTCTCTGCAGGATTGGGGCGGACTTTCTGATGACAAGCAATTGATTTCGGTTTTATGCGATGTCAATAAAGTAGAACAAGTTGAAAGAATAAGAGAAAGAAAACGCAACACTACATTAAAAAGTATTGGCGAAGAGTTGGACCGCGACCGAAGAGACAAAGCCAGGTGCCTTGCACGTTTTGGAAAAGATATTTTCAACTCCAAAAACTATGATATTTATATTGACACAACCGGTAAAACAACACAAGAAAGCCTGAACTATTTGTTGAGTGAGGTCAACAAAAAAACCGGCATTACTGCCGAAAAACAAACCCTGCTTTTTGCGGAAGAAACCGAAACAACCTTAAGCAATAAAATGCTTGAAAGAAAAGACATTATCCCTATTTATCTAAGGTTTTCGAAGCATTGGAATTTTTCTCGTTCATATTTAGAAAAGACTAAAGATTGTCTGTCTTTTACGGTCAATACGGAACGCCCGTTAGAAGAAGAAGTTCAGCGTTTTCATACCTGGCTTAAAAATAATGGAATATCCGTCCAACATTTTTGCAACGATTCGGAGTTTTTGCAGGAAAAAGCACAGGCTTTTGCCCGTGCTGCCGGTCTTCCCAGTCTGTCGGAAGAGCAGGTTCAGTGGGTTCGCGATAAGGTTAAGATGAAAGAAAAGTTGCGCGCTATTGGTTTGGATGTTATGGATTTTGCTCCGATTAACACGGCTCAGGACATCGCCGAATTTGCTAAAGAACATGGTTTTCCAATCATGTTTAAACCTCGAAAAGGTTTTTCAAGTATCAATACTTATAAACTTAACGATTTTGATGATATTGAACAACTGCCGGTAACCTTAAAGCCCAATAAATTTATGGTCGAAGTTTTTAATCCCAATAATGAGTGGGTTATAGACGGTTTGGTTCAAAACGGTAAAGTTATAGATACTTACACTTCGCACATTCCGGTTTCGCCGTTGTGGGCTGTTGTCGAAAATAAGATAAATGCCCACATTACAACGCCTCAAAAACCAAGACTTTTTAAATTCAGCCAAAAAGATCTGTTGCAAAACATAATTTTCGGCATGGACCTTAAAAATGGTTATATTCATCTGGAAACATTTGTTGACAAACAGGGCTTGCCGACAATATGTGAATTCGGTTGGCGAATGGCCGGTTGTAAAATTCCGGAAAGTCATTCTTTGGCCTACGGATTTGATATTTACGATGTTCTGTTAGACATTCACTTAGGCAAAGAGGCTCATTTGAACTATGCTAAAAAGAAAAAATGCGTTGGAGATTTATATTTACCGAACAAACCAGGCGTAATAGAAAAAATAACTCCGATGGATGATCTTTTGCATTATGACGGAGCATTGACTGGTGGTATGTTTGTAAACGAGGGTGATACCGTTTTACCGCGCAGAGCAGGGAATGAGGCCTCCGGTTATGTTATTGTTGAAGGAACAACTTTTCCAAAAGTCCGAAAACGTATGGACGAGATTCTCCGCAATTTCAAAATCACTTCGCGATAATGCATCTGCATGCGGCTAAAAAACAATTTTCTTGATTTATAATTTTTTCTTCAATAAAATCAAACAAAAACTAGAGGTATAGCTATGACAGAAAGAGTAAAATTTAACGCTAGCGTCAGCTTTTTAGTGGAAAAAGACGAACAGTTTTTATTATTTTACCGCACTGATGGGTATTTCAAAGGCGGTTGGTGGGTTTTACCCGCCGGTCATATTGAGCTTGGCGAAACAGCAACTCAAACCGCAATCCGCGAGGCCAAAGAAGAATTGGACATTGATGTTGACTCTCAAGATGTTTCTTTTGCTCATGTTGTGCACAATTTGGTTGGTGAAAACAAAAGGATGGACTTTTATTTCATCATCAAAAATTTCAAAGGCGAGATAAAAAATATGGAACCTGACAGTTGCGCCAAAATGGCTTTTTTCGGCAAAGACAATCTTCCACCTCTTGAAAAAATTGCCCCGACAACGTTACAGGCACTGCGCAACATATGGAGCAATATTCCTTATTCCGAACGGCAGGAATAAAAAATCTGCTTTGCCATTACCCTAAGTCAAAATAACCAGTCTATGACTTTTCTTAAAAATATGGACAAACACTCTGCAATGTGATAAATTAGAACCATAATATTAACAAGCAGGAAACAACATGACAATACACACCTATTCCACATTGGATAAAGCCGTTGAAAACGGTGAAGCAAGCACTTGTATTTCCGTAAATGGCGCTCGTATTATAATCCCGACTGACTGTCCTGAGGTCGTTGGTTTTACCAATCCTGATGACTTGGACGTCGCATTACTTGAGCGCTGGAAAAACGGCGAGCGTGGTCCTGAATTTGAAAATCAGAAACTTATGCCGAAAGATTGTTTGGTTTTGTATGATAACGGTCGCAATATCAATCAAATCCTTGATGCTGAGCCTGACTGGCATAAATCTGCCGAAGGCATAAAACGAACCATTGAAAGACTATATTCTTGCGCTGAAAGTGGTGGTAAAAACACCGAACCTGCTATTTGGAATTCTGATTTACGTTGGGCAAAAGGTGTAAAATTGTCAACCACTGCCGGAAAAGAAATTACCGAAGAACTTTGGACTCAAAATTCCGGTCATGCTATTGAGGCTATAAAATCTCCTGTTAAGCAAGATTTTGTACACATTATGCCCGGTGATAAACTGATTTCGCCCAATGGCATTGTTCAAACAGCCGGCGCAATGTCAGCCATTGCCGTAAAACAGCCGGACGGCAATTGGAATATTGTGCAGCTCAATGCAAAGGGATACGCTGTTGTTGATGAAAACATCAAAACCAAAGAACACACACTTACTACACAACGGCAAGCTCTCTTAAAAAACGCCAAAAACACTAGAGCATAATACCAATAAAACCCCGCTTTTTTAAGCGGGGTTTAAAATTTCCGATTTTGTGTGTACCCCGAACAGCTTACAAACACTTTGGGCAATCGTTGACTTTACCGGTGCATTTTTGCAGGAAAGAATGGCAGCAATCCGGCGTGGTCAACGGATATTCTTCCAACTGATATTCTCCGCATTTTCTTTTTGCCCGAATAGTAACGCAATCTCTTCCCTCAGTATCTTTGCAACACATTTTTATGGGGGCGTAAGGATATTCTGCAAATTCTCCTCTTCCGCAATATTCCTTATAACGGATAAATCGGCAGTTATTTTCTGTCGCATCTTTACAGCATTCGTTGTTTTTAATGTCCAATGAGTTTGGATATTCGCTCCACAGCCCAACGCCGCAATCTTCAACTTCATCATTAAGAAAAATGCAATTTTCCTTGTCTGTTGCGCTGCAACATTTTTTCAGCATATCATATCCTTCGGGACATGGTTTGCAGTTAGAACCTATGCAGGCCAAAGCCGCTCCTGCCGCCAAAACACCTATACAAACAATCCCGGCGTGTAACAACGATATCTTTTTCATTTTACCCCCTATCGTAGTGTCAGGATTAACGACCGCCTTTAATTTTCTTCAATCCGAGCTTAGCCATTTCGATTTTTTTGCGTGTTTCTTTTTTACTGCCTTTATAGGGGTTATAACTTTTTATAGCCATTGCGGTTTTGCCGGTTTTAACCCACTCTTCATCAGTTACTTTGTCATACAAATCCCTTAATTGCTTTTTTACTTTCGGATCTTTTTCATTATCAGAAAGGTTGGCGATATTCATAGTTGCATTGTTATATTCTTCAATAACCTTATCTTTGCCGGTTATTTTATTTTTAAGATCTCTGATTTTCAAACGCAGTTCTTTCATTCCCATGTTTATATCTCCCGATATTTATGTTGCCATCTGCTACCACGACAGGTGCATTTATTTTTTTCATTTAATAATTTAATCTCTGCTTTTTAGAAAAGTACGCAATTTTTTCATAGCAGCCACATTTTTGGCATCACAATCTGACTTAAATTTATTGCTTTCAATACGGACGTGTTCCTTTTGAAATTTCTTAAATTCAGTATTTACTGCATCCCAAATAGGCTCATAACCGGAATCTCCGTCATAAATTCTATCAATTGATTTTGGATCTAATAAATTTCGACTTATATCTCTTGTTTCTAATAACTTGCCGCTTGAATCTTTCAATTGTGCATACCATTTATCAGGAGAAATACCTTCATCATTATCCCGCTTAATATCTAGTTCTACCGTCCAAGCTTCCCCGGTTTTTTTATTAGTAACTTTGAATTTACCGGGATACTTGTGTATGGCAGGATCTTCCTCGGTCTTAACTTCAATTCGTGCTTTAGTATATAATCTGTTTCTTATTTTAAGAATTTCGTTTGAAATATTCATAATTTCCTCCATTTAAGATGCCATCTGCCGACTATTCTACCACGCCAATCCATAACAAAAAGTAAAAATCCGTACGGAATTTTTCCTCGCCTGCAAACAGGGCGGCGTGGGGAGGTTCAGATATTGAAAAAAGTTTTGTTATGTGCTAGAAGTTAAAAAAACAAGGAGACTGATATGAAAAAGATATTGTTATTGATAATGATGTGTGTGTTGCCGTGCATGGCCTGGGCGGGTGAAGGTGTTGTGGGATATTGGACCACAATTGACGATGAAACCAACACCGCCAAGAGTGTTGTACAAATCTACGAGTATCAGGGTAAAATTTACGGTCGCGTAGTAGAATTGTTCAAAAACAAACAAGCGGTAGCCAAATTGCCGGATGCACCGTTAATTAAGGGTTTGGACGTTATCTGGGATATGGAAAAGAAACAGGATAAATACACCAACGGCAAAATTTTGGACCCGAAAACCGGCAAAGTTTATAGCTGCGATTTGTGGCGCGATGGTGATAAACTGATTGTCCGAGGCAAAATAGCCTTTTTAGGTCGCAACCAAACTTGGGAGCCGAACACTACATTTAAGCCCGAAACAACCGCAACCCCGACACCACATAAACCCCACCTGCAATAACAACATCAAAAAGCCACCATAACGGTGGCTTTTTTACTGGAGTGAGCTTGCAATTCTCGAGATTAAATTGGTTCTTAACATTAAGATATTTTTAGTTATTTAGATTTAGATTTATAAGAAATAATATATTTCTGCTAGGGCTATAGATGACTGATATTCTAAATCAAATTAATAATTTAACTCTTTTTTCTGAAGACGAAAGAAATGCACTAATTTCTCGCATACAAACAAGAGAAGTAAAAGGAAAGACAGTAAGTTATGTGGAGTGTTTGATTCGGAAAAAAGAAATTGTTCTAACTCCTGAAGAAGCTGTTCGTCAGTTATATTTAGCTAGACTTATAAATGATTATGGTTATGAAACTTCTCGCATCAAACTTGAGCATGCTATCCATTTTGGACGTGAGGTTAAGCGTGCAGACATAGTTGTTTTTGAAAAAGAACGCCCAACGACAGAATATATTGTGGTGGAATTAAAGAAAGACAAAGAAAAAGAAGGTAAAGAACAGCTAAAGAGTTATTGCAATGCCACCGGTGCATCTATTGCTATTTGGACTAATGGTTCTCAAATTACTTATTATAATCGTAAAGATCCAAATTACTTTGAAGATATAACAGAAATCCCTACAGCTACGCAAACATTAAAAGATATACTTGATGAACGGTTTACTCTTAAAGATTTGATTATAAAAGATAAAATATTAAAAGAAGGCAAAACATTAAAGCAAATCATTTTAGATATGGAAGACGAAGTTCTAGCCAATGCCGGCGTTGATGTTTTTGAAGAATGTTTTAAATTAATCTTTACTAAACTTTATGATGAAAGTCAGAGTAAAGATGATAAAAATTATATAAACAGATTGAGTAAAAAGCATTTTGGAGATACTCAACCAGATTATCAAGATTATTTGAAATTTATCGCAGATATAGACAGCTCTGATTTTAGACCATTGGAATTTAGAAATAAAGGAGAAACGGATTTAGAATTAAAAAAACGTATACAAGATTTATTTGACAAAGCCAAAGAGCAATGGAAAGGTGTGTTTACAGATGATGCAAAAATAATACTTTCTCCATCACATTTATCCGTTTGTGTTTCCAGTATTCAAGATATAAAATTGTTTAACTCAAACCTTCAAGTAATAGATGAAGCTTTTGAATATTTGGTTAGTAAATCAGCTAAAGGCGAGAAAGGACAGTACTTTACACCACGTCACGTGATTGATATGTGCGTTAAAATGCTTAATCCTAAAGGTGGTGAACATATGATTGATACGGCATCGGGGTCATGCGGTTTTCCTGTGCATACAATTTTTAAGATTACAGGTAAACTCTTCTCCAATGCTGATATTCCGGCAGAAGAAAAAGATAATATTCTAAAGATTTTTGGTATTGATTTTGATGAAAAAGTTGTTCGCGTTTCAAGAACCTTAAACTTGATCGCTGGAGATGGTAATACAAACGTTTTGCACCTCAATACATTGGATTATGATCACTGGGATGAAAATACCAAATCTATAGAATGGAATAGTGTCTATGGAGATGGATTCAAAAGATTGAAAAAATTAGAAACAGGGAAAGATAATAAAACTTTCAATTTTGAACTTTTAATGGCAAATCCACCTTTTGCCGGAGATATTAAAGAAAGTCGTATTTTAACAAAATATGATTTGGCTTTTTCAGAAGATAAAAAAGGTTCAAAAAAGTCAAAAAATAAAGTAGGAAGAGATATTTTGTTCATTGAACGTAATCTTGATTTTGTGCGCCCAGGTGGAAGATTGGCTATAGTTTTACCACAAGGTAGATTTAATAATACTTCTGATAAAGATGTCAGGGAATATATTGCAGATAAGGCGCGAATTTTGGCAGTTGTGGGATTAGATGTAAATACCTTTAAACCACATACGGGAACCAAAACGAGTGTTATCTTTTTACAAAAATGGAACGATGATAATTCAGAACCAGCATATTATTGCCCCCATAAAGATGATTATCCGATTTTCTTTGCTGTATCAGAAAAGAGCGGGAAAGATAATTCAGGTGAATATGTTTACAAAAAAGATGAAACTGGAAAGAAAAAAACAGATAAGCATGGACATTTTATTGTAGAGCATGATTTACACAACCAAAATGGTGAATTATCGGACGGAATTGCCGAAGCTTTTGTTGAATTTGCTAAATCCGAGAATTTAAGTTTTTGGAGTGAATAGCGATGCAGTATTCAGTAGTTAAATTTGATAAAGTTCAGTCTCATAAAGAATTAAGATTAGAGGCAGAATACTATAGTCCACGATTTTTGGAACTTGAGGAAAAACTTAACAAATTAGGTGCTTATGAATTTGGACAATATGTGGATGATATAAAATGCGGTCCATTTGGTTCAACGATTCTTTGTGACACGTATGATACAGATGGAGTAATAGTTGCAAGACCATTTAATATAAAAGAATACAATTTAGAAAATGATAATTTAGCATATATTACAGAACAAGATTGCGTTGATAAAGGATTAGATTTTTATAAAACAGGGGATATATTTTTTTCAAGAGTGGGAGACGTTAGATGTGGCGTGGTACCTCCTCTACAAAACAAAATTACTATAAGTCCTAATATTATAGCAGTTAAAACTAATAAAAATAAATTAAATCCATATTATGCAACAATTTTTTTTAATACTAAATATGGATTTACACAACTTGTGAGAAATATGAAAGTTGTTGCTCAACCAACCATTCCGACCGATGTCATTAAATCCTTAAGAATTTGCCTGTTTCAAAATGGTTTACAAGAAAAAATAGAATGCATATTTCAAAAATATTTTATACTAAAAAATATATGCCAAAAAAAGAACACAGAATCTGAAAAACTTTTTTTGCAAGAATTAGGAATAGAAAATTTTCAATACTCTCAGCGTAAATTCTATGTTAAAAATTTTTCTGATATTCAAGCTGTAAATCGTCTTGATGCAGAGTATTTTCAACCTAAATATGATGAAATACTTGAAATTATAAACAAAAATAATCACACTGCTTTAATTGAACAGTTTGATATAATAAGAAACAGTGGTTTAGAATATGATTCTGAAGGTAAAAATGGAGTAATAAAAACTAAACAAATTAAAGATCGTTTTATTGATTTTAATGTTGAAGACAGAACTAATCAAGGGGATTCTAATGTAATAGTAAAAAATCAAGATGTCCTTTTTGCTTCTATGGGAGTTGGTTCCCTAGGAAAAGCAAATATTTACTATGATTTTGAAAATAATGATAAATATATTATTGATTCAACTTTAAAAATATTTAGAGCAAAAACAGGAAGTACTCTATCTCCAGAATATCTTGATGTATATTTGCATTCTCAATTAGCACAAGAATTAATTTATCAAAACATTGTTGGATCAAGTGGAATTATATCAATATATGAAACTTATTTGCAGAGTTTGCCAATACCAATTATCAATGGAGATGCAGAAGAACAAATAATTGAAAATGTTAATAAGGCACACAGACTTAATTACCAATCAAAACAACTCTTAGAAATAGCTAAGCATGGTGTTGAAAAAGCCATTGAAGAAAATGAAGACATTGCTATGCAATGGATAGATGAACAGTTAAAGCAAATTGGAGTAACTTTATAATGCCTGTAAACAAAAGAAAAAATCGCCATTTCTGACGATTTTTGAACTGTGGCTGGAGTGGCAGGATTGTACGCGACATTGCTAACGCAATGCTTGTTCCACTGCGCTCATTCGCTACCGCTCACCGGCGTACTCCCGTCCGCCTTTCGCTTGTAGTCGAACCTACTTCCTCGTAGCTTCAAATCCGCCATCTAACCCAATAAAAAAATCCTCCATAAAGGAGGACTTTTTTATTGGCTGGAGTGGCAGGATTCGAACCTACGAATGTCGGCACCAAAAGCCGATGCCTTACCACTTGGCGACACTCCAATCTTGATGCTCCCATATATCTATGCTAAAAAAATCTTTTTTGCAAGCAATTTTTTTATTTATTTTTCTGTGGCAGCTTTTTCTTGTCCTCTTTTTCCTGCAAAACCAACAAATCGCGTTCTGTTGCCAGTTTTACCAATATTGTTTTAACCACGCTGTCAATCTGCCCGTCTTCCGAATAATCTGCCGGCAATGCAAAATCAACACGCCCATCGGTCAACAGCTTGATAGCCTTGCGCTTGTGGTGGCTCTTGGGGCGATAAACCGCTACCGAATACCCGCCGCTTTTCTTAACCAACCTCATTGACGGAATATCCGTGTCTCCGTCGCCGAAATAAATCATGCGTGAAAAAGGTATCGGTCTGTCTTCATCGGGCATAAACTCGTTTACTTCACGGTCTTCCAACTTACCCAATCCCTTATTAATCTTTGATAGATATTGAGTTTTGGTTGAATAGTTTACCACTCTTGCCGGCCAAATCGGATGCCCTTTTTTGTCATAAGCATAAGCGCAGCCGAAAACCTCCTTAAAATACTTGCGGATAGAGCTTCCTTCAATAATCTCCTCATATCCTGACGAAATAATATAATGCTCAATATCCAGATCCAATCTTTTGCCAAAACGATTGATCCGATCAAACCATTTCTCCACGCCTGCATAATACTCGATATCTTTAGCGCATTTTGCAAAAACTTGTTTGGTTAGAGGAATTTTTTTCTGTTTGGACATTTTTACAAAATAGTACATAGAGCTTGTAATTTGGTCGGCATCGTTTTTGTGCCACCAATCGTTTGCCTGTTTCCAAAAAGTCTTCGGTCGCATCTTAAACAGCTGAATCAACCCGTAATCCTGCATATTCGTCGTGCTTAAAGTGCCATCAAAGTCATAAACAAGCGCAACTTTTACTTTTTTTACCATTTTGAATTATCTCCACTTGCTATTTAATCTTAAATATCTTATAAGACAAAGAAGTTAACAAATTAACAATAAAGGACGAAAACAATGCCTGCAACAACAATGGACCAACTTGTATCTTTATGCAAACGCCGCGGCTTTATCTATCAAAACGCTGATATTTATGGCGGTCTGCAAGGTGTTTATGATTATGGTCCGCTCGGTGTTGAACTCAAAAACAACCTTAAAGCCGCTTGGTGGCGCTCAATGGTATATGAACGCGACGACGTTGAAGGTTTGGATTCCGCTATTCTCACCAACCAAAAGGTTTTGCACTATTCGGGACACGAAGATACCTTTTCTGACCCGATGGTTGACTGCAAAAAATGCAAAGGTCGTTTTCGTGCCGATCACATCAATGGCAAGTGCCCCAACTGCGGTTCTACCGATTTGACCGAGCCACGCCCGTTTAATCTTATGTTTAAAACCGCAATCGGTCCGGTTGATGACGGCTCATCTTTTGGTTACCTGCGCCCTGAAACCGCTCAGGCCATTTTTACGCAGTTCAAAAATGTTGTCGATTCTACTTCCCGTAAATTGCCGTTCGGTATAGCCCAAATCGGCAAATCTTTCCGCAACGAAATTACGCCGCGTAACTTTATTTTCCGCGTGCGTGAATTTGAACAGGCCGAATTGGAGTTTTTTATTGAGCCGGGCGAGGACGAAAAATGGCATGAAATTTGGAAAGAAACCCGCATTCAGTGGTGGTTGGATCAAGGCTTGAAAAAAGAGCACATGAACATCTACACCACCCCTAAAGAAGATTTAGCTCACTATGCCAAAGCATGCTATGATATTGAATATCAGTTCCCTCACGGTATGGAAGAACTTGAAGGCATTGCCAATCGTACCGACTACGACCTCGGCAATCACACTAAAGCACAGGAAGAGATGAACCTCACTTCTCATTGCCATGCTAATCCCGATTCGACCCAAAAACTCTGCATTATGGATGACAACAACAAATGGGTTGTGCCTTTCGTAATTGAGCCATCTATGGGAATTGATCGTGGCGTTTTGGCGGTTATGACCGAGGCTTATACCGAAGAAGACTTGGGTGAGGGCAACAGTCGCATTGTTTTGAAGTTGAAAAAACACCTTGCGCCGATTAAGGTTGCGGTTATTCCTCTCAAAAAGAATAACGAGCAGATTATGAGCAAATGCCATGAGATCAAACAAAATCTGCTTAAACTCGGCATCGGACGTGTTGCTTTGGAAAATACCGGCAACATCGGCAAGGCCTATCGTCGCCATGATGAAATCGGTACTCCGCTCTGCATTACTGTTGACTTTGAAACCATCGAGCAACAGCCGGAATCAGTTACAATTCGCGATCGAGACACCATGGAGCAACATCGCGTAAACGTTGCTGATTTGCCAAACTATTTACGAGAATATTTTCTGTAAAACAAAGCCCCGATTTCCGGGGCTTTAATTTATTTAACATTGATGTTGAGTATAGCAAACAGTCTTTTCAGTCTTCGTACCATAATTCTTTTTGCCAATGGAGTTATGACTTTTTCCAGTCTCAAAAAAGTCATTGGTTTGTAGTTATCATAACTTTTCAAGTCAACATAATATAACCTTTCCATACCGTTGCGAATTTGCACAATAAAGTTCCGTAAATTAAAGTCATAAAAAATTATGTCGTGCTCAACCAAATTATATGCAAAATTACACATCTGACCTTTCAGTTCATCCCCAATCTGATGATCTTTCATATAATCCTCCAAAGGTTTCGAAAAAGCCCCGTTATCATCACGCAATAACTCGCACACCAGGCCTTTTCCTAAATTGGTTTCTGCCAATTCGATCTCGTAGCCCGGCAAATAGTCTCCCACATAATATTTTATGTTTAAATATGTTTTTATTTCTCGCTTTAACAAATGTTCATCTTTAAAACGAGCCATAACTTTTATGCATTTTTCAGCATCATTCGGATGCTCAAAGCATATTCTGGTGGCTCCTTTGGCAATAAAATTGGTTAGTGTCAGCATTTTGATCATCAGCATAGTTTATATAAATGTAATTATAATTACATTTAAAACTGAAATGTCAACCCATAATGTATAGATATGAATAGGGAAGATGCTGAAAAAATATCACAGAAAGTAGTGGAAATCCTCGAACAAAAGCGGATTGCCAACAAGGTTACCAAACTTAAAATTGCCCAAGATACCGGTCTTAGTCGCACGGCTGTTACGCTGATTGTCAACAAACAAAACAGCCCCACCTTGCGTACTTTGCTAATGATGGCGTCAAGTATTGGTGTTGACTTAAAAGAAATTATTGCTGAAGCGGAGAAAAAATAGTCCTTATCTTCCGAATACGGCATCTTTCAAACGTTCCAAAGTTCTCCTTGCTAAAGGTCTTGCCTTGGCTGCGCCTTGTGCTAACAACTCTTCAACTTCACCAAAATGCGACATATAATATTCATACTTTTCGCGAGCCTCTTTGGTTTCTTCCAAAATAGCATCAAGCAGCATATTTTTTATGTGTCCGTATCCGAGTTTGCCCTGTTCCAGTCCTTCTGCCATTTCTCGCTGTTTTACTTGCGGTGCAACGGCTTTATAAATTTGGTAAACCAAAATTTCTTCAGGATTTTTGGGTTCTTCCATCGGGCGGGAATCCGTCTGAATTGAGAACACAAGTTTTTTAAGTTCTTTCGGGTCGGCAAACAGAGGGATAACATTGCCGTAACTTTTACTCATTTTACGCCCGTCCAATCCGGGAATAAGTGCAATGTTTTCTTCAACCGAAAACTCAGGTTGTTTTAATAAGGGTTTATTGTAATGCGCATTAATTGCACCGGCGATATCGCGCGCAATTTCAACATGTTGCACTTGATCCTTGCCGACCGGCACAATATCGGTATCAAACGCCAAGATATCTGCAGCCATCAAAGTCGGATAGGTGTACAATCCCATATTTACACCGTCATCATCGGGCTTGCCTGATTCCCGATTCTTATCAACACTGGCCTTATATGCATGCGATTTATTCATCAATCCTTTCGGGGTATAAGCATACAATATGGTGGTGATCTCCGGAATTTCCGGAATATCTGATTGACGATAAAAAATCGATTTATTTGTATCAAGACCACATGCCAAATAAATGCAGGCTATTTCCTTAATCCCTTGTTTCAATATATCCGGATCTTTTACGGCATTAATAGCATGGTAGTCAGCAATAAACATATTGTGCTGTTTTGCTTTTGCTCCCATGGCTATTGCCGGTTTTATGGCTCCAAGATAATTTGCCAAATGCGGATGACCTGTAGGCTTTACACCGGTTAAAACGATCTTATCTTCAAACATTTTAGTGCCTTTTGTTATTTTTTGATTGTATTTATTTATAAAATTGATACTCTATCTGCGTTTATAAATCAATAAAAAACTAAGGAAGCATAAAATGTTGGATATTAAGTTTATTGTCGAAAATCCTGATGTGGTAAAAGAAGGTTTTGCCAAAAAAGGCTGCAGCATCAATGTTGATGAGCTTATCAACCTGTATCTTGATGTAAATAAGCTTAAGACTTCCTCTCAATCCTTGGCTGAAGAAAAAAATCGTTTGAGTAACTCAATAAAAACCGCATCGGCTGAAGACCGTCCGGCAATTATTGCCAAAAGTAAAGCAATCGGTGAAGAATTTAAGTTGGAACAAGAAAAACTTACGGCTGCTCAGGCGCGCCTTGATGAAATTATGTGGCGAGTTCCAAATCTGCCGAGTGAAGAAAGCCCGGTAGGCGTTGATGATACCGAAAATGTCGTTCGTCGTAAAGTCGGTGAGATTCCGCGCTTTGACTTCACTCCTCGCGACCACGTTGAATTGATGGAAATGAACGGTTGGAGCGAACTTGAGCGCATTTCCAAAGTTTGTGGTTCGCGTACATATGCCATAACCAATGAGTTGGCACGCTTGGAACTGGCAATTCACCTTATGGTTATGGACAAACTTGCCGACAACGGTTTCAGAGTTATAAATGTTCCTTCAATATCTAAAGAAAAACCGCTTTATGCCCAAGGCTATTTGCCGTTTGCCAAGGACGAAATTTATTATATGCCGGAAGATGATGTCTATCTGTCAGGTACCGCAGAACTTATCCTCAACTCTTTACGTGCTGATGAAATTTTGAATGAAAATGAATTGCCGATTCTCTATGCCGGATTTTCTCCGTGTTTTCGCCGCGAGGCTGGTGCTGCCGGCAAAGATACGCGTGGTCTTACCCGTGTTCACCAGTTTATGAAAACTGAGCAATTTGTCATTTGCAAAAATGATATTGCCGAAAGTGAAAAATGGCATCAAAAACTGTTGCAAATTTCCGAAGAAGTTTTGCAAGATTTGGAACTTCCCTATCAGGTATTGGAAGTCTGCACCGGCGACATGGGTGCGCCGAAATATCGCCAATACGACCTTGAAGCATGGGTTCCGACACAGAATTGTTATCGTGAAACACACAGTTGCTCTAATATTACTGACTGGCAGGCTCGCCGCACTAATTTGCGCTATCGTGATAATACCGACGGCAAGGTCAAATTTGTTCATACACTTAACAATACAGGTATTGCAACTCCGCGCGCGCTGGTTCCGTTTTTGGAAAATCATCAACAACCCGACGGTTCAATCCGCATACCAACAAAATTGCAGCCGTATATGATGGGTAAAAAGTTTATCGGAGGCAAAAAATAAACACTCAAGGCTCTCATTCAGAGAGCCTTTTTTTATGTTATTGCCTTGTATTTTTATCGGATTGGTTTATTTTATACACAAGGAGCGCTTTGCATGAAGTTGAATACTGATAAATTACGGGTAGTCATTTTTGATTGGGATGGAACTCTTGCCCAAAGCGATCATCCTCGTGTACTGGCAATCAATCATGTTTTGCAAAAACACCATCTTCCTGATTGGGAAAAAGTCAAACAACTTCGTGATGAAAACCTTTCATTCATGGATAATTTTCCCAACATTTTCGGTGCAGATTCTGAAACTGCATACAGTGAATTTTGCCAATTATATCTCCAAAACGTAAAGAGAGGTATTCTCAGCTATCCGTCTGCTGATAAAGTAATAAAACTCCTGCGCGGTCGTAATGTTAAAATTGCAATTATGACCAATAAAGATCGACGTCTGCTTGAGGCAGAAATGCCACACATTTTTCCGATTGAATATTTTGATCGAGTGGTGTGTGGTCATGAAGCTCCGCGTGATAAACCCTGTGCCGAACATGCGTTATACACACTTAAAGGGCTGATAGATGTTGACTCAATCTCACCTGATACTGTATGGATTATAGGAGACAGTAAATTAGATAATCTATGTGCGGAAGCAATTAATGCGCTTCCGATTCGCATCAACACCGTTGTTGACCGAGAAGAACAAAGCTCTTGCCACAACACGATTTGTTTTGAAAATTTTGAAACTTTGTATAAAGCTATTGACTAGAGGACTCGACTATGAAGCAAAACCCCGAAACTGAAAAACAGCAACGCTGGCGGCGTATTATATGGGCTGCCGTAGTTATCATCACACTTGGCATAGTCAATTGTCTGTATTTTGTTTATAAGGTTTCATCAAATCATACCCTGGCTTCCCACTATACAGAAGAAGGAGATCCTATGGCACAATATCGTAATCCAGCGGTTGCCGGACTTTTTTATCCGGCAGATGCTGACAATTTGAATCAGACTATTGACTTGCAAATTAATGCCGACTATCAGAAACATCTTTCTCAACCCAAAATCATTATTGTTCCGCATGCCGGATATCAATATTCCGCTACTGCTGCCGCACAAGCATATATGTCTCTTAAAGACTATGCCGATAAAATTAAAACGGTTATTTTGTTAGGACCGTCGCACTATGTTGAACTGGACGGTGCCGCCTTGACTAATGTTGACTATTTTAAAACACCGCTCGGTCAAATTCCCGTCAACAAGGAAATTTCGCATGAACTTAAGCATAATAAGATTTTTTCTCTTAATACTAAGGCTCATGAAAAAGAACATTCTCTAGAAGTTCAATTGCCTTTTTTGCAAAAGCTGTTGCCTGATTTTAAGATTGTTCCTATTGTATATGGCAATGTTTCTCCGAAAGAGTTGTCGCAGTCTTTATTAAAATACATTAAACAATCCGATGTTTTATTGGTCGTCTCGGCCGATTTGTCACATTATCACGAATACAGTGATGCCGTGCTTATGGATACGGCCACAGCCGAAAAAATATCTGAGGGCAAAGCTGATGTTGATTACCACCATTCATGCGGAGCGGGTGGCATCAACACGGCATTATTGCTCGCGTCTAAACTTAATTTAAAACCTGAAGTGTTAGCACTTATCAATTCCGGCGACACCAGTGGCGACAAAAGTCGTGTAGTTGGTTACGGAGCATGGTCATTCAGCGATTCCGGCGCCAAAATCAGTCATATAGAAAAAGAATATAACGGCCTTCAAGGATTTGCCACAGCTTACGGAGATCAAGTCTTAAATGCCGCTCGTAAATCTTTAGAGTTTGCTTCCCAAGGTAAAAAATATCGCCCTTCACGTCGTGAATATGACGACCACCTTTTTGATCGCGGAGCCGTATTTGTAACCTTAAGCAAAAACGGTGAACTCCGCGGTTGTATTGGCTCTCTTTATCCTTACCAGGCTTTGGTTGCTGATGTTACAAGCAATGCCTACAATGCCGCCCTTGATGACAATCGCTTTTCATCGGTAACACCGGAAGAACTCGATGATATCAAAATTTCCGTATCAATGCTGACCGGTTACGAAAAGATAAATTATAAGGATGAACAGGATCTGCTATCCCAATTGCGCCCCGGAGTTGACGGCGTGGTTATTCGTGATGGAGACAGGCAGGGCTTATTTTTACCGTCTGTTTGGGAGCAAATTCCTGACCGCAAAGAATTTTTGAATAGTCTTAAGCTCAAAGCCGGCATGAGCCCGAGTTTTTGGTCGAATGACATTAAAGTTTACCGTTTTAGAACTGTGGAGATAAAAGAAAATGCAAATTAACGGCTACAAAATAAAATACAGCGAACAGGAACTCGCCGATATGATGGACAATAAAACCATCAACATTGAACTGGCAGGTCCTGAACTTGCATCGTACACAAAGCTTTCCGAAGGCAACCGTAAAGCCCTTGAACACTTGGTTATTGCTGCAAAAATGATGAATAATGTTGCCTTGGAACAAGATAATCCGCACAATATTACCATGAAAAAGGCTTTAGAAGATGCAGCAGTAAATAGCCCTCATGCAGCTCGTGCTCTGGAACTGTTTAATTCTCTGAACGGGGTTGCCGGTTTTAATGGCGTAGACAAGCAACCGATTGAAGTTTTTGAAGGTCTGCCGTTACTAAAGGGACATAATTTTTATCCGTCGGATCTTTCCGAACAAGAGTTCCACGGTATTCTTATTGCCATGTTAACTTCCGGAAAAATCAATGAAGTTAGAGAGATTTTGAGTGCGCGCACCATGGTTCGCCGTAACGGCAAAGAACTCAAGGCTATTGACTATACGGAATATTTTGCTAAAGATTTTTCGGCTATCGCCAACGAACTGGAAGTTGCGGCACATTATACCGACGATGATGCGCTTGAAGATTATTTGGGGTGGCAGGCTCAGGCCCTCCTGCAAAACAATCCGGAGATGGATAGTCTTGCAGATAAACATTGGGCTGTTTTACAGGATTGTCCGCTTGAATTTACTATCAGCCGCGAAAACTATGATGATGAAATAACTCCGTCAGTCTATAACAATACGGAGCTGGCAAATTTGTTGGCACAACATAACATTGAAGCCGTATCAAAAGATATGTTGGGTGTCAGAGTAGGCCTCAATAATTTCGAGGGAACGGAACTTATTTTGAAATTTAAGCAATACATTCCCGCCCTTGCCAAGATGATGCCGTATCACGAACAATACCACCAATCAATTTTAGATGGCGAGCAGCTTAAACAAACTATGATTGATGCCGATATTATTGATTTGGAAGGAGACTATGCGCAATGCCGTGGTGGCATTACTACAGCGCAGAATCTGCCCAACAATGACAAACTGTCGGTAAAGACCGGTGGTGGCAGGCGCAATGTTTATCACCGTCAGGTTCGTATGAGCGGGGACAAGGAAAAACAACAAAAAATTTTGGAGCGTTTGGTATCTCCGGAACTCCATGCTTTTTATAGCAAGGAGGCTGATCACATCTTTGTAATAGGCCACGAAAACGGACATTCTTTAGGACCTAACAGTGAATATCAAAATGCCCTCGGCAGCTATAAACACATTATCGAAGAGCACAAAGCAGATACAATTTCTCTAACTTTTATGCCTCAGTATGTCAAAAACGGGGTTATTGATGCCGAAACCTTAAAAAAAGTCTATGTCAGCTATATAGTCGGACGCATGTTTTTGAGTGCTCGCCCTCATCAAATGTTGCCACACCGTATGGGCGAGCTGATCCAGTTCAATTATCTTTTACAACACGGAGCAATAAACTTTGATGGCAAAGGTCTGTTACACGTAGATTTTGAACGCTTGGACGGTGTTTTGCACCAATTGCTTGATGAAACGATTCGCGTACAATTATCAAAGTCTCCGCAAACAGCTCAAGAGTTTGTTGATAAATATGCTGTTTGGACTGATGTTTCAGAGCGTATTGCTTCCGTGCATCGCGAACTCGGGATAAAGCCTTATAAACGAATCATTCGCCACTTTTAGTATAGGTAAAACTGGCAAAATTTGCTTGCATGACAGGCATATTTAGAGCAATATATCCTCCATGGACAGGTAGGGTTTGCATTATGTTAAAAAAACTTATTAATGGTGAGTTAAGTCTTCGCGATACTTTTTGGATGTTTGGTTTTCTTGGACTTCCCACTATTACCCTTGTGGTAAGAATATTGGGCAAAATGCTTGCTCGTAAACTTAACAACCGATCAATTTTGGCTTATTTCTTATCATTTAATGCTGGAGGGGAGCTTTCAACCTCAATCTTAACTATTCTCTATCTGTCGGCGCTGGGTTTTTTTATCTTTTACGTAGTGGCTCTTCTTATGGGGACTTGGCGCAGTTCTGCCGAATATAATCGTAGTTTGTGGTTTAGGCATTTATCACGAATTTTTATGGTGCTTATGCTCTTTTTAGCTGTCAAATATGTTTTCAAATTTTAGGAACTATCCATGAAAAAACTTATAGTACTTGTATCAATATTGCTTGTCGCCGGATGCGTTGCCGGTGATTTTGGCGAAAAACGCGAACGCCTTTATGATATGAATTCTGATAAGGAAATTTGCGAAAAATATCCTGACCGTTGTATTAGCGGAGTTTCTTGGTAGTTTAGGTGTAACAAATGATTGAACCGCAGTTTATCCATCTTCGTGTACACTCAGCTTATTCATTGCTTGAAGGAGCAATGAAAATGCCGGCATTGACCAAAAGGGTTGCGGATATGGGTTTCCCTGCGGTGGCTGTTACGGATACAGCCACAATGTTTGGAGCCAAAGCTTTCTCTAAAATGGCACCGCAAAATGGTGTAAAGCCGATTCTCGGTACCCAGATGTATCTTCGTAATCCCGATGCTGATGATGTTTTGAAATCCAAAGGTCGTATTATTGAACCGGACAAGATAATTTTACTGATTCAAAATCAAACCGGATATATGAACATTATCAAGTTGATGAACAAGTCTTATCTCGGCGGTTTGACAGGTACTGCGGAAAAACCTCAAATTACCGTTAATGACCTCAAAACATATAACGAAGGGCTGATTGTCTTGACTGCCGGGGCTGACGGTCAAATTGGTCGTCTTATTCTTGAAAACCGATTGTCCGAAGCCGAAGAGCTCCTTCTTGATTTACAAAAAACGTTCGGCAATCGCCTCTATATGGAAATTTCTCGTATCGGGCTTGAAAAAGAAGCAAAAACCGAACCTAAGTTTCTGGAACTTGCCTACAAACATAACATTCCATTGGTTGCTACCAACGAAGCATTGTTTTTCGATTCTGAAATGTACGAGGCTCACGATGCTCTGGTCTGTATAGCTGCCGGTGAATATGTTGCTAATGAAAATCGATTTCACTATTCTCCGGAACAACGCTTAAAAACTGCAGATGAAATGGTTAAACTGTTTGCCGATTTGCCGGAAGCAGTTGCCAATACTGTACAAATTGCTAAACGTTGTAACTTTTTGCTTGAGTTTGTTGCCCCCTTATTGCCGATTTTTGAGTGTCCGGAGGGCAAAACTCAAAATGAATATATTCGAGAACAGGCTTATCTCGGCTTGAAACAGCGCATGGAAGCCAAAGTTTATTTTGAAGGCATGACCGACGAACAAAAAAAAGAAATTGACGAACGGTACTATGCTCGCCTTGAGTATGAGCTGAGCGTTATTGAAAAGATGGGATTCGCCGGATATTTTCTTATCGTGTCTGACTTTATTCGTTGGTCAAAAGGACACGGTGTTCCTGTTGGTCCTGGACGTGGATCCGGCGCGGGCTCAATTGTTGCCTGGTCCTTATATATTACTGAACTTGATCCGCTCAAACTCGACTTGCTGTTTGAACGTTTCTTAAACCCTGAACGTATTAACATGCCGGATTTCGATGTCGACTTCTGCCAGGAAAACCGCTACAAAACCATTGAATATGTTCAAAACAAATATGGCATAGATCATGTTGCGCAAATTATTACTTACGGCAAGCTTCAGTCCAAAGCCGTAATTCGCGATGTTGCTCGCGTTTTGCAAATGCCATATTCGCAAGCTGATCGCATCAGCAAAATGATTCCTCCTCCGGTGCAGGGTAAACAGCCGAGCCTGCAGGAAGCACTTGATCAGGTGCCTGAGTTGGAAGAAATGCGCAAGAATGATCCGCAAATCAATAAGCTGTTTGAAATTGCCATGAAACTTGAGGGACTTTACCGCAACACAGGCATGCACGCCGCCGGCGTTGTTATCGGCGACCGTCCTCTTGATTTGTTGGTACCTTTATACAAAGATCCTCGAGCCGATATGCCGGTAACTCAATATGATATGAAGTATATTGAAGAGACCGGTCTGATAAAATTTGACTTTTTGGGCTTAAAAACACTTACTACCATTAAAAAAGCCGTTGATTTGATAAAACTTAACCATGGCGTAGAACTTGATTTGGATCGCATTCCTCTTGATGACAAGGCAACGTACGAGTTATTGCAACGAGGCGATACCGCCGGTGTTTTCCAATTTGAATCTGCCGGTATGAAAGATGTTCACAAACAAATCAAACCTGACCGCTTTGAAGACCTTATCGCTATTGTGTCGTTATATCGTCCCGGACCTATGGATAATATTCCTAGTTATATTCGCCGCAAGCATGGGGAAGAAGAGATTACCTATCTGCACCCCAAACTTGAGCCGATTTTGAAAAACACGTATGGCATTATGATTTACCAAGAGCAAGTCATGAAAATTGCTCAGGAACTGGCCGGTTATACGCTTGGCGGGGCGGATAAACTCCGTAAAGCAATGGGTAAGAAAATTAAGGAAGAAATGGTCAAACATCGTGTTATATTTACGGATGGTGCTGTTGCCAACGGCATCGAAAAAGATACTGCAACGGCTATTTTTGACCAAATGGAAAAATTTGCTTCTTATGGTTTTAATAAATCACATGCTGCGGCATATTCTCTGATTTCATACCAGACCGCATACCTTAAAACTCACTACCCGGTTGAGTTTATGAGTGCTACCATGACTATGGATATAATTAATACCGACAAACTACAGTTTTTCAAAGAAGAATGTAATAAAATGGGCATTAAGGTTTTGCAGCCGGACATTAACAACTCCAGTTATGAATTCAGTGTAAAAGATAATCAAATTCTTTATGCCTTGGCGGCGGTTAAGGGAGTAGGCGAGGCTAATATGAAAGCTCTTGTTGCTGAACGTGAGGCTCACGGCAAGTTCAAAGATATTTCGGACTTCATCCATCGTATGGATATCAAGCAAATCAATCGCAAACAACTTGAACAGCTGGTTAAAGCCGGTGCTTTTGACAGTCTTGATAAAAACCGCGGTAAATTGTTTGAAAATATTGATAACATAATCCAACACATTAATTCAAGTTGCGAGCTCAAGACCAGCAGTCAGGCTTCTCTGTTCGGAATGGAAGAAATCAGCTCTCAGGTAAAACTCAAAGATGCTCCCGATTGGCCCGAACTTGAAAAATTGAAACTTGAAGCAGAAGCAATCGGCTTTTATCTTTCGGCACATCCTCTTGACAGTTATCGCGAGGGCATGGAAAAACTCGGTGTTCAAAATTGCAGTACCGTATTTCGCGGGGTACAGGTCGGCGATAAGATTCGCGCCAAACTTGCCGGTTGTGTAAGTTCATTTAAAAAACGCATTTCGCAAAAAGGCAATCAGTTTGCCTTTTTAGGACTATCTGACAACTCGGGAGGTTTTGAGGGACTGTTGTTTTCTGAAACTCTTTCTCGGAGTGAAGATATAATAAATTCCGGTCTTCCTCTTTTGGTCAATGTTACTATTGAAAAAGAAAACGAAGAGGCTTCCCCTCGTGTCATGATTAACAGTGTTGAAACCTTGGATAAGGCAATTGCTGATATTTCAAGCGGTATAATTGTCAACATTAATAATATCGCGGCCGTAAAACCGATACATGAAATTTTACGCCACGATCAAAATGGTCCCAACAAAGTTTATATAAAACCTGAAAATAATAATTGGGATATTCGTATAGGATTATCAGGTGGGTATGCTTTTGCTGACAACACAATAATCGGCAGAATAAAAGCGGTTCCCGGAGTAGCTTCAGTAAAGGAGATATAAATGAGCATTGAAAAGTTTTTGCAAACATTTGAAAAATTTGACCGCTTCATTAATAAAGAACCGGCTTCTTCGCCTCAATCGGAAACCCCTTTGTTGCGCATTGCCAAAATAACAGTTACTCCGATAGATGTTTTTGCAAGGCATTTGAAACAATTTATAATCTTAGGAGCCATATTTGCCGCATTTATGTCAGTTCTATCACTCGCAACCGGCAACAGTATCGGGTGTGGCTTTGGAGTTTCAGACGGAGCTTATCCGTACACTTGCATTGCTGCGGAAACCGCTGAACATGTGGTGTTTCTTCTTTTAAGACTTCTCATAATTGTTGTTTTTATCAGATCATGGTGCCGTATTTCGTTTACAAAAGAAAAAAACATTAAAGGTGATACCTTCATGATATCTACATGCGATTGGAAACTTTATGTTACCTTGATTTTGTTTTTGCTGGTTAACGTATTGCCGATTATATCTCTCATGATTTTGATACAACGGGTTCCCAACCCTGACTGGAAAATTGAAAGTCTTTATTTTGCGGTGGTTTCCTGCGGATTTTGGCTCCCGATTTTTGCCATACGTTTTTACAGTCTTCCGGCCTTTATAATATGGGGGCAGAAAGTTCCATCACCACTTGTATTTTTGAAACGAACTCAGGGTAATACATTAAAAATCTTGGTTTCTTTGTTTTTTATTATCTTATGTGCTTCGGTTATAGCGTTGGTATGCACCAATGGGCTGGAAAATATCATCTCCCACAACTATTTAGTGATGGGTATTATCTGCGATTATCTCTATAATATTATGATTTTAGTCATTGCCGCACTGATATCATGTTACATTGTTTGCATGCAACAAGAGGTTTTTGCAAATGAAAAAACACACTAAAACGCACATTCCAGAAAAGATAAAAACCGATGTAAATATTGTTAGCTTCTGTGTTCATGCTTTACGCTTTATTCCCGGTAACTTTATTTTCTTTGTTACACGAGTTTGGTGGTTGGCATTGTTAATGTTTTTCTGCAGTGTCGCTACTCTTTATTTTGCTGAGCACATGACTTTTTGGCCTCGTTTTGTCCTTTTGTTCTTTTACTTGGTATTTTTGTCTTGGGCGTATGCTACAGCAGCAGTTTTTGTATGTCGAAGCAATACACTCTCCGATCGGCGTGAACTGCACCTTCGGTTAGGCAAAACCGAATTTCTTTATATGCGTACATTGCTCAATTTTTGGATAGGCTTCGGCGCGATTGTTTTCGGTTTTCTCGGATTGTTATACTTAACGGAAAATATTGACCTCAGTCTTGAGGCGACTTCTTTTGTGTTGTTTTTAGGTTTTGCAGTTTCAGTAACTGCTTTGGTTATGCTTATTAATCTTTTATTGGTTTTACCGTCGATTGCTGTCGGCGATAATATGTCGATTGTCAGCATATGGCGTTTGAGCCGAGGCATACGCTGTCCGGTATTTTCAGGCAGTATATCATTGTTGTTTTTGGTTGCGGTTCTTGCCGCAATTCTTATCGTTGTTATACCGTCAGGGTTTATATATCACGCCGTTGCAATTATCCCCGGTATTTGCATTTTCTTTCTTGATGTAAGTTGGCAGGGCTCCTACCTAAGCCGAGTTTACAATTTTTTGAGAAACAGATAAAAAAAGCGGATTAAATCCGCTTTTTTTATTACATAAGTTTCAAAATTTCTTCTACTACATCAATCTTGTATATATCTTCGATATTTTTGTCTTTAACATAAGTACTTTGAGCTCCCAAAGCAAAAATATTAGGTTGATTTACTGCAAATTGCTGCCCCAGGACAATTTGTTCGGCATCATTTTTCAAATGATCAGCCAAGTTTTTGGCATCAATAATATTGTGCCTGATTAAGCCATCACGTTTGGCAAACAAACGACTGTACTTGAAAATTGTATAAATCATCGCCACAATCAATACCACCGAAATAACATGGATATAAGCCGTCATTATTAATGCGCTGACTATAATTAAAATTGTTGCAAAAGATTTTGCAATTATGCGAATAATTCCGTTATTGATCTTTGCAAATAAAATCCACCAATAAAAGGCAATAGTTACTGTTGAAGAAACCAATACCCCGAAAATTTGCCAAGAGTCAACTTTCAGTAATGAAATAGCCAACTCTGCCGAAAGCAACATCAGGCAGCTGAATATGACATAACCGGCATTAAGTTTCAAAAGCAACCATTTCAGACGTTTATGTGTATCTTTTTCAATCCACTTTGAAGCTTTGTTCAAAGTAACTGCTGTGTCATTTTTTACGGCAAAAGTCGTTTGTTTTGAACTGAATATTTGTTTTACGGCTTTTTTATAATAATAATCAAGTTTACTCAAATTTTCGGTCCGTTTAATCAGCGATATTTTATCATTTTCTTTTACAATGTTAATAATGCCGCGTTGGAAAATCTCAATTAAAAATGCACCGAATGAAACCTTGTCATATACGCCTTTTGCTAACATTCTGTACAGTGCCGGCGTGCGTCTGAATTTTATTTTTGCGCTGTCTTTTGATGAACGGTCAATATTTTTCCACGAAATCCAATATGCTCCGACTATCATTATAAGACCGAGCAAAGCAAACAGCATTTCACCATAATCTTCAATAAACCACTTAAATTTTTTATTGAAATCAGGTTCGATAAAACCGCTCTTAGGAATTCGCACCAATACAAACATTCCTTCACCGGCCAACAATGGCATTTCCGATGTAAAGCCGAGACTGTTTGTTCTTGTATTCATTGAAATCACGGTTCCTCGTTCGGTAATATCGTTAGGTAAAAAACCGACCATCAAATTTTGTCCTAACGGTTTTACGTTTATAGGTAATCTCACAGCAGCAATTGCTGTTGATACCGCCAAATTCCAATAGCTTCCGGTTACGTCCCAATAAAATTCATTAAAGTCTTTATAGTACCAAAGTTTACGATCCAAAATATAATCAAACTCATATGTATAAATGCCCGGTTGTAACGGAAGCTGTTTCTTTGGCACAATCAAAAACCTGTCAAAGGCATCTTTAATTGTGTACTCGATATTCGTATTGTTGATTTTTACACCGTTCAGATACGGGATAGTGCTGTTTTTAACCCCGTTTCTTGATACGGAATATTTGGGTAACGCTTTTATCAGACCATATTTTAATTTTTGTCCGTTAGCAATAACCGTAACAGTATCTTTTATTCTGATCATTCCGTCCGGCATAATATCAATTTTGCTGGATAAATAGGGGATATGCTCCTTAGCCGGTGCGGTCGTTTTTTGCCCGTTCGGCAAATCAACATTGATTACTTCAAATCCTAACTTGGTTGACTGTTGCTGAATATTTTCCAATGCCATTTGCGAGTTGAGTTTTCCGTCAGAAGGCGCAGTCGGACGCAAGTCTTCAAGCGGTCTTGTGTATTCATCCAAAGTAACTTTACTCAATGCCTCTTCATACATCTTCTGAAAAGTTGACTTGTTGCTTTGTGCCTGTTGAGCAATGTATTCATCACTGTGGATTACGCTTAAACCCGAATTTCCGTCAATTTCTGATTGTTTTGTTTTGGTTGCTTTTTTAGCTCTTTCGCGGATATATTCTATAAATTCTTCTTTTGTTGTCGGAATATCCTGATTCGTTTTTTCGGTGTTTCGCGGTGAAGAAATATCTTGGTTGTTTTTTACCTTAGTTATTTCTACGGGATCAATCAGTTCTCTGGTTCCGGCCCATGCCGTTGCAATCAGCATCACTCCGGTAATGAAACATATTGCAAAAAAAAGTTTTCTCATAAAAAGCTCCCATTGTTAACTAATCAGATATATTTGCTAATATAAAATCAAGTTATTAAAAAAATGTTAGAAAGGACAACATTATGCAAAAAACTAAAGTCGCAGCCGTTATTCTAGGTGCCGGTAAAGGCACACGCATGAAATCCGACCTTCCTAAGGTTATGATGCCTTTATGTGGTAAGCCGATGATTCGTCATATCATTGATGCCATGGAAGAAATGAAGGCCGATAAAATCATCACGGTAACAGCGCCTGATGGTGATTTGGTTAGGAAAGAAGTTGCACCATACCCGACTTGTGTGCAGGCACAACAACTTGGTACCGGCAATGCCGTATTATCTGCCAAAGATGAGCTTAAGGGCTTTGACGGAGATGTTTTAGTCATTTTTGGAGACAATCCGATTACAACCGTAGGCACTTATCGTAAGATGATTGCCAAACGTAATGAAGGGTATGCCATCGTTGTTTTAGGCTTTACTCCGGACGACGCTGCTCGGTACGGACGCCTCAAAATTGAAAATGGTGAACTGGTAAAAATTGTTGAGTTCAAAGACGCTACCGATGAAGAAAAGGCCATTAAACTCTGTAATTCAGGTATTATGTGTTTTGATGGAAAACTAATAATTGATATTTTATCCGAAATTGGTAATGACAATGCAGCCAAAGAGTATTATCTTACTGATGCGATAGCCATCGCTCGTTCCAAAGGTTTGAAATGTGCCGTTGTTGAATGCTCTGCTGAAGAAGTTGCCGGCGCCAACACTCGCGAAGAACTCGCACTTTTGGAGAGTTTTTTACAAAAAAGACAGGGAAAGAAATAATTGCTTAAATTTATTAAATATCATTGGTTCGGACTAATAATTTCAATCTTTCTCGGATTGTTTTTTATTGAGTTCCTGTTGGTTTTGTTTGCTCCTCATCAGGATTTGCAAAATCGCGGTTTTGTTCCATGTACATATCAAATGGCGGAACAGATTGAAATTTGCAATCGCGGCAAGCTTTGTGTCCTTAAAGCGGTAATACAAAATTACATTTGCGACGGACAGGTCATTATAACCGGGTTTTCAAACTGGTTGCAGGACAAACAGCAACACCCTTGGAGCAATTATATGTTTGTGCCTGATTTACCTCAATATGATGCAGAAGATGGAATTGAGGAATATTATCAATCAAACCCTGATATAGGTTCTGAAATGGCCGATTTGAAACAAAAACATGAAGATTTGGAGAGTAAAAAAGATGAGCAATAACAAATTACCGGCTTGGGATTTATCTGAATTATACAAAGGAATTGACGATCCGAAAATTAGTGCCGATATGGAAAAATACGGACGTTTTTGCAAGAATTTTGCCCGTAAATATAAAGGAAAACTCGGGCAAATGAACGGTGCGGAAATCGGTAAAATTCTCCGTGAGTACGAAAAGGAAGTGTCGCTAGCCGGTAAAATAGGCGGTTTTGCCTATTTGAATATGGTTACTCAGATGAAAAACCAAAAAACTGTCGCATTTTATCAAAGTATCAGTGAAAAACTGACTGATTGTGGAAAACCTATGGTGTTTTTGAGTTTGGAAATTAATTCTTTACCTGATAAAAAAATATCCGAATGGTTGAAAGATAAAAAGGCTGATGTTTATCGTCCGTGGCTAGAAAGACTGCGTCGTTTTAAAAAATACGAATTGTCTGAACTTGTTGAAGAAGTATTACTCGAAAAATCAATTACTTCTTCAAGTGCTTGGGTCCGACTGTATGAAGAAACATCTTCAAAACTTGTTTATACGGTGAACGGTAAAAATTATAACGATGCGGAAATCTCAAAACTGTTACTGGATAAGGATGCAGAACTCCGTCATGCCGCAGGACGCGAAATTAATCGCGTTGCCAAGGAAAACGCCGATTTATTCACGTTTATTTATAATATGATTATAAAGGACAAAGCCATTGAAGATGAAAAACGCGGTTTTAAAACACCTGTTTCATCTCGCAATATGTCGGAAAATGTTAGCGACAAAACCGTTACGGCTCTGGCGGATAGCGTACGCAACAGTTATGCCGATATTGCTCATCGTTTTTATAAGCTCAAAGCCAAATGGCTTAAAATGAAAAAAATCTCTTATTGGGATCGTAATGCGCCGTTGCCGTTCAGCAAAGATATTGAATACAGTTGGAATGACACGGTAAAATTGGTCCTTGAGGCATATAATCAATTTTCTCCAAAACTCTGCGATATAGCCAAAGACTTTTTTAATCACGATTGGATTGATGTTCCACCGCGTGATGGCAAGCGTAGCGGTGCGTTTTGTGCCCCGGTTTGTGCCGATTCTCATCCATATCTCTTACTTAACTTTGCCGGCAAACAAAATGACGTATTGACCCTAGCTCACGAGCTCGGACACGGTTGCCATCATCAGACCAGGATTAAAAACGGTGAACTTAATGAATACTCACGCATGACAACCGAAGAAGTTGCCTCAGTTTTCGGCGAAATGATAACATTTCAGTCAATGGTCAAAAAGTTGCCGGATAATGAACAAAAACTGGCACTGATTGCCTCTAAAGTCAGTGATATGATTAATACGGCCATTCGCCAAATAGCCTTTCACTTTTTTGAAACACGAGCCCATGCCGAACGGCGTAATGGTGAACTCAGTACTGACCGTCTGAACCAAATTTGGCAGGAAGAAATGCGCGCAAGTTTAGGCAAATATGTTGATGTCAGTGATGATAGCGCTTACATTTGGTCGCAAGTAGGACATTTCTTTTTCTTGCCGTTTTACGTTTATGCTTATTCTTTTGCTGATTGTCTGGTCAATTCTCTTTATCAGGTAAGTCAGGAGGGAAGGGTCAAAAATTTCCCTGATAAATATATGGAAATGCTTTCGAAAACAGCTATTACCGACTACAAAACCTTGCTTGCTCCATTTGGACTTAATCCTGAAAACCCTGACTTTTGGAACAAGGGATTGCATCTCATCAGCAGTTATATTGATGAGCTTGAACGTCTTGATAAGAAACTTAAACTTTAACTTGATTATAAAAATATACCGCCGAAAGGCGGTATATTTTTATCTGAAAAACAATTCTTTGGTAATTCTCTTTGATTCTGACAAATAATCATCAGCGGCAACATCATTACCGAGATATGATTGTGAAAAACTTTTAATTAAAAATCCGAACGGATTTTTAAGAGAATCTTCGTATGTTACTTTATCAAAATTATAGTATTGAATACGCATGGTAAGTCGCCATACGCTGACAATTGGTTCTTCGGCTTTGGGCAGATAGTCAAGTGTTCTGATCTGTGCCTGCCACAAACCTCGCGACATCGGGCGTATCCAATCAATCACGACATCGCGCATCATATTTTTGCTTTTGAACTGTTCAAGGTTATATTTTACATCATAATCTTGGAACTCATTAAATACGTCGGTTGCCGACATCCAGTATATATATTGCCCTTCACTCCATCTTTTAGCCAATTCATCATAATCGTTTGTAATTATGTATCTGAGCATAATGTAGTTTGAAATATGTTCTTCCGTAATCAGGTTAGCTGTCGGGAACAAAACTTCTGCCGGTTGCAATCTTTCCACCTGATTAAAATATCTGTCTATATAAAAAAGTTTCGGATAACTTCCCCGCTGTGGAATGGTTACATACAGTGTTGATGCGAGTATCATATTAAAGCAAATGGAAAAGCAGGCAACAATTACTAAAACCCGTGAAGTCCACAAATAACGTCGCTCCGGCATTGCGTCCACATGCACTCTTTCGGGATAAAAGCCGAGTTTATCAGGGCTTTCCTTTTCTTTATATTTGAAAATAGTTCTAAAAATATCAAACATTGTATTTTACTGCCGTTACCATTTTCTTCTATCTTATAAATAAAAGTAGATAAAAGCAACTAAATACTATTTTTTTTGAAAAAAGTGGTGTAAAGATTCAATAGATTATCGTTCCAAAAGGGTCTACACATAATGAAAAAACTATTGATATCCATACTTTCGGTCGCATTTTTGCTCACGGCTTGCGGACGACACAAAACTGTTGCACCGTCTGTTGACAATCCACCTCTTTCAAAAGGTGCTAGCGTTGTTTATAATCCTGAGGCTGCCACCTACAACGAGTGGGACCGCGCCGTTCGCATTGACACCGATATGCAAAATATGTTTATCAGCACTCCTCGCAAGATTGAAAAGCCAATTGATATGTACATGGCAATGGCTTTGGCGCTCAAATATAACTATACTCGCCGTTTGGTCAATTATGAAGACAGTCTGATTCGCGCCGGCACATCGCCGGTTAACCGTCTGCCTGAAATTGTCAGCCATGCTGGTTATATCAACCAAACTAACTCTTCAGCTATCAGCCCTGACTTAAAAGTAGCTTGGAACGTACTTGATATGACAATGGTTTACTGCCAAACTCGTGATGCAGATTACAAATCTAGCGTAGCCTTTGAAGAAAGCCGCAAAGTCATTCATAACATTCTGCAGGAAACTCGCAGCCTTTATTGGCGCACGCTCGCTGCTCAAAAACTCTTACCGGTTACCGATGATATGATTGAGTTTATGACTCTCGAGGTTGATGATATGAACGCTACGGCCAAGCAACTCGCTGAAAAGAACGAGCAACAGCCGGTTGATTTACTTGTCAAAAAAAGACAGTACATGGAAGCTATCAAAAAACTTTCTTCCCTCAAGCGTGATCTTGAAACCGCTCAGACCCGCCTGTCTAGTTTGATGGGCATGCATCCGTCTACGGAATATGAGCTTGTCGGTTCTGAATATGGCAATTTTGAACTTCCAAAAATCAAAACCAGCTTGTCTGACTTGGAGTGGCTTGCTCTTAACAATCGTCCTGAGTTGCGAGAACACGACCTCGGCAACAACCCGAAAGACTTAAAAGTCATTATTCAGGAGTTCAAACAACCGTCTGAAGCTGAATATAAGAGTGATCCGGCCCGCTACAATCGTATGTGGTCAAAACAAGCTAAAGAAATCGGTTACAGTGTGTATGAAGACATTAACAACCCCAATCTGAAAGATTTGGCCGCATTGCGCCGTCAGCGTATGTCCTCACTTATTTTGAGCCAGGTTTATGTAGCTTGGGCTCAATATATGTCTGCTGTCGAGGACTATCAAATTAACATGGAAATTGCCAATACTTCCGAAAACATTGCTGAAGACTTTACCATTGCCAAAGGTACCAAAGATGAAAAAGCTCAACTTGAAGCTGCCCGCGCCATTGGTGATGAAGTCAAAGCTTTCAAAGCTTATGCTGATTTACAAGACAGCTTAGGTAATCTGTATGTTTCTATCGGTTTAGATGCAATACCTTATTATATGCTTAATGAAAAGCCCTCTAACATAGCTGTTTATTTGCACAATAGCATGCAGAAGTGGGGTGAGGGTGATTTTATGCCCGATAATCGCCCGTATCTGTTACAAGTGCCGGCCAAACGCCCTCCGGTCAATTTGTCATCTTCCGACAAACTCCCTAACATAAAAGTAGAAACCGGTCAGCACTTCAAAGTTACTATTCCGCAAGAGTTGGTTGATCGTATGAATTTCAAGGGCAAAGTCATAAGTCGTTCAGGTTTGATAGATGATAATCCTTTGCCGAGATGGTTAAGTTATAACGAAGAAACCCGCACCTTTGAAGGCACACCGATGCCAGGACAAGAAGGCATATATGATGTAAAGACATATTTTATAGATGAGAGTGATAACATTGGTTATACATCATTCAAAATCAAAGTGGTGAATGTATTTGTTCCGTCGATGAATGTTACGGGACAGAATTCAGATTCTTCCGCCATGGTACTCAAGCGTTGTGTTGGATCCAATTGCAACGATAATTATATTTCAGCGAGTTCAGGACGGTGATGTTAAAACCTCAGCCGTTCAGGTTTGAAAGGTTAACACCAAAAAGCCTCCCAATCAGGAGGCTTTTTTCATATGTAATGACGATAAATAAAACTGTCCGGGGATCTTCCGTGTTTTATAAAGAAGTAGCGCTATGCGCTGAAGCCGAGATTCCTTGACACAAGGACGTGCCACGCCGTGCGAGGAATGACATGTAGACTGGATTGCCACGGCGATAAATCGCCTCGCAATGACGGGGGCTTTTTTTGTCACTGCGAACGAAGTGAAGCAATCCAGTCTATATGTCATATCTTTTTTTGTGCAACAAAAACCGCTCTCAATCGAGAGCGGTTTTGATGATTAATTAACCGGCTTAACATGCCATATTTTTTTGGCATATTCCATAACCGCACGGTCGCTTGAAAAATTACCGATTCTTGCAACATTAAGTATAGCCTTTTTAGCCCATTTCTTTTTGTTACGATAATCAGCTTCTGCCTTATGCAAAACCTTATTAAATTCTTCCAAATCAGCCAACACCATAAAGTAATCTCGAGCCAATAATTCTTCAAAAATCATCTTGAACAGCAGAACATAGTCTTTTTCGCAAAACATATTTGAGTTAAGAGTATTCATAATCCTCTTGATATATTCCGACTGCTCATAAACATCGTGCGGATGATAAGAATTTGTTCTGCGCATGCTGACAATATCGTCATCTCTAAGTCCGAACAGATAAAAATTATCTTCTCCGACAGCCTCACGGATTTCAATATTGGCACCGTCATACGTGCCGACTGTCAAGGCTCCGTTCAAGGCAAATTTCATATTACCCGTGCCGGAGGCTTCAAATCCTGCGGTTGAGTTCTGAATACTTATATCAGCTGCAGGAATTAGCAATTCTGCCAACGAAACTTTGTAGTCAGGCACAAATACCACTTTAATCATATCATTAACGCGGGCATCATGATTGATTACATCTGCAACATTATTGATGAGCTTGATAATCATTTTGGCAAAATTATATGAAGGCGCCGCTTTACCGGCAAAAATATAAGTTTTGGGTGTTGCTGGGTAAACATTATCATTTATAATTGCCAAATAATCACCGATAACCTGCAAAATGGTCATTAATTGCCGTTTGTACTCATGTATGCGCTTTGCTTGAATAATAAATATACTCTTGGGATTAATCACAATACCGGTTGATTTCAAAATTTTTTTGGCCAATTTTTCTTTGTTACTTTGCTTAATGTTCATAAACTCTTTAACAAAAGAAGCATCTTCGGCATAATCTTCCAAATCGTGCAGTAAATCTAATTTTGTAACCCAATCTTCGCCGATACGCGAGGTTATAAGGTTTGATAAATCAGTATTTGCGTGATATAGCCAACGCCGTGGAGTAACGCCGTTTGTAACATTCATAAACTTTTCCGGCCACAACTCATAAAATTCAGGAACCAAACGGGTCTTAAGCAGTTCCGAGTGCAACTTAGCCACACCGTTAACCTTAAATGAGCCGACAATTGATAAATTTGCCATACGGATAATCTGGTTGTCGCCTTGTCCCGCCACAATCGAGATTTTATCAAGTTTTGCGGAGTTTTCACCGAAACGGGACCGCGCAAACTCCATAAATCGACGGTTAATTTCATAAATAATCTGCAAGTGGCGCGGCAACATGTTACCGAGCATTTTGGCATTCCAAGTTTCCAAAGCCTCAGGCAACAATGTGTGGTTTGTATAGGCAAAAATTTTGGTGGTTATTTCCCATGCCGCATCCCACGACTGTCCGTAAACATCAATCAACTGGTGCATCATCTCGGGAATTCCAAGGGCAGGGTGTGTATCATTGAGCTGAATACAAATGTAATCAGGCATTTTATGAAAATCGTTGCTTTTTTCCATAAACCTGCGGATAATGTCCTGAATTGCGCAAGAAACAAAGAAATATTGCTGTTTCAGTCGCAATTCTTTTCCCGATTCTACAGCATCTGACGGATAGAGTACCTTTGAAACCGTCTCATTCTCAATTTTGTCGCGCAAAGCATCGATATATCCGCCTTTATTGAAAATATTAATATCAAGTTGTTCATCACCTTCTGCCGAAAACAGACGTAAATAGTTAACGGATTTCCCATTATATCCGACAATCGGAAAATCAAACGGAATACCGTATATCGGTCGTGTGTTTTTCCAAATAAACACTGGTTCTCCGGTAACATTATTAATGGAAGTTTCAACTTCACCATACAAGGGAATTGTTACTTTTCTGTCATATCTTGCAAACTGCCACGGTGAATTTTCTCCGTCCCAACTGTCGGCGTGTTCAATTTGGTAGCCGTTTTCAAATTTTTGTTTAAACAGTCCGTATTCATAGTTTATACCATATCCAAAACCCGGAATTCCGAGCGATGCCATTGAATCCAAATAGCATGCTGCCAGCCTTCCCAATCCGCCGTTGCCGAGAGCCGGGTCATACTCGGTATCAAAAATTTCCTCCATATTTTTCCAGGGCCAACCGTCAATTTTTATACTGTTCAAGGCATCAAAAAGTCCCAAATTGTGCAAATTGTTTTCCAAAGAACGCCCGATCAAATATTCAACCGACAAATAATAGATTCGTTTTGCATTGCTGTGGTTGTAGCGCGCAATTGTTTTATACATTTGGTCCATCGCAAATTCACGCACTGCCAGCGAAATAGCTTTTAATGCTTCTTCTTTTGTAATTTCACAAACTCGTTTGCCGATAAAGTAGTTGATGTAATGTTCGATAGACAGTTTCAACCGCGCTTTATCAATTTCACTCAAAATTACAGAGTTGTTTTTTGACATTTTTTCCTCACAAATCCACTTTCTTTGCTCGCAGTCTACACAAAAATTGTTTGAAATATCGTTAACAAGATTTGCAATTTTGTAATTGCAATCATCAAAAAAAGTAATATAATCGCCAAAGTATCGTTTATAAGAGGTGAATATATGAAGAAGTACGTGCTTCCCATTATTGCTATGGGAGTTTTGGCGTGTTCAACCGCCAGAGCAGAAACAGTTTTTGAAGCTTTAGCTGAAGCATACCGCAGCAATCCCGATCTGCAGGCTCAACGCGCATATTTGCGTTCCGTTGATGAAAATGTTGCCATTGCCAAATCAGGATATCGCCCGAGTGTTGCTTTAACCGGTCAATACAGTGACTCAAATACTGACAACAACCGCAATCCGTCTGAAGACGGCAGAACCGCTCAGGCGCTTGGAGCAACTGTCAGCCAACCGTTGTTTTCGGGTTTTTCAACGGTAAACTCCGTAAAGTCTGCTGATAAAGCTGTTCGTGCCGAGCAGTACAACTTGTCAAATTATGAACAAGCCATATTTTTGAGTGCTTCCGAGGCATACCTTAACGTTGTTAGAGATGAGGCTATTGTTGACTTGCAAAAAAACAACGAAAAACTCCTTAAAAAGCAACTTGATGAAACCCAGGAACGTTTTAATGTCGGGGAGCTTACCAGAACCGATGTTGCACAGGCAAAATCAAGTTATTCTCAAGCCATCGCCAGTCGTATCAGTGCCGAAGGTACGCTTGAAGTATCCAAAGCCGTTTATAAGCAGGTTATCGGCAAAGATCCGAGCCATTTGAGTGAGCCCGACAATATTCATACTTTTCTGCCGGCGACTTTTGACCGTGCGTTGAGTTACACGATGGACAATAACTTTGCCATATTACAGGCCAAAGAGGCCCTTGAGTCTCGTGAATATGCCGTAAAAGCTAACTATGGAGCACTTGCCCCGCAGGTTGCCGCTACCGGTAGCGCCACCAAGTCAAAGGCTAATTCTAAGCACCACGGTGATCCTAATACTACGGTTGACGACATTACGTGGGGTATCAACGCTTCGATTCCTCTATATGATGCCGGCGAAAATCGCGCCCGTATCCGTCAAAGCAAGTATGCCAAATGGCAAGCTCAAGAACAGGTTGCAAGTGCAAAACGTGCGGCTGTATCCTCAATTACGGGAAGTTGGGAGTCAATGGTTGCTTACGATGCCCAAATTAAAGCCCTGGTTGACCGTGTAGAAGCTAACAAAATTGCACTTGACGGTGTTAAAAAAGAAGAAGCTTTGGGCAATCGCACCATTTTGGACGTTTTAGATGCTTATCAAACATTGCTCAATTCACAGGTAGAAGTTGTTAAAGCTCGACGTGAATATTATTTGTCGGCAATGCAGGTTATGCAGGCAATGGGCAAATTGACGGCCAAAAACTTGAAACTTGACGTTGATATTTATAATCCTAAAGTTTATTACAAAGAAACCCGCGACAAATGGCTTTCTACATCAATTGACTAATTTTATGAGGAAGAAACATGGCTGACCAAGATACACAAGAACTCTCAATGGAAGAAATATTGTCATCGATTCGACGTATGTTAAACGACGAGGGTGTCAAAAATGTAAAAACAAGTGATAATTTTGTGCCGGATGATCAGCCGGAAACGCCTTTTTTTGCAATCAACAATAAGCCTGCATCAGAACCGGTAATTTCTGATCCTACTGAAGAGGACATTGCTAAAATATGCAACAACATCCGTCGCCTTATGGACCAACCCGGCGAGACAAAGACAGCTCCCGCAGTTGAAACCAAAGCAAATATTGCACCGGTTATTCCGCTTAAAATTATTAATTCGGTTACAAATGATAATGATGTTGTTTCATCAAATATTCTTGATGATTTTGCTGCGATTTTTGCTAAACGTCATGAACAATATCCGCAAACCGATGCTTGTGTTCGCAATATTGCCGAAGCCGCAATTTTAAACGAGGTTGTTCCGGTTTTACAACAATGGTTGCAAGAAAAACTGCCGCAGGCCGTGCAAAAAGAAATTGAACGAGTGATGGTAAAGGCTGATGTACGCTGATATTTCAGCATCAGCCTCACATTTTTAGCTCCGCTGGTCAATTAGCGGATTGTTTTGTATTTATAAAATAAACAGGAAAATATATATGTTAGAAAAGACTTACGATCCGAAAAATTTTGAAGAGAAGATATATGCCGAATGGGAGGCTAAAGGTGCTTTCAAACCGAATATGAACAAAAATAAAGAGGCATTTGCCGTAGTTATTCCTCCTCCAAATGTTACCGGCGTTTTACATATGGGCCACGCACTTGATGACACCTTGCAAGATGTTCTTATTCGTTACAACCGTATGCAGGGCAAAAATGTTCTTTGGCAACCAGGTATGGACCACGCCGGAATTGCTACCCAAATGGTTGTTGAGCGTAATCTTGCCACACAGGGAATTACTCGCCACGATTTGGGACGTGAAAAATTTATTGAAACAGTTTGGCAGTGGAAAGAAAAATCAGGTGGCACCATTTGCAAGCAATTGCGCCGCTTGGGAGCCTCGTGTGATTGGTCGCGGGCTCGTTTTACCATGGATGAAGGTTTATCGCGAGCCGTTCGCAAAATCTTTGTAAAACTTTATAAAGACGGCTTGATTTACAAAGCTAAGAAACTGGTTAACTGGGATTCAAAATTTATGACTGCAGTTTCTGATTTGGAAGTTATTCAAAGAGAAACAGTCGGTAAAATGTATTATTACAAATACCCGATTAAAGGCGAGGAGGGCGAGTTCGTCCACATTGCAACCACTCGTCCCGAAACCATGTTTGGAGATACCGCGGTTGCTATATCCAAAGACAATGAAAAGCTCAAACATCTGATTGGCAAAGAATGTATAATTCCGATTATTAACAAAGCTATTCCGATTATTGCCGATGAACACGCTGACCCAACCAAAGGCACCGGTGCTGTAAAAATTACTCCGGCGCACGATTTCAATGACTTTGAGGTCGGCAAACGCCATAATTTGCCGTTGGTAAATATTCTTAACCCTGATGCTACACTCAACGAAAATACCCCGTTTGAGGGTATGGATACTCAAACTGCCCGCAAAAAGACGATTGAAACTCTGGATAGCATGGGGCTGATGGATAAGATAGAAGATCACCCGATGGTTATCCCTTATGGCGATCGTTCTAATGTTGTAATTGAACCGTTAATGACTGACCAATGGTTTGTTGATGCTCCGAAACTCGCTGTTGAGGCAATGCGTGTTGTTGAAAACGGTGATATGGAGTTTGTGCCAAAGACCTATGAAAAAACATATTTTGAATGGATGCGCAACATTCAGCCGTGGTGTATTTCTCGCCAACTGTGGTGGGGACATCAAATGCCGATTTGGTATGGTCCGGACGAAACCATTTTTTGTGAGGAAAATGAAGAAGAAGCTCAAGCCGCTGCTGATAAACATTATGGCAAACATGTTGAGCTCAAACGTGAAACTGACGTTTTGGATACATGGTTCTCGTCAGGTTTATGGGCTTTTTCAACACTGGGTTGGCCTGATAAAACCGAGTATCTTGATACTTTTTATCCGACTTCGGTTTTGGTAACCGGCTTTGACATCATTTTTTTCTGGGTTGCCCGCATGATGATGATGAGTATGTACGTCATGAAACAGGTTCCGTTCAAAAAATGCTATATTCACGGCTTGGTTCGTGATGAGCAGGGGCGCAAAATGTCCAAATCAAAAGGCAACACCGTTGATCCGATGGAAATCATTGAAAAATACGGTGCTGATGCTTTGCGTTTCTTTATGGCGGCGATGGAAACCCAAGGTCGCGACATTAATATTTCTGAATCTCGTATTCAAGGTTATCGTAACTTTGCCACCAAACTGTGGAATTCCGCTCGTTTTGGTGAAATGAACGAGTGCGTATTGCCTGATAATTTTGACATTAATTCCATCAAACACCCGGTCAACAAATGGATTGTTGCCAAAGTCAAACAGACTTCAAACGAATTAACCGAAAACTTAAATAATTTCCGTTTCTCTGATTCGGCAAACGGAGTTTATCAGTTTGTCTGGGGTTCGTTCTGCGACTGGTATATTGAGATGACCAAACCGATTTTCTACGGCTCTGATGAGGCATTAAAATCTGAAACACGAGCCACATTCGCTTGGGTTCTTGATCGTATTTTGATTATGTTGCATCCGTTTATGCCGTTTGTAACTGCTGAATTGTGGAACAACTCGCATAATGCAGATCAAGACATCATCAATGCCCAATGGCCAAAGACTGAAAATATAAATGCTGATGATGTCAGTAGCATTGATTGGGCAATTGAGTTGATTACGGCTATACGTTCCTTAAGAGCTGAGATGAACTTGCCTGCCGGTGCTAAATTGACAGCATATTTACAAGGCAGCAACAGTCAATCCGTAGCCAATTTGCAACACTTTAACGACATCATTTGTTCACTTGCTCGTCTTGAAAAAGCCGAAGTCTATAATGGAGAAATTACTCCTGATATGGTTCAAACCGTATGCAAAGAAAGTACGGTTTTAATTCCTCTCAAGGGTGTTGTTGATTTTGCCGCTGAGCGCGAACGTTTGCAAAAAGAACTTGCCGGATTAAACAAAAATCTTGAAGGTTATGCAAAAAAATTAAGCAATCCGGCATTTGTTGACAAAGCTCCTGCTGCGGTGGTTGAAGAAGAACGCCGTCGTCAAACCGAGGCTTTGGAAAACAAGGCAAAAGTAGAAGAAGCTCTGCAACGCATTGTCGGATTATAATTTCTTAATGCACCAAAAAAGCCTGCCGTTTAAGCAGGCTTTTTTATTTGCATAGACTTGGTTTAGCGACCGCCGGCGCCGTTTCTCCCCGAATTGCGAGGAGCACTTGTCCTCGGCGACGGAGTTCTGATTAAACCTTCAGCGATTGCCTCTTCGCGAACTTGTGTAAAGTCATGTTTAGGCATTGCTTTTTTAGTTAAAAAGATAGGAGATAACTGGCTGTCTTTTAGCTCCTCATTCATGTTTTGAATATAAGTATCAGCGCGTCCGAATACTTCTCTAATAGCTCCTTTTTCCGGATCATCTTTTGATCCGTTTTGTTTATTGCTACGCAATATTTCAAGATATTCTTTTTCGATATCTTTTTTGACTTTTGCTTCCTGTGTGTTGCACATTTCGGCATATATTGCTCGCAATGCAGCCGGTGGCATATCATGAACCAGTGTTTCTTTTGACAAACCGTTGTTGTCTATATATGTTTGCAAAACTCCTTTTTCTTTGTCATTAAGGCTCTTGCAATCTTTACTCAGCAGATAGGCCACATCTTGACCCGCATTATCGCTGAACATATCATACAGTGAACCTACGGCCATTTTGGCACCGATAACCTTTTTTGCACCATCTTTAGCAATTTTAGGATCGGTACACTTAGGATCGCCAGGGGTCCCTTCTGCAAGTCTCTTTTCATAGTCGCCACGTAATCCAAAGTCTTCCCACAAATCACGGAATGGGTGCAACTGATAAGCTCCTACTGCCCAACGAATACGGCGGCAATCCGGGTTGTTTTTGTTGGCCGGATTGGTGTAGTCAACACCTTTTTTCCGCAGATTTTTATCCATCTGCATTGCCAAATCGTACTTGTATCTGAACAAATCCTTACTGTTGTTATCAACTTTCTTTCCAGCAGCCTCAATCATCTTATCGTAACGATCAAAGTCAATTTTGTGATCTGTTGGAACCAACAATCTCTTAGCGCAAGCCGTACGCAGAATTGCCTCGTTGGTATCGGTCATGTCTTTGCCGTATTGGACATATTTAACTCCGGCATCTTTAAGAGCACTTGTAATCATATATGCCTGATCATCAGTCAGGTTTTTGCCCGGCGGTAATGAGAAACATACTTCCAAATGACCGTTTTTCATACGAGTATATACCTTAAACTCATAATTATATTTCATTGCGCCAGTTTTATGGTCAATTGTTATTGGGGTGCGGTCTTGCTTGGTGTTTTCTCCGGGATAGCATGTAAAAGTATCCCAACCGTTGAATGTACTTCCGTCAAACCAGCTGAAACCTTTACGTTTGTTTTTGTTCATCCACTTTGTAACGCTTTGGTCAAAGTCTTTTTTAGCATTCTTACCGCTGTCATTAACCGGCTTTGGGGCCTTGCCTCCAAAAAGCCCGTAAGATTCTTCCTCTTCTTCTTTTTCTTCCTTAGTTTTCTCAACAGATGTGTTTTCATCAGCGACATCATCAAACATATGTTCTCTCAGCTCATCTGCGGGATCATAGGACGAACCCGGAATTTCTTCATAGTCTTCTTCAACTCCGTCTTCGCTATAAGCACTAAACGAAAATATTTGTGGCTTGCCTTCTTGTTCTTCTTCAAACTGTTGCACAGCTTCATCAAAAACTTCATGAGTTTCTTCATCGGCATTTTCGAGTTTCAGGTTATCAATATCGGCCACAATGCCGTGTCTTTCCAAAAATGCAACCATGTCATGCATTTTGTCAGGCGTCATGCCCTCAGGAGAAAATTGCACCTTTCCGTCAACGATATCTATATTTGCCGAGATAGGTTGCAACATCTCAATTTTGAGCTTTAGAGCGTCATTTTCACCAATTGTCAGATGTGCTTTAGCTTCGCCACCTTCTTCTACAGCATGTTGTATGCTGTAAAGGGCAATATATGTATCGGGATCTTTATCAAAACTTTCAAAATTAGAGTTTCCTTTGATTGCAGTCTGGTTACGCTGAATTTTTAGGCGCTTAATCTCTCTTTCGGTTGCACTCTTTTCATCATCGGACAAAGTTTCAAGCGATGCGGAAAGTTTTTCTATTTCCTGCTCAATATAGGTCAATTCATCAGAAGTGCTTTTTTGCGCAAATTCCTGATTTTTCTTAATTACTTCGTAATCAGCATCTGCATCACGATGAAGATTCAATTCAAAATACGGTTGATTTTCTGCCATAGCCCATACTCCTGCTTACATTAACTAGCGTTATCATAACATATTTGTACAAAAAATCAAGAAAATTTTGACAAAAATCAGTGGTAACTGCGAATAATTCCGTTCAAAATTCCCTGAACTTTCACTTGCGATGGGTGAAGTTTGCGAATTTGGTAGTCTTTATTGCACGGTTTAAGCCAAATTTCATTGTCTTTTTTCTGCCAAACTTTAAGAGTTGCCTCGTTGTCATCAACTAAAGCCACTACAATTTGCCCGTTTTCTGCGGTATCAGAACGTTTGATTATTGCCAAATCTCCATCCATAATTCCGGCTTCAATCATCGATTCGCCTTCAATCCGCAGAGCATAAAATTCACCCCGGGTTACCAAATCATATGGTACTGATACGGTCTCATTCTCATAGGCAATAGCCTCAATCGGCGTTCCGGCGGCAATTTTTCCGTATAAAGGTATTTGTGCTGACGAGTTTTGCAACGCCAATTTTATTTTCTTTTCTTCCTCAATTATATCACGTGGTTTAAAACGCGGAATCTTAATCACTTCAAGAGCTCTGGCTTTATGTGGTAATTTACGAACAAACTCGCGTTCAACCAGTTCCTCAATCAAGGCATGAATACCGGATTTTGATTTAATTCCGACTGCTTCTTTCATTTCTTCAAATGACGGGCAACAACCGGTCTCTTTGATAGTATTGTCAATAAACATCAGCAGTTTATATTGCTTGGGTGTCAGCATGGCATTTTCTCCTATATTCCTATAAATGTTCTACTTTAGTTCTTTTTGAACGTCAAGCTTTATTTTCGGTTGCAAGTTTCAACATACTTGTATATATTAGTCGGCAGTTTTATTGATAATTTTAGCAGAATAGGAACTATAATCATGGCAAATGAGACCAACATACATAGAGAATCAAGACTTGCAAAGCTGAATGCTCTGCAAGAAAAAGGCTATAATCCTTATCCGTATTGTTTCAAACCTAATGCTTTTGCCGATGATTTACAAAAAAAATATGCCGACCTTGCCGCCGGTGTTGATACCGAAGATCGCGTTACCGTTGCCGGTCGTGCCATGGCCGTACGCAACAGCGGTATGTTTATCGACTTAAAAGATATCAGTGGTAAAATTCAAATCTTCTGCCACAAATCTCACCTTGATGAAGCAGGACTTGAACTCTTAAAAAGTCTTGATGTAGGCGATTTGGTCGGTGTCAGCGGTTTAGTGCGCCGCACTCCGCGTGGAGAGCTTTCAATTGCCGCTGAAAAATTTGATATTATCGGCAAATCTCTTCAGCCTCTGCCCGAAAAATTCCATGGTCTGACAGATGTTGAAGCTCGCTATCGTCAGCGTTATGTCGATTTTATTATGAATGATGACAGCCGTGAAATTTTCAAAAAACGCTGTCAAATTACTTCTGCCGTTCGCCATTACTTTGAACAGCACAAATTTATGGAAGTTGAAACTCCGATGCTCCAGACCATTATGGGCGGCGCCAATGCAAAACCGTTCATCACTCACCATAATTCATTGGACATGGATTTATATTTGCGTATTGCTCCCGAATTGTTCCTAAAACGTTTGGTAGTCGGTGGTTTTGATCGCGTATTCGAAATCGGTCGCAACTTCCGTAATGAAGGTATTGATAAAAAACACAACCCTGAATTTACTGCTCTTGAGGCCTATCAGGCATATGCTGACTATAACGATATGGCAGAACTTATTCCTGATTTATTGCGCTTTGTTTGCAAAGAAGTCAACGGCACTGAAACAATTACCGTTAATGGTACTGAAATTGATTTATCTAAACCGTTTGCCCGTAAATCTATTGTTGAGCTGGTCAACGAATATGCCGGTATTGATCTCATGAAAGCCGAAACGGTTGAAGAAGCTCGTGATATGGCAAAATCCGTTGGTATAGATGCTTCTGATTGCAGCAACTGGGGCAAAGTTGTTCAGCTGGTATTTGATGAAAAAGTAGAACCTAACCTTGTTCAGCCGATTCTGGTTATGGACATGCCGCGCGATATTTCTCCTCTTGCCAAAGTTCACCGCTCAAATCCGCGTTTGGTTGAGCACTTTGATGCTTATGTCGGAGGTATGGAAATAGGTTGCGCTTATTCCGAGCTTTCCAACCCGTTGGACCAAAAAGCCCGTTTTGATGCCCAATGTGCCGAACGAGAGGCCGGTGATGATGAGGCTCAAATGCTGGATGAAGATTATGTTGTTGCGCTTGAAAATGCACTGCCTCCGACCGGTGGCATGGGTATGGGTATTGACCGTTTGGCAATTTTGCTGACCGGTGCCGAGACCATCCGTGATGTGATTGCGTTTCCGACTTTGCGCAACAGATAGAGCAGGTGAGGGTTTTTACCGTGCCGAAAAAAAACGGGTATCATAAAACGCCTAGATTATCAAAGGTAAAAAAAGTTTCTCGTCCTATCGAAAAACAGTTGCAGCTACCCCTGCAACCGCTTTTTCGAAGTTTTGAAAACAATAGCCGCCATTGGTACCGTTTGATATTCGGTACGGCTCTTATTATTGCTCTTGTTGTTCTGTCAGTGATGTTTTCAACAATTTACTATCATCGTCAATATTCGGTGGTAGCATCAGATATGACCATAAAAGTCAAAGAATATACTCCGGTTGCCCCGCAAACCATTGAGGATATTATTGACATGCACGAAATTACCGAAAATATATCCGAAACGGCCGATGTTGAGCCCGATAAAACTGATGTTGATGAGCAACAATCTGATGAACAAGTCTATGACTTATATGAAGAAAAATTGCCCGAGGAAAACCATGTTGACGAGCCGAAAAATACGGAAAATAAGACAATTTCAGATGAAAATAAACCCCTTATAACCATTGTTATTGATGATATGGGGATCAGCATTAAACATACACAAAATATAAGCAGTCTTGCCTATCCGTTAACAGTATCGTTCCTGACTTACGCCAACAATCTCCAAGCTCAAATCTCAAAATCGACCGCTAACGGTCAGGAGATTATGGCCCATTTGCCGATGGAACCACAGGTAATGCAGAATTTTACCTCTCAAATGCTGACCACATCAATGAGCGATAAAGAAGTCGCACAGACTTTGCGTGATATGTTGGATCTGTTTCCGAATATCAAGGCTGTCAACAATCATATGGGAAGCAAATTTACTGAGGACAAGCACCGTATGGCAATAGTTATGAAAGAACTGGCCAAACGTAATTTAATTTTTTTGGACTCAAAAACCACACCTCATTCCGCAGGACCGAAAGTTGCCGAGCGTTTTGGTGTAAAACTTGCTGAACGCAATGTATTCTTAGATAATAAAGATGATTTTGATTACATTATGGGACAGCTCCGTCAAACAGAAGAAATTGCTCGTTCTCGAGGCTATGCCATCGCTATCGGACACCCGAAAGAACAAACTTATTTAGCTCTCAAAGCATGGTTACCCACATTGGCAGAAAAGGGCGTAGAATTGGTACCTTTGAGTGATATGGTCAAACACAATCTTCAGGATTAAACAAACAAAAAAGGGACACACTTTAATGTGTGCCCCTTTTTTATAGGTTTTGATGTTTAACAATACTTTTACTTAGCCCGATAAATGTCGGAAACAACCGCATAAATGGCAAATATTACCACAGAAATATCGTGTCCCAGATTATCCATGTAATACTGATGTGCTGTGTAATATTCCATCCATAACGAGGCAGCTTCAAGTCCGGTCAGCCATGCTGCCATAATGCTTAGTTTGGGTGAAGGCTTCCCAAGGGTCGAGTAGGCAATCAAAACGATAACGACCAACAACGAAGTAATTCCCCAAGGGCTGAACATTACTGAATACACCAGAGCCATAGCCATGAAAAGGCTGACTTCTTCTCCACTGGGCTTGTTAACTCTGTTATCATCGACAACTGCCGCCATAATAAAAGGCGGAACAATAACCAAAGATATAAAAGTTACAATGCCGAAGTTAAAATACATCAGAGCCGCTGCGATGACAAACGATACAACCGCTGCTACCAAATAAATTTTTAATGTTTTCATCGTTTAAGTTAATTTAATTTATTAATAATGTTAATCTGGAAGCACCTTATCACTTTTAGACAAAAAGTCAATAACATTAAACGAGTTTGACAAAAATAAAAAATCCGCCTCCCGAAAGGGAGACGGATTTTTCAGCGTTACCGCTTTACCTAGAAGGTAAAAGCGATGTTGTCGAACGTATCCAGAGGGATTACGTCAGACAATCCTTCACCATAAGTAACTTCAACCTTGTCGCCGGGTTTGGTCCATTTAAGCTCGCGGAAGAACTCCGATGAGCCGGTAAACTCCTTACCCGGAACCTCAACGAACAGAACATAATAAGTGTCCTGCTCGCAGGTGATGTCACGAACGGTCAGTGTCCTGCTTTCTCCTTTCACCACGCTGCCATCGGCAATACTATCATTACCGGTGCGTTTCATGGCTTGGAGATAGTTAGTTTCAGCTTCACGTTTCGACTTTCCGACACCGACGGCTTGTCTGTTAGTAACGGCCATAAAAGCATAACCGGTTACATTTCCTGACTCACCTTTCAGTGTCATAAAGTAGGTGGGTACACCGCGCACATTGTACAAAACCGGCGAAGTAGCACTGTAATGTGCAGCCTTAGCAAAGTTTTGATCTTCAACAATCCGCGAAGCCTCTTGCTCGTTCACACCTGACACCTTGTAGTATCTGGTCTGCTTACTGCGAGCATCAATCAGCATAAAGCCGCTGGTAGCACCATCGCTGCCGGAGGAACGGACACCGGTGTACCAAAAGCACTTGCCTTCAGAGTACACCAACACCATTCCCGGTGTGGGTTCTTGGACATCTCTCTGAGCAAACAGAGAGTTCCACCAACCATGCTTGAGTTCTCCCCACCATCTAATCTGGCGGGTAACGAATTTTTCAGGCTGGATGTGGTCAATCCAAGCAGGAGCATCCTCAATAGAATACTGCTTAACCTCTCCGCTTTGACAATCAACGGTAATGATACCCTTGGCATCACGAGCGCTGAAGCCGATGGTCGGGCGATGGTTGCATAGTACCCAGTAGGGACGACCGTTTTCATCGATTTCGAAGTTGAAATCGGTAATGCCTTGAGTTGCATAACCACTTTTGCGGATTTTACGCTCAATGTCATCGCCGAAACAACCGGACTCGATGTAGCGGAGCTTTAAGGGCTCTCCGTTGATTTCGGTAATTTTGTAAGTTTTGGTGGGGTCGTTGGCAAATACCAGCATATATCCCGGAGTAACGTCATTGGTTACCCACTTCCAAAAACCGGAGTGCTCGAGTGGAGCTACCCAGATTACATCATTATCGAATTTCAACTTCTTGCCACCATCAATGGTAAAGCTGCCGGTTAATTGTTGCATGGTCATATCACCAACCACACAACGACTACCGAGGCCTGGATCCTCTTCGAGGCGATCTTCAACCACCTTGCGGGCCAGATCGTGATCGGTAACAATCATCTTGTCGACCGGAATCACGTCTACGTCCGAAGAGAATTGTTCAAAGTTCACCTCATCAACATTCAGCATTTGGTTGTATTTTTCAGAATGGAAAGCGGCTGACGACAAAACGCCGGCGCAGATCATAAAGACCAACACACCCAACGGAATAAACCACCGCCAAGCCCTTCCTTCAAAATCCCATTCAAGACCCCATCTGCCATTGACCATACAGCCAAGAACAGCACCACACAGGGTTACGAACAGAATTTCATACCACAGCCCGTAGTAACCCCACAAATTGAGGACCGGCATGCCGAAGTAGTTGATTACACACATGAGGATCAGCATTGCTGCTGAATACCAAATTACACTTTTTTTGTTTTCCTTGTTAAAGGAGATGCCTGCAAACGCTGCGGTAAGCAGGACAGAAATCAGTAAATACACCATAATAATATAATAAAAAAATTAAACGCGTTTTCATAGTATCAAATTTTCGATATTTTGTCAACTTTTAAGATAATATATAAAATTGACTACTGATTTTTGCGTTGCCGATTCGCACAAATAGTGTAAATATGTTACTTTTGGGGCTGGACAAAATAACAAAAAACACATTTCGCGATTCAAAACTCCTAAATCTTAAATTATAATTGAAAGACAATGTATTACTAAAATAATCGTTCAAAATTACATTTTTTGTCAAAAATGCTTGATTTTTTGTATATATATGTTATGATGATACCATGAATAAAAAATTTTATTAGGGAGGTAGCCATGCCATCATTTAAAAAGAAAGCGGAAGAATTACGCAGAAAAATAAGAAGACGTGCCCTTGCTGTTGCGGTTAGTGCAGTTGGGGTAACATCACTTGCTCCGGCACAGGCTAATGCCCAAACTAACAGCGATGGTAATCAGCCGGTTACAGAACTTAGGATGACATCTGATGGTCACCTTGTCCCGGTTCGCTCATCATCACAACAAAGTGGTCGCACCATTACCTATCAGCAGGCTGCAGCACAGCAAAACAGAAGTCGTGCAGTTTCAGGTCCTCAAACTGCTCAGGAAATTCGTCAAAAACTCCCTGCGTATACCCGAGCACTTGTCGACGAGCAAGGTCTTGAAATTGTTCCTGAACTTCAAGGTGGTAGAACGACTGGTCTTAACCGCCCGGCAGCAGGTGTTGTGTATGCATGTGTCGTGTGGGCAAAAGATGAACAGGGTAGACATATTCTTAACGAAAAAGGTGAAAAAATGGTGCAGATTCTGCCAGTAGCAGAGGGGATTGAAACTCCCAACACATACAATTTTATAACCTTAAATGTTATAGATTGTTCATATAAGCAGGCTTATGAAATGATGAAACATCCTACAAATCACTATGTAAATGGTATGGAAAATCCATACAAAGCATATTCTGAATATGCCAACACTATCAACAATCGCCTAGATGCAGCGCAGAAAAAACGAAATCAAGTGCAAAGACAAATTGACGGATTCCAGCAAGGCATAAACCAGGGAAGGCAAGTCATTGGTCTTATTGAGCAAGGAGTTAATATGGCTAGAGGCAGAGGTTGGTAAAAGAGATCAATTCTGCACAATGATCAAAAACTACTTTAAACTAAAAAGGGGCTACCAAGCCTCTTTTTTCGGTTATCGTTTATTGTAAAATTCTCCCTAATGTTCCTTAAATATCAGCAAAATCGAGTTCAGTTTACCCTTGCATGCCGCTGCCGCTTTAGCCGGTGAATTGAGTTTATTAACCGCGGTTGTGCAGGAGTTTTTACCATCTTCGCCTGTGCAAGGAGAACTGCTAAAACTTTTGTTTTGCGGATTAACCCACAGTGATTTCAGCGGATAGTTTGTGGCTCCGAAACTAACCAAGTCGGTACAATCACCCGGATCCAAATCAAAAATTGAAACAGCAAAGTTTTGTACCGTAACCGTGCCTGCCGCACCAAAACTCATTTTTCCGCCCATCGGCGAGCGATTGCCGTTTTTAACCCACTCTTTAGGGGCAATAAATTGTTTTATCAATGTTCCATCATAAGCTTGAGTAATCAAATCTGCGGCATTATGCCCGGCAGTAAACGTATAATAATTATTTGCGGCTTCGGCAATCCAGTCGATTGTCTTATTTATATTATGCTTATGCATTGCCTTAGAATATCCGGCAATTCCTCCTACAGACAGCACTCCGATAATCGCCAAAACCCCGAGCATCTCGACCATTGAGCGACCGTTTTGTTTTGATATAGAATTATTCATATCCGGCTGTTTGTCGTTGTCTATATTACAATTCTTCATACTCGACATACTCAAGTTCACTCATATCTAGGGACGACGGAATTTCGCTTATGCTTCGTTCCAACATTTTTTGAGATATTTGCTTATGATCGCTGACTACGGCATAGCGCGCGGTACTTTGTACAACATTGACAATATCCGCGCTAGTATAATTTTCGGTCAACCGTGCCAGTTCTTCAAAATCAATTTCCTTATCATGCGGAATTTCTTTCAATGCCTTATAAAAAAGCTCAGCTCGTGCATCATCATCAGGGGGAGAAACATAAATTTTCAAATCAAACCTGCCCGAACGCTGCACGGCGGGATCGATTACATCAATATGATTGGTTGCACCGATGACCAAAATCCCTTCCTTTGAAGCATTGTTCAGATGGGTTAAAAACTCATCTACTTCTTCTTTTTTATAAGTTACATCAGCCGAAAGTTTTGCTCTGGACGGAACCAGGCTTTCTATTTCATCAAAAAACACGATACAAGGTTTCATACGTTTTGCCTGTTCAAATGTTTCGGCAATTTTTGCAACGGACTCATGCACATAAGGCGAGGCCAAGTCGGCATGCGAAACCTTTATAAAATTCATCTTCAGCTCTTCGGCCAAACACTCAACAAAAAAGGTTTTTCCGCAACCGGTAGGCCCATAAAAAATAATACCGTTCGGCAAAGTTAAATTAAATTTTTTATACCTTTCCGCATTATAAAAGGGAAAAATAACGTCTTGATAGATTTTTTTCTTTAGCTCATACATTCCGGCAACGCGTTCAAAACCGTAAGGTGATCTTTTTTCATGCATTGACATCACGATTTTATACACGAAAAATACGCCGATTATTATCAATGCAACCAAAATCCACGGTTGTTCCTGCAAATATAATTGTAATTCATGTAAATTGTTCACTTTGAGCATTTCGTCCTCTCCCACTTCCATAACATATACCATAATTTTTAAGCAAATATTAATAGAGGGTTATTCCGATACGGCATTATATTTTTTGAAAAAAGCTTTTTTCAGAGGGGGTAATGCTAAACTGACATATTCTTCCATGTACGGAAGCGCATAATTTAAGATTTCTTCATCATCAAGTTCTTCAGGGAACAAAAAACCCTGATTGGGGTGGTCTAACATATAACGAAAAGCAGCCATTGCTGAAGCGGAAACCTGCAAAATAGTTGGTGTTTCACCCTCAATCGGAGCTTCTAATTTATTGCCGAAATAACGAGTTTGAAAATTTCTACCTTCTACAACAATTCCTACGGCTTCTCCACCACGAGCAATATCTTTAGGAGCTGCAAGATATTTTGACATCTTATCAACCCCCACAGATATACTCTCAAACAACCCCTTGACTGCAAACGGACACGGCAAATATACAAAATAAACCGACGGTTTATAAACTAGTTTATTGCCCTTATAGATACTTAAAAAGTTCGCAATTGAGTAAATTTCTTCATGTGGAACAATATATCCGACAAAACTCCCGTAGGGAGAATAAGATTGGTCTTGTGTGAGGATAGAGCTCTTATCAGACACAAAAAAACCATCATTAGGATTATAATCATTTGTAATTTTTGACAAGTTCTCGATTTTTATGTCAGTTCCCAGAGATATTTCACTGGGAGCGGTTGTTTCATCATAAAAAGCATCAATATTCCATGTTGAATATATCGTCTTTGTCTTATATGGATACTTAAACTCGGTAGTATCAATATCGGATACATGTACAGTACTTATTTTTAGCTGTTGTGCAACTTTAGCATACTCACCACGGTCAATCATTGATTGTAATTTACGGCGATTTGTTGAAACAAATGTGCCGGTATCTTTTTTCACAATTTCTTTTATTGCCTGTTTTGCAAAACACGAAACCATCCCCGGATTCATGCCAAATTCAATGACAGAAGTGGCGGAAGATGGGTTAGTGTTCTTTTTCATTTCACGGTAGATACAAAAATCATGATAATCAGGTATATGTTCATCAGGTTCTTCATATGGCAGACTGCAGGTTGATAGATAGTGAATATTTTTTTCAATACATATTTTAAGTAAATCGGTATTGCTTTGGCTTGAACTGAAATCAAGCAAATAATCTCCGGCACCAAGCATTGAAAAAATATCATTGTATTTTTTATATTTAATATTAATAGTCAAAAAATTATCTGACTTACCGCCGATACCGGTAAATACGGATAAATTTTTTTTGCTTTTATCAATGACATACCAATTGTCAGCATCAAATAAATTTTCTCTTTTTACGAGTCGCAAAAAAGATGAGCCGACCATGCCCAGCCCGAATATTACAAATTTAATGACATCCCCCTTTCATTGGCACACCAAAATAACGCCAAAAGTTATTAAGACGAAGAAGAATAGTTTTTTAATCAAAGTGTTAATTGTAATTTTTTCTTTTAACGGAATGTTATAAAAATACAATAAAAACGCACCTATTAAAAGCAAAAATATCGGTCTCATACCATTAATTGACGAACTGACTACCGGTGATAAATTATCAAGAGCATATGTCGAGCAAACCATTCCTAAAAAGCAAATAAGTCCGTCCAAAGCAAATACCTTAAACTTTTCGCGATATGGTGGAAAATTTTTGACAATGTCTTTTCTATATTTAGCTACAAAAAGCAGTCCGAAAGGAATAATTCCGGAGATTATATCAGGATAGATAACCAAATTAACCCAATTTCCTTCCAAATTAAGGGTATATTTAACCACAATCACCCTCAAGGAGAGCAAAAATGAGGCAAACAGCATATACCAAAATGCACGATTAAGCTTCGGAATTTTGGTGTTTTTCATGCTGAGCGCAACCGAAGCCATGATAATAATGGCAAATCCGATATATTGGTGCAGGGTTAAAACATCATCCAACACAAAATATGACAATATAGGTATAATAACCTGTCCGATTGAAAACAGAGCAGATACAATAGAGGTATCAATAACTTTCATTGCCGAATAAAAGGGGTATAAATACGCCACATCAATGACAGCTAAAATCAAATAAAACACAAGCGCCTCTCTGACGGGAATAGTCGGCATTTCCAAGAGCATAACAAGCGGGACAAAAATGAAATTCATCATTGAGATATAAAAAATCATAGTTGTTTGATGTTTAAAAGTCCGATTTGAAAGCAAACTTTCAATTATATCGGAAAGTGCCTCAAAAAATGGCGATAGAAGAGCAATAAATAGTATCATAAAGACCTCTATATATCATATATTCATACATTATATAATAAAGATATCTTATCATTTGGTTAACTCATAACCGAAAACACTTTCGAGCCGATTTGGGTTGTTTTTTTGGCAAAATAGTGCTATAATAAACTCGTTAACCAACTTATTATACTTAATTATGAAAAAAACTATGAACCTTATCAATGCTTTCAAGGAAATGTCATTGATAAATAAAACAAGAGTAATAATCATCATTACTTTCGTGGTAGCCGTTTTGGTTTACTTCGGAGTAATCGCCGGAGCATATGCTTTTTCCACCCCAATGTACGCAATATGCAATACAATCTCGCTGTTGGTGTTTGTTGGAGCCGGTGGCATAGCAATATCCTTTGTCAGTAAGGATTTTCCTTTTATGGCAGGAGAATTCATGTTGCTGGCAGCAAGTTTTTTGCTCTTGCCGTTTGTTGATACGGTAAATAATAGTGTGCTTCACTATTATTTCGTTTCAAAGGTCATCAAAGGCGTACTCATTGCATTTGTAGTTGCGGGTATTATGTCTGCTCTTGGACTGACTATTGAGGAAACCAGGCTCGTAAGAGGGTTCAAGCACTAATGGTTATACAGAATTACCTCGTCGGCATCCGCTGACGAGGTAATTTTTTTGTAGTTTGCATAAAACCAAAAACTCCCTTTGTGAGGGAGTTTTTTGGTAAAGTTTGGCTATTCGCCCAGCGCCTCGATGTGCTGACGATAAATTTGCCGCCACTTGCAGTAGTGGTTTTCGACGGTAGGGCAGGTATGCTCCGGCATCTTCCTTTCCAACTCGTCATAAGCAAATTTTATCCATTGTTTGAGGGCATCGAGATCCCAAAATGGCAGTTTCTTAGCCATTTTGACAAACTTCTCTACACTGGGAGCATCGTCTGACCAACTGCCGATAAGCGGACCCGAATTTTTGCGGAGTTGCTTCCACAATTCTTCACCTCGCTGTAACGGATTAGGAACGATACATCGCGCAATAAAAGTTTTAATTTTATTCATAATTATTGGATTAATAAGACAAGAATTTCCTGCATACTAAATAAAAACGGCACGCATGTCAATAAAAACAAGGTTAGATAAGGTGTTGACAAATTTAGACGAATATGGTATACCCTAAACAATTCACGTATTTATTAATTAAAATTATTCCATATGAAAGTAGAAACTTTAGTTAACGACTTAGTGCGTCGTCAGCAAGCAGGAGAAACCCTTCCCGAATTCGAGGAGTGTGTCAAGCAGGACGGACGCATGGATTACACATTGATGATGGCTCGTCTTCTCGTAGAGCCCGAAAAGGTCAAAGAGTTTAACGTGGTGTACAATCCGCAGACTCAACAGCTTTCCTACGCCGTGCCGAGTGAAGAGATGAGCCAAGACCTTAAGAACGCCAGAACCACTGCCTGGGCAGTCATTATCTGCGCCTTAGGTCCCGATGTCATCTGCTCTGTGTGTCAGAAGGTTGGACGTACCGCCGAAGATCAGGAGTTCCTCCGCAAGACCTATTGGCGCTACCTCCACTACCTCGATCCGGTTCCCGGTCATGAGCCTCCCACGGTTCACTAAGCGACCATCTACACTAACCTATTAACCATTTAAAAAAAGCCCCAACCTATTGCAGGTTTGGGCTTTTAGTTTTTTTATCAGAACGACTATAACAAATTATCCAGATACAGCAATACTGCGTTTTTCTGCCCTTTGCACATTTTGGCAATTTTATCCAGTGTCATCCTACGCCGGTTATTATCGCCATAAAAGTCGGTGTTGGTACAGGTATTTGCATTGTTCGGGTTGGCGCAAGGAGTAACCCCTGTCCCCTGGCTGCTGAAAGCATTTACAACATCGGTGCAGTCAGCAGTTGACAGGTCGTATAGTGTCAGCAAAACTCTCTTAGAACTTTGTCCTCGTATAAGGGTACATTTTCCGCCCAAAGCATGGCGACAGTTTGCGGCTGTTCCCATCTCTTTCGGCAACACATCCAAAGCATTTATAACCGTATTAGTCAGCTCAAAATTAGGATTGTTGTTGTGTATTACAATCAAATTATTAAAGGTAAGAATAACTTGTTCACGCAATTTATTAAGATTATGCTTTTTCATAGCCTGAGAATATCCGGCAATACCACCTACCGACAAAACACCGATAACCGCCAACACACCGAGCATCTCGACCATTGAGCGCCCAATTTGCTGGCTGTATTTTCTAAGTGCAAACATCTCATATATTCGGATTCAGAGAAATATTAAATCTCAATTTGACCTTTACTATTGTGTTTAGGCAACCGCACAATCCCAGCGGGATTTTTACCCTGCGATTCTATAGCTAGCATAGCTGCTTTAAATTTTTTCGGGTTGTTTGATACTCCGTTTGGTGTAGCTCTTGTAAACACCGCTTCTTCATCAATAGACCATATGCTGCCGCCAGCTTTCAAGACACCACCAACCATACGTTCAAAATCTTCTTTGCTTGAGGCTTGCAAAGCTTCTAACGACTTAACTCTCACCACTATTGTGTCATGCGGATTACTCATAGAGAGCATTTTTACTCTTTTTAGCACAGTTCCCCACGCCGGACGAGGAGATCCCTTGTCTTCAAGTTTTTCTTCAAAAAATTCATCGCTTCCGGCAACTTTAGGTTTTGACTTCAAAAAATTTATTCGTTCTAAAATTCCGCTTTTTTTCTTCGGCTCCCGTTCGGCAACAAATTCTTTGCCGTCTTTTAGGGTAACATTATAGTTTAATACAGTCATAGTTTTGTCCTCCATACCTTTATATAATATATAATACACTAAACCGCGATTCTTATCAAGAAGCAATTTCACGATTATCATCGTTCTTCGTGCAAATATCCTCTTTCACGCTTTTCGCTTCTATAGTTAAAATCAAAGTAATAATCATCAAAGCTGTTAACCTTGCTTGAAAATTGATTTTCGTTCTTAATTTTTCTCAACGTTTTTTTATGTGCCAAATTTCTGCTTCCGCCGGCAGTCCCTGTCCGTCCGTCCGCCATAAAAGTAACATCGACATAAATCTTTTTTCCGCGATAATTAAAATAGTTCCAGGCGTGCCCATACTTCTCATTTTTTTGATGATAATTGGGGCGCGCTGTTGTGGGATAAGCATATCCATGGACTATGCCTGAAAAAATTCCAGCCTGCTTGCACATTGCCGTAAAAAGTTCGGCAAAATCTCCGCAAATACCTACTCTTGAGCTCAATAACTGGTTGGGACTTTGTCCGTTATAACGTTTGATAAGTTTGCTGACTTGACCGTTGCTGTACAAATATTCGTCATAATTAATATGGCTGGCAATCCAAAAAGCAATCATTTTGGCTTTGTCATAGTCATCATCGAGCGGTTTTATCAAATGTCTTGTCAGCACATGGATGTTGTTTTCAACCTCACGCGGTGTGTTGGTCGCAAAACGTTTTATCCGTTCAGAATGATAATTTGTGGCATTGGCTACAGATAAATTAAGCAGTAGCAGAACGGCAAAAAATAAAATATGCTTCATAGTCGATTTCCTAACATAAATCTACCTAAAATTTACCTTATCAGGTTTAATTTTGCGTTAATCAAAATTTTTAATCATAAGAAACCTAACCATTGCAACTTCGTCAACAGTTGACTATTTTTATTTGAAATTTATTCAAATAATGCTACAATACATATGTATGTAGGTAGGTATATGTCTTATAAAAGCATGACTAGAAATATAAAATATATTATTTTTACTTGTGTTGCTGTTCAGGGTGTCTCCCTGTAGCGCAAATACATTGACCACGACCAATTTAGATTATGGAACAATCACATTAATTTCTGCCTCTTCTGCTGCCTCCGTAACTTACGATTCATCAGGTAACAGCTCTGCAACTAATGCTACCGCCCCAAATATTACACGAGCTATAGGTACATTTACCAAGACAGGTAGCCAAGGTGGCGGAACCACATCCTCCTATACCGTAACGGTTACTCCTACATCTTTATCACTTTCCAACTCCGGTTGCACTATAACTTTAAGCAATCCCCTCTTTGAAAGTTCAATCTCCGCAACCAGAAATTCACCATATAGCATCTACTACCACTTAGGCAATATTTCAATACCGGCAAATTGCAAGGCCGGCACCTATACTGGGAGTGTGAGTATGACAGTAAAGGGTAGACAGAATAGTAACACCGCAGCCATTAACGTATCGCTGACAATTGCAATCCCGAGTGGTATTGAAGTTACTAACAATCAGGACTTAAATTTTGGCAGTATGCTGGCTACAAGTGCTCACAATGTTGTAGTCGGTCATGATGGCACTCGCAATGGTAATGCGTCATATCTGATTAACGATTCAGCCAATCCTTATCAAGCCGGAGTATTTACAATTTCCAATCAAAGTAGTTCTGCCAAAACTGTGCAAATTTCTTTGCCATCAAGTACAAGCATAACCAATGGATCCAGAAGTATGACAATAAGCAATTTTACTTCTAATCAATCTTTGGACAGCAACATCAATATTCCGTCCGGAGCTAGTATAACCGTCAATGTTGGAGCAACACTTGCTGTAACTGCAGGTGTTCCCGCCGGAGAATATACCGGCACGTATACGGTAACAATCGATTACTAAAAACACAAAAAACTCAGCTTAGATGCTGAGTTCTTGTTTTTTGGTAGGGGTAGTCAGACTCGAACTGACACGGGCTGAGCCCACAAGATTTTGAGTCTAGCGCGTCTACCAATTCCGCCATACCCCCACAAAGTGAGTAGATAAATAACCGAATATTTTGTATTCGTCAATAGTTTTTTTACCAAAAATACGTTAGCATACTAAAAAAAATATAAAACGAGGAGAAAACTCATGGCTAAGTCCGAAAAAAAAGCTCTTGAGCTATATCAACAGCAAAATTATGCAGCAGCTCTGAAAGAGTTTTTAAAACTGGGCAGTAATATTCAAAAACGCGGCGACATTTTGGTGATGATTGCCAATTGCTACGATTCTGCAGGTCAAAAAAAAGAGGCAATTAAATATTATAAAAAAGCCATTTTTCGTTCCCCGAAATCTGAGAGTGCTATTGCTAACTTGGCAATTATTTACTACGAACAGGGCAAATTTATTCGTGCTTATATTTGCGCTCGTATTGTACTCATACTCAATTACCAAAATCCGTCGGCAATGGTTGTCATCGGCAACATAGCTTACCGCCGCAAAAAATATATTAAGGCACTCGGATATTATAAAAAAGCTCTCCAACTAAAACAGGAATTTTATACCGCCAATTTTAATACCGCCGGCATATATTTCGATATGAAAAATTATCCGGCAGCATATTTTTACGGTCTGCGAACTGTGCAACTTTACCCCCAATCTCAGGAGGCCAAAGCCCTGTTTGCCGATATTTGTTTGGAGCAGGGCAAAACAGCGGAAGCATTGGAAATTTTAACTCAACTTTTTTCTAAAAATAAAAAAGACTATTGGGTATGCAATTCTTTGAGTCGTGCATACCAACAACAAAAAAAATATGACGAAGCTCTTGACCTCGGGTGGAAAGCAGTAACCGTTTCTAAAGGAGAAAATTCTCAACACATAAATTTTGGTTATTTGTTGTATGAAATAGGACTTGAAAATCCTGCTGCCGATGTCAAAGGATACGCCAAAAAATGGTTAACCAAATACCCCGACAACTCTATTGTTTCGCACATGTCAAACGCCATCATAAATAACAAAAATATAAGTCAAATTGATAGTCTTTTTGTCCGGGAAATTTTTGATGCATTTGCTGACGATTTTGAAGAAGTTTTAAAAGGACTTAATTACAGAGTCCCATCATTAATACATAAAAGTTTGGATTCTCTTTTTAATAATTTACATCTTAAAAAAATGAAAATTTTAGATGCCGGGTGCGGCACCGGATTGTGCGGAAAATATCTCAAAAAATATGCCAAATTCGGAGGACTTGACGGAGTAGATATTTCTCCGAAAATGCTCAAAATTGCCAAACAAAAAAATATATATTCGCACCTTTACAATCAGGATTTGAGAGCGTTTTTGGATTCTCATTCCTCGTCATATGACTTGATTGTTGCCGCAGATGTTTTCACTTATTTCGGTGAGCTGAATTCTCTCTTTGTTTTGTTGTATAATGCTCTGCGAAAAGGTGGAAGAATTTTGTTTAGCGTAAGTGAAAATTTTCAAAATGAAAATGACTATTTTTTGCACCAGTCAGGACGTTTTTTACATAACCGAAAATATGTTGAAAATTCACTCCGAAGACAGGGATTTTTTATTGAAAAACTCAACCGATCCTGCCTGCGCAATGAGGGAGAAAATAAGGTTTTCGGCTGGATAGTTATGGCTCAAAAAAAATAACTTTTTCAGATTGCAATAAAAAATCCTCTCGCTTGAGAGGATTTTTCATCATGCTACATGCTATAAAAAATTACTTCTTAGAAGTTTTTTTGGTAGCAACTTTTTTCTTAGCAACAGTCTTTGTGCTAGATTTTTTTGTGCAGCAAGCAGAAGAAGAGCATTTCTTGCTGAATTGCTCAACTGCCATAGACCAGAAGTATTCATCTTTGCCTTGAGGACAGCCGGCATTCTGCCAATTGTAGTATGCAGCTTCTCTGATAGCATTTTCATTAAATTTTACCATAACTTACTCCAAATAAAAAATTTTTCGGTTAAACAATACCTAATATACATACATTTTTTTATACGTCAATATATTATTGATAATTTTTTAATAAAATTGAAATAAGCTTGCATTTATGTCAATAAAATTCTATAGATAAAAAATGACAATCACCCCTAAAAAATTATCAATTTCAGAGGTTATATTATATGGAAAATTTATTATCAAAAGAAGAGATGGATGCTGTAATAAACGGCAATCATGACAATGTTTTCGCCGTGCTCGGCATACACCGTGATAAGGGTAGCAAAAATGTTTTTATTCGTGCTTTTCAACCCCACGCAAAATCGATAGAAGTCATCCACAAAGATGACAATTTATCACTCGGAAAAATGACCAAATTGGATGAGCGCGGATTCTTCCAAATTAACCTCAATGACGTCGGAAATTTTGCTTATAAATTTAAAATAGAAAATGATGTCGGAAATTTTTACGAAGCGGAAGACGTTTATCGTTTTCTTCCTACTCTGGGGGATATTGACGTATATCTTTTGGGCGAGGGTAATCACCTCGAAATGTATAAAAAATTAGGCGCACATGTCATCACTATGGACGGTGTAAAAGGTGTTAGTTTTGCCGTTTGGGCTCCTAATGCAAAACGTGTTTCTGTAGTCGGAAATTTCAACAACTGGGATGGTCGTTGTCATGTTATGCGTAAATATCCTTCGTGTGGCGTTTGGGATATTTTTGTCCCCGGTCTCGGTGAGGGTGAAATATATAAGTATGAAATCAAAACTCAACAAGACTACATTTTGACCAAAGCCGACCCTGTAGGATTCTTTTCCGAACAGAGACCAAAAACCGCATCGGTAGTTTATGACCTCAATCATTACCACTGGAATGATGATGACTGGATGCAAAATAATCATTCTCACAATGCCATGGACAAGCCGATGTCGATCTACGAAGTTCATGCCGGTTCATGGCGTCGCAAAGGTGAAAACGGAAGCGAATTTTTGACCTATCGTGAGCTTGCTGATACGCTCGTTCCGTATGTGTCAAATATGGGGTACACACACGTTGAATTTTTACCTCTTTCCGAACACCCGTTAGATGCTTCTTGGGGATATCAGGTTTTGGGTATGTTTGCCCCGACCAGCCGATTTGGAACACCTGATGATTTACGTTATTTGATTGATAAATTTCACCAAGCCGGAATTGCGGTAATTATGGACTGGGTGCCGGCGCATTTTCCACGTGATGGACATGGACTTTGTGAATTTGACGGAACTCATCTTTATGAACATGCTGATCCTCGTAAAGGTGAACATAAAGACTGGGGTACGAAAATCTATAACTATGGTCGCACCGAAGTATTCAATTATCTTTGCGCCAATGCTCTTTATTGGGTAAAAGAATATCATATTGACGGACTGCGTGTTGATGCCGTTGCTTCAATGTTATATCTTGATTATTCTCGTAAGGCCGGCGAGTGGATTCCTAACATATATGGTGGCAACGAAAACTTGGAAGCTATTGCATTTATTCGTAGAATGAATGAACTTGTTTACGGTGCCAATCCAGATGCTTGCACCTGTGCGGAAGAGTCAACCGCATGGCCCATGGTCTCACGCCCAACATCGATGGGGGGACTTGGTTTTGGCTACAAATGGAACATGGGGTGGATGAATGATACTCTCAAATACATAAGTAAGGATCCGATACACCGAAAATATCATCATGGTATGTTGACTTTTGGTCTTTTGTATGCTTTCAACGAAAACTTTATTTTGCCGATCTCTCATGATGAAGTTGTGCACGGTAAAGGTTCAATGTTATCCAAGATGCCCGGCGATGAATGGCAAAAATTTGCTAATCTGCGCGCTTATTACGGATTTATGTATACGCATCCCGGTAAAAAACTTTTGTTCATGGGGTGCGAGTTTGGACAAGATTGGGAATGGAATTATGCCGAAAGTTTGCGTTGGCATCTTTTGGAATATCCTATGTATAAAGGTATGCAAAATTGCTTGCGTGATTTGAACTTAATGTATAAGGGAAACCCTGCGTTATATGAGGTCGATTTTGACTATCGCGGTTTTGAATGGATAGAACATTCCAATGCTGCTGACAGCGTAATTTCTTACATTCGCAAGGGCAAAGAACCGGGAGATTATTTGATTGTGGTTTGTAATTTTACGCCGGTGGTTCGTAACAACTATCGTATAGGTGTTCCCGAAAATTGCGCTTATCAAGAAATTTTTAACAGTGATGACGTAAACTACTGGGGAAGCGGTGTTAAAAATGATGGTCCTCATCAGGCACAAATGCAAAATTGGAACGATCGTCCATTTTCAATTGAGATGACATTGCCTGCGCTTTCGACCATTGTTATTAAACCCGTCAGATAATATATCCAATCACCGGGAGGATGTTCATGGCAGAATATAAAACACAGTCCGGAAAACCTTATCCGCTTGGTGCGATTTATGACGGAAACGGTGTAAATTTTGCGCTGTTTTCTGCCCATGCCGAAAAGGTGGAATTATGCTTGTTTGACAAGTCGGGATCTGAAGAGCAAATTCGTTTTACTATCAATGAAAACGACAACAATATTTGGCATATTTATCTGCCTGATATCAAACCCGGACAGGTCTACGGATATCGCGTTTACGGACCATATAAACCAGAAGAGGGAAAACGCTTTAATCCGAACAAACTTCTTCTTGATCCCTATGCCAAAAAATTGGTCGGAAAACTGATTTGGCACAAAGCGATTTTTGGTTATGACACAGACAGTCATGATAAAGATTTGTCATTCAGCGAACTTGACAGTGCTCCCTATGTTCCTAAGTCGGTAGTCGTTGATAACATTCCTTTTGAGTGGGGTGATAAAAAGTTTTCTCCCGTGTCGTGGACAGACACTGTTATATATGAAACCCATGTTCGCGGTTATACAAAATTGCATCCGCAACTTCCCGATTATCAACGCGGCAGTTTCTTGGGTATGGCATCATTGCCGGTCATCAACTACCTCAAATGGTTGGGAGTAACTTCGGTTGAATTATTGCCCATACATTCTTTTTTGGCCGACAAACATCAGCCGGCAGGCAGCCGCCAAAATTATTGGGGATATGAAACTTTCAACTTTTTCTCTCCGGAACAGTCGTATCTGACCTGTGATGATATTGATGAATTCAAAACGATGGTCAAAGTATATCATGAAGCGGGACTTGAGGTTATTTTGGATGTTGTGTTCAATCATACCGGTGAAGGCAACCAAATGGGACCGACTTTGTGCTACCGCGGAATTGACAATCAGTCCTATTACACACTTGATTCCGAAAACCCGCGTTACTACTATGACAGCACCGGCTGCGGAGCATCTTTTAATGCCGAAAATCCGTATGTAAATCGCCTTATTTTAGATTCTTTACGATACTGGGTAACAGAAATGCATGTTGATGGTTTCCGCTTTGACCTCACTCCGACATTATGTCGTCGCAAAAACGATTTCAGCCGGACCAGCGGGTTTTTATATGCGGTACAACAAGACCCGATTTTACAGAAGGTAAAATTAATTGCCGAACCATGGGATATAGGAGTAGGGGGGTACCAACTCGGAGCTTTCCCGTCCGGGTGGTGCGAGTGGAATGATCGCTACCGTGATGTGGTTCGCCGTTTTTGGAAAGGTGATCAATATCAAACAGCAGAAATAGCCAGTCGTATTTCTGGTTCAAGCGACGTGTTTAATTACAACCATCGTGATATATGGAGCAGTATAAATTTTGTTACTGTTCATGACGGATTTTGTCTGCATGATTTGGTAAGCTACAATGCTAAACATAACTCAGCCAATGCCGAAGACAATCGAGACGGCACAAACACCAACTGGAGTTGGAACTCCGGTGTTGAAGGCGAGAGCCATGACGAAATGGTAACCAATAACCGTCTTACCCGTGCTCGTGCCATGTTAGCCACAATGATGTTTTCTTTTGGAACGCCGATGCTTTTGGCCGGGGATGAGTTCGGTCGCACACAAATGGGTAACAATAACCCTTATTGTCAAGACAACGCCATTAACTGGATTGCATGGGAAGCAATAGATAAAAAAGATGCCCTTTTGGTTCGTTATGTCAAAAAACTCATCTCATTACGTCGTAAACTGAAGATTTTTAATCAGAAAAAATTCTTTACCGGCAAACCCAATCATAACGGCATAAAAGACCTGACATGGTATACTGAAAAAGGCAAAGAGTTTGCTGATGCCGATTGGTATGACGGTAATCGCAAATCACTGTCGTATTGCGTTCACCGGACCAACCGTTTCGTGCTTTGTATATTGAATGGCGATAGCAATGATACCAAATGGAAACTTCCGTCTTTGCCATACGAAAACTGGAATTTGCTTCTTGACAGTTCTGATAAATTTAATTCTGCCCAAAAACTCAAGTCAGGCGGAGAAATTACCGTTCCGGCTTGGAGTGTTATGTTATTTGAAATCAAAAAACAAGGATCATCGTCATGAGTGAAAAACTATACGATTTAGCATACAAAATCGGTGTTGCTGCCGAATATAAAGATGCGGGACTTTATTCTGCCAACCACCGTGTTAGCGATGATACATTAAAGTTTTTTTCAAACATTTTGGGTTTTAAAGCTGAAAATGCAAGCGATATTGATCAGTCGCTTAAAAAATTTGAAAATAAACGTTGGCAACGTACGCTCGACAGTATTTATGTTTGCAATCATCATCATGTTGTTTTTGACGCAATTATCGACAATGCCAAAACAAGTTCTGATTTTGCGCTTTTTCTCTTTAATCATCAAACGCAAAAAAAAGAAGATGTTTCTTTTGTGGTAAACGTAACTGATGAAAGTCGCAACAAATATACCAAACTTAATGTAGAAATTACAACTCCCCTGTCCATAGGTTATTATGACATAAATTTTATGGTTGGTAACGATACTTATAAATCAATCTTGGCTGTTGCCCCTGATCAGTGCTATCAGCCGGAAAATTTAGACCGTGAAAAAATGTGGGGCTATGCAATCCAACTTTATTCTTTGCATAGCAAACGCAATTGGGGTATCGGAGATTTTACCGATTTACGCAATTTTATCAAACTTTGCGGCAAGTCGGGAGCAGATATAATCGGACTCAATCCCATCAATGTCCCCAACCATTGTTTTCCTGAGGAAGCCAGTCCGTATTTATCAATCAGTCGCCTGTTTTTAAATCCTATTTATATTGATGTTGAAAAAGTTCCTGAGTTTAAATCTGATGACATTGCCAAACTGAAAGATGAGATTAAGCGTCTGAATAATTCTGAAACAATACTATATACCGCTGTCTATAATCTTAAAATAAAAATTTTGGAAAAACTTTATCCTCGAATGACAAAGGATGAAAAGAGATTTTCCGCTTACCAAAAATTTTGCAAAGACAAAGGTGATGACCTTGATAATTTAGCCGCTTTTCAGTGTCTGTATGAGCAAAAATGGCAAGATCATTGGGGAGGTTGGCGAGCATGGGAAAAAGAGTACCAAAATCCGCACACTGCGGCCATGCAAAAATACAAAAAAACTAATGCCGATCGTATCGGATTTTTCAAATTTTTACAATTTGAGGCTTGGCGCCAATTCAATCTCGCTGCTGCAGAAGTTGCCAAGCAGGGGCTGAAAGTCGGAATTTATCGTGATTTGGCCGTCGGTGTCGGACAAGATAGTGCCGAGCTTTGGAGTGATGACGGCGCCTACCTTAAATCATGCGGAGCCGGTGCTCCTCCTGATGCATTTTTTCCTGCTGGGCAAAAATGGAATTTGGGAGCATTTCATCCCGTTGAGCTGAAGGAACGAGCATATATGCCGTTTATAAAAGTTCTGCGAGCTGCCGCCGATGGTGCAGGTGCTTTGCGTATTGACCACGTTATGAGCCTGACACGGTTATTTGTTATTCCTGAGACTAACGGCAAAGAGGGAACATACATTTATTATAATTTTGACGATATGCTGAATATTGTCGCAATTGAAAGTTACCTCAACAAATGTGTTATTGTCGGCGAAAGCATCGGCAATGTTCCGGAGGGCTTTTTGGATAGTATTTCCGCCAAAAATATATATTCTATGTCCGTATTATGGGCAGAACGTTGGGATTCCGGCTGGGGTGATTTCAAACAGCCGTACCAATATCCGGAAAAAGTTTTCAGCTCTGTTGGTACTCATGACATGGCTCCGCTCAAAATGTGGTGGTTCGGATATGATATTTCATTATCCCGCAAACTCGGTATTATGAAAAATGACGAAGAAATGAATAATGCTTATCATAAACGGGAAACCGACCGCTGGAAACTCCTTAAGGCACTTGATGAGGCCGGCGTGTGGCCTGAAGACAATCCTCGACACGGGGACTATATTTATGGAGAAAACTATCCTGAGGGGATTGAAGAGGCTGTTCATCGTTATATGGCAAAAACCAACTCAAAAGTATTTCTGCTCCAGCCGGAAGACGTGTTTCAGGTTGATCAATTGCAAAATCTTCCCGGTACCGATCGTGATAAGCACCCTAACTGGCGTCGCAAATTGCCGATTAACTTGGAAGATATGGAATACGATATTTCTTATATGCGTAACATTTCAGCCATAAAAAAAGAGCGCTGATAATTTTAGCACTGCTTTTTTATTTTTTTTAATTCTTGCTTTGAAAGTTTGTCGTGTAAGACATCGGCAATATCTTCAATTGCAACAATTACTTTTGGATTTTTGATTTGCTTGAGCTCTTTTTTATGGCTGGCAATAAAATTTTGCAAGCATTTACATTCTGAAATATTATCTTTGCTCATCACAACTCCGCTAAACAATTAAATCAACTATTATTATATATAGAAAAATAAATAAATCAATGGTTGTGTTAAGAAAAATAAAAAATTATAAAAAATTTTCTTGACCTTACATATTTTTATCTGTATATAGAGTGAAGTCATTAAACGGTCCCATCGTCTAATGGTTAGGACATCACCCTTTCACGGTGGTAATATGGGTTCGAATCCCGTTGGGATCACCAATTTGGAGAGAGGTTGCATTTTTTAATGTAACCTCTTGTTTTTTATCAAGAATTTGCGGTTCGTATGATTTTAAAGACCCAAACTGTACATTTTCGTTGTCATTTCCCTGTAATCCTTGATTTATAAGCGTTTGATTCAGTTCTAACGATTGAGTAGCTCTTGTCCTTAAAATGTTGCTATTAACAAATTCGTTAAACGGAAACTTCAATTTATAACTCAATACACCTTCGGTTAAAGTCAGGCTCTCAAATACAAATTTTAACAGCAATCTCTTCAATTCAAGATTCTGCGACCTATCAAAGATATATCCAGCCTGTGTTGCTATATCCAGTAAGCCCAAAATTGTTTCATCAAAGCTGTTGTCAGCTTTTTCATGGGCGGTAACCTTATTTTTCAAGCGATTTAGTTTAACTTGTAACTCATTCCTTTTCTGGTCAAAGGTTTCCCTGTCAATCTCTCCATCAAGCCTTAAATCAAACAGATTATTCATCTTTTGTTTCAATTTATCCTGTTCTTCACGGAGTTTTTTGATTTCTTGGGTATAAAATTTATGTTCCGCTCCTTTGGAGGATTTAAGTTCCTGCTGAAGCTCCGTTACAATCTCATTCGGAAGTCTTATGCGATTAAGAATACCGCTGACTTGTTTCATCAGTTCTTCTTCTCTGGTATAAGCTCGTTTGTTGTCTTTGTTCCAGCAAGCAACATAGATAAATCTTTCCTTTTTCATCTCACAAGGACAAGTTCTACCTGTTAAACCGCAAGTTATCATTCCCTTAAAAATAAATGGTCTTTCGGTGTATTTGGCTAAATTTCCTGCCCTGATTGCCTTTTGCTCTTGGCACATATCCCATAATTCCTTTGTAATGATTGGTTTATAAACATGCGGCATCAATCCTCGGAATGTTCGCATTTCACCATAATAAAACGGATTTGTCATCATGTAATGAATGGTATTTGTTGATACAGGAGCACCTTTGCGGCTCTTTAATCCCATTATATTAGCATAATGCACCAATTCAGCAACGCTGGTATTGCCTAAAGCATACATTTCAAAGAGTTGTTTGATGATTGTTGCATCGGGCTCTTTGGGACGAACAAACTTCTTTCCACGTTCATCTATATAGTTTTCATAGCCAAGAGGAGCTTGTCCAGTAATTTCACCATTTTTGTTCTTTTGCTCATTGGAGCGTCTGACATTCTCGGAGAGTTGCAAAACGTAGGCTTTTGCACCCATCACCGAGAAGTCCCAACGCATAATATCAACCGATGTGGATTTGCTGTTTAAGACCATGCCTTCCCGATAAAAATGCAGTTCAATCTTATCTTTCCGCATTAATTCATCAAGGAGAACACTTTCCTTAAAGCTACGTTGCACACGGTCAACCGTATCGGCAACAATAGCGATAGTTTCCTTCTGTTTCTTACAGAAGTTTATCATTTCCATAAATTGCTTACGCTCGCCATGGGTTGAGCTTTCAACAATTTCAAAGATTTTAATGACTTCCAAACCTTTTCTATCAGCATAATCTTGCAGACGGTTGCTTTGAGCAAGCAGGCTCAAGCCTTCTTCCTGCATTTTTGTTGATACTCTGGTTAATATTATCGCTTTCATTTTCCAATATTTCCTGTCGCATTGTTAATAAACACTTCGCAAAACCTATTAAATGTCTGGCTCCTTGTTCCAATTCCGCATCAGATAAAGGCTTTGACGAAATCTTACGCAATGCTTCTGTTAATGCTGTCATTTTATGGTGTCCTTTATCAAATATCAAGTAAAAACTTAAAGCTAATCCATTGTTTTTGCATGAAATTAAACCATTTTCTTATCAGGGGACAATTTTGTTAGTCCCCTGATATATTCTCCAACATTATGCAACCGCACTTGTTGGAATGCCCATTTCCTGCAACAACGGTTCCGCTGCAGCAATGGTTCTGGCTGTTGCTTCAGCTTGTTTTGTTGCATCTTCTTTGGCTTTCTGCTCTTTTTGAGCTTTCTTCTTTAAGCGGCGGCGTTCATTGGCTTCTTTCTTACGCACGGCTGCGTTATCCACTTCTTGAGCCAAGAACTCTATAATCTCATTGTCAAATTCATTATTGGCAACGCTGGTATAGAAATCAGCCAAGAAATTGAGTTTTTGCTCGGTTGTCAATAAATCCAAAGAATAACGAGCGATACGCTTACCTCCCAAACGAAGATTGAATATTGAGTTCTTTTCCGTATCCGTAATCAACTTATTCATACGATTACTAATATCCCAAGTATCATTCTTAAAATTCCGAATGTTCTCGGTCAAAAGCTGTAAAATTCTTTCTTTGGCTTTATCCAAAGTCAGTTTTCCTTCATCTTTTGAGGTTTCAATCTTGTTGGCGTTATATTTTGTTAAAAAGTTTTGCATTTTATTTTTCCTTTCAAAAATTAGATTTAAGTTAAAAAAAAGCATAATAATTCTGTATGACATACAGGCATCCCTGCGAGCCATTTAGTTAAAAAACTAAATTTGTTTGATTAGTTTGAGCTGTTAGCTTTAGTGAGCAAAACGAGCTACTAAAATATGTCTCTCAATTCTGGAAACTTTTCTCTTTAAGAGATATAAATTCCAGCGAAGACACATTTTTTGAATTAAGTTAGTCATTTTAGTCTTCCTTTCATAAAAAGTTAAAATTGATTGGTTGTTCACCTTACATGCTCATTATGGAAATAATTTATTTTCAAAGTCAACACTTTGTTTTTACGCCATTTTTCACTTAAGCTATTTTAAATATATTTAAATAGATATTGATATATTTGTCGGGGTAAAAAGTTTGGAACAATTTGCTTAAAAATGCTTCATTTGGTTAAAATCGGTATCAGAATCGGAGAATTTCCATCTCCATAGATTCGTTTATCGTCCTATTAAAGAAAATTAAACCTTTTACAAAGTATGCTAAAATTAGGTGTATTATGTAATGAGAAATGCTATGAGAGAATGGGTTAATTTCAAGGTTCAGCAATTTAATGACGACACTTATCTTAATGATGAAGTATCAACCATAGGCAATCAAACGCTTAAATATGAGATTACCCCCTTACATTCTTTTCTTTATAAAGGTGAATCGGCAAAAAATCTTGAGAAGCATATTTGTGCTCTCTTGAAGCGAGAATATGCCAAGAACCTCGCTTTGACTGTTGAAGGTAATAAATTTATCTACTGCAATAATATGGCGGATGTCTTTGCTTTTGCAAAAGACTTTGTTAAAGCATATTCCGATGTCTATGAATTAGCAGATAAGCCCAATACTAAAAATGTCGGTAATTCAATAAAAGAACTGATTAAATGCTATGATAATGCTGATAAGAAAGAGTTTGAGGCTATTGAAGACTTCCTTTTAAGGCTTCCGACTAGTATCTGTATTAAAAGCAAGTATCTTGACCAATATGCTCCATATTACGCAAATGCCTTAAAGTTCTTATTGTCTGTTCTTACCACTATCAAGGTTAATCACATCGTTGGGTTTGAGCTGGTCGGTATAGCAATCCTTAACCTGCAGAAAAGTAAAGTTTATCGCCCGAAGTCCGTTCAAGCTGAACAGAAACATCATTCGGATTT
>ERZ842401.201-NODE-201-length-82389-cov-6.939199_pt1 | contig 82389 bp, 65 predicted proteins | sample MGYA00521270_ERZ842401 | MGnify/ENA primary metagenome ERZ842401 (study PRJEB31892, sample SAMEA3878208) | bioreactor metagenome | biome: Moose rumen | place: Sweden | collected 2011-10 | study: EMG produced TPA metagenomics assembly of the PRJEB12797 data set...
AACTGTATGGGTTTTCAATATCCTTAATCTGTTGCACTTGATAGTATAATTCACCTTTAAAGAAAAAAGACCGAAGGAAAAGTCCTTCGGTCTTACTTTTTGTCTTTATCAGTCCGTATAGAGCTTGAGCGCTTCCTGCAAAACCGTGTTTGCAACGGGAATTGCATTCCCGCTTCCCGAGCCGCCGTTTTCGATTATTACAACAACCGCAAACGGGAAATCCTCTCTCTGGGAAAAACCGACAAACCACGCGTGCGGCTGCTTGTCGCCGCCGACCTCGGCAGTGCCCGTCTTTCCGCACATTTCAAGGTTCGGAAAGCTCCAGTCGCCGTAAACGTCCTCAACGTCAAAACGAAGCATTTTCTTAAGCTTCAACGCAGTTTCACCGGACATATAAGGGTCCATAAGCTTTGTTTTTGCCCTGTAAACGCTTCTGCCCGAGGCGGTGCTGATTTTACTTACAACATAAGGCTTCGGAGAAGCGCCGCCGTTCGCAATTGCGCCGACAAGAGTAAGAAAACGGCAGGGATTTACCTTTGTGGTGTACTGTCCTATGCCTGCCCAGCCGAGGTCAAGCTTTTTTGCGTTTGTCAGGTCGATTTTACTGCCTGCAAAATTCAGGTAATTTCCGCCTGAGGCGGAGGAATCGTTAAAGCCGAGGGTTATCGCCTCCTGCTGAAGCTTTTCGTTGCCGAGCTGTTCAGCGATTTGCGCAAACGCGCAGTTGCAAGAGTGACTTAACGCTTTTTCAAAATTTATTTCGCCGTGAACTCCGCTGCATTTTACAACACCCTCGCCGATATTGTATTCACCTTTGCAGGTGAAGGTTTGAGAATAAATGTCGGGTATGTTTTCAATAGCCGCCGCGGCGGTGACGATTTTAAAAATCGAACCCGGAACATAAGAGCCGGAAACAAAACGGTCAATATAAACGCCCTCGTAGCTGTCGCTTTCTTCAATTTCTTCAACAGTCGGTCTGTTTCTTGTGTCAAACGAAGGTGAGCTTGTTGAACAAATGACCTCTCCCGTTTTGTAGTTATAGACGCCGACGGTCCCCTTCCTGCCGTTGAGCGCTCTGTAAGCAGTTGCGCACAGGTCGGAATTTACCGTAAGAGTTATATCGTTTCCGCTTCCGTTTTCAACCGTACTGTAAAGTCCGTCAACAAAGCTGTAACCCGTAAGCTCGGATTTATAGAGAGAATGCACGCCCGTTGAAATATAACCCTCAAGGTCGCCTATTGTGTGAAGCGTTGACATACGGATAGTTCTGTCGTCATTGAACCTGCGCGAGCCGTCCTCATTTCTTGCAAGCTCAACGCCTGCGCTGTCAAGGATTCTTCCGCCGCTGACAAGGGTTCCGTTTTCGTAAAGATGGCGGTTGTATTTCTGACCCGACCAGCTTTCGGCGTTTGCGAAAAAGCGGTAGCCGAGAATGCAAAGACCTAAAAGGAAAACGCCTATGAGCGCATAAAGAATTTTTGCTCTGTTAGCTATTGCTCTCATTTTGCCGTCCCCCTGTCCTTAAAGCTGACCGCCTTAATAAAGCTTAAGAGCATCCAGCAGCCCATTACGCTTGAGCCGCCCCTGCTTATAAAGGGCAGCGTCACGCCCGTAAACGGTATCAAATCCGCAACGCCGAATACGTTTACTGCCGCCTGGAATAAGAGCAGAGCCGCCGCCGAAACGGATAAAATCGAGTAAAAGGTCGAATGAACCGATTTTGAGTTTTTAATTGCGTACGCAAGCAGACCGACGTAGGTGAGCATAATTGAAAACGCGATTATCAGTCCGAACTCCTCGCTCACAACGCCGAAAACAAGGTCCTCCGTTGCGGCAAAGACATCGCGAAGCTCGCCGTTGCCGAGACCAAGTCCGAAAAGACCTCCGCTTACTGCGTATGTGAGGGTTCTTGTCTGTTGGAAGCCGCTTCCCTCTACGTCATCCCAGATGTGCATATAGCTTGAAAAACGGGAGGCGACGTAAGGCTTGAACATAAGTATAAGCACCGCGCCGAGCGCCGCGACAACGCAGATAAAGACAATTGTTCTTATATCGCCCGAGCGCAGGAATGAAATGACAATGAAAGTAAAGAAGAATATCAGCGCCGTGCCGAAATCATACATAAGGAAAAGACAGCCTATGCACGCGACGGCGAAAATAATGTACCGCGTCAGGCTTCTTGTTGACTGAAGCTTTTCAAGGGTTGCCGCGCCGACAAAGACAAACGCAACCTTGACAAGCTCCGAAGGCTGAATTGACATTCCGCCGAAATACAGCCAGTTTTTAGCTCCGTTTGTGAACCTTGCAAGCATAAGAGTAAGACCGAGAAGTCCTACCGCGCCGACAGCCGCTACATAGCGCAGCTTCATACACCTGTCAACGTCCTTTAAAATCCACAGCAGTACAAGGTAGCCTGCAAATCCGATAAGAATTGCGGCAAGCTGGGTAATGCTTTTTTCGGGATAGACGCTGACTGTAATCGCAAGACCGATTCCCGAAAGGAAGAAGCCGATAAGCTCAACCTCAAAGCTCTGGCTTTTCATAATCCCCCTGTGGATTATAAAATAAATCCATTCAAGAAGAATGTAGCCGCCAAAGGCAATTGAGGGGTATTTAAGGTCGGTTGCGCCGAGCTTTAAAACTATTTCAAAAAGACAAATCGCCTGAAACAGAGTTACGAGCGCCATAAGGAAGAAATACCTGTTCTTTTTCACCGTATTCCCCCTTCCCTGAAAATAAAACGGAAGTGCGATATTTCAAAGATATCGCCGTCGGCAAGATAATGCGCCCGGGTAATCATCTGACCGTTAAGTACGGTTCCTGCAGTTGAACCCATATCCTCAAGCGCCCATCTTCCCTCGTGCTTGAAAAGCCGAGCGTGAACACGGGAAACGTACGGGTCCTCAATAGGCAGGTCGCACCGTGACGGGTCTCTGCCGAAAATGACGGAGTCGCCGATAAGATGAAGCTTTTCCCCGTTTGACTCGTTATATAAAAACGCGCCGTCATAGACATTCGGAATATCGTCCGTATCAAACCTTGGCTTTGAGGAGACAATATCCGTGTCGGCAATTACGCTGTCGATATATCTGTTTTCCCTTTCGTCAAGAGGCTCAATCTGCTCGTCCTCTTTGCAAAGAAGCTTCATCGGGATATTTCCGAAAGCGATATTGTCGCCGTTGAAAACCTCGGTAGGCTTTTCAATTTTTACTCCGTTTACGAAAACGCCCATTTTGGAGTTCGTGTCGACAACAAAAAACCTGCCCTTTCTGTACGCGAGAACGGCGTGAAAACGCGAAACCGTGCCGTAGCCTAATTTCACATCGCAAAGCTTACTCCTTCCAATGGAGGTCTCGTAACCGCTTATTTCGATTTCGTCTCCGTTTGCCGCGTTGTAAAGAGCGCCGAAGGAATCGGATGTATTTATCTTTTTGCGCATAAGCATTACAAAGCAGCGCGCAAGAACGAACACCGCTATAAAGCTTAATACAAATCTAAAAATGTAAAGCAGAGCTGAAAGCAGCTGTTCCAAGCCGACACCTCCTTTGTAAATTCAAATCATTATATCACATATTTCCCGTTTTATAAAGTCATTTTAAATTTTAAAATATATTTTCATAAAATGTTGAAATTATGAGAAAATTCATTTATACTATTGCGTGATACTCATCAAGAGGTGAAAAGGAATGGAAATCAAAAGCTTCGGTATTATGAAAAACGGTGAAGAGGACACAATCTACGCCTTGACAAATTCCAACGGAATGAGGGTGGAAATTCACACCTTCGGCGCAGGAATTTATAAAATAATTGTTCCCGATAAAAACGGAAAAGAGGACGACGTATTGCTCGGTTACTCAAAGCCCGACGATTACGACGGTTGCGACGACTATTCAGGACTTGTCGTAGGACCCGTTGCGAACAGGATTAACGGAGATTTTGAGCTTTACGGTAAAACATATTCGCCCGAGGTTAACCCCGAAAACGGAATTATCCTTCATTCAAACGGCGACATTTCCTTCAGAAACTGGTCTGTTGAAAAATATTCGGATAATGAGATTACACTTTCAATTGAAAGGAAGGACGGCGTTGCAGGTCTTCCCGGCAATATGACGGTAAGCGTTACATATACTCTGACCGATGATAACGCGCTTCATCTTAAATACAGGGCGGTTACCGACAGAAAGTCTTATATTAACCTTACAAACCACGCGTATTTTAATCTTGACGGTTGCTCCGGCGCGTCAGTTGTTGATCACCTTGTTAAATTCAATGCGGATTACTTCATTCCGACCGATGAGAAAAGCATTCCCTACGGAAAGCCGCAGAGCGTTGACGGCACTCCATTCGATTTAAGGGAGTTTAAGAAAATTGCGGACGGAATTGACGATAAAGCCTGCGACCAGACGGTCTGGGGCAGGGGATATGACCACAGCTTGCAGATAAGGGATTACGATAAAACCCTGCGTCTTGCGGCAACTGTCAGGAGTGAAAAAACGGGAAGAGTTCTCGAATGCTTTACAACGCTTCCCGCCGTTCAGTTCTATACGGGCAATTTCCTTGCCGGACTTGAGGGCAAATACGGCTTTAAGAATAATCACAGAAGCGGTTTTTGCCTTGAGACCCAGTTCCATCCGGACGCGGTTCACCACCCCGATTTTCAGCAGCCGGTTTTCGACGAAAACAACCCGTATGAAAGCGAAACGGTTTACGTTTTCTCGGTTGAAAAATAATAGAATAAACAGTCAAAAAGCGAGGTTTTCCTCGCTTTTTTAATGCTTTGTTCACAATTTGATTAAATTTGTTTAAAAAATAATTAACCAAATTCACTTTTTTTGTTGTATAATAAAAACCGTTAGTATATGATAAATGAAAAAAAGCAACGTTTCGGAGGGGAAATGTAATGGCAGGAACAAAGGTACTTATAGTTGACGACGATATAAATATTTGCGAGCTTTTAAGACTCTATCTTGAAAAAGAGGGCTTTTCGGTTATAAGCGTCAATGACGGCGAGGCGGCTCTGACAACCTTTAAGGCGGAGGAGCCGGACATAGTTCTTCTTGACATTATGCTTCCGAAGCTTGACGGCTGGCAGGTCTGCAGGGAAATCCGCAAGTTTTCGGATACGCCGATAATTATGCTTTCCGCAAAGGGCGAGACCTTTGATAAGGTGCTCGGACTTGAGCTTGGCGCGGACGATTATGTGACAAAGCCGTTTGACACAAAGGAAATTATTGCGAGAATTAAGTCCGTTCTGCGCAGGGTCAACGCTTCTTCCTCATCTGCAGAAGGCGAGGACGCAATAAAGGAGGTCAATTTTGACAAGCTTTCAATTAACCTTACAAATTATGTGCTTAAGGTTGACGGAAAGCAAATTGACACTCCTCCAAAAGAGCTTGAACTGATTTACCATCTTGCTTCTCATCCGAATAAGGTTTTCACTCGGGATCAGCTCCTTGACGAGGTATGGGGCTTTGAATACTACGTTGACTCAAGGACGGTTGACGTTCATATAAAGAGGCTTCGTGAAAAGCTCAAGGGCGTTTCGGACCAGTGGGAGCTTCGCACGGTATGGAGCGTAGGTTATAAATTTGAAGTCAAAGAGTAATTTTTATGGCAGAAGGATTTAAACAAATCAGCAGAACCGTTAAGGACAATAAGTTTTCAAAAAGTCTTTTTGTCCGATATTATACGGTTTCCATACTAATAATAATAGTGTGCTTTCTAATACTCGGTTGCGCGCTTCTTGTTTTTGTCGGAAACTATTGGAAAAACGAAAAAACGGATATAATAGTAAGTAACGTATCCACTCTTGCAAAGACAACGGGCGAGATGCTTTCCTCCGAAAGAATGAAGGAGGACACGGAAGGCTCGCTTATGGTGCTGTGCAACAATTTGCGTATTGTCTCCCAGGCTGTAAACGCCGATTTCTTTATAGTCGGTACGGACGGAGAGGTAATTGTGTGCCAGGACTCGCTTGTGTCCGATTTCAGAAAGACGGATTCGGATTCCGGGGCTAAAGGCTCTTGTAATATCCATTCTCACTACAGCTTTTCGGATGAAATGCTCAACGAAATAAATAAGGGTCCGTACTGCAGAATATCGAACCTTAACGGTATGCTCATTTCTTCCTTTATTGTTGCGGCGGAGCCGATAACCGTGAATGAAGAGACCGTTGCATACAGTTTTTGCCTTCAGCCGCTTGAACAGGGCGTAAACCTTTATGTCCGCGACGTTCTTAAGATGTTTTTGTTTGCTTCGGCGTTTGCGCTTGTTCTCTGCTTTGTGGCGGTGTATCTTATGACCTACAGCCTTACAAAGCCGTTCCGGCAGATGTCTTACGCAACAAAGCGCTATTCCGTAGGCGATTTCAGCCCGAGAATTGACGTCAGGGGCAGGGACGAATTGGCGGCGCTGTGTATGGAGTTTAACTCAATGGCGACTGCGCTCGCGACGCTCGAAAGCACCCGAAGAAGCTTCGTGGCAAATGTTTCTCATGAATTGAAAACGCCGATGACGACAATAGGCGGATATATCGACGCAATTCTTGACGGCACTATTCCAAGAGAAAAGGAAGAGTATTATCTTCAGATAGTTTCTGATGAGGTAAAGCGTCTTTCAAGGCTTGTTGTCGCTATGCTGAACCTTTCAAAAATTGAGGCAGGCGAGATTCAGATTCACAGAGGACAGTTCGATATTACCGAGCTTATTTTCAGCACCCTGCTTTCCTTTGAACAGACGATAAGCAAAAGGAATATTGAAATCAGGGGCCTTGAAAATCTGCTCCCCGTTCAGGTCAGCGCGGACAGGGATATGCTTCATCAGGCGATATATAACCTTGTTGACAATGCGGTCAAATTTACGCCAGACGGCGGCTGGATAGAGCTTAAATTAAGCAGTAACGGCAAGTCCGTGAGCGTTTCAATAAAAAATTCCGGCGCAGGCGTTTCCTCCGAGGAAATTTCAAAAATCTTTGAAAGATTTTATAAGGTCGACAAGTCCAGAAGCTATGACGTAAAGGGCGCAGGGCTCGGACTTTATATAGTCAAAACGGTAATTGAAATGCACTCGGGTACGGTTTACGCTACAAGCGAGGAAGGAAAATATACCGAATTTACGTTCACAATTCCTATTGGAGGTTTTTAATATGGATGATTTTGAAAACAAAGACGAACTCAATGAAATTAACGAAAACGAAGCCACGCAGGCTGAACCACAGCCGTTTGAGCCGGAAATCGCAGAGCCTCAGGTAAACGCGCAGTCGCAGGAAGCTCCCGTGCAACCGACCTATACTCCGCCGGTTCCGCCTCAGAACACATATCCCTACGGTCAGGGCGCTGCTCCGAATATGGGTTATCCGTATTCGCCTATGCAGAATAACTATAACAATTCTCCTTATCAGCAGCCCTACGGCAATTATCCGTATCAGGCTCCAAACAATAACCGCCCTGCTCCCCCTGCTCCCAAAAAGAGTAAGGCAGGAAAGGTTATCGCAGTTTGCCTTATTATTGCGGTCTTAAGTCTCGCGGCGGCCATTTCCTTAAGTACGATAAGCAAGCACTCAAAGGGAAAGACAAATAATCAGAGTCAGACCGAGCAGAAGGCGGAGGATGCCGTAACTCTTACAATAAACGATTCGGCTGATACTGCCGAAAAGTCAACCGCTTCCGCTTCGGGCGTCCTTTCCGCAACCGAAATATACGAAAAGGTCAGCGACGTTTCCGTAGGCGTTCTCGTATATCAGTCTTCAGGTATGTCAAGCTTTTCTTCAAACCTCTACGGTGAAGGCTCGGGCGTTATTATTACGGAAAACTCGAATCATACGGGCACTTATGTAATAACCTGCGCTCACGTCGTTTCCGGCAGCGGACTTTCTGTAAAAATTCAGCTTAATGACGGCGAAAAGTATGACGCAACCATAGTCGGTATTGATAACAAGACCGATATTGCGGTTTTGCTTATGGAAAAAACAGGACTTACGGCGGCTGAATTCGGCTCGGCAGAAAACCTTAAGGTCGGTCAGACGGTTTATGCAATAGGTAACCCCGGCGGCACGGATTTCTTCGGCTCGTTCACCTCGGGCATAGTTTCCGCTATTGCGCGTCCCGTAAACAGTCCCGTAGGCTATGAAATGAACTGCATTCAGCACGACGCCGCAATTAACCCCGGAAACTCCGGCGGCGCGCTTGTAAACGAATACGGTCAGGTTATCGGAATAAACTCCTCAAAAATCGCAGCCGAGGAATATGAGGGAATGGGCTTTGCCGTTCCCAGCGAAACCGTAAAAGAGGTTGCGGACGAGATTATTGCCAACGGCTATGTTACCGACAGACCGAAGCTTGGCATAAAGTACGCTTCAGTCGCAAGCAGCCAGACCTACAGTATGATAGTTCAGATGAACGACTACCCTGCAGGCTCGATTATTATTGATTCCATTACCACAGACTCCTCGCTTTACAACACGGACGTCCAGAGAGGCGATCTTATCATTAAAGCAAACGGTAAGGACCTTGACACCCCGGATGTTTTACTCGACCTTGTTCAGAACGGTAAGGTCGGCGATAAAATCAAGCTTACTATAGTTCGTATAGATTCGAATTACAAGACAACCGAGTTTGAGGTTGACGCAACTCTTATCGAGGACAGAGGCACTGTCGAAGAAGAGGAAACCACAACCGAGGATATTTATGAGTACTATAATCCTTTCGGCTTTGGCAATTAAAATTTATTTCGGCAGGGCGCTTTGAAAGGCGCTCTGCCGAATTTTAAAAAAAGTATTGACAAACGCATTTGCGTCTGCTAAAATACCGAATGCAAATAAAGAAGAAACGAATTCCGTTCCTCACCTGCCGGCGAAGGCTGTCGGGTCAATACAGACAGAAATGTCGGTCGTATTGTGTAAACGGGCTTCGTTTGCGCAATTTTTTTATTTTTACCATTTTCAAAAGGAGTGTTTTGTATCAGCACCAAAGAATGCCAGATCAATGAGGCAATTCGCGACAAGGAAATCCGCGTCATTCTTGACACAGGCGAACAGCTTGGAATAATGTCCGCAAAGGACGCGCTCAAGGAGGCCCAGAAGCGTGAGCTTGACTTAGTTAAGATCGCACCTCAGGCTACGCCGCCCGTATGCAAGATTATGAACTACGGCAAATACAAATTCGACCAGGCAAAGAGAGAAAAGGAAAACCGTAAAAATCAGCGCATAGTCGAAATTAAGGAAATCCGCCTTTCGCTTAACATTGACACGCACGACTTTGAAACTAAAGCAAAACATGCCGAGCGCTTCCTCAAGGACGGCAACAAGGTTAAGGTTTCCATCCGCTTCAGGGGACGCGAAATGGCGCATCCGGAAATCGGTATTGCAAGTATGGAAAAATTTGCCCAAAGGTGCGAAGAATTTGCAACAGTCGAAAAGGCGGCAAAGCTTGAAGGCCGTCAGATGTTGATGTTCTTAAGTCCGAAAGCAAGTAAATAACAGGAGGAAATTAAGATGCCTAAAATCAAAACTCACAGCGGCGCAAAGAAGCGCTTTAAACTGTCCAAGAACGGCAAGCCCATTCGCGCGCATGCCTACAAGTCACACATCCTTAACAAGAAGTCCACAAAGAGAAAGAGAAATCTTCGTAAGACAAGCGTTGCGGACAAAACAAACCAGAGACAGATTAAACGTCTTGTTCCTTACAAATAATTCGGGACTCATTTTATTTAAACAGGAGGTAACTTAACATGGCACGTGTAAAAGGTGCGATGATGACTCGCAAAAGAAGAAATAAAACATTAAAGCTTGCCAAGGGCTACTACGGCTCAAAGAGCAGACTTTTTAAGACTGCAAAGCAGGCTGTTATGAAGAGCGGTAACTACGCTTATATCGGCAGAAAGCAGAAGAAGAGAGATTTCAGAAAGCTCTGGATTACAAGAATTTCCGCAGCTTGCAAAATGAACGGTATGAATTACTCAACCTTCATCAACGGACTTAAAAAGGCTGAAATCGACCTTAACCGTAAAATGCTTTCCGAAATCGCAATTTCGGATCCCGAGGGCTTCACGGCTCTTACAGAGCAGGCAAAGGCAGCTCTTAAATAAGCTATAATTTTATTTTCACGCTTGAGTACGGACTCAGGCGTGAAACTTTTTAATGAATACTTATGGAAAAAATAACAAGCAGGACCAATGAAAAAATCAAACGTTTTTTAAAGCTTTCCGCGTCCTCCTCTTTCAGGCGCGAGCAGTCCCTTTATACCCTTGAGGGCGCAAGGCTCTGCTTTGACGCGCTCTTAAGCGGAGAGGAGTTTTCGGAATTTTATTTTACCGAAAGGGCAAGGGAAAAGTTTACCCGTCAGGTTGATGAAATTCTTAAAAACACTCAAAATTGCTTTTTAATAAGCGAAGAGGTTGCGGATAAGCTTTCGTCAACAGCGTCTTCGCAGGGGTTGTTTGCAATTATTAAGCAAAGACAAATTCCCCTTGCATTTGACACTCAACTCTGTTATATTGCTCTTGACGGCATTCAGGACCCTGCAAATCTCGGCGCGCTTTCAAGAACCGCCGAGGCGCTGGGCGTAAACGGACTGATTTTATATAACTGCTGCGACATTTATAACCCGAAGGCGCTTCGCGCTTCAATGGGCGCGTTCTTCAGGCTTCCGGTTATGTTTACGGACGATTTGCCGTTATTGCTTAAAAATAAGGCAATTGAAGGAATGCTGACGGTTGCGGCGGTGCCCGACCGTGACAGCGAGGATATTACAAAGCTTGATTTTTCCTCGGGCGTGATTACGGTTATCGGTAACGAGGGAAACGGCGTGTCACAGAGCGTTATAAACGCCTGTATGAAAAAGGCGGTTATTCCTATGAAGGGCAGGGCGGAAAGCCTTAACGCAGCGGCAGCCGGCGCAATAGTAATGTGGGAAATGATGAAATGACTGAATATTGGATATGGCTTTCGCGCACTCTCGGAGCAGGTGCCGGAATCGGTGATTTAATTGCATATTTCGGCTCTGCGCGCGATATGTATGAGGCAGGAAGCAATGAGTGGCGGCTTTCGGGACTGCTTACAAAAAAGCAGGTTGAAAACCTTAAAAAATTCAGTCCCTCGCAGTCAGCGGATATCTACAAAATCTGTGAAAAGAACCGCTGGCACATTGTCACCCCGTCAAGCTCCTTTTACCCGACTCTTCTTCTGGAGCTTCCCGATATGCCTGCCGCGCTTTTTGTTGAGGGTGACTGCAACGCGCTTAAAAGCAGGGTGAATATTGCTTTTGTCGGAACGAGGAAGGCCTCCCTTTACAGTAAGAAAATAGCCTATTCCCTCTCTTACAGCATAAGCCGCGCAGGCGCAGTTATCGTAAGCGGCGGCGCGCTCGGAATAGACAGCGCTTCTCACGAGGGCGCGTTGAGAGCAGGCGGAAAAACCGTTGCGGTTCTCGGCTGCGGACTCGGCACCGACTATCTTCAGGAGAATGCGGCTTTGAGAAATGAAATAGCCAAAAGCGGCGCGCTTGTGAGTGAATTTCTGCCGTTTGCCCCTGCTTCAAAATACACCTTCCCTATAAGGAACCGTATTATTTCGGGTATGTCCGCAGGTACGGTTGTAATAGAAGCCGGGGAGAGAAGCGGTTCCCTTATAACCGCAAATCTTGCCCTGTCCCAGGGCAGGGAGGTTTTTGCCGTTCCGGGCGACCTTACAAGCTCCGCGTATACGGGTACCAATAACCTTATCCGTGACGGCTGTATTCCCGTGTTTGAAGCAAAGGATATAGTAAGACCTTTCAAATTTGTCTATCCAGAATTTAAGCTTCAGGATGAGGACGCTTTGCTGTTTGAGCCGCTTACGGACGAAAGTGAAAAAAGCGAAAAAGCTCCCGTAAGGGATGAAAAAACAAATGAAGCTCAACCCGTAGTTAAAAGGACTGACGTTGCGCTTTCCCAAAATGCAAAAAAGGTTTATGACGTCTTCGGTCAAACGCCTTTACATATTGATGAAATAACCGAAAAAAGCGCTCTTTCCTCTGCGCAGGTGCTTGCCGCGTTGACGGAGCTTGAGCTTAACGGACTCATAGCGCTTGAAAACGGAAGAAAATACAAAATTATTTAAAAGGACGGTGGATTACTTTGTCAAATTTAGTAATCGTTGAGTCGCCTGCAAAGGCAAGAGTAATAAAGAAATATCTCGGCAACGGCTTCGAGGTTGTCGCCTCCATGGGACACATAAGGGATTTGCCTGCCGCAAAGCTGAGCGTTGATATTAAAAACGATTTTGCCCCTAAATATGCGGTAATAAAGGGAAAGGAAAAGCTTGTCAAGGAGCTTAAGTCACTTGCCGAAAACAGCGAAAAGGTTTATCTCGCAGCCGACCCCGACCGTGAGGGAGAGGCGATTTCCTGGCACCTTGCAACTCTTCTTGACCTTGATATGAATGACGATATAAGAGTCAAGTTCAATGAGATAAACAAGACCTGCGTTGAAAACGGTCTTAAAAATCCCGAAAAAATTGACATCGACCTTGTTAATGCCCAGCAGGCAAGACGTATCCTTGACCGAATCGTGGGTTATAAATTGAGCCCCTTTGTATCCCAGAAAATCCGCAGAGGACTTTCCGCAGGCAGAGTTCAGTCTGTCGCGGTAAGACTCATTGTTGACAGGGAAAACGAAATCAGAGCCTTTGTTCCCGAGGAGTACTGGACGGTTGAGGCTTCGCTTATTGCGCCTTCTTCAAAGCGCGCGTTCACCGCTCTTCTTACAGCCGATGAAAACGGCAAGGTAAAAATCACCTCAAAGGAACAGAGCGACAAATATCTTAACCGTCTTGACAATGCAAACTATGTTGCCGACAGCGTAAAGAGGGGAACAAGAAAGAAAAAACCCGCTCCTCCGTTTACTACCTCCACTCTTCAGCAGGAGGCTTCGCGCAGGCTCAATTTCCAGTCCTACCGCACAATGAAGGTTGCGCAGGAGCTTTATGAAGGTATGGATATCCAGGGCTACGGCACAATGGGTCTTATTACCTATATGAGAACCGATTCGCTTCGAATTTCCGAGGAAGCAAGAAAAGCCGGAAACGATTATATCCTTTCCGTTTACGGCGACAAATATCTTCCCGAAAAGCCGAGGTATTATAAGTCAAGAGCCAACGCGCAGGACGGCCATGAAGCCATCCGTCCGACAACCCCGTCCCTTTCTCCCGATAAGGTAAAGGGCAGTCTTTCAACCGAGCAGTACAAATTATATAAGCTTATCTGGGAAAGATTTATTTCTTCCCTTATGGCGGACTGCGTACAGAATACCGTAAAGGCTGAAATCAAGGCTTCAAAGGGCGACGCAAAGGAATACTGCATCTTCACTGCAAACGGCTATTCCGTTAAATTTGACGGCTTTACCGCTCTTTACGAAACCATGAGCGACGAGGACGAAGAAAACGGCGGAAAATTGCCGACATTTGAAGACGGCGACACGCTTAAGCTCAAGGAGCTTGGCGGAAACCAGCATTTCACACAGCCTCCGGCAAGATATACCGAGTCCTCGCTTATCAAAACGCTTGAGGAAACGGGAATCGGAAGACCCAGCACATACGCCTCGATTATTTCGACAATTACCTCACGTTCCTATGTAAAGCGTGAAAAGAAAACTCTTTATCCGACTGAGCTCGGCGAAGCTACCACAAAGCTTTTAAAGGAGCATTTCCCGAAGATAGTTAATACAAAATTCACCGCTTCAATGGAAAGTCAGCTTGACTCGGTTGAAGAGGGCGACGTGGATTATATCCAGATGCTTCACACCTTCTATGATGATTTTGACGCTATAATGCAGAAGGCGAAGGACGACACCCAGGGCGTTAAAATTGCGCTTAAGGAGGATGAAACAGACATTCCTTGTGACAAGTGCGGAAGAATGATGGTAATTAAAACGGGAAGATTCGGACGCTTCCTTGCATGCCCCGGCTATCCCGAATGTAAAAATACAAAGCCGCTTGTCGTTGAAACGAATGCGAAATGCCCGGTTTGCGGCAGTAAGGTTATTGAAAAGAAGTCGAGAAAGGGCTACACCTTCTTCGGTTGCTCAAATTATCCCGAGTGTAACTTTATGACCTGGGATAAACCTACGGACGAAATTTGTCCAGAATGCGGAAAATCACTCTTTAAGCGTACGGGCGGAAAGCTTGTCTGCCTTAACGAGGGCTGCGGCTTTGAAAAAAAGGCTGAAAGAAAAAGAAAGACAAAGGCAACCGATAAATGAAAACGGTAGCTGTTATCGGAGCAGGTCTTGCAGGCGTTGAAGCGGCAAATCAGCTTGCAAAAAGGGGAATAAGAGTCCGCCTTTTTGAAATGAAGCCGAAAAAGTTTTCGCCGGCGCATAAGAGCGAAAATTTTGCGGAGCTTGTATGCTCAAATTCGCTTAAGGCGTCGAGGCTTAACTCCTCTGCAGGTCTTTTAAAGCACGAAATGAAAACTCTCGGCTCACTTGTGATGGAGTCAGCCGAAAGATATTCGGTGCCTGCAGGCGGCGCTCTGGCGGTCGACAGAGACCTGTTTTCGGAATATATAACGGAAAAAATAAAACAAAATCCCCTTATTGAGATTATCAATGAGGAGGTGACCTCTCTGCCTGAAGCGGACGCGGTTATTATTGCCGCAGGGCCGCTTGCGTCGGAGGGTCTTATCAATGCAATAAAGCCCCTGACGGGTCAGGGACTCTCGTTTTTTGACGCGGCAGCGCCGATAATAACCAGAGAAAGCGTGGATATGTCCGCGGCTTTCCTTGCTTCCCGTTATGAACGCGGCGGTGACGACTATATCAACTGTCCGATGAATAAAGAGGAGTACGAGCGTTTTTATGAAGAAATAACCAAAGCCGAACGCGCCCCGACTCACTCCTTTGACGAAAGGAAAGACGTCTATGAGGGCTGTATGCCGATAGAAGCTCTCGCTTCACGCGGAAAGGACACAATGCGCTACGGCCCGTTAAAGCCCGTCGGACTTGTTGACCCAAGGACCGGACACAGACCCTGGGCAAATCTTCAGCTTCGAAAGGAGAACGCCGAGGGGACGCTTTTAAATCTTGTCGGTTTCCAGACTAACCTTAAATTCGGCGAACAAAAACGTGTGTTTTCACTTTTCCCTGCGCTTAAAAACGCGGAATTTGTAAGGTACGGCGTAATGCACCGCAACACCTTTATCGATTCGCCAAGGCTTCTCAATTCCGACTTCTCTTTGAATGCTGACCGAAAAATCTTCTTTGCAGGTCAGATTACGGGCGTTGAGGGCTATACCGAATCTGCCGCGAGCGGAATAATGGCAGGCATTAACGCTTGCCGTCTGCTTGAGGGAAAGGAAACCCTGACCTTACCGAAAACGAATATTCTCGGAGCTTTGGCAAGGTATATCAGCGACGAAACCGTGAAGGATTTTCAGCCGATGGGAGCTAATTTCGGAATTCTTCCACCCCTTGAAAATAAAATCCGCGACAAGCAGGAAAGATATATGAAAATTGCCGAAAGAGGCGTAGAGGACCTTGAAAAATTCCTCAAGGAAAATGACGTTACAGCATAATCGGTTCGCGTGAACCTATTTATAAAAACGGTGACAAAAAATGACTGAACTTGAAAAAATTATCGGTTACAAATTCAATAACAGCGAGCTTTTAAAAACGGCTCTGACACACTCTTCGTATGCAAATGAGCATTCGGATTATTTTCACTGCAATGAAAGGCTGGAATTTCTCGGAGACTCTGTGCTCGGCTTTATCACGGCGGAGTATATCTACCGTGAATTTTCCCATCTGCCCGAGGGCGAGCTTACCAAAAAGAGGGCGTATGCCGTGTGTGAGACCACGCTTGCGGAGTTTGCAAATGAAATATCACTCGGCACGTTTCTGCTTCTCGGAAACGGCGAAAAGCATACGGGCGGCGACAAAAGACCGTCCATTCTTTCCGACGCGTTTGAAGCTCTCATAGCTGCAATTTACCTTGACGGCGGAATTGAAAACGCAAAGAAATTCGTACTTTCCTTTGTTTCAAATGCGGTTAAGGAAAAGCCGCAGTTCAAGGATTACAAGACCACCCTGCAGGAGGTTATTCAGCAAAATCCCGAGGAACAGCTTTCGTATATCGTTACCGATGAAAGCGGCCCCGACCACGATAAATGCTTTACGGTCGAGGTGCACCTTAACAGCAACTGTATTGGTAAGGGCAAGGGCAGAAGCAAAAAGCAGGCGGAACAGAACGCCGCAAAGGAAGCATTGGAGTTGATGGGGCTTTGAAGCACCGAAATATTGCAATTTTTGTGCCGCACAACGGTTGTCCGTGTCAGTGCAGCTTTTGTAACCAGAAAATAATATCGGGAAAAGAAAACCAACCCTCAGCCGATTCCGTTAAGGATGCGGTGAGGGTTGCTCTTGCTTCAAAGGGCGAATATGAAAGAACCGAGCTTGCGTTTTTCGGCGGAAGCTTTACGGCAATTGACCGCGATTATATGGTTTCTCTGCTTGAAGCGGCTTATGAATTTGTCAGGGACGGAAGCCTTGACGGGATAAGAATTTCAACTCGTCCCGACGCAATTGACGGTGAAATAATAAGCATTTTAAAGAAATACGGCGTTACTGCGGTTGAACTTGGCGCCCAGAGTATGGATGACGAGGTTTTACTTTTAAACCGCCGCGGACATACCGTTAAGGACGTTGAAAATGCGTTTTACAGCCTGAAAAACGCTGGGTTTGAGACGGGACTTCAGATGATGACGGGGCTTTACGGCTCGAATTACGAAAAGGACTTAAAAACTGCCGAAAGAATTATTTTTCTTCACCCCGATACGGTAAGAATTTATCCGACCGTAGTGCTTAAGGGCACTTTCCTTGCCGAGCTGTATGAAAACGGCGTTTATAAGCCGATGACGCTTGACGAAACAGTCTCGCTTTGCGCAGATATTCTCCCGAAATTCAGAAAAAGCGGAATAAACGTCATAAGACTCGGGCTTCATTATTCTTCGGATGTTAAAGAAAACTTCCTCGCCGGCGGCTTCCATCCTGCCTTAATGGAGCTTGTCGAGGGTGAAATCTATCTTCGCGAAGCCTTAAAAATTCTTGAAAACTATCCAAAAAACAAACCGCTTACTCTTTTTGTCAACGAAAAAGAGCTTTCAAAGATGAAAGGACAGCAAAAAAGAAACGAAAAAATATTGATAAATCAAGGATTTTGTTGTAAAATAAAGGGAAATCTTTTTTTAGATAAGTATACAGTATTGGTTGAGGAATAATTTATGTTCTTAAAGGCTTTAAAAATGCAGGGCTTCAAGTCCTTCCCGGATAATACCGTGTTGCAGTTCAACAAGGGAATTACAACTGTTGTCGGTCCTAACGGCAGCGGTAAGAGTAATATTTCCGACGCTGTACGCTGGGTACTCGGCGAGCAGTCCACAAAGAACCTTCGCGGCAGTAAGATGGAGGACGTCATTTTCAGCGGTACTTCCGTCAGAAAGGCGCAGGGCTTTGCGGAGGTTTCGCTTGTGCTTGACAACTCCGACAGGGCGCTCGATTACGACGACAACGAGGTTACCGTTTCCAGGCGTTATTACCGCTCGGGCGAAAGCCTTTACATAATCAACGGCAAAGAGGTCCGTCTTCGCGACGTAAACGAGCTGTTTATGGATACGGGTCTCGGACGCGACGGTTATTCGATTATCAGCCAGGGTAAAATTGCCGATATGATTTCCTCAAAGGCGAATGAGAGACGCGATATGCTTGAGGAAGCGGCAGGCATTTCCCATTTCAGGTACAGACGCACTGACGCTATGAGGCGCCTGAGTCAGGCGGAGGAAAATCTGCTTCGACTTCGTGATATTCTCACCGAGCTTGAAAGCAGAGTCGGACCGTTGAAAGCGCAGAGTGAAAAGGCGCAGAAATTCCTTGTGCTTGCGGAGGAAAAAAAGGATATTGAAATCGGTCTGTGGCTTGATATACTCGAAAAGACTGCGGACAGGCTCAAGCAGCAGGATACAAAAATCGAAATTGCCGATTCCCAACGTGAAAGGGCTATTAAAGAGCTTGAGGAAATTGAAAAGAAAATTGACTCCGCTACCGAACAGACGCAGAAAATAAACTGCGATATTGAAGAGCTTCGAGCCGCTTCGGGCAAGGTTGACGAGCAGATAGCCGCCCTTGAAGCGCAGGTGCTTGTTGAAAACAACTCAATTGAGCATAATAATCAGGCTATTGAAAGAATAAAAAAGGATATGCTTTCCGAAAACGAAACCGAACAGCATATCTTTGAACAGGTTGACGAGGCGAAAAAGGAAATCGAGCGCCTCACAAAAGAAAAGGAAAATAAAAACTCCCTTCTTGAAAAGACTGCCGCGGAGGAGTCAAAGCTTTTAAGTGAAAACGAGCAGTTTTCGGCGCAGAGCGTTGAGCTTTCAACAAAGGCTGCGGCGCTTGCGGTTGAGCTTGCGGACAACCGCGTCACCGCGGAGGGCGCTGACAATACGGTTGAAGAAATCAGGACAAGAATTCTTGCAATTGAACAGTCGCTCGTGTTAAGAAAAGAAACTCTTGACGCCGCCGTTAAGGAGCAAAAGGAAATTGAAGAAAAGCTTAAAAAGGCGGATGAAGAAATTGATTCGCTGACAAATGCGCTGGGCGGTTATTCGTTAAAGCTTGAAAACCGTGAGAAAAAGAGCGAGGGCGTAAAGGCGCAAAAGGAAAAGAACGAAAGCGATATCAGAAGAACCGAGGACAGGCTTCGTGTTCTTGAAGATATGGAAAAGAATATGGAGGGCTTTGCAGGCTCCGTTAAAGCGGTAATGAAGGAGTCAAAGCGCGGTACGCTTCGCGGAATTCACGGACCGCTCTCGAGTCTTATCACGGTTAAGGAGTCTTACACCGTTGCAATTGAAACTGCTCTCGGCGTGGCGATAGGAAACTGCGTTGTAGATACCGAGGACGACGGCAAGCGCGCCATAAAATTCTTAAAGGACAATAACGCAGGCAGGGCGACATTTCTGCCGATAAGCGCTGTTAAGGGAAATGAACTGACCGAAAAGGGACTTGACGACTGTTTCGGCTACGTCAACCTTGCAAGCGAGCTTGTTTCGTACGATAAAAAGTACGAGGGCATTATCCGTTCTCTTTTGGGAAGAACGGTTGTTGCCGAGGACCTTGACTGCGCGGTTAAAATCGCAAAAAAATATAACCACAGATTTAAAATCGTCACGCTTGACGGTCAGGTTATGAATGCAGGCGGCTCTATGACGGGCGGCTCGCGCACTCATAATTCGGGTATTCTCAGCCGTACAAACGAAATTGAAAAATTAAGAAAAAATCTTGCTTCCCTTGAGGAAAAGCAGAAGGGCTTTGACAGCGAATATAAGCTCATTACCGAAGAAATAGCCGCCCTTCGGGCAAACTATGACGGAGCGGTTGCGGATAAGGCTCGCGCCCAGGAGGAAAAAATCCGACTTGACGGTGAAAAGAAGCTTACAGATGAGCAGTTGACGGCGGCGCAGAGCGCGGCGGATGAGCTTGAAAACGAAAAGAAAACTCTGTCTGACAGAATTGAGAATATTGTTTCTTCAGCCAAAGAAGCGGCAAAGAATGTTGAAACTCTCACGAAAGAAATTGAAGAAACCGAGCAAAAGCTGGCTTCTCTTACGGGCGACAGAGAAAGCCTTTCCAAAAAGCGAGAAAAGCTTTCCGAGGACGCCGCCGCGGTTAAAATGGCTATTCTTTCTCTTGATAAGGATATTGAAGCGGCGAACGATACAATTGAACGCCTTGAAAGAAGGCAGTCGAGCCATACCGACCGTATGACAGAGCTTAACGGCGAAATAGAGGAAATCGAAAATAAAAACGAAGAGATACTCAAGAATATTGAGTCATTAAAGCAGATGTGCGACACGCTTCGCGAAAAGACAACTGACGACAGAGGTCAGGTTCAGGCTCTTATTGCGCAGCGCGAACAGCTTGAAAAGGAAAGCGGCGAATACAGACTGCTTGAAAGAAATAAGACAACCGAGCGTGAACAGATTTCGTCGGAGCTTGTACGCCTTGAGGAACAAAAGGCAAATATGCACCGCGAGTATGAGGAAACGACAAATAAGCTGTTTACCGAATATGAGCTGACGCGCCGTGAGGCTCTCGCTCTGAATATTACACTTGAGGATATTCCCGAGGCGAAAAAACGTCTTTCGGAATTAAAGGGTAAAATCAAGGCTCTCGGCAGTGTAAACGTTTCAGCCATTGAGGAATACAAAGAGGTTTCCGAGCGTTACGAATTTTTGAGTAATCAGCTCTCGGATGTTGAAAAATCCAAGGCTGAACTCATTAAGCTTATTAACGAGCTGACGGATAAAATGGCTTCGCAGTTCCGCGAGCAGCTTTACAGGATAAATCAGTGCTTCGGAGAAACCTTTGCGGAGCTTTTCGGCGGAGGCAAGGCGGAGCTTAAGCTTGAGGACGAGCTTAACGTCCTTGAAAGCAACATTGAAATCCGCGTCCAGCCGCCCGGAAAGAATGTCAAGAATATCGACCTGCTTTCAGGCGGCGAAAAGGGAATGAGCGCAATTGCGTTGCTGTTCGCTATCCTTAAGGTAACGCCTGCTCCGTTCTGTATTTTTGACGAGGTTGAGGCGGCGCTTGACGACGTAAACGTCACTCGCTACGCCCACTATGTACGCAGAATGACTAATAATACCCAGTTCATTCTTATCACCCACCGCCGCGGCACGATGGAGGAAGCCGACGTTCTCTACGGCGTTACAATGCAGGAGGAGGGCGTTTCAAAGCTTCTTGAGCTTCGCAGCGCGGAAATGGCAAAGAAACTGGGACTTACTAACTAAAGGATTTTTGTTATGGGTATTTTCAGAAAAACAAACAGAGGACTGACTAAAACAAGAAAGCATATCGCAGGAGCTATTGACGATATGCTTGACAGCTTTGACAGCATTGACGAAAGCCTGTATTCCGAGCTTGAGGAAATACTTGTTATGGGCGACGTCGGCGTTACAACAAGCGTGCAGATAGTCGAGCAGTTAAAGGACAAGGTTGATAAGGAAAAAATAAAGCATGTAAGCGAAATTCGTTCCGCCATTAAAGAAATCGTTTCGGAAATGTTAGTCGGCGGAGAGGATATGGGACTGCTGACGGTCCCGTCGGTTATACTTGTAATCGGCGTAAACGGCGTCGGCAAAACCACAACCATAGGAAAGCTTGCGGCTATGTATAAGGCTCAGGGGAAAAAGGTTCTTCTCGGCGCGGCGGATACCTTCCGCGCGGCTGCCATTGACCAGCTTCAGATATGGGCTGACAGAGCAGGCGTTGATATTATCAAGCACGGCGAGGGAAGCGACCCTGCGGCGGTTGTTTTTGATACAATTGCGGCAGGCAAGGCGAGAAACAGCGAAATAATTATTATCGATACCGCCGGCAGACTCCACAATAAGAAAAACCTTATGGATGAGCTTTCGAAGATTTACCGCGTTATCGACAGGGAGTTGCCGTATTCGGATAGAGAAGTGCTTCTTGTTCTTGACGCCACAACAGGTCAGAATGCCGTAAATCAGGCAAAGGAGTTCAAAGAGGTTGCCGAGATTACGGGCATAGTTCTCACGAAGCTTGACGGAACCGCGCGCGGCGGCGTAGTGCTTGCTATTAAGAACGACCTTGACCTTGCGGTTAAATTTATCGGCGTAGGCGAACAAATTGACGACCTTCAGCCGTTTAATCCGAAGGCTTTTGCCGACGGACTGTTTGACAAGATAGACTATAAGGAGGGCGAGGACATTGAAATCAATTATTCGGAAAATAGCGAAAAAGCTTCCGAAAACGGCGTTGAAAATATTCAGGAAAATGGACAGCCGTCCGGTACAGACGATGGAAAAGACGAATCCTCTTCCGACGAAGGTGAAAAGAAAGAAGCTTTCCTTCAGTCAGCAGATACTCTCCCAGTTCAGGGATACGACGAGGAACAGGAGGGCTTGACCGAAGAAGAAATTGCCGCAGAGGAAGCCGCAGAGGAACAAATGCCCGAAAAGAAACCCGAAAGGAAGAAATTCTTTGGACTTTTTAATCGCCACTCATAATAACAAAAAGAAAAACGAGCTGCAGAGAATACTTGCGCCTTTAGGCGTCAGCGTGTTCACCGCGGATGAAAAAAATATAAACCTGCGTGAGGTTGAAGAAACCGGAGAAACCTTTGAAGAAAACGCAATGCTTAAGGCTGTTTCAGGCTGTGAGGACAGCGGTATGCCCTGTGTGGCGGATGACAGCGGACTTTGCGTTGACGCGCTTGACGGCACTCCCGGGATTTACTCGGCGCGTTTCGGCGGCGAGCACGGGAATGACGAAAAAAATAACGAAAAGCTATTGGATTTACTTAAGGACGTCCCCGAAGAGAAGAGGACGGCGCGCTTTGTTTCGTGCGTTTGCTGTGTTTTCCCCGACGGAAGACAACTGACCGTCAGAGGAACCGTTGAGGGCGTTATCGGTTACGAACAGAAGGGCAGTAACGGCTTCGGATACGACCCGTTATTTGTTGTAGGGGAGAGAACCTTTGCCGAAAGAAGCGACGAAGAAAAGGATGAGTTAAGCCACAGGGGAAACGCGTTGAGAAAACTGGTTAATCAACTGCCGAGGTATCTTGACGCCGATTTGAATGACTTTATCCTTAAGCACGGGAAGAAAAGATACGGAATAATGTATTTCGGCTTTGAAGATACGCTGGAGCTTTTGGCGTTGTGCCAAAAAACAAATACGGAAATTCTCGGAGTTGACGCTTTTAAGCTGTCTGACGGTGATTTAATTCAGCCGTTTTCGGAGCATTCCTTTGATTTTTCTTCGGACTCATATAATTACACTTGGATTATTGATTTTGTTTCTTCAAAAAAGGACCTCGGTCTTGTGTTTGAAGTGGTAATGAATTAACAGCATAGGAGAAAATATGACAAGTAAGCAAAGAGCAAAATTTCGTTCACAGGCAAACAGAATAGAACCGCTGTTTCAGGTCGGCAAGAGCGGAGTAGGCGATACGCTTATTAAGCAGACGGACGAAGCTCTGACTGCAAGGGAGCTAATAAAGCTTCGCGTATTGCTTGAAACCGCTCCCGAAAAGCCGAAGGAAATTGCAGTAAAGCTTGCAGAAGCTACGGGCAGTGAGGTAATCGGAGTTATCGGAGGAAGCATTATTCTTTACCGCTATAACGAGCAACTTCATAAAAAAGATAATAAGAAAAAATGAAAATCGGAATTTTAGGAGGCACCTTTAATCCGCCTCATAAGGGTCACGTTAAATTGGGTCTTGACTTTAAAAAAAAGCTGTCTCTTGACAAGGTAGTTGTAATCCCTGCAAAAATACCTACCCATAAAAAAGCCAAAGACCTTGTCAGCGGTGAGGACAGGCTTAAAATGTGTTCGCTCGCCTTTAAGGACCCCGTTTTTGAAATAAGCGATATTGAAACAAAATCCGACAGGGAAAGCTATACAGTATACACCCTTGAAGAGCTTAAAAAAATGTATCCCGAGGATGAATTTTATCTCATTATCGGCTCGGATATGTTCCTGATTTTTGACAAGTGGTATCGCTATAAGGATATTCTTTCAATGTGCACAGTCTGCGTTGAGGCAAGGGAAAATGACGAAAGCAGTGACGAGCTGAAAAGGTTTGCAAAGAAAACGCTCGGCATTGATACAAAAAAGAGCGATAAGATTATTATAAATCCCGTAAAGCCCTTTCCCGTTTCGTCAACCGAAATCAGACAGCGGATTAAGGATAAAAAGGGCGTAAAGCGACTTGTTGATTCGGATGAACTTGAATATATTAAAATCAGGGGGCTGTATCTTGACTGACACGGACAGAAACGAAGATTTTATGAACGAAGTCCGAAAGAATTTAGGAGACTACCGCTTTATTCATTCCCTCGCCGTTGCAAAAAGCGCAGTTGAGCTTGCAAGGCGTTTCGGAGCGGATGAAAAAAAGGCGTACACCGCAGGACTTCTTCACGATATAATGAAGGATAAGAAGCCGGAAGAATTACGGTTTTTAATTGAAGAAAAATACGGCGTGAAGCTGACGGAGGTTGAAAGAAATAACCATAAGCTCTATCACGCAATAGCCGGCGCGCTCTATGTTGAAAGGGAATTGGGCGTGACCGACAGGGAAATAATAAACGCAATACGCTTTCATACAACGGGAAGAAAAAATATGACGCTTCTTGAAAAGGTGATTTATATTGCCGATTTTATTTCCGAGGACAGAAGCTATAACGGCGTTGAAAGGATGAGGGAAAAGGCAACCGTTTCGCTTGAAAAGGCGATGAAGGAAGGACTGCAGTTTACAATAATCGAGCTGTCAGAAAAGCTTTTGCCCATTCATCCCGACAGCATTGACGCATATAACCAAATCGTTACGGAGGACGAAAATGGATAGAAAAGAATTGATGGAAAACATCGTCAAGGTTCTTGACGACAACAAGGGAATGGATATTCAGGCGCTTGAAATTACCGACCTTACAAGCGTTGCGGATTACTTTGTTATTGCAACGGGTACTTCTTCGACCCACGTCAGAGCGCTGACCGAGGACGTTGAGGACGGTCTTTCAAAGAAAGGCGTCGAGCCTGACCATATTGAGGGAAAGGCGACGGGTTGGATTTTACTTGACTACGGCACGGTAATAGTTCATATTTTCACCGCCGATATGAGGGAGCATTTTAATCTTGAGCACCTCTGGGCGGATGCAAAAAATGTTGATATTTCAAATATTATTACGGAATAAGAGGAAAGCAAATGGGAATTTACGATTTCAGATTTACAGAGAAAAAATGGCAGGACAAATGGGAAGAAAAGGGCGTTTTCCACGCCGAGGACAACTCGGATAAGAAAAAGTTTTACGCTCTTATTGAGTTCCCTTATCCCAGCGGCGCAGGTATGCACGTCGGTCACATAAAGGCTTATTCGGGACTTGAGGTTGTTTCAAGAAAAAGAAGACTTGAGGGCTATAACGTGCTTTTCCCGATAGGCTTTGACGCTTACGGTTTGCCTACGGAAAACTACGCCATAAAAACGGGTATGCACCCGAGAAAAGTTACCGATATGAATATTGAGCGCTTCACCTCACAGCTCAAAAAGGTCGGCTTTTCATTTGACTGGACAAGAGTAATCGACACCACTGAAGAGGATTATGTAAAGTGGACCCAGTGGATTTTCCTTAAGATGTTTGAAAACGGTCTTGCTTTCAGGGATAAGACTCTTGTAAACTACTGCCCGTCGTGTAAGGTTGTTCTTTCAAATGAGGATTCCCAGGGCGGTAAGTGCGACATCTGCCACAGCGACGTTATCCAGAAATCGAAGGACGTATGGTATCTTCGTATTACGGAGTATGCGGATAAGCTGCTTGAGGGACTTGAAAAGGTTGACTATCCCGTAAATATAAAGCAGCAGCAGATAAACTGGATAGGCAAGTCGCGCGGCGCGTTTGTCAATTTCTCGCTTAAGGGCATTGACGAAAAGCTTCGTATATACACAACGCGTCCCGACACGCTCTTCGGCGTTACCTTTATGGTAATCGCTCCCGAGCACCCGATAATCGATAAGTATTCCGATAAAATCGGAAATATGGCTGATATTGAAAGCTACAGAGCCGAATGCGCAAAGAAAACCGAGTTTGAACGCACCCAGCTCGTAAAGGATAAGACGGGCGTTTGCATTGACGGCATTACCGCAATAAATCCGCTTAACGGAAAAGAAATTCCCGTTTACATTTCCGACTACGTTATGATGGGCTACGGCACGGGCGCTATTATGGCTGTTCCGGCTCACGATGAAAGAGACTACGACTTTGCAAAGAAATTCGGCATTGATATTATTGAGGTTATCAAGGGCGGCGACATTTCGAAAGAGGCGTATACCGGTGACGGCGAAATGGTCAATTCCGATTTCCTTAACGGACTTGACAATAAAAAGGATTCAATTGCAAAAATGATTGAATACCTTCAGGAACACAACCTCGGCGAGGGCGGAGTTCAGTTTAAAATGAAGGACTGGGCGTTTAACCGTCAGCGTTACTGGGGCGAGCCGATTCCGATTATCTACTGCGATAACTGTGGAATGGTTCCCGTTCCCTATGAGGAATTGCCGCTCAAATTACCGGAGGTTGAAAACTTTGAACCCGGCTCGGACGGCGAAAGTCCGCTTGCAAAAATTGATTCGTTCGTCAACTGCACCTGTCCGAAATGTGGCAGAAAAGCAAGACGCGAAACGGATACGATGCCACAGTGGGCAGGTTCGTCCTGGTATTTCTTAAGATATATTGATCCGCATAACAACGAGGTCTTTGCCGATAAGGATAAGCTTAAATACTGGCTCCCCGTTGACTGGTATAACGGCGGAATGGAGCACGTTACAAGGCATCTTATCTATTCGCGCTTCTGGTATAAATTCCTTTATGACCTCGGCGAGGTTCCCTACGAAGAGCCGTACGCAAAGAGGAGCGCCCAGGGACTTATTTTAGGTCCCGACGGAGTTAAAATGAGTAAATCCAGAGGGAATGTCATTGACCCGAATGAGGTTGTTGACGTTTACGGCGCGGACGTTCTTCGTACTTATGTGCTGTTTATGGGCGACTATGAGCAGGCGGCTCCCTGGAGCGAATCGAGCGTTAAGGGCTGTAAGAGATTTATTGACAGAGTCTGGGCGCTTGAGGATATTCTCAAAGACGGCGACGAATATACCGAGGCTCTTTCCTCTTCAATGCACAAGACAATTAAGAAGGTTTCCGAGGATATTGAGCAGATGAAATATAACACCGCAATTGCGGCGCTTATGACGCTTCTCAATAAAATTTACGAGGTCGGCTCAATAAACAGGGCGGAGCTTAAAACGGTGCTTATTCTTCTTAATCCCTTTGCTCCTCATATTACCGAGGAAATGTGGGAGAAGTTAGGCTACGGCGAAATGTTGGCTGCAGACGGCGAGTGGTGTTCCTATGACGAAGCAAAATGCGTTGACTCAACCGTTGAAATTGCAATTCAGATAAACGGCAAGGTGCGTTCAAGAATAAACGTTGCGATTGATATTTCGAATGAGGACGCCATTGCAGCGGCAAAGGCTGATGAAAAAATTGCTTCAGAGCTTGAAGGAAAGAATATCATCAAGGAAATCTATGTCAAGGGTAAGCTTGTAAATATTGTTGCCAGATAGTTTTTATTTCTTAAAAGGGGATAACGGATATGGCTAAAATAAAGAATATTGCAAAAAGCATTTCGCTCTCCTTAAGCGCAAGCGCGCTTGCGGCGGAGGCGATGTACGGCAGATTTCGCGTGCCTGTTCTTAAAGCAAGACCGCTTGTTGAATTTGAGGTTGCGGTGGACGCAAAAAAATATAAAGACGTTCACCTTACCGCGCACAGAGGTCTTTCTGCAATAGCTCCCGAAAATACGCTTCCTGCCTATGAAGCGGCAGGAAAGCAGGGCGGCTTCACCGCTATCGAGTGTGACGCTTACTGCACAACGGATAACGTGTGGGTCATTATGCACGACGACGACGTCAAAAAAATGACCGACTGCGAGGGAAAGGTTACCGATTTTTCGTATGACGAGCTTCTCAAAATGAAATTCGACAACGGCGCAAATTATGAGGACTTTGACGATTTGCACGTCTGCACCATCAAGGAGTATCTTGATGTGTGTAAAAAGTACAACTGCCGTCCGCAAATTGAAATAAAGGACGGACGAATTGAAAAGCTCAAGCCCTTTTATGAACTGCTTGGGCAAGAGGGCGTACTTGAAAATGTAATCGTCATTTCCTTTAACTTTGAAGCGCTTAAGTACCTGCGAAGCCTTGATAAGGACCTGGAAATCTGGCATATAACCAATTTTGTTACCAAAAAGGAAATTGAAAATTGCAAACAGCAGAATTTCGGAGTTAATTTCAACGCAGGCGTTTATGCGAGAAATCAGGAGGATATAAAGCGAATTCACGAAGCCGGACTTGTCTCCTCCTGCTGGACGGTTGACACGCCGAAGCTGCTTCACTCAATGCTTGAGGCAAAGGTTCAGTACATAACCACAAACTGTATTGTAAGAAAACCCGAAAACAAAAACTGATGAAAAAGAAAAAGCTTTTTATTATAATAATTGCCGTATTTCTTGTGTTGAGTGTTTCGGCGGCTGTATATTGCCTTTTAACGGGTGTTTTTACCGTTAAAAAAATTGAGCCGAAGCAGACCGTTTTACTTTCGGATATTACGGAAAATACCGACGGCATAAGGCTTATTGCCCACCGCGGACTTTCCGCAACCGAACCCGAAAACACCCTTCCTGCCTTTGAAGAAGCAGGCAAAAACGGTTTTTTCGGAGCCGAGTGCGACGTGCACAGAACGACCGACGGAAAATGGGTTATTATGCACGACGGCGACACGAAGAAAATGTGCGGCGTGAGAAAATACATAGAAAAAAGCACGTCTGAAACGCTCTTTTCCCTTGACATAACAAACGGCGCGAATATTGAAAAGTATAACAACCTTAAAATACCGACGGTTGAGCAGTACCTTGAGGTCTGTATTCAAAACGGCGTTACGCCAGTTATTGAAATTAAAAACGCGGATTGCTCGGTTGAAACAGTAAGGACTCTTTACGACGCAGTTTACTCCGTCAAAGGAGTTAAAAACGTTATTTTCATTTCCTTTAAAAAGCAGGCGCTTGAAAGCCTGAGGGAAATTGACGGGGAAGCCGTTTGCTTTTTGCTTGTAAGCGATATTACCGCTTCAGATGTCGATTATTGTAAGGAAAACGGCTTTGGCATAAACTTTAACGCAAACAGTAAAAAGTTAAAGGATGAACCGGTTAAATACGCCGTCACAAGCGGAATTGATACAGCGTGCTGGACCGTTGACAAAAAAGAAATATTAAATAAAATGCTGTCTTTAGGCATTTATACATTTACTACAAACAGAATTCTTCCGGAGGAATAAAATGGATTACAACCTGCTTGCAGAATTACTTCTGCCGGATATTGATAAAACGCCCGATTGCTATGAAAACCTCTATCCCGACAGGGGACTTAAGGAGGGCGCGAGGGTTACCCGTTTTGCGCCGAGCCCGACCGGGTACCTGCATTTAGGCGGACTTTTCGGAGCGCTGACGGATATTCTCACTGCAAAGGCGACTGACGGCGTTTCAATGCTTCGAATCGAGGATACGGACAAAAAACGCGAGATAGGCGAGGGCGTAAGCGCGATTCTTGACGGCTTTTCGGCTTTCGGACTGTCCTTTGACGAGGGCGTTTCGGCTGACGGTGAAAAGGGAAAATACGGTCCCTACACCCAGAGCCAAAGAGTTGAAATATATCAGACGGTTGCAAAGCAGTTAATCCGCGAGGGAAAGGCTTATCCTTGCTTTTGTACTGCGGACGAGCTGACCGCTCTTCGCGAAAGGCAGGAAAAAGAAGGCGCGCCGTTTGGCGGTTATTACGGCAAGTGGGCGAAATGCAGAGATTTGTCCTTTGACGAGATTAAAAAGAATATAGACGAGGGAAAACCGTGGGTATTGCGTTTTCGCTCCGATGGCGATGAAAACAAAAAGGTCTTTTTTGACGATATTATCCGCGGAAAAATCGAAATGCCCGAAAACGTCATTGACGAGGTGCTTTTAAAGAGCGACGGTATCCCGACCTATCACTTTGCTCACGTCTGCGACGATCATTTTATGCGCACTACTCACGTTATCCGCGGCGAGGAGTGGATTTCCTCAACGCCGAAGCATATAGCGCTTTTCAAGGCGTGCGGTTACAGGCTTCCGAAATACGCTCACACTCCGCAGGTTATGAAAATTGATGAAGAAGACGGCACAAAGCGCAAGCTTTCAAAGCGAAAGGACCCCGAGGCGGCTGTCAGTTACTTTGTTGAGACGGGCTTTCCGAAAGAGGCGCTTATTGAATACCTTATGACGCTTATTAACTCGAATTTTGAGGACTGGCGCAGAGCGAATAAGGACGCGGACGTTTTCTCCTTCCCGTTTAACCTTAAAAAAATGAGTTCAAGCGGCTGCCTTTTTGATATGGCGAAGCTGAACGATATAAGTAAAAATATCATTTCCGTTATGTCTGCCGACACGGTTTACCAAAGGGTAACCGAATGGGCAAAGCAGTATGACGAAGAGCTTTACAACCTCTTTACAAAGGACCCCGAAAAGGCGAGGGCAATTCTCAATATCGATCGCGAAAATCCGAAGCCGAGAAAGGATATTGCAAAGTGGTCCGAGGTAAAGGATTATGTAAGCTATATGTATAACGAACTGTATGAAGAATATCTTTGCCTTCCCGAAAACATTAAAAGCGAGGACGCAAGGAAAATTATAAACGAGTACAGAAAGGTCGTTGACTTTTCTGACGATAAGCAGGTCTGGTTCGATAAGATAAAGGCTTTATGTATTCCGTTAGGCTTTACGCCTAATGTCAAGGAATATAAGCAGAATCCGGACGCCTTCAAAGGTCACGTCGGCGATGTTTCAACCGTTATTCGAGTTGCACTGACGGGGAGAACGAATACGCCTGATATGCACGCGATAATCGGAATTCTCGGGAACGACGAGGTTCAGCGCCGTCTTGAATCAGCCGAATTTTCTGTATAAGGGAGAAAAGAAAATGGAAGAAACCGTAAAAAGCTCAAATTTTATACACGATTTTATTGATGAAGATTTGAAGGAAGGCGTATATACCCACGTTCAGACGCGTTTTCCGCCCGAACCCAACGGCTATCTTCATATCGGCCATGCAAAGGCTATCTGCATAAATTTCGGCACGTCGCAGAAGTATAACGGCGTTTGTAACCTCCGCCTTGACGACACAAACCCGTCAAAGGAGGACGTCGAATATGTTGACGCCATAAAAGAGGATATTGAATGGCTCGGCTTTAAATGGGATAAGTGCCTTTACGCATCGGGTTATTTTGATTTTATATATGAATGCGCCGTAAAGCTCATTGAAATGGGAAAGGCTTATGTTGACGACCTTACTGCGGACGAAATCCGCGAATACAGGGGAACGCTTACCGAACCGGGTAAAAACAGCCCGTACAGGGAGAGAAGCGTTGAAGAAAACCTTGAGCTTTTCAAAAGGATGACTGACGGCGAGTTTGAAAACGGCGCAAGAGTTTTAAGGGCGAAAATCGATATGGCTTCGCCGAATATGAATATGCGCGACCCCGTTATCTACAGAATTGCTCATGTCTCTCACCATCAGACGGGAGACAAGTGGTGCGTTTATCCGATGTACGATTTTGCGCATCCGCTTTCGGACTACAAGGAGGGCGTAACGCATTCCCTCTGTTCGCTTGAATTTGAAAACCACCGTCCGCTTTACGACTGGTTTTTAAAGGAGCTTGAGTTGCCGACGCCGCCCAGACAAATTGAATTTGCCCGTCTTAATCTCAATTACTGTCTTACAAGTAAAAGAAAGTGCCTTGCGCTTGTAAACGAGGGAATTGTTGACGGCTGGGACGACCCGAGAATGGCGACCTTAAGCGGTATGAGAAGACGCGGTTATCCGGCTTCGGCTATCCGTGATTTCTGTGAAAAAATCGGAGTATCCAAGGCGTATTCGGTAGTCGATTTCGGACTGCTTGAAAGCTGCGTAAGGGATTCGCTTAACGTTTCGGCGCCGAGGGCTATGGCGGTTTTAAATCCGTTAAAGGTAATTATTGATAATTATCCCGAGGGACAGACCGAAACGCTTGAGGTTGAAAAGCATCCCGACCACCCCGAAATGGGAACAAGGAAGGTCACCTTCTCAAAAGAAATTTTTGTTGAACGCGATGACTTTATGATAGAGCCCGTCAAAAAGTATTTCAGACTTTTTCCGGGCAATGAGGTAAGATTAAAGAGCGCGTATTTTGTAACCTGTACGGATTATGAAACGGATGAAAACGGCGAGGTAACCTGTCTTCACTGTACCTATGACCCGGCTACAAAGGGCGGCGACGCTCCTGACGGAAGAAAGGTCAGAGGTACGCTTCACTGGGTAAGCGCGGCTGACTGCGTTAAAGCTCAGGTAAGGCTCTATGACAGACTCTTTAAGGTTCCTAACCCGTCCGACGAGGGAGAGGGAAGCTTTAAAGACAACCTCAATCCCGATTCGCTTAAGGTTATTGACGGCGCGCTGCTTGAGGGCAGTCTTAAGGACATAAAGCCGGGCGACACCTTCCAGTTTATGCGCCAGGGTTATTTCTGCGTTGACAAATACAGTTCTTCTGATAAAATAATTATCAACCGCACAGTTGCTCTTAATTCAAGCTGGTAAAAGGAGAGTATTTATGAAAAACGAAGAAAAGAAAGTAAAAAAACGCGACAGCGGATTTAACATTATGTACCGCATTGTTACCGCGCTTATAGCCGCGGCAACTTTTCCGGCAATGATTTTTACAAGTCTCTTCTACTTTGCGTACACAATTCCGCTCTGGCCGATGATTTCTCAGGATGCCACCGATACGGGCGCAACGTATTTTAAAATGAGCATTTACGAAGCCCTTTCTGATTACTCGGGCTTTAAGGGACTGTTTATGGGCAGTGATGCAAAGGTAGACCTTATGGGAGTGCTTGAGCTTGTAAGGCGCCAGCTTATTGCAGTAATCGGACTTTACGCGCTTATTGTCATACTTGCCCTTGTAATTATTGCTTTTGCACTTTTCACAAGGAAAAAGCTTCCTATAGTTATTTCTTCAGTAATAGGTATTGTCGCTCTTGCGTTCATACCGCTTGCATTTAACCGCCTTCAGGCTCCGTTCCTTGACGGCACAATAAACCTTGACTCCTTCCTTCACCTCGGACTTGAAAATATTCTTGACTTGGTTGCGAAGGTCGACTTTATCAAGGCAGGCGAGGCTTATACCTTCCTTTGGGTAATCTTTGTTGCAATACTTGCCTGGACGGGCGCGGTTATGCTCGTAAATATGGGCGACGAGCCGAAAAAGGTCAAAGAGCCAAAGGTTAAAAAGCCCAAAAAAGAAAAAGAGCCTAAAGAGAATACGGCTGAATAAAAGGGAAAATAAAAAACGGCAGAGGTGAAAATTGACCGCTTCTGCCGTTATTATTTAATTTTTTTCCAAAAAGTATAAAATTTTTTAAAAAAACACTTGCATTTTGTTTTCAGTGGTGCTATAATGCAGTCACTCACTTGAGAGAGCGTGAATAAAACGTGTCTTTCAACAGTCGGTGTTGATTGTGATGAGGGTCCACCCGTTCCCATTCCGAACACGGTAGTTAAGCTCATTCACGCTGACAATACTTGGCGGGCAGCCGCCCGGGAAGATAGGTAACGCCGACACCTTTTGAAGGAGAGCAGTTTCCCAATAGGGGGGCTGTTTTTCTTTTTATAATGAAAAATCCCTGTAGCAAAGGCTACAGGGATTTTTTCTGTTTGTTTTACTGTTTAAATGTTATTGCGTCAAGCACCGTGTCAAAATCAATGTTTTTTAAGTCATCCTCGCTGTGAACGCCGCAGGTGATGTTGAAGGTATACATTCCCTTGTTGAATACATAAATGATATATCCGACAGTGTTCTTGTTGCCGTCTACCGTGCGGCTGCCAAGGAAGGTGAGCTTGGTAACGGGCTTTATCTCGCCGTCACGAAGTTCAGTCTCTTCTTCGGTATTTATAACGACCTCATCAACAGCTTCAACAAATTGCTTGTGATAGGATTTCATAAGCTTTGCCATATCGTCATAGCTGTCCCTTGAAAACTGGATGTCAACACTGACGTCGCTTTCTTCATCGCCGTATCTTAACTGGGCATAATCTTCAATTCCCGAATAGAGAACCCAGCCGTCAGGAACGAGAAGAGTATATACGGACGATTCAACCCTCTTACCGTTTCTGTCAACATGAATTTCCGTGTTGTCGGCAGGAAGTGTAACAAGGTCGCCGAATTTATCCGTAAGCGTATTTCCGGCGCTGTCGGTTGAAACAATAATGACGTTGCCGTATCCGTCCGTAACCGTTTCGCCGTTTTCATCCGTATATGCGATGTGTTTGTTACCTGCGCCGTCGATATAGTACGTTGTTTTTGAGCAGCCTACAAAGATAAAGGTTACGGTAAGTATTACGCATATAACTGCAATTATATTTCTTTTCATTATATTATTTACCTCCGTTAAGCAGTTCAAAGTTCTTCTTATTGGAATTATAAAGCTCCTTGAATACCGCAAAGTTTTTGTCGTAAAGAACCTTCTTGGAGAAATCGGGCTGGAAGCTCTTTGCCGCAGGGACAAGCGTTTTTGCGTCCGCAAGGTCCTTGATGATTCCGACGCCTGCTGAAATTACGCAAGCCGCGCCGACCGCGCCGACATTCTGTGGAGAAGCAACCGTTTCAATAATTCTGCCCGTGCAGTCTGCAAGCATCTGGCAGGTAATATCCGAAAGCGCGCCGCCTCCTACGAAGCGAATTGTGGTTGATGTTGAAATTTTCTTGTCCTGGGTTTCAAGCATCCAGCGAAGGTGGTAGCATACGCCCTCCATTACCGCGCGGATAAGCTCGCTCTTTCCTGTTTCAAGGCTTATGTTAAAGAACATTCCCTTTGCGTTCGGGTCCTCAAACGGACAGCGGTTTCCGTGAAGCCAGGGGGTGAAGATTACTCCGCCGGCTCCCGGAGGAACGGTGTCGACTACAGCCATCATATAGTCGTAGAGGTTTGAATAAACAACCTCCATATCCGCCTTGCCGTGCTTAAGGTTATGCTGTTTATTAAGATAAATGTCAATTTCATCAAGCGCGAGGTGATCCTTAACCCATTCTGCGCATTTGCCTGCGGTTTCCATTTCCGCAAAGTAGTTGTAGTAACCCGGTCTTGCGCCGACAATTGCGGCTATCATTGAGGAGGTGTCAACAATGCTCTTTTCGACAACGGTTGAAACCCAGCCCGACGTGCCCTGATAAATATGGGTGTCGCCCGGCATTGTGCTTCCTGCGCCGACGCCTATGAGCGATGCGTCTCCGCCGCCGCCGAATACAGCCGTACCCTCCGCGAGTCCTAATTCGTCAGCCGCCTTCTTTGTAAGCGAGCCTACGCGGTCGGTTGATTTGACTATGGGAGCAAGGTGATCCATATTGATGCCTATCATCTTGCACATCTCGGGACTCCAGGTATTCTTCTTTATATCATAAATCATGGTCGAGAATGCAGAGTCATGAGTCATAATGAATTCGCCTGTCATTCTCGTTATGAGATATTCCTTTACGTCAAGCCACTTATAAGTCTTTTTGAAATTCTGCGGCTCGTGCTTTTCAACCCATTTGTATTTCCATACGGGGTCCTTAACGCTTAAAGGCGCCGCGCCGGTAATCATAAGGGATTTGAGAACCTTCTGCGCATTGCCGCCGGCAATTCTCGGCGGTTTGCCCATGCACTCCCTCATCTCTTCTCTTGCGCGCTGGTCCATATAGCTGAATGCCGGGCGGACTGCGTTTCCGTCCTTGTCAACCATTACAACGCCCTGCATCTGGGAGCAGAAGGAAATGCCCGAAATATCCCCCGCCTTGACCTTAACCTTTTTCATTATGTCCTTGGTGGTCTTGCACATTGCCTCCCACCATTCGTCGGGGTGCTGCTCTGCGCCGCCGCCCTCAACAACATAAAGATTATAGCCCTCGCTTTCGGCTGCGAGAAGCTCAATTTTATCACTTATTTCGAAAAGGCAGGTTTTAACACCCGTTGTTCCGATATCGTAAGCGATGGCATAAATTGATTTAACCATAATCCGTCCTCCGTATGTTATTTGTATTTAAATGCCGATTTAATAAACTTTAACATCTGCTCAACTACAAAATCGTCACGCTCAAAAATGTTTTCGCCCGTAAAGAGCTTGAAGCGTTCGCAGTAGTATTCGCACGAATATGAAAACTGAAGCGTCATAAACAGGTTGTCAAGCATAAACGCCGCCATACCCGTGTCAAGGTCGGGCCTTATTTCACCCGTCTTTTTGCCTTGCTCAATAGCTTCTTTATAAACGGACGCCGAAACGCCCTCCATAGCCTCCGAAAGCTGACGGGCAAGGGCGTCGTCGTTTTCGCCCGTTATTTCGTTATAGAGCTTTATGAGCTTGCCCTGGGTTCTTGAAAAATCCTGAAGCTCACGGATAATTCTTTCAACCTTTATGAGTACGTCAACATCTTCGGCAAGAAGCGAGCGAAGAACATTGTCAATTCTCTCAATACCGTGATGAACAACTGTCAGGAACAAATCCTGCTTGTTTTCGAAATATTTGTAAATCGAGCCGACGCTTATACCGGCTGCCTTTGCAATAGCGCTGACGTTTGTGTTTTCATACCCGTTGAGCGCAAATTCGTCGGTTGCGCACTGAAGAATGCGATTTCTCTTTTCTTTGGGTATATTGTCAAACGTCTGCTTGTGGCGGTCCTTGAAACCCAAATCCTCCATAAAGCCTACCTCTTGAATACAGTTTTCCATAATAATCCTTATATATTTTAACACATTATACAAATTATACAAGATTTTTTTACAAAAAAAGAGAATTGACAATATGTTTTTTTGTGATATAATGTGAGGTGAATATAAATTCACTTTCGTCATTTCGGTGGATTTAATCAAAAATTTTTACGGAGGTAATTTGAAATGGACACAAGATTCGCTATTTCCGAATACCGTGACGCGGCTGAAGTCAACAGAAAGCTTGACGAGCTTATTAAAAAGCCTATTTATACGGTAACGGATGAAGCTCTTAAGGATTATGTTGAGAATTATTTTGAAAAGAAGTGCGCTTCGTCAAAAAAGATGATTGAAGAAGCAAAGGCAATCATTCCCGGCGGCGTTCAGCATAACCTTGCTTTCAACTATCCCTTCCCCCTTGTTATCACAAAGGCAGAGGGCGCATATCTTTACGATATTGACGGCAATAAGTACTACGATTTCCTTCAGGCAGGCGGTCCGACAGTTCTCGGCTCAAATCCTCCCGAGGTTCGTGAGCAGGTTATTGACCTTCTTAACACCTGCGGTCCTTCAACCGGACTTTTCCACGAGTTTGAGTACAAGCTTGCAAAGAAGGTTTCCGATTCCGTTGAGACGGTTCAGATGCTCCGTATGCAGGCTTCGGGTACAGAGGCTTGTATGACGGCGGTTCGTGTTGCCCGTCTTGCAACAAAGAAAAAGAACATCCTTAAGATGGGCGGCGCTTATCACGGCTGGTCAGATCAGCTCGGTTACGGCATCCGTGTTCCCGGTTCGAAATTCACCCAGGCTCACGGCGTTCCGCTCTATATCTTCAAGCACACCCAGGAATTCTTCCCCGGCGACCTTGAGGATCTTGAGAGAAAGCTCTTCCTCAACCAGTTCCGCGGCGGCACGGCGGCTGTATTTATTGAGCCCGTAGGTCCCGAAAGCGGTACTACTCCCACAAGCGCTGAATTCATTAAGGGCGTTGAAAGACTTTGCCGTAAGTACGGTTCCCTTCTTGTATTCGATGAGGTTGTTACAGGCTTCCGTATCGGTATGTCCTGCGCTCAGGGTTACTTCGGAGTATCCCCCGACCTTACAATATTTGGTAAGGTTATCGGCGGCGGCTACCCGGCAGCAGGCGCTATCGGCGGTAAGAAGGAATATATGCAGTATCTCGGCGCAGGCCTTGACGCTACAGGTAATAAGAAGATTCATAAGGCATTTACGGGCGGTACTCTTTCGGCTAACCCGCTTACCTGCTGTGCAGGTTACTTCACTCTTGAAGAAATCGACAGGCAGAACGCTTGCCAGAAGGCAGGACTTATGGGCGACAGAATGAGAGAGGGTCTCCAGAAGCTTATCGATAAGCACGGACTTCCCTTCGTAACCTGGAATGAAGGCTCTATCTGCCACCTTGAGACAGTCGGCACGCTCCACTTCTCCATCAACTGGAAGAAGCCGTGGACTATCCCCGGAGTTCTTGACGCAACAGGCGAGAGAAAAGACGTTATGACTCATATGGGCGCCGCTTACACTGCTGAAGGCGTTATCACTCTTGCAGGCAGCCGTCTTTACACATCAGCAGCTTATGACGAGAAGATGATAGACGACGCTCTTTCAAGATTCGATAAGGTATTTGAAAAGGTTGCTCTTAAAGAGGACTAATAATAACAACTGAAATATGGGAGGATGTTTCCTCCCATATCTTTTCTGAAAGAAACGGTGATTTTATGGATATAATGGAAGCTAAAGAATTAGTCGTCAGAGCAGGCAAAGAGGTTGTCGCTTCGGGCCTTATTGCAAGAACCTGGGGCAATATTTCCTGCAGAATTGACGACAAGCAGTTTGTAATCACTCCCAGCGGAAAACCCTATGAAACCCTTACGCCTGATGAAATAGTTCTCGTAAATATTGAGGACTGCTCTTATGACGGCGACGTAAAGCCGTCGAGCGAAAAGGGTATTCACGCCGAGGCTTACAAACTTCGTCCCGAGGTTAATTTCGTTATTCATACGCATCAGAAAATCGCGTCGGTTGTCAGCGCTCTGGGTCTGGATATAAACAATGTCACCGGCAAGAGCAAGGACGTTATCGGAGACTACGTTCCCGTCGGTTCGTACGGACTTCCCGGAACGGGTAAGCTTCGCAAGGGCGTTGTTGAGGCGATTTTACGCTCGGACTCAAAGGCGGTCATTATGGCGCATCACGGCGCTCTTTGCATGGGTACGGATTACGATGACGCATTTGCGGTTGCGCGTGAATTAGAGGTTGTATGCGAAGGCTTTATACGCAATAAATACGAAGCCGTTACGGGCGCGGTTGCTTCCGGACTTGACAGCGTGGCTTCATACGTTGCCGAAAAATTTGTCAAAAAGGCTTCGTCCGTTCCCGAGGTTGCCCCCTGCAAATCGGAGCGTGACGGCGAGGCGTTCAACATTTCCCTTATCGACGGCGACGGCGAGGTAACAAGGGTCGACATAAAAACCGGAGACATTATTTCAAATAAAGACTCCGCACCCGAGACAACGGAGCTTCACCGACAGGTCTATAAAAAGCGTAAGGACGTAAACTTTATTGTTCATACAAAGACTCCCGATGTGGTTGCTGTTTCAAAGCTCGGCAGGACAATGAAACCGTTGCTTGACGACTTTGCGCAGCTTTGCGGCGCAACGGTCAGACACGCAGCCTTTGACGCAAACAACACTCTTAAGACAAGCAAAAAGGTTGTTAAGGCTCTTAAGGGCAGGAACGCAGTCTTGCTTGACAATAACGGCGCTCTTTGCGTTTCGTCAAGTGAATATGACGCGACTGCGGTAGAAATCGTTATGGATAAGGGCTGCCGCACAGAGGTTGGCGCAAGGCTGTTTGACATAGTCAAGCCCATTAGCCCCATTGAAACAAGACTTATGAGATTTGTTTATCTCAAGAAGTATTCAAAGCAGGCGAAGAAATAATAGAAAAATAAATGTAAAAAGGCGGCTGAAAAGTCGCCTTTTTGTTTCGTAGGGGATGACGACCTCGGCATCCCACGGATAACATCTGACTTAAACGGGTCGTCGAGGACGCCGACCCCTACAATAATATATTGCCCTATTATAAAAAGTGTGGTAAAATATTTTCGGATTTATTTTTTGCTTTGGGGGATGAACATGGCTATAAAAGAAAAGGTAGTCAACACCTTGTCAAATGTCAAAACCTATTGGCGCAGACCGCCTGAAGGCAGGTATATGACCTTTAAGGAAATCGGTGCATACGCTTTCGGCGGAATAGGTGCGTATTTCATAATTCAGTTAGGCTCGACGCTTATAGTAAGTACAACGAATATCATTGTAAGCACAGCTATAGGAATCGGTCCAAAGCACTCATACATAATCTATTTGCTGGCGACAATTCTGAACATCCCCCTGACGGGAATCAGGGCGAATATGGTCGACAATACCAGAGGTAAGGGCGGAAAATACAGACCTTATCTTCTTTCAATGGGTATACCTACGGCTTTAATTGCGCTTGTTTATGTGTGGTTTCCTTATGACTTGATGAAGGAATTGTTCCCGGGTCAGATTTTCGGATATGACAAGGGCTATTGGATAAAATTTGCGGTTGTATTCATTTGTAACCTCGGGCTTCATTTCTTCTTCTTCTTTTTCAAAGACGCTTACGAAAACCTTATTCACGTTCTTTCTCCAAATACCCAGGAGAGAACCGATGTGCTCGCGGTAAAGGCTGTTGTTTATTCGCTCGCTCCGTCAATAATGAATATCGTAACCCCCATTATTGCCGACGTTGTTTCAAATGGAAATCAGACGGACATTCGCGTATACCAATATACATATCCGGTTTATGCGGTTATCGGTATTGCTCTTACCATTGTTGTATGGGCAAACACAAAGGAAAAAATTGTTCAGGCAAAGACGCATACGATTCAGGTTCGTTTTACGGATGCGCTCAGGGAGGTTGCCAAAAACAAGTATTTCTGGATTATCGCTCTTGCAGGTTGGCTCGGATTTCTTGAGCTTGCCTACAGCAATATTCTTCTCTATTCGCAGAGCTACGGCAAAACGGCAAGCGGTACGACTTACGGTATTGCGTGGACTGTAATCGGCAACGCCTCTCTTTGGGGAATGCTTTTTGCTCCGTTCTTTATCAAGCGCTTCGGCAAAAAGGCAGTGCTTGTCACCGTAAATCTTATGAATGTTGTGTGCATTCTTCTTATGCTTGTCAATTTCCGTTCGTTCTGGTGGCTTGTGTTCTGTGTATGGGTCAATTACCTTTTCGGCTCTGTTGAGCAGATTACAACCCCTGCAATTCAGGCGGATATACGAGATTATCAGCAGTACAAATCGGGCGAAAGAATTGACGGTATGTTTGCGGCGGTTGCGACCATAGGCAATACCGTTACGCTTGCAACATCATTTGTACTTCCTGCAATTCAGGAAAAATTCGGCATTTACGAGGGTAACGGGTATGAAAAGCCGTTTGACATTCTTGACGTCAAAACGGGCGACCCGAATTTGCTTTACAAATTTATGCCTGCGCTTATAATTATGGCGGCAGTCGGAGCATTTTTGAATGTTGTTCCGTATTTCTTCTACGATTTTACGGAGAAAAAGCAGAAAAGCATAATCCGCGTACTGAAAGTCAGGGCTTTGTTTGAGGACTATTCAAACGGTGCGCTCAGTGACGAAAACCTTGTTGAAGCAATTGAGCTTATAAACGATGCGCGCGAAAAGGCCGGCGTGGAATATGTCGAAGCCGATAAGAAAAAGTACAGGAGTATAAAGGATAAGCAGGAACGCAAGGCGGCTAGAAAGGAATACAAAGAGAGCCTTGAGCTTAACGAAGAAATTGATATTTCACGCTTCGTCTGCGAGGAGCTTGACAAGTTCAATTCAGGCGAAAAGACGGGCGAGCTTAAGGAATATTCAACTGTTTACAAGGCAGGGCTTGATGGAATAAAGGCGCTTGATATGAATGAAATCAAAGCCGAAAAACAGGCTGCAAAGGCTATGCCGAACACCACCGCTTCCGAAAAGGCGAGTCGCAAGGCAATGATAGAAATTGCAAATGGTAAGAAAACTGCTCTTAAGGCGTACAATAAATATTATAACGGCAAACAGGATTTTGTTGAACCCGATGTGGCAGTGCTTGAGAAGTGCTTTGAGAAAGAGGACGCAATTACCGAAAAGATTTCCGAGCTTTATACGGAGCGCAAACGTCTTAAAAAAGAGGGCGAAAAGGAAGCTTTCGCAAAGATTAAAGAGGAAATCAAGGTTCAGCAGGCTGCTCTTAAAGAGGCGACTAAAGAAAGCAAAAAAGAAATGGACCGCCAGGCTTATTTCAACCGAGCCGCAAAGATTTACTGCACGGCAAGGCGCGTACTTGCCCAGGAAGAGAATTACAGACGCTATGACGAAATAGCGGCAATGTATGATGAAGCTACCGCAAGGGTTGAAGAGGCGAAGAAAACGCGAGAGGCTGAACAGGCGCGACTTGACGAAGCGGATAGACTGCTTAAAGAACAGCTTAAAGCCGAAAAAGAAGCAAAGAAAAACAGTAAGAAAAACAAATAACAAAAAATAAAACAGGCAGGCGACCGAAGGCGAAAGGTTGCCTGTCTTTTTTATGGTCCGGAAAAGATTTGTATAACACTGTGGGGAACGTCGAATACTGTTGACAAAGCTTGATGCATTGTGATAAAATATAACGACTATGGAATATTATACTCATTTGGGGCGAAAGAAATGCTCGGAATAATTCTCGCGGGCGGAAACGGCACCCGTTTTGCCGGAAAAGGCTGCTGTAAACCGCTTCTTCAGATTAACGGAAAATACCTTATAGAATACGCTTTGGACAACCTTATTTCAATGAAGGTGGACAAGGCTCTTGTGGTTGTCGGAAAATATGAAGCGGATATAAAGGCGGCTCTCGGCGACTCGTACAGAGGCGTTGAAATCGGTTACGCCGTTCAGGACGCGCCAATGGGCTGTATCCACGCGCTTTACTGCGCTTTGCCCTATTGGAAGGGTGAAACGGTTCTGCTTTTCCTCGGCGATGAAATCTTCTGCGACTTTGACGCCACTGCCGTTTCAAAAATCGGTGACGCCGATTTTGCGTGCGGTTATACGGTTGCGGAAAACGAAGAATCCGTTAAGGAAAACTATTCCATCTATTGCGCCGGAAAGAGTAACAGACTTGTGCGCTGTGAGGAAAAGGCGACTATTGTTCATAATAATAAAAAGGGCACGGGCTTTTGTATTTTCAATTCCGCCTGCATAAGGCTTCTTAAGGAGCGCTACGCTTATGCCGGCGACCATTTCGTTTCCTTAAGCGACTATATGAACAACCTTATTGCCGACGGCAAAAAGGGACTTGCAATTGAAATTGCAAGGGAAGAAATCAATATCAATACGACTCAAAAGCTTCAGTACGCAAAGAAACTGTTTGGAAAAAGGACTGAAAAATGAACAGGGTAATGCTTCTTTATCCGCCCGGAAAGCTTCTTCAACGCAGCGAGGACAGGGCGCAATGCAACGTCAGCGAGTCTGCGGCAAATTCCGTTCACGCGTGCAATGACCTCGGCTATTGCGCGGCGGTTCTTCTTGAAAAGGGTTATGAGGTATTTCTTCGCGATTACCAGACCGAGGGCGCTCCGTTTGACGATGTTTTAAGCGATATTAACAGCTTTAAACCCGATATGATAGCCTTGAGCACTACGAACACATCCGTAAGGGACGATATAGATTTTATAAATAAGATAAACAAGTCCTATAAGTGCGTAAGCGTTATGAAGGGCGCCGTTTTTTACGATATTGACCTTAAATTGCTTGAGCAGCTGGATTTGAGCAATGTTTCCTGCCTTATAGGCTGTGAAATGGAATTTGTCATAGGAACTCTTGCCGATTTCTACCTTAAAAACGAGGGAAAGCTTGATGCTGTAAACGGTATTATTTATAAGCAGGACGGGAAATTCAATAAAGGTCCGTTTGTTTGCGGACTTAACGACCTGAACAAACTGCCGTTTCCTGCGAGACAGCTGATGAACAATTCCCTTTATGTGCGCCCCGATACGGGCGAGCCTATGGCGACGATTCAGACGGGACTCGGCTGTCCGTCAAACTGCATATACTGCCTTACTCCCGTTATTTCCGGAAAAAAGGTCCGCAAAAGGGACGTTGAAAGCGTCTACGGTGAAATTGAGGAATGCTTTAACAAATACGGCATACGCAATTTCTTTTTCAAGGCGGACACCTTTACAATTGACAGCGACTATGCAAACGCGGTTTGCGACAGGATAATAAATTCTCCTATTCACGGAAAAATCGAGTTTACCGTTAATTCAAGGGTAAAGCCGCTTGAACTGTCACTGCTTAAAAAGCTTAAGCAGGCAGGCTGTTTTACAATTGCCGTGGGATTTGAAAGCGGCAGCGACGAAACGCTTAAAAGAATAAAAAAAGGCGCCACGGTTGAGGACAACCTAAAGGCGGCAAAAATGATTAAAGAAGCAAAAATTCCTCTTTTCGGATTTTTTATGCTCGGCTTCCCTTGGGAGGACCGGGAAATGATTAAACAGACGAAAAGGCTTATTCATAAAATAAATCCCGATTTTATTGAGGTTCACGTGGCAATGCCGTATTACGGTACGGGACTTTATGAAGAGTGTGAAAAATTGGGAGTGCTCTGTGACAGCGGCTTCGGTCACGATTACTATTCGCCGAACACCGTAGGAACCGTTGCGCTTTCAAGCAAACAGGTTGAAAAATTAAAAAGAAAAATTCTTCTCGGGTTTTATCTGCGACCGAATTATATTGCAAAAAAAATGCTCGGCGCAATTAAGCAGCCGAACATTATGAGAAACTATATCCGTTACGGATTTAACCTTTTGAAAAAGAATCTTTAATTATTTCTTTTCGCCTTTAAGACGTTTTCGCTCGCTTAAAGCGGTTTTTAAAAACGTCATACCAAGGTCAATGTACCTTTTCGGATTATAATTTGAAGCGCCCTCGCTTCTTCTGATGTAATCCGTCGGGATTTCAATGTATTTCCCCTTCCTTTCGGCAGGTCTGAACGCGTATTGGTAATAGGTCCTGTAAAGGTCGGTAAAATTCATTTCCCGAAGGAGGTCATAGGGATAAATCTGGAAGGTTGAAAGAAGCTCGGTTCCCCTTACCTTAAGCAGTATTTCCACGCCGAGATTTACCGCGCGGTTGCAAAGGTAATGGATAACGCCGTAGTTTTCACGCCTTGAACCCTTTTTGAATTTTGACGCGCAGATAACCGCGTCGGGGTTCTTCTTTGAAAGCTCAATCATTTCGGGAACGGAATTCGGGTCCATTTCAAGGTCCGAGCCGATTATAAGAAAGTGAGAGCAGTTTTCGGCAATTGTTGTTGCTTCGTAAACGGCAGGGTAAAGGCCGGGGGTCTTCTGAATATGAAGCCTTACCCGAACGGGAAGAGATTTGTCCTTTTCAATTTCCCTTGCAGTTTCGGCAGAGGGACAGGAGTCGGAAAGCATAAGAATAACAATTTCCGAAATATCATTTGAATTACATTTTTTAAGCAGTATATCAACCGTGTCTTTGAGTGACTGCTGTTCGGTTGAAGCGAGAACAACAATCATCATCCGCTCAAATTTATCCATATTTCAACTCCGAATTTTAATAGTCTTATTATTACATATACTAAAAACTTAGTCAAGTAAGTAAATTTTTTTAAAGCAGAATTATTTGTTTTTCGTAAAGGAAGAGTCATTTAAATGAAAAACATTTACTTTGTGCAGGTCGGCGTCGCCTTCGGCAATTCGGTTTATCTGCCGTACGCCACGGGAACAATTGTTGCAAGCTGCAAATCAAGGCCTGAAATTACAAGTGAATATGCGTTTCCGGATATTATTTTCAAACGCGAAAAGCTCGTTGACGTTATGAAGAGAATTGTCGACCCTTATATGGTTGCCTTTTCGTGCAATATATGGAATATCGAGTTTAACAAGGCGCTTGCGAAAAAGGTGAGGGAAAAATATCCCGACTGCATTATTTCCTTCGGCGGTCACAGCGTCGGTCATACCACGGACGTTTTAGAGCAAATTGACACCGTTGACAACGTCACCTTCGGCGAGGGAGAAACCGTTTTTCCCGAGCTTCTTCTTGCGTTAAAGGACGGAGACTTGAGCAAGGTCAAATCCATTGCCTACCGCAAGGACGGAAAAATCGTAAAGACGGACATGGCTTGCCCGTGCGACCTGACAAAGCTGCCGTCGCCTTATCTTAACGGCGTTTTTGATAACATTATTGTCGATAATCCCGAAATCGATTTCAGCGGTATACTTGAAACCAACCGCGGCTGTCCGTATTCGTGCGCCTTCTGCGACTGGACTCACGGCGGAAAGAAGATGAGGTTCTTCCCCGAGGAAAAAATCAAGGCGGAAATACTCTGGATGGCGGAGCATAAAATTGAGTTCTGCTACGGCGTCGACTCGAATTTCGGTATGTTTACAAGGGACCTTGATATAGTCGATTTTCTTGTTGAAACAAAAAGGAAATACGGCTTTCCGAAGATTTTCAGAACAAACTATGAAAAAAACTGTACGGACAGGGTTTTCCGTATATGCAATACGTTGAACGAGGTCGGTATGGACAGAGGCGCGACAATTTCTTACCAGTCGCTCTCTCCCGAGGCGCTTAAGAATATCGGCAGAAAGAACCTTACTCTTGAGCATTTTTCGGACCTTATGCACAGGTATAACGAAGCAGGCATAGCCACCTATTCGGAGCTTATTCTCGGCTTCCCCGGGGAAACGTACGAAAGCTTCTGCAAGGGAATCTGCACTCTGCTTGAGCAGGGACAGCACAGCTCGCTGTACGTTTATCTTTGCGAAATACTCCCGAACGCAGGTATGGCTGACCCCGACTACGTCAGGGAGCATAAAATAAAAACCATCAAGGTTTATTTCAAAAATGCCCACAGCACCGCGAACAGCAACGACGAAATTCACGAGTATTCAAATCTTGTGCGTTCAACCGATACAATGGATGAGGACGACTGGGTACGCTCAAATTTGTTCTCCGTTTGCGTTCAGTGCTTCCATTCGCTCGGCATACTCAGGGCGTTTGCGCTCTACCTTTATTATGAGCACATTACGGATTATTTCACCTTCTATTCGGGACTGAGCGACTTCCTGCTTAAGTCCGACGGGAAATTGGGTGAGCTGTGGCGTGATTTCAAGAGTCGCTATGACAATTCGCTCAAGGGCAACTGGCATTACTATAATCCGCTTTTCGGCGACATAACCTGGACTCATGAGGAGGGTATGTTCCTTCAGGCGGCGTATTCGTGGGAAGAATCCGTAGAGGAGCTTTTGCCCTATGTCAGACAGTTCGGCATACCCGAGGATATTTTAAACGATTTAGTAACTTATTCGGAAATGATAATCAAAAAGCCGGGTGACAAAAAGCGTGAAGCAACGCTGAATTATGACGTGCCGACTTACCTTGAAAATATTTACGAGCGCACAAAGCAGCCGCTCGAAAAAACCGAAACCGTATTTGCAATTTTACCTAAAAAGCCTTATGAGGACTGGAAGCAGTACGCAAGAGAGGCTATCTGGTACGGAAGGCGTAAAGAGGCGAATATTTACCATAAGGACGAGTACAGCGTGAAAAAGACGCAAACGGACAAATGAGGAAACGATATGAGTAAAAAGCTTATTTCGGTTTGCATACCGGTATTCAATGAAAAAGAGAATATTGAAAACGCGTATGAGCGTATTTGCGCCGTTATGAGTGAAATGGCGGATTATGAATATGAGATAGTCTTTTTTGACGACGGTTCAACTGACGGCAGCGGTAAAATTATTGAGGAGCTTTGTGAAAAGGACGAACGCGTGAAGGCTGTTTTTTACGAAAGAAATTTCGGCTATTCAAAGACCGTTTTCTACTGTATGCAGCAGGCGAAGGGCGACGCGGCGATAATTGTTCACTGCGATTTGCAGAATCCGCCCGAGAAAATTCCGAATTTTGTTAAAAAGTGGGAAGAGGGCGCCGATGTTGTAATGGGCGTAAAAAGCAAGAGCAGGGAAAACAAGTTTATGTATTTCCTGCGTTCGCTCGGATATTTTATTCTCAATTTTATATTCGGAATGAATATTGTGCCTCACGCAACCGAATTTGAACTGCTTGACAAAAGCATTATTGAGGTTTTAAACGGCATTTCCACGCAGAATCCGTTTTTGCGCGGATACATACTCGAATACGGAAAGAATATTCAGAAGGTTTATTACACCCAGGACAAGCGCAAAAGCGGAAAGTCGCATTTTAATTTCAAGCGTTATTACGATTTTTCGCTCGGCGGAATTGTCAGTATGAGCACCTGCCTTCCGCGCAGGTTCATACTGTTTTCGGTAATCGCCTTAATTGCTTTGTTTTTGGAATTTTTCATTCGCTTTATTCCGGCTTGCGTTTTAATGGAAAGCGAAGTGTTCTGGAACGGGCTTATTATACGAATAGGGCTGTTTGCGCTGTTGCTTCTTATAATGCTTGTTTCCGTTATTTTCGAATATGTAATTACGGTTATGAAAAACACGGAGCAAAAGCCGTTTGTAATTGAGAAAAAAAGACTCCGTTACTGAGTTTTACTGAAAGCAGGTAAAAAAATGTCAACTGAAAATACAAAAAAGAATAACCTGACGGTTATCGGCGCGCTGGTATTACTGTTCGGCGTGTTCTGGATTTTCTGCCGTATTGAGCTTTTTGGCGCAAATCCGATACCGTTTATTATTGACTGCGTATTTTTCATTTTTATTTACGCGCTTTGCCTGTTTGAAATTCCGCTTATTATTCCCTTGCTTTGTCTTGTTCTCGGCTGCGTTGGCAGGGGATACCTTTATATGACCGCTTCGGGCGCAACGCAGGAGGACTTTTTAATTGAGCTTACTTACTTTTTTGCCCTTGTATTCTTTATTGAACAGCTTTACTATGTAAGGGGAAAGGGCGAGACGGTATTTGTAATGATACTGTCCTACACTCTGCGTTTTATTCAGCTTGTATGTGTTGGCGGACTTATTTACATTTTTGACGACAGAATCAAATTTTACTATTTCTTTATATTTAATATGTTTATGGCGGTTGCCGTAAGCATTATTTACCTTGTAATTGCATTTGTAAAAACGGACGAAAAGAAAAGCAAGAGCAAGAAAAAGAAGCAAAAGGAGCCTGAAAACGATTATAAGCAGATGAGAATTTCCTTCGGCTTTTCGGTTATTCCCGTTGCGGCTTCGTGTCTTTTCCTTGTTCTCAACAGGGCAAATTCCCAGAATATTATATCAGTCCTGCCGATGCTCTGGCTTGTGAATATCGATCTTCTTTATATCAAGGGGCATCCGCTGGTTTGCTCCTTTGTAAAGAAGGTCGGCGATAAAACGGCTTCGTTTTTAAATAAGTAAAGGAGGATGTCTTTTGAAAAAGCAAAAACAAAAAAGCGGTTTTTTAAGTGAACACCGTTTTTGTATCGCGTCCTTCCTTTATTTAACGCTTTACAATTACGTTATAGTGACCCGTCTTAAGCTCTGGAAGGTTGAGTCGGGCGGAACCTTTATGCACCACATTATCGACTATAAGAGTCTGGGCTTTCGTTCTGGACTTTTACCGGGGTCAATTTTTTACTCGATTTTCGGTTCAAAGGCGTCCGTTACAACGGCGACGATATACGAAACGGTATTACTGCTGCTGTTCTTTTTCGGTTTATCCGTTGCGCTTGAAAAATTTATGAAAAGAGTTCGGCCGCAGGACAGACCTGCAGCGGCTGCGCTTGTGTTTCTTTATCTTTCGGGACCGTTCACCTTTGCGGCGTTTTCGGACACGCTCGGAATGCTTGACGCGTATTTCCTTTATTTCTCGCTTATATTCTTCTTTATAATTGAAAACAAGGTTATGCGTTTTCTCATTCCCGTGATTTTTGCGCTGTGCCTTATGACTCATATGTCGGCGGTGCTTTGCTGTATAATTCTTCTTTCGATAATTCTTCTCTACAGGATTTCAATTGAAGAGGACGGAAAAAAGAAAAAGACTTATACGCTTATCTTTGCTCTCTCAATGCTTGTAACCGCCGGGCTTTCGGTTTACTTTACCGTTTTTGTAAAGGAAATGCCGCTGACGGTTGAAAAGTTTAACGAAATGCTTGAGGGCAGGGGAGGAACATACCTCGCTTATTACGATTACACCTTCTACGACTACAATATTTATAACGGAACGGGACTTTATCCCGAGGAGCTTTATTCAATTGAGTCTCCGTTGTGGAGGGCTTTAAGGCTCGCAATACAGAAGGTATATTTCCTTCATACGGAATTTGTACGCGTTTATACGCCTAACGCTTCTCAAAGGATATTGCGTTACGTCGCTGCGGTTCTTCTGCTTTCGCCGCCGATGTATTATTACTATAGAATTATGGGTCGGTTCTTTAAGAGCATTGAAGGCAATAAGCTTAAAAAGTTCAGCGTATTTCTTATGATGGTTCAGTTCCCGTTTACGGTTATAACGGGTTGCCTTTTCTCGCTTGACGTTATACGTTGGTTTACGCACGCGTTTATAATTTCGCTCACCATGCTTCTTTTCGTAATGGACAGGGAGGAGCAGGTGAAAACGCAGACGCTCCAAACGGTTGAACGCGTAAGGCATAACCCTGCGGCGCTCATTTACGCGCTGTCATATTTCTTCGTGAACTTTGCCGCTTATACCTGATAAAAGAATTAAGTAAAAAAGACGTGCAGATTACTTTCTTTGCACGTCTTTTTCTATACGCAAATTGACAAAACTTTTATAAAGAATATTGTGAAATATGTTCAAAAATATGTCGAAAAATCGTGCAAAAACCTTTAAAATACGTCATTGTTCACAATTCGTTTACAATTTCGGCAAAAAATCTCAATTAGAAATTTGCAAATTGCCCAAAATGGCAAATTTTTTTTGTGAGAAACAGAAAAATGTGAAAAATTCGTGAATTTATATTGACTATTTGGTACATTTATTTTATAATTTGAGTAACCATAGGAGTGGTGTCAAAGGGCGTAGTGCCCCCATTTTGCGGGGGAGTCTGTCCGAAACGGGCAAAAACCCCGCCGATACACATCCTCTGGTAATAAACCTCTCGGGTGTGTATCATCTGTCTTATGCTGCTTTTTCAGTTACGCAATTGGGGAAGACAGTGGGACAATTTCCGAGAAAACACTGACGGCGTTTGCGGAAGCTTCCCTATACCTATTATATATAGGTGAAAAATCGGGGCGGTCAGAAGTGACAAACAAATCGCAGTCGCAAACAATCGGTGTTCGCCCACACCGTTAAAAGCGGGCGGCAGACATTATATATTTATATAATGATTATTTATGGAGGTGTATGTTCTTGAAAAAGACTACAAAACTTTTAAGCGTACTTCTCGCTGTAGTTATGATGTTGTCTTGCTTCACAATGGCTTCATACGCTGCCAAGGCTGTGTACCAGACCGGTGCAAACCTTCAGTCATTAGGCGCGTACAGCCCTGACGGTGCTGCAACACGTTTCTCAACAGAAGAGAGAATGTCAATCCTCTTTGACTGGCTTGACACAGTTCTTTATAACGTCGACTTTGACGGTATTCATAATACCAAAGTAGTTACTATCGATATTACTATTAACTCTGTCGACGAAATCTGCGCTTCACTTGACAGCCTTAAATCGGCATTGAGCAACACTCTTGTTCAGCTCGCCGGCGGCATCGGTCTTTTAGGCGACCTTAAGAGCGTTTCTCTTTCAAGCTGGACAGCTAACACAAGAAGAAGCGGCGCTCAGCTGACAATCGTTTCGTTGCTTTGTTCAGTTCTTAAAGATAATGCTTCACTTGTTGACTCAATTCTCAGCAAGGGCAGCGTAAACCTTGGTTCTATCGTTGGCGGTATGGTTGACGTTTCAAAGATCAACGTTATCCTTTCCAACGTTCCGAAGTTCGTACTTACAAAGCTTTATCCGCTTATGTCCCGTAAGGACGACACAAAGACAATTGCCGACGGTTATTACGACGGCACAGGCTCAGGCTCCATTTCAAGCACACTTAACACATTCGTTAACGGCTTGTTCCAGAAGCCCCAGTCCACAACAACTTATAAGGAAGACGCTTCCGGTAACTGCATCAGCGGTCACACTCTTCCCTCCGCAGCTTCAAGTAACCTTCGTTACTACTATGTAAAGACAGCTGCTTCAGGAAACGTTCCGGCATACTTCACCTGCTACGTTTATGATCCCAACGGTAATAAATACGTTGCAGAGGACGCTAAGTTCTACAGAGAAGAGGAAGGCGAAGGCTCAGGCATATACGTTTATAAGACTGCAGCAGGCGACGGACTCAAGTATTACAAGACCGGTTCTTATTGGCTTCCCTCTTTCGTAGGTCAGTCAATTAACATCAACAACGAAAGCGTTGCAGGTCTGTTCTACAAGTTCATTCCCTATGTATTCGCAGACCTTGCTCCCATCGCTCTTAACGGTTTCGTTAAGCAGGCTCTTGCTACTTGGATGGGCGCCACAGAGACAAAGATATTTGAGGGTAAAGCAAGCGAGGCTTCAGACGTTCTTGCTACGCTTCCCGCTGACGTTCAGACTTTCTTCACGGCAACTGTTCCTTATTATCAGTTCTCATATTCAAATTACCTTGCATACAGCGATGACGTTCAGTACTATCGCTATATCGATAAGGACACAAACACTGAAGAGTGGTTCACGCTTGATATGACAACAGGAAACTATTTCCTTAGCCTGTTTGATTTAAGCTACACCGTAAGCGGCGACTTTATGGATGAGTTCGTTCCTTCTTCAGGTACAGCTACAAAGACTCTCTTCCAGAGCCTTAACGATTTCCTTTGCAAGGCAGCTCAGACTGTTCTTAAGTCCGATGTTTATAATTCACTCGGCCTTCAGACAGGCGACAATGCTTACCTTGTTTCCAACCTTCGTAAGGCAGCTCAGAAGCTCCTTCCCGAGTCTCCTGACGCTATCCTCGGTACTGATTATCTCCATCACTATGACGGATACTATCAGCTGCTTGTAAACACAAGCGCAACCGACGACGAAGTATTCTCGGCTCTTGCAGCTATCATTGCTAAGGCTCTTATGCCTCAGCTTATTCTTCCTTCGGCTGACAATCTTGCAGGCCAGAAGGTTGGCGCAGTTCTCGCTTGCGTAGTTCGTGAGCTCGTTACACAGTTCGTACCTACGTACAACTATGACGCACTTATCTTCACAGATTACAATGCAAGAACACTCGTTGCAGGCAAGGATAACAGCTACTGGCTTGACGTTATCCTTACAATGGGCGTTGACGTTGGTATGTCCTACCTTTCAAATCTCACCGACCTTGGCTATGACAAGACAGGTGGATTTATATTCGCAGACAGCAAGACTTATGATCTTGCAACCTTCGAATCCAACCCGCAGGCTTGGGAAGCTACGGTTGACTGGATCATCGACTGGGCTCTTACAGTTGTTTCGGGCACTAACTATGAGTGGTGCTGGAACATCCAGAACATTGTTGACGTAAGCGGTCTTACTATAGCTCTCGGTTCGGCACAGGATCCTTGGGTTAAGCTTGATAAGATCCTCACAGATCTTCTTCCGCTTAAACAGATTATCAACTGTACAGCAGCTGACGGTCAGACATGGCTTGAGACAGTCCTTCGTGACAAGCTCATCCTCGGTATTGCTGACCTTAAGTTCGAGAACATCTTCGGTAAGGGTGACAACTACACGGCAAGCGGTAACGCAGGTCTCCTCAGCATCCCGTCGAATTCAGTTCTCAGAACAGCAGGCACAAACACAGGTGCTCTCACCCAGCTTATCCTTGTTGTAAGAGATCTTGTTAATAAGGTTCTCTACAAGGTATTGGGTACAAACCTGTTTGCTACAGCTACATTCACAAACATTGATACGCTTAACAACCAGACTAACATCAGAAAGCCCATCAATGTTCTTCTTACAAATCTTCCGACAGCTTATACAAACGGTCTCCTGACGACTCTTCTGCCGATTATTGAGATGTTCGTAGGCTGGAAGACAGGCTCACAGGAATTCGTTGACCCCGAGCTTAAGTGGTCAGCTTCCTACATCTTCCGTGATGCCGACACAAACGACGGTATTACACTTACAATTACAAATAAGTCCGCAGGTATGCTCCTTAAGAACTATAAGGAAGACGGTACATCCACATACGAGCAGGCTTATAACGTAATCATTGACTCCGTAAGCGGTTCGGGCGTTTCCTGCTCGCTTACAACGGGTACAACAACAATTTCGCCTTACGGCAGAACTATTTACACAATTAAGGCTTCGTCAGTTCCTTCAGCGGATACTGCAGCCCAGATCATCATTAAGTACCACGTAACAGGTAAGACAGGCGCTGTCCTCGGTGAAAACGGCGGTTACAGATATATCACAACATATATCCCGATCTCCAAGAACACTTCGGATATCGTTGCTTCTCCTTACACTAATGACTATAACAAGTCATCAGGCGGTACATCATCTGTTGATTACCTTGAGCAGGACGCTGAAATCAGCCAGAACGCACTTTGCATGAGCGCTGATGACCTTGAGCGTTGCCTTTCCAATGACATCTATGCTAAGACGATAAATAAAAGCGATACATACGACTATAAGATCGTTTCCTGCTCCTTCACACCGTCTAACTCAACTTGGATTCAGGCTTCGTCCGAAGTTGCCGCTGCAGTTAATACAACAGTTTCAAAGGGCTCTGACCTCACAATTCACCCCGCAGCTATCGGTAGCGGTAAGACAGCTGAGGATTTCGTATCCGGTAGATCTTACGGCATCGGTACAATTAAGTGGAACGCTACCTCAACAGAGGGCAACTGCTCCAACGGTCCTACGGACGGTGTCAGCCTTGGTACACTTTACTTCGCAGACGCAGGCGAGCTTAGAGAGCTCTATGACGCAGAGGTTGCTGCTAACCGTATTTCGGATGACTACAAAACAGCTTCGACTTACAACAACTATGTAACAGCTATGAAGAATGCTGTTGTTATCCTTGGCGCTCCCGCAGTTACATCTACATTCTCAACTGTTTACGCTGCAAGCAACATCACGGCTAAGTATGACGCTCTTAACGCTGCTATTGAAGCACTTGAGGCTGACAAGAAAGACGTTGACGCTTCCGGTAACACAGAAATTCTTGAGGACGGTCTCGCTGCAGGCGAAACATCGGCACTCTTGGGCGCTGATGACCAGATTAACTTCCAGGACTTCAAACTTTACGGCTACTGGCTCTATGAGAAGAACAGAACTGAAGCTCGCAACATCCTTAAGGAATATGCAGAGCCCACAGCTCCCGAGCAGTTCATCGAAAACTGCTGGCTTCCCTACACAGACGCAGTTAAGCACGAAGACCTTACAACAGTAATTAACGCAGAAGCTAACCAGACTAAGAAGGACGCTATCATCGGTTCGCTTTCCGATCCTTCAGCTAAGGATATGGCGGCTTACTACGAGGCATTTGCTAACTGGCAGGCTCCCGGCTATTCAGAGCTTTATGTTGCTGATATTGCTGATAAGCTTGATTACTACAATGATTACCTCATCCCGAGAGCATATTCAACCGAAGCAACCGGCAGAGTCCAGCTTGCTCAGGAAATCGCTTATGCTATTGCTCAGAATTACAATGAGGCAGATTACACAGCACGTTCATGGGCTCGTTATCAGGACGCTCTTGCAAATGCTCAGGCTCTCAACACCAGAGGCTCAGGCGAAATGCAGTCCTATGTATTCGAGGCTAAATATGAACTTCTTAAGGCTCAGAGAGATCTGAGACTCGCAGCTTATGACTATGAGACCCAGGTTGGCTTCGAAGGCCTCCAGGCTCTTATGGACCTTGCAGAAGGCTACTTTGCAAATGCAGAGTACTTCGAGGCAGTTGACGGCACACTTGATACAGAGTGGACCGACCTTCTTGAAGCTCTTGGTTACACCGCTACCTTCACTAACGATGAAGGCGACTGGTCAATGAACCTCTACGAAGCATCAGCTGAACAGCTTGTTTCCGAGGAACTTGATACACGTTCCGAGCGCAATGACCTCAGAGTTGAAAAGGTTACAGAAGCTCTTCAGGCTGCTATTGACGCACTTGAATGCACAATTAAGGTTGTAAAGAACGACGAGACAACAGTTGTTGATCAGGAAATCAAGTACATTACAAACCTTGCTCCTCTTACCTTGACAGGTGTTGATGCAGTTCTCGCTCACGTTAAGGCTACAAGCGAAGCTGCTGCTCTTCAGGTAACTGCTACAGCTAACGGCTTCGGTACAGGCACAAAGGTTGCTGCTACACTTAACGGCATCTCGCTTGGTAACTACTTCGTAGTAATCTACGGCGATGTCAACGGTGATAACGCTATCGACGGATTCGACGCAGCTAAGGCTGACAAGAGACTTGAAGACGGTGTATCCTTCAGAGACGCTGCTATAGAGAAGGCTGCTGATGCGACAAAGGACGGCGGATTTGACGTCGCCGACGTATCTGCTATCATCAGTGCTGCTTCCGGCAACACGGATATTAACCAGGCATAAGTAAATTTAAGTCAATTCAGTAGTGTACTTTAAGCAGTACATTCTAAATGCTCTTTCCGAGTTTTATCGGGGGCAGGGAAACCTGCTCCCGTGTGGAAAGAGGCTCGGCAGGAGTTACAGAATATTAAGGAGGCACAATTAAATGTCTAAAACAAAAAAGATTTTAAGCGTTGTCCTCGCAGTTGTTATGGCATTCAGCGTTTTCTCAATTTGTGCATTCGCTGATACACCTACAGCTACTTGGTCAATCGAAGTTACGGCTACGGACGGTTCGGCTCTTCCCGCAACCATCCCCACAGGCACACAGGTTAAAGTTACTGTTAAGCTTCAGACAAACTTCTATGTAGGCACAGTAGGTCTTCCCGTTTATTTCTCCGACGCGTTCAGCTATGTTGACGGTTCTGCTGTTCAGACAGCTATCTACGGCACAGGCGCAACACGTTTCGGCTTCAACGGCGACTATACAGCTGATACAGGCTACAAGGCAGTTTATGCAGTTTACGTTCCCAACTCGGGCGCAGGCGCAACATCTCCTATGTATTCAACAGCTACAACTGTCCTTACATTCGTTCTTGAGGCTGTTTCAGAGGCTGCTGCTGAAGTTAAGCTTGACGATACAAAGCAGAAGGCAACTGATAATATCGGCGGCCCGTTCTATTGCGGTTCACGTGATTCTTCTGACGTTTCAACAGAAGAAGCTATGGTAGGTCAGACCTTTACGGTTCCGGCAGCTACAGAAGTAGTAATCGCAGACGCAGCAGCTGAACCCGTTCTTACGGGCATCAATGGCGGCTATGTTGACGATACTAACGAATACGTTTACGGTATCCCCGTAGGCGATGATGCGGCTGATTACTTTGAAGTTGAAAACGGTTCATTTACGGTTAGCGCATCTGTTACAGGTGGTACACTCACAGTTTATGATTCAAACAACGCTGTATACGCTACTTACACAGTAATTATTTTCGGCGATGTTGACGGCAGTGGCGATATCACAGTATTGGACGAAGCTATTGTTTACGGCGCTACAAACGGCGTTTCGATTACCGATCCTGCTTCTTTCTTTGCAGCAGACGTTGACGGCAGTGGCGACATCACAGTATTGGACGAAGCTATTGTTTATGGCGGTACCACCGGTGTTGCTGTTACAGTAAACCCGTACGCAGCATAATTAAACCGAATTACTTGCTCCGTGCTTTTCGGAGCGCGGAGCAGGTGTTCACGAAATTTTCACATTTTTATCCTGGAAAGTTATTGACAAAGTAACGATTATTTGATAATATAGTTACGTTCGATGATTATAAGTTGTATTATGCTATACAACAATTTCAGGTAATGGAGGAAAGATTACAATGAAAAACACAAAAAAAGTGCTTAGTGTTATTCTTGCTGTAGTTATGGCTCTTGGCGTTTTTTCAATGGCTGCTTATGCTGCTATAACTGTAACAGTCAACAGCACAGAGGATCCTAACGCTATCAATGTTAAGCTTGAGGTTGCTCAGGTTGATTCTGTAGCGGACAGCACGAATAATGAACCTTATGAGGCAGTTGATAACGACATTTATGCCGTTACTATTTATGCAAAAACACCTGCAACATATGGTCTTTATACATTCAGAACTTGCTTGAAGTATGATAACACCAAGTTCCAGCCCATGATGAGCTATGATGGCGCTGATCTTCTTTGCGGTGAGGATTATTATGATGAAACCGGTGAAAAAACAAGCCTTTTCGTAAAGTATGGCGCTCAGTTTAGTGATAACCGTTTCTTTGACGCAGACGGTAACGTTGTTTCAAAGGCAAGCCAGGCTGCAACAACAGGCCTCGGCAAGACGGCAGCAGGAACAGTTATGAAGAGTTGTAACATCCAGGTTGAGGGCGAAGATCCTTACTACAGCGATGATTACGGCGTAATGTTCTGCGAAACACTTTTCCAGCCCAAGAATAAGGGCGCTTATCAGAACGCTATTGACGGTAAGCTCAGCTCTGACTATGTTGAGATTATGACCGTTTATTTCCAGAGACAGGTTGCTGAGGACGCAGTTTACGGTTCAGAATTCGGAATCGTAGCAGGTGATGTCCACAATCAGGAAAACGATAACGTTGTTGCTGCTGCAAACGGTGCCGCAGGCTATTCAAACAACCCCGCTCACGCACTCTCATCAGTTACAATGAATTTCGTTTCCAACGCAGTTGAAGCTGCAGTTAAGCCTCTTGTTACTCTTACAGCAGCTGACGGCGCTAAGTCACAGCAGATTATGTTCTTCCTTGCTGACGATGCTACGAAGACATATGAAACAGCTGACATTGATAAGATCGACTATCGTTTTGTAGCTCAGTTCTCAACATCTGCGTTCCCGATCGACTATAACGAGGAAACAGGTAAGATTAACGACACAGCTATCAATGAAGTTGGTTTCGTAATGGCTAAAACAACTGACGCTACAGCAGACCAGCTTACAGCTCTTTCGGCTGCCGATGTTGCTGCTCTTTCAAAGAAAGAGGGCACCATTCGTAAGTGCTGGACAGCTCAGATTTCTACAGATATGGCAGGCGGCGCAGCTTTCGCATTCTCCTGCAGAATCAAGGGAATCGCTGTTAACGCAGGTACTGTTGAGTCCGAATATATTGCTGTTCCTTATGTTATCGCGAACAACACTATCACATTCGGTCAGGCTATGACAAGTACTGCTCAGTCAAAATTCGACACATACGCAGATACTTTCCTTGCTAAGAAAAACGCTGCATAATTGCAGTCAATATGTTAGCAGATAACAGGAAAATTTATGAATCTCCTAATTTCCTATTGACAGAGTTCGAAATTAGTGATATTATATCAGTACTTTCGAAAGCTGGTCCCGGGGAGCCGGGAGATGGCGAGATTTGGGCTTGGTAGCTCAAATGTATGTGTGATATTTGTTTGAAAGGAGCTTGTTCATCTATGAAACAGTACAAAGCACCTGATTTTGAAGTAGCCCTCTTCGAGGTTGAGGACGTTATTGCCGACTGGCAGACTTCTACACCTGTTGGCCCCGGCGATCCCGATCCCGGTGAGTGGTATTAAGCTATAAGTCAGGTAAGTAATTAAAAATATCGCAGGGGGTTTCTTACGAGACCCCCTGTTGGTGGTTGTATGTGGTGCTGTGTCACCGAGCAAGAGCAGGTGACTGCTCTTTATTTTTATGTCTATGGAAAAATTTTGTTTTGCGGACCTGACGGTTGAGATGAACTGTCATTTTCCGCTACTGAAAAACCGCAGCAGAAAGTATCTTTTGCCGCCCGACGACAAAAGAAAAGCTGACATTACAATTGATATTGACGTAAACGAGTTTGGCAGGGAAATGTTCCATTTACCCGTTAATCTGAGCGACGAGCTTTTTGAATACACCCTCGCAGGTGAAAATTTTTACCGCCGTCTATTAAGCTTTAACGGAATGATGCTTCATTCCTCCGTGGTCGAATATAAGGGAAGAGCTTATATTTTTTCTGCAAACAGCGGTGTCGGAAAATCAACCCACACCCATCTTTGGCTTGATTATATTCCCGATACGCATATTTTAAATGACGATAAGCCTGCCGTAAGATTTTTTGACGGCGTGTATAAAGCGTACGGCACTCCCTTCAGCGGAAAGCATGACGAGAGTATGAATCTCGGCGTGCCTATTGGCGCTATCTGCTTTATTGAGCGCGCAAAGACAAATTCAATAAGAAGATTATCCCCTTCGGAAATCGTTCCGCTGATTTATCAGCAGACGACTCAACCCATCTTTTCCGAAAAGCACATGGGCATTCTGTTCGGGTTTCTTGACGGACTTTTAAAAGAGGTTCCCGTCTATAAATTAGGCTGTAACATTTCCGCCGAGGCTGTTAAGACGTCGTTTGAACAGCTTACGGGTGAGAAATTTCCCAAGGAGTTATAAAATGAAGATTAAAAAAGGTTATATGCTTCAGAGCGTTGCCGGCAGCAGCGTTGTTGTTCCCGTCGGCGATGAAGCGCTTTCGTTTAAAGGAATGCTTACTCTTAACGAGGTCGGAGCATTTGTCTGGAAACAGCTTGAAAACGACAATACGGCGGAAAATATCGCCAACGAGGTTGTTAAGGAATACGCGGTTGATTTTGAAACTGCGCTTAATGACGTCAACACATTTATTTCGAGACTTAAAGAAAAGAATTTCTTAGAGGAATAATGGAAGAAAACAAAAAGACGGTTCGGCTTGAGGAAATGCTTCCCGTTTTGCTTGAAAAAATTGAGCAGGGTGGAGAGGTTGTTATTCCCGTAACCGGAGTGAGTATGAAGCCTATGCTCGTGCCGGGGCGCGACTATGCCGTATTGAAAAAGGCTCCCGAAAAGCTCAAAAAATATGATATTCCGTTTTACAGACGCGAAAACGGACAGTTTGTTCTGCACCGTATTGTCGGTGAGGATGAAAACGGATATATTCTTATCGGTGATAATCAGCGCGAAAAGGAATATTCGGTAAAGCGCAGTCAGATTATTGCCGTGCTCACGGCGGTCGAGCGTGAAGGGGAGAGAATTCCCGTTGAAAAAATGAAGCTTCGTCTGTACGGCCCGTTGAGAAATGAAATTCATTTTTTAAGGGCATTGAAAATTCGGACGGCGAGGCGTTTAAGAAAGAATAAAAATGGCAAAAAAGACTAAAAGCAGTAAAAAACCGAAGGATTTAAAAAAGACCAACAGCTTTATCATGTTCGCTGTTAAAAAGCGGCTTCCGATATTGCTGGGTCTTGTTTTGTCTGATATGGTAAGCTCTGCATGCGCCGTTTCAATTGCGCTTATCGCGCGTTCAATTGTAAACGCAGCTCTTGACAGAGACCGTGAGATATTTTTAAATAACCTTTTTATACTCGGCTGCGTCTTTATTGCCGAAATCGCCCTGCACATGCTTTCTACCCATCTGAAGGTTGTGCTTAACGGCAGACTTGTTATTGATTATAAGACAAGAATTTATTCCGCGATTTTTGAAAAGGACTACACGCTTATAAATACATATCACAGCGGTGAGCTTCTCAACAGGCTTTCAAGTGATATTAACGTTGTAAGCGACGGAATTTCAAATTCGGTTCCGCAGTTCGCTTCCTTCCTTACAAGACTGGTTACGGCGATAGTCATTATGATTAAAATTGACCCGTCGTTTGTCGGTCTGCTTGTCGGCGTCGGAGTAGTCTGCGCGCTGATTTCCGTTGCTTTCAGAAAACCGCTTAAATCAAGGCATAAAGCCGTTCAGGAGGCTTTGGGCAGACTTCGTTCGTTTATGCAGGAAAGCATTGAAAGTATGCTTGTCATAAAGGTTTTCGGCATAAAGGATAAAATAATCGGTCAGGCAGGCGAGCTTCAGAAGGAGCACTACAAAAAACGCCTGAAAAAAAATTATATCACTATTATTGCGTCAACCGGACTCGGGGTTTTCTTTGTCGCAGGATACGCCAGCGCCCTTGCGTGGTGCGCGTTGAGACTTTATAACGGCGAAATCAGAGCAGGCGACCTGACTGCCATGCTTCAGCTTGTCAACCAGATTCAGACTCCGCTTATAATGCTTGCAGGTATTATTCCGGCGTATTTCAATGTTTTTGCGTCGGCTGAAAGGCTTTTGGAAATCGAAGACATTAAAAATGAAAAAGTAAAGAATGAGGGAGAGATAAATCCCGAAACACTTTCCGAAAGCTTTAAAAATATAAGATTTGAAAACGTTTCCTTCAGATATGACCGCGATATAGTTCTTGAAAATGCCGATTTCACCGTAAACAGGGGAGATTTTATTGCCATTACCGGTATTTCGGGAATAGGAAAAAGCACGCTGTTTAAAATTATGCTTGGCGTTCTTGAACCCGAAGAGGGCGCGGTTTATATTGACGCTGACAGGACCTACAGCTCCGATATAAAAACAAGAAAGCTGTTTTCGTATGTTCCCCAGGGCAATATGCTCTTCAGCGGAACCATAAGAGAAAACATTGCTTTTATCAAAACGGACGCTACGGACGAGCAAATTATGAACGCCGCAAGGCTTGCCTGCGCGGACAGCTTTATTGACGAGCTTCCCGACGGGCTTGACACCGTTATCGGCGAAAAGGGCCACGGTCTTTCCGAGGGACAGGTGCAAAGGGTCGCCGTTGCGCGCGCTCTTTTGTGCAATTCCGATATTATTCTTCTTGACGAGGCGACGAGCGCACTTGACGAGGAAACGGAAAAGCGTTTGCTTGAAAACATAAAGGGAATTAAGGGAGTAACCTGCATAATTATTTCCCATAAGGCGGCGGCAAAAGAGATTTGTAACCGCGAAATAAGAATTGAAGATAAGAAAATTATTGAAAAACAATAAAAAAATCTTGTGGAAATGAATGCTATCTGTTATAATAAATCAGTAAAGCACATTTTTTGGTTCAAGGAGAGTTGAAATATGGAGTATAATCCCAGAGGCGCGGCTGAAAACGATGAATCCTCGGTAGATTCAATATTTAATTACGTCGGCTATATCCTCAAAAGATGGTGGATAATTGCAATTGTTGCAGTTGTCTGCGCGGCGGTAGGTTTTGCTTACGCAAAGCTCAGCTATGTTCCCAAGTATTCTTCAAGCATTATGTTTGTTACTACCAACAGGGCTGAAGGCGTTGACCCGCTCGGAAAGTCGTCATCCGACCTTTCCGCCGACATCACGCTTGCAAATAACTATCGCTATCTTCTTACCTCCTCAAGGAGCCTTCTTCAGGCTGTTGCGGATGAGGTTAAGTCCTCAACCGGAAAGGAGTTTACTTACACGCAGATAGCTTCATTTGTAAAGGCTAACGCGGTAACGGATACGTCATTTGTAAACCTTGTTGTTACGACGGATGACCCTGACGCTTCGTACGCAATTGCGGTAGCGTACGCAAACAAGTATGAAAAGTTTGCCCAGGATGCGTTCCCTGCCACAATGCTTAATGTATTTGACGACCCCTATAAGGCGGAAAAACCCGATTCGGACAGAACGAAGCTTCTTTATACTGCTGCCGGACTTGTAATCGGCGTGTTTGTTACGGTTGCAATATTCTGTCTCATAGTTGCGGCTAAGGATACGATTAAGAGCTCCGACGACATTAAGAAGAAGCTTGACCTTAAGCTTCTCGGCTCTGTCGGAAAGGTAAATAAGAAAAACTCCAAGGCGGCTTTGCTTATTTCCGATAAGAATACGGGCTTCTCGTTCGTTGAAACCTTTAAACTTATCAGGACAAAGGTTGAATCCTTTGCGGCCAAGGAGCATGCAAAGACCTTTATCGTCACAAGTACTCTTGAGGATGAGGGTAAAACCACGATTTCCTGTAACCTTGCTCTCTCCCTTGCCAAGAACGGCAAATCCGTTCTTCTTATCGACGGTGACCTGCGTAAGCCTGCGGTAAGCACGGCTCTCGGCGTTCCGGCAGCAGGCGAAACCGGCTTTTACGGCATAATCAACGGCGACAAGAGCGCTGCGGATTCCATAAGATATTCCGAAAAATATAACCTTTTCCTTATGCTCAACGGTGAAAATATTCCCGATGCGGCGGAGGTTCTTTCGGACGAAAAGCTCGGTCAGACCATCAAGGAGCTTGAAAAAGAATTTGACTATATTATTATTGACTCTGCTCCTGCAGGCGTTATTGCCGACACGTCGATTTTGGCGGCTGACGCTGACGCAATTATCCTTGTTGTAAGAGAGGATGCCGCGTCAATACGCAGAATACGCAGAACAATTGAAGACCTCGGCATGGCAAATACCGAAATTATCGGCTGCGTATACAATATTGCTCAGGGCAACTTCACTAACCGAATCAAATCCTACAGCGGCGGCCGCAAGCACGGCTACGGCTACGGTTACGGATATGGCTACGGCTACGGTTACGGCTACGGTCAGAGCAAGAAAAAGAGCAAAAAATAAAAAAGCTGATAAGATGATTTTTTGGGGGAAGTTGAAAAGCTTCCCCCTTTTTATAACGTTTTTATACAAAATATTGTACTTTTCTCTATCAATTATACAATTTTACATAATTTCTCAAAAAAAATAATCAAATTTTAGTTGATTTTTTGCTCTTTTTATAGTATGATTTAGTGGGTGTCAGTATGCGCACCTTATTTGTCGTACAAAAAAACACCCGATACAGGAGGGCTTCATAGTGGATATAAAAGATTTGATCGCTAAAATCACAGGGAAAAACAAGGGCGATTCTGCTCCGAAAAGCAAGAAAAATAATTCGCTTTCGCTTTTCTTTGAAAGAAATCCGAAGATGAAGGTTATTGTTGCCGTTATCGCGGTTGTGGTTTCACTTGCCGTAGCGGTTGTAATTGCACTTTCTTACAGATCGTCAAAACCGGATTTGGATACGAACGTTACGGTTAACTCAAATCAGGAGGTAGAGGTTCTGCCGAAGATAGAAAGAGATATCACGGGCGAATATGAAGGAAAAGATCCCTTTGTCGAAAATATCCTTGACGGCGCGAAGCTGACCGGCATCTATGAAACCTACGGTTACAGGAGCGCAACGCTTCAGACAACAAGGAAATCGTACACCCTGTTTGAAGGTGACACGCTCGGCGATTCGGAATGGGTAGTATCCGAAATAACGGATAACTCAATTACACTTGTTTCGGGCGAAAAGACAAAGACATTCAGTAAGTAAATAATTTATTTTTTAAATAAAGATTTAGGATTTTTAGGGGGAGAAACTCATATGAAATCTATCAGGACACTTGGAAAAGCAGGCGTTGCAATACTTCTTATTGCTCTTATGCTTGCAAACATTATTGTTCCGCTGACTGTTGTAGGCAGCGACGGAGCGGGTACCGGTCTTGACTTCCAGTTTTACGTTGTCAAGCAGGGCGACACCCTTTCCTCAATTGCAAGACAGTTCGGCGTGTCGGTAAGCGACATTAGAAATACTAATGACCTGACTGCTGTCAGCAAGCTTTATACGGGACAGATTCTTAAAATTCCCGTTAGCTCGAGCGTTGCCGGAAGCGGTTACGGAATCAGTAAGATTTCTCTTGACGTTGAGGACGCAAACATCAAGGATGTTATCAGCGCCATCGCCGTAAATGCCGGTTATACGGTTGTTTACAAGGGCGGCGATGAGACGATAACGCTTAAGCTTGAGGATGTTTCACCCGTCAAGGCTATTGACTATGCGACAAGAATGGCGAATATGTCCTTCCTTAAGGACGGAAACACCATCTTTGTAGGCACGGTTTCCGAGCTTAACTCAAAGTTCGTCGATTCCGTTGTTCTTGCAGAGTATACGCTTAAGTATATTACATACGATATACTCCAGAACGCTATGGGCTCAATAGGTCTTGAAAATGTTACAACCCTCAGTGTCGATACTGCGAAGGATACCATCTGGATCAGCGCTTATCCCAAAGAGGTAGCAAAGATTAAGGAACTTATTGACGTTCTTGATACAAGCACAAATACATCTGCCGGCAGCTCCGCGGTTCCGGTTAATTTCTCCCCTATCAATATGAACTACCTGGACGCTCAGGAGTTTAACCAGTTGCTTGCAACTCTCGGTCTTGAGGGCGGCGTAGTTACCGCGTCACACCCCTATACTCTTTATACCTTCAAGTCAGGCGCAGACCTTACCAACATTATGAAGATTAAGGCGGTTGTCGATACGCCTGCCTACACTCCCTCTTCCCTTAAGAGCGACAGTCAGACGGGAACGAACGACGGCGTTGTCAGCACGGAAACGAATACGAATACAAATAACACCACGAATAATACGACCAATAATACTACAAATAATACAACGAACAACGAAACCAACAACAACACAACCAACAATACCACTGATAATACTTCAACAGAGCAGGCGGCAGAGACAACAATTCTCTACGCAAAGGAGCTTCAGTATGTAACAAGAGACGTTGCTACAAGACTTCTTGCAGAGCTCGGCGCTAATGTTGAAATCTTCGGCAGAAGCGAATACACGAAGCTGATTTATCTCTACGGTAAAAAGTCGGATGTCAAGAAAGCGCTTGACCTTCTCAAGGATGTTATTGACGTTGACTCCGACGCTACGGATTCGTTCTTCGTTTACACTCCCGTTAACAGCAGTGTTACCGAAATCCTTTCAAGAGCAAGCAATCTTAACCTTAACGGCGTAACCTTCTATCAGTACACAAACGACGCTCTTGCGGAGTCCTTTATGGTATTCTGTAAGGAAGGCGACAAGGATTACGTTAAATCACAGCTCGACGGACTTGACGGCCAGACGGCAAATGAGGTTAAATGGAGACCTCTTGAGTCAAGCGAGGATAACGCAGTACTTAATACAAGAATTGACACAATTAAGTCTCTCTATGCGGACGCCGCGGCGCTCAGCTATCAGACAGTTGCTACTTCGGACCTTTCGGGCAACCCGAAATATGTTCTTTATGTAAACGCAACGGCTGATAAGGCTGCATATGTCAAGAGCCTTCTTGAGTCAATGGATGCAGCTTAATAAAACCTAACGCCTGAGGCACAGAAAACTGTGCCTCTAAAGGTGCTTTTAGGGCAAAATATAATTTGAGAGTTTGACTCTTATAAAGGAGAGTTATTGTGTTTTTTGATGGCAGACAAAGTGATTACCCGGCAACTCTTGATGAGCTTTTGAGATTGACGGTTGAGAAAATGGGCTCGGACCTTCACCTTTGCGTTGGAATGCCGCCCTGTATCAGAGTAAACGGCGACCTCCAGAAACAAGATTATCCCGTTTTGAAGCCCGTTGACGTTGTCGCTATGATAGCAGGCGTAACAAATGATGTTCAGAAAAAAGAGCTTGAAGAGGAATGGGAGCTTGACCTTGCGATTTCCGTTCCCGGTTGCGCGCGTTTCAGAGGCAATGTTATTATTCAGCGCAACACGCTTGCGGCGGTTTTCAGAGCAATTCCGTTTGAAATCCCGAAGCTTGACAAATTGGGACTCCCTGCGGATATCAAGCGTCTTTGTTCGCTTCCGAGAGGTCTTGTCCTCGTAACGGGACCCACCGGTTCGGGTAAATCCACAACGCTTGCCGCTATGATAGGCTACATAAACGAAAGAATGGAAACGAATATCGTAACCGTTGAGGACCCGATAGAGTTTTTGCATTCTCATAACAAATCGAGCATAAGACAAAGAGAAGTAGGTTCCGATACCCATTCCTTTGCAAACGCTCTTAAAACAGTTCTTCGTCACGACCCGGATATCATTATGATAGGCGAGATGCGTGACCCCGAGAGTATTTCAATTGCGGTTACGGCGGCTGAAACAGGACACCTTGTTTTCTCAACGCTTCATACCCAGACCGCTCCTCAGACGATTTCAAGAATTGTCGACTCCTTCCCGGAGGGACAGAAAAACCAGATTCGTCAGCAGCTTTCAAACTCTCTTCGCGCAGTTATTTCACAGCAGCTTATTCCCACCGTAAACGGCAGAGGACGAGTTGCGGCTATTGAATATATGACGGATACTCCGTCCGTTAGAAACCTCATCCGTGAGGAAAAGGAGCATCAGCTTTATTCGGCAATGCAGACCGGTCAGATGTACGGAATGCAGACTATGGACGAAGCGCTCTTAAGACTGCTCAGAGAGCAGAAGATTTCAAGAGAATCGGTTCTTGAATATTGTGTTGATACGAAGGAAATCACCCGTCGTCTGTCAACAATGGGATATTGATTATTCCCGAAAAAATTGTTAATTAGGGGGAATATAATTGCCATCATACAGCTATGACGGTCTGAACCGACAGGGTCAGAACATACACGGCGAAGTTGTAGCGGACGATACCAGATCCGCTATGGAAAAGCTTCGTGAAGCCGGAGTTACGGTTACCACGATTCAGGAAAAGGTAGTTAAAACTTCGAGAACAGCAGGCTTAAGAAAGAAAGTTTCAATATCGGACCTCGCGGTTTTCTGCCGTCAGTTTGCGGCAATGACCTCTGCAGGCGTTCCGGTAACAAGAGCTATGTCCACTCTTTCAAAGCAGACTGTTAATAAAACGCTCGCAACCGCCATTAAGGAAATTGCGGACGACGTTGAAGGCGGTAGTACTCTTGCGGATGCGTTTTCACAGTATCCGAAAATTTTCAGCCCATTGTTTATCGCTATGATTCGTTCGGGCGAGCTGGGCGGTATTCTTGAGCAGTCGCTTATCAGCCTTTCCGCGCAGCTTCAGAAGGAAAAAAAGCTCAAGGATAACATCAAATCAGCCGTTTCATACCCGAGAAATATCGGTATTTTCGCAATAATCCTTTTGATAGGAATGTTGGTAGGACTTGTCCCGACGTTCGAAGGAATGATGGCAGGAGCCGAACCGACGGGCGTTACAAAGGCGATTTTCGGTCTTTCGCACAGCATACGCAAAGGCTGGTATTACTGGATAATCGGCGTAATTATTCTTGTAGTTGTCGTCAGGGCGATTATCAAGAGTAAGCCTGCCCACATATTCTGGGAAAATCACAAGCTGACTATGCCGAAACTCGGCGACTTTATGACAAAGATGGTTGTCGCCCGTTTCTGCCGTACGCTTGCAACGCTTCTTGCAGGCGGTGTTACAGCCGTTCAGGCGCTTGAAAGCGCCGGCGCAACAGCAGGCAGTGACCTTATTTACAAGGCTGTTAAAGAAGCAATTACAGACATTGAAGACGGTAAATCCATTTCGGATTCATTGGATAAAAGCGGACTTTTCCCGCCGATGCTTGTCGGTATGATCGCTATCGGTGAGGAATCAGGTACGCTTCCCGACCTTCTTGATAAGGTTGCGGAATTCTTTGAGGAGGACGTTGAGGTCGCTTCTCAGAACCTTAAGTCCCTGATCGAGCCTATCGCCCTTATCGGTATCGGCGGCTTGGTCGGCGGTATGCTTATTTCACTTTATATACCGATGTTCAGCGCAGCTACGAATATGGAAGGTTATTAAAAGAAAAGCAAACAGATTCTGTTAGGAGATTGATTTTATGGCAAAGTTAGACTCGGTTATCGGATTTGAATACAATTCTTACGAAATCCGCGCGGTCGAAATGACAAAATCCGGTGGCATGTATAATCTTGTTGCGTACGGCACCCAGGCTCTGGAGAGCGCCGTTGTTGAGGAAGGCTTTATCAGAGACGCCGAAAGATTTTCGGACGCTTTCCTTACGCTTTTGAGAGAAAAGAATTTTAATGCCGAAGATATCGTTGTAGGCGTAAATAACGAGAATGTTGTTATGAGATTTGCTTCATTCCCGAAGGTGCCGGACGATAAATTAAGGAATATGATTTTCCTTCAGGCGCAGGAGTTTATGCCCATTCCCGTTCAGGAAATGGAAATGGACTATCTTGTTGTCGGCGAGTCGGTTAATTCCGATGACCAGGAAATGGTCGACGCGGTTCTTGTCGGAGCGAGAAAAGCAATGCTTGAGCAGATTATAAATGTTTTCGGCGCCGCAAAGAAGAGTATTTACGATGTGGAGCCTACCGCGTTTGCTGCCTGCAGAGCGGCTTCAAAAGCCAGCCCCGATAAATGCTACTGTATGCTCAACGTTTCAAACGGAATTATAAATTTCCTTTTTGTAAAGAATGACACAATGCACACGGTACGTTCAATTTCAATCCCCGAAAAGCATTTTGATTCGGTTCAGAATATATATAAGGGTGAGGCAACACCGGAGGAAATCACAGAGGTTGTCGATATGCTCGTTTCCGAGTTGAACGCTTCCTTGAGTTACTACAGTGTTCAGCATCCTATGGAAATGGTTGACGTTGTATACTTTGTTGCAGATGTAGGAAATGCAAGACAAATTGCCCAGGAGCTTCAGGCCTCGGTTTCGTTACCCGTTGAAACCCCGTCCTTCTACGCTAATCTCGGCGGTGCTATTGATATAAGCGCCTACAATTCGTGCATCAGCATGGCAATACAGGCATTGGAGGGATAAGAAAGTGTTTAAAGTAAGTCTTTTACCTGAAAGCTATCGTAAGTATAGACAGGGTAGAGCGACCAAGGATATCGTTTCAAAGGTTGCATTACTGATTTTGATTTGCCTGTTTGTTATCTACGGCGGCTTTGTTGTTAAAAATATGCTTGTAAAGCGTCAGCTTTCCAAGATAAACAAGGCGAACGGCGAGCTTGTCGCTCAGTTCCCGGCTCTTGAACAGTACCGCGTTATCTACGAGAATATGAAGAAGAACGAGGATATTTACCAGAGCATTAAGCCCAAAGGCATTTCGTCTACTCAATTTATTACAAAAATTATCAACGATATGCCGTCATACGTTCATATCACTAATATTTCTCTCGGAGACTGGTTCGCAGCCGGCGTATGCGACGTTGAGTGCGTATGCTCAAGCTTCGAAGACGTATTTGACTGTAAGGCGGTTTTTGAGGAAAAGGATTACGTTTCCTCGGTTGTTACAAATGAAATAGTTAAGCAGTATAATGCCGACGGTACGGAAACCGTTACCTTTAAGCTTGCGCTTGCAAATGTCGGTATGCTTACCTCGGACGGTAAGGCAGAGGTTGTAAGTGAAGAAACAACGCCTGCTCCCGAGACCGATGCAAACGGCGAAACGGTTACAACCGAAAGCACAACGGCTGAATCAACTACAGCTGCTGACAGTGCGGCTGAATCAACAAGTGCGGCAGCGGAGGGATAAGAAATGAAAAAAGAATTAAAAATTGATTTCAAACAGCTCTCTGCGGATCCGAGATTACTTGTTGTAATTATTGCTCTTGCCTGCGCGGCACTTATCGGTCTTTGCGTTTACACAGCTAACCAGACCAAGGCGACAGAGGAAGAGATTAAAACTCAGCTTTCGGTTTTCCAGGACAATAAGGCGTCTATTGAGGACTTATTAAGACTTAAGGCTCAAAGCGAACAGTACATAAAGCAAAATGATGAGTACGAAGCTCTTATCACAAGCGACGGACTTAATCAGCAGGACTTTATGATTTTCTTTGACAATTTCTGTAAGGCGTATGACTGCAGAATGACTCTTATTGAGTTCGGTGAGCTCATACCCGTTGGTGAGGTTCAAAGTCAGAGCTTTACTCTCTCGGTTGAGGGTGAATTTGAAAACCTTATGGCTATTTGCGACGGCATAGTCACACAGGACAGATTTTACAGAATTGACGGCGTAACTTTTACTAACGGAAACAACGGCGTTAAAGTAGCCACTATAAACGTAGTTGCTTTTTCAAAGTAAAAAACAAGAATACAAACTGAAAGGCGAATTTTCAGATGGCTAAAAATATAGTTTTTCCCGGCAGTGTTTGCGGAAGACTGCTGCGTGCAGGTAAAATAACCGAGGATCAGCTCGATGAGGCGCTCGAAATACAGAAAACCAACAGGGCGCTCATAGGTACAATTCTTGTTGAGCTTGGCTACTGCACCGAAGAGGATATCGCAAGGGCTCTTGCGGAAAAGACATTTACAAAATTTATTTCAATAAACGAAATGGGCGTTAATATGTCCGTTGCGAGTCTCATTACGCCCGAAATGGCTACGCGTAACAACATCCTTCCTTTGTATGAAGAGAACGGAACGTTGTACGTTGTAATGAAGAACCCCAACGATATTATAACCATTGACGACCTGAAGCGTATTACGGGTTATGATGTAAAACCGCTTGTTGCAACCGATACGGAGCTTAACGCGGCTATTGAAAACTTTGTCAATGTCAGCTCAAATGTCAGCCAGTATGACGAAGAGGAAGAGGAAATTGAGGACACCCTTACGGATGAAGAATTTTCTCTTGACGATAAGCCTGCAGTTCAGCTTATTAACCAGATTATAAATAACTCCGTCCGCGCAGGCGCGTCCGACGTTCATATTGAAGCGCTCGAAAAGCATATGCGCGTACGTTTCAGAATCGACGGCGTTCTTCAGGAGGTTATGACAAATCCTCTGAAGATTTACAATTCCGCGGTATCCCGTGTTAAGGTTATCGGCGGTATGGACATCGCTGAAAAGCGTATACCTCAGGACGGCCGTGCCACAGTTCGTTTTGACGACAGAATATTCGACCTTCGTATTGCGACCCTTCCGACCGTTTACGGCGAAAAGGTTGTATTGAGACTTTTGGAAAGACGAAGCGAGTCCTTAAGACTTAAGGATATCAAATTCTCGCCCCGTCAGGTTGACAGATTTGTTGCTGCTATCAATAAGCCCTACGGATTTATCCTTGTTACAGGACCTACGGGTTCAGGTAAGTCGACTACGCTTTATGCAACCCTTGCCGAAATCAGTACAAATGAAAAGAACACTATTACCCTTGAGGACCCCGTTGAGCGTCGTATGCCCGGTATCAACCAGGTTCAGATGAACAACCGCGCAGGCATGACCTTTGCAGCAGGTCTTCGTTCAATTCTCCGAAGCGACCCCGATATCGTAATGGTCGGTGAGATTCGTGACTCGGAAACTGCAAAAATCGCTATTGAAGCTGCTCTTACGGGACATATGGTTCTCTCAACGCTCCATACAAACGACGCGCCGACTGCTATTACCCGTCTTGACGAGATGGGCGTTGAGCCATTCCTTACGGCGTCCTCGCTTGTCGGCGTTCTTGCCCAGCGTCTTTTAAGAAGACTTTGCAAGAACTGTAAAGAGCCTTATACTCTTTCAAGAGAGGAAGTTAAAAACATCCTTCCCGATTTCCCGTTTGATCAGTTCCCGGATAAAAATGAGTTTACATTCTATCAGCCGAAGGGCTGTCTTACCTGTAACAATACGGGTTATAAGGGACGTCAGGCTGTATTTGAGTTCCTTACGGTTACGGAGGAAATGCGTCAGTTGATTTTGAGACGCGCAACCGGTATTGAAATCAGAGATCTTGCCCAGACTCAGGGTATGCTCACGCTTCGTCAGGACGCTTTGTATAAAATCATTGAGGGTGAAACCTCAATTGAAGAAATGCTTCGTGTCGTTGTATAATTTTTCGGTTTTATTATTTAGATTCGCTTTTCCAAAGGAGTGGACAGTGCTATGAAAACAGAAAAGAAAATAAAAAACAATAAGAAGAGCGGTATGGCTTTGCCTGCAGTGCTTATTATACTTATGATTGTTTCTGTGCTCGGCACCGCCTTGTATGCATACAGTATGCAGAGCATCCGCTCTGTAAGATTTGCGTCCGAAGGCAAGAAGGCTGAATACCTTGCAAGAGCCGGTGTTGAATCCGCCGCTTTTGCGTACCAGCAGGCTACAAATAATATAGCGGAAACCCATGTAAACTCCTTCTTCAATTCGCTCAATGCAAACGAAGATAATAAAATTGTTTCAAATGATATTTATCTTGTCTGGAGCGACGGTGAATATAAATATGTTCTTGACTCCGAGGTTGAAGCCTATACAGGTAGAAACCGCATAGGTTATTTCAGAGTTACAATTGATGAGGTAAGCAAGGTTGACCAGATAAAAATTGCGAATTATCAGGCTGCTACCGATTCCGAAGGAAATGCGGTAACTGCTCAGGTCGGAGACGCAACCACAAAGGATATCAAGACCGGTATTAAAATCTTTACTGCGGTAGGTTATGCAGGTGAATCCTCAAGAACAAAAACCGCTTATCTTGACAACTCGGTTCTTTGCTCCGGCTCGTATTACGGATCCGACGGTGTTGTTGACGGTAAATATACCGACGGCAACGGAACCTACGGCAGCCATACAACCGCTTTGAACAGCGCGACAAAGCCGTTTATTCAGTCAGGCTCATATAAGACCTCGTCGCAGATCCAGTTTAAGTGGAAATGGCTTTCCTCATGGTTCCCGTCAATATTTAAGAACCCCGATCCCGTTACGGTTGACTCCGAAACGATTCCGTTCTCGCTCGCTTATTCGGCAGGTAATATGATAGTCAACGAGCCGAGCGATGACGTAAAGACCATTTCCTTCCAGAGCGGTCAGAGCAACTTTGTATCCTTTGTAGGAATGAATAACGTATTTGTTCAGACAAATGTTGATACGGCGGTTTCTAACGGATGCTTCAATTCGATAGTATTTAAGGGCAAAAACATTGTTATTGACGGTAATGTCGACCTTTACGCATATGGCTTTACGCGTACCTCGGCAAGTCTTTTCAATAACCTGGGTAAGCTTAACGATATGCTCTCCGGTAAGTATCGCTACGGTACTATTACGGTAGCTTCCCTTGACGGATTCAGCGCGGATAACAACTATAACTCTGCGCCTTATAAATTCGGCAGGTCGGGTAAGGTATTCTTCGGCGGTAACGTATACGTTAATATTACGATGCCCAGCGTCGGTACATACAGATACAGGGCTTTCCAGTCCGGTGACGTATACTACTTTGACGCGGATTATAAAAACACAAGAAAAACTCTGTTAGGTCTTTCTGACAACGGCGCCGCAACTGACGCAGGCAACGGCGGTATAGACCTGTTCAGGTATTTCCTTGAAAAATCAATTGCTACAAACAAGTACTCCACAAACGTTCTCGGTCGTTTCAGCGACGTAATCGATTTCTACTACGGTAACTCGGGTGACGGTCAGGCTCTTGTCACAAAGGGCAACGTTGCAACAAGAGCATATGTTCAGTACAAAATTGACAGTAAGGGCGTCAGCACAGGTGAAATACTTTATGACGCTATGAGAAAGGTTGATAATTCAACCGGTAACGCTTACGGAGATACTCTTGTCTCCATTGTTCCGCCAAACCCGGGCGATGCCTCGGCTCTTAAATGGGGCAGACCGGAAACGGCAGAAGACTGAATCTCATAAAAAGGAGGATAAAGCCGTGAAAAACACTATTAAAAGGCTTAAAGGCAAGCTTACTTCACAAAGCGGTATGACGCTTGTTGAGGTTCTTGTTGCTATGATGATTTTGATGATAATCATCTTTACCTTTACGCCTTTATTTGCCCAGTATTTCAGAAACGTCAAATCCTCAGGTGAGATGACGCGTCAGACATACGAAAAGGCAAGCCTTATTGAAAGGTTGCTCTCTAACAGAGACTCCGACAATAACGGCGCATACGAAACCTATAACGTAGGCGTTCCGCTTGAGCTTTATGTTAAGAATTCAAGCGACGTAACGCTTAAAACTCTTGATTTCCACACAGATACAAACGCAAACTATGTTTCGGGCGTTGAGGGTAACCTTGTCACTACCGACGGTGACAAGACCAATTCGGGAAATGAGTATACAACTATCTATCTCGGCTCCTCGAGTCAGAAGCTTGTCGCTTTCCCGAAGGCGTTGACGGACGACTTTATTGAAAAGGACGTCATAGTTGTTCCCATTGGCTTCCCTGAAGCTCTTAACCTTGACAAATTCCACGTTTATTATACCGACGAATACGGTAACTGGAAAACTCACGAGGTTGAAAAGGGTAAGTATTACACTGTTACGGATGCAAGCGACGGTGACGTTCAGTGCGCGAAGTTTACCTTCTACGGCGCGAATGAGACGATTTGCTTCGGCAATTCGCCGCTTATAATCACTTATAACAGCCATCAGGTTGCAATTGAAATCACCGCTCCGAAAATAATTATGGTCGGTGAAAAAGCCAGTGACGGCAATTATTACTATTATGCAACTTCCGGCGTTGACCCCAATACGGGCAGAATGGACCTTGTCGCAAAGGATTCTGCTGACCTTGTTTCGGCTATGAACGACGTCGAATGGGTTGAAAAGGGCGACGGCGATAACGGCAGCGGCGGCGTAAACGATTACGGCTACTATGTAATGGGCGGTGACGCCGGTCAGGTACGCCGATTCTGGAGACGCGGCACAACAGCCAAACCCGGTAACTATTATTGGTCGGGCGACTATCTTTATAACTATGACAGCGCGGCTTACTATACAGGCACAAGCGGAAAAACGTCTGATTCGTATGAAACCTTTAACAGGTCGACTTCACCCGTGACCCAGGCAACCTTTAAAAAGATAGTTCGTACGAATCAGAATATGAATACAACCAACGGCGTCAGCCCGAATACGGTTTTGGATTACTATAAAGCCGGTGTAGGTTCGCTTGGCGCAAGAAGCTGGCAGGCGTTGACAAGTAACTATTTCACAGCGAATGTCACAAGTGAGGATTCGGGTAAATACTACCTGACCCTGGGTAAGATACTCACTTATGCTTCAACTGCAGGTTGGACTGCGTTCCGTTCGGGTCAGGATATAGGTAATACCGTGCATAGTAATGCAGGTATCACTGCCGACAGCGGTGCAACAGCAAATGAGAACGACAATCTTGTAACCTGGATAACTAATGACGAAAAATACGGCAAAACCCTTGATATTGACGGTTACAAGGCAGCTGTCAACTATGAATACGACGGCAGCGGAGATACCATTAACGATAACTCCCTTGTAACGATTACCTCTGTCGGTGCTATCCAGATAGGCAGCGCCATAAATAAAAACTGGAGCACAAAGCAGGAAAATTCCACTTTGACAAACAGCGTTTATCCGACCCAGTCGTATACACTTTACTGCGGATATATTCCGGCGGTAATTGATATGTACGGCAGAGCCGTTAAAGGCACAAACGGCACTGACAATGACGTACAGCTCAACGGCGACAAGTGGCAGCATATCGGAACCTACGGCGTTGCTACTGACGGCGAGTCCTGGTATCCCACGGGTAAATTCGGTGATATTTACACAACCTCAACATCGCTTTCCGACGACATTTTTACAAATTTGAGCTACAGAACACTGCTTAACTATCACCATAAGAGTGACAGCAATTTCAGTTCGGCTTATACCACAACAACATTCGGCGGAGAACTGGTTCCGAAAACTGAAACCAAGATTAAAGGAACGTATACACACAAAGCAAAGGTTTCTGGCTCCTACACTTCAAACTACAGAAAAAATATCTTCTCAAGTTATCAGACAAAAGATTTCAGTAATCTTGAAATTACAATAACTGTAAAGAACCAGGAGTATGATCAGAATTATTCATCAATTCAGCAGCTTGTTGTTGATGCAATAAACGCACAGCCCGGTATCGGCAGCTATACCTTTAGAAATGGACTTAATATCACTGATATAACGGAGAGTACAATTGACGGTCAACCTGACCCGAATTTCGATAGCGTGTGGGATGTAACTTCTACTAAATGGACAACGGGTGTTTTCGATGCAGCAGACGGCGACCTGAAATGGACATCAATGGAAACACCTTACCGTCATAATGAAGATGAAACGGTATACGTCACCGCTCCTACTTCCGACGGTATCAGATATTTCGGACCGACAGATTCTCCCGGTTATACAACGATCGACAGCAAGAGTGTATTACTTGTAGACGATATCGGTACGGCATTGCCCGGACAGAACCACCGTTCCTATCTTACAAACGGTTCGGAGGTTGATATCACCCTCGGCTATCTTTCACATCCTTACGCTATCGGTATCCAAAACCCCACAACAACCTATTTCGGCAGCACCTGGGGCGGTACCGACGCAGGTTCGGACAGAATCTGGTGTAACGACGACACTTATTCGGAATATGGCGAGCAACTGCTTTCAAGTAAGGAGCTTTGGGACCATACGTTCTTTGCTCCCGGAATGAGAGATAACGTTACAATGCTTGATATCAAGAGCTTCAGAGAGCCCTTGAGCGACAGCACCTTTACTCTTGCCGCAGGCTATACCTTGAGTTATCTTTTCGATGACTATCGAATTAAGAACGGTACTATTGCCGACGCAACCTATGCGCGAAGCGCGAACTGCGACCAGATTATGAATACCGGTATCGTTTATCTTCGCGGAACGGGTAACGATACGAGTAACGACACGAAGGACTCAATGGAATCCGGTAAGGGTTGGTCTCTCGGCTATTCGACAAACGTTTTCCATCAGTTCTACGGAATTGACCAGTATTACGACCAGGGCAACAGCGAAATGAGAGGCGGCGCCCAGGGTTGGGATACAAAATATCACAGAGATTATTTCAATATTGAAAGACAGGCTAACCTTGAGATTATTCCGGAAGCTGCAAAAACAGGCAGCGAAAAAGCGACTACCATCAACAGAACGCCCGGTAACTCAAACTACGGCACATACTGTCATCCCCTTGCTCAGACGGAATGTACAACCGTCAACTGGGGCCAGACCTGGGATGAAAAGCCGCAGGCTATGTGGGGTACTGCAAACGGTACGCTTTTAAGCTGGTTCTATGACTACGAAGAGGTTCAGAGCGGAACCTACGTAAATTCAAAGATTACGGGCGTCCGTAAAGAATTCGAAAGCTACATCTGGGCTGACAGATACGGCTCTGTTGTCGGTTCATCAACAACCGGCGGTCACTGTGATTTAAGCACTCAGATTATTTCCGGTCAGGATTCAAGCGGTAACTCAACAAGAACCTTTACCTCAAACGGCTTCATTTCCGTTCTTGATTCAGTAAACAGTGTTGCATACGGCGACGGTTACTGGATAGCTGTCGGTAACTGCAGCTACAAGAATCCTGCCAACTACTGCGAACAAGGTAAGGATAACTATTCCGAGTCAGGTTCAGGCACATATATCAACGTTAAATTCAATGACGGCGGATCGAAATACAGATGGAAGGCAATTAAAGTCTCCGATGAAAGAATTAACTTCGTTTCCGTTGAATACTGCGAAGGTATATGGTATGCAATGGGTTACTATGACACGAACGGCAACGGCAAGGACGACGACAACGAGCTTGGCGTAATCTTCTACGCTACTAATCCGACTCAGTCCAGCAGCGACAGCAGCCCCACCGCATATAAGGACGGCGGCTATAACCCCAACAGCTATAACGGCGGCTGGAGACAGGCTGTTACAAGGTGCGTTCCCGAAGCAGGACAGAAAAAATATTCAGTAACCACAACAGTTATGAAACGAAACGGCACAAGCTTCGATAGCTTTACACTTGAGGGTGTAAACTCCATGGCGAGCCAGGGTTAATCAGGTCATTTTGATAAGTTTATTTAGGAGGGCTTGAGTAGATATGTTTAAAACCGTTAATAAGCTTAAAAGTAATAAGCGAGGCTTCACTTTACCTGAGGTCTTGGTTACTTTGACAATTTTGCTCATAGCCCTTACCTTGACTACTCAGCTTGTAATGATGATTATAAGAAATTACCGCGCAACCGAGTACCGTTGGATTGCGCAAACTATGGCTGAGTATCTTACGGGCTCGTTGAGCGCTGACAGCGGACTTGAAGCAATGGGTACGGCGAATGTGGCTGACCTTATGTATGAGGAGCCGACAGTGGGTGCTGACGGAACGTTTAGCCTTTCTTCCTGTCCGGAGCTCGGTCAGATTACATATAATGAAACTGACCACACCCTTACAATAAATCCTTCGGTAGGCGGCAATCAGTCGACTCTTCTTAAGGGCTATATTTACTATTTCTCATTTGACGAGCACCTTTACAGAATTCATTATTCTGATCTTATTGATATAGGTGACGATGAGCATGAGGCTACGCTTAACCTTCAGACAGCCACAATAAAGCCCATTTCCGAAGAGATGAACCTTATTGATACCAAGGAAATGGACGCAGAGGTTACAATTGACCTTCTTATTGCAAGAAGCGCAGGCGATTTTAACACAACCGTCAGGGCGGAGGATTTTGACACTGCCACAAAGTATCTTGCAACGAGTATGACTGCGAATATTATGGTTAAGGTTGTCAATAAGGCTGAAAGAACCTTCGGCGCAAGGGCTGATATGAACGTATCGCTTTATCTTAATAATATGAATAATGTTGATAAGATAAATTATCTTTCGGGCGGCACTGCGCTTTCAAACAGCTATGTTGCCGGCTGGACAAAGAACAGCGCCGGAAATACCCTTGCAGGCCTGCCGACTACGACAGCAATTACAAATGCGGGCACCACTGTAGATAAAATTACGCACGCGGCGAATATTATCAGGTACCATTCCGTAAACACACCTTCAAATCTTTCCGACTCCACCCAGGACGGAAGCATTAACGTCGGTATTGACCTGCCGATTTGCTTCTTTACCTCGCTTGCTGTCAGCACTGACAGACCTGCGCAGATTCTTGAGCCGCTCCGCGATTTCAGGGATAACGTCCTTAGGGGAAATACAGTCGGCGAGTGGGTTATTGACAAGTACTATGACTGGTCGCCTACGTTTATCGGCTGGACCGAAAAGAGCCCTGCTCTCAAGAGCGCATTTACGCTTGTCACGGAGGGTATAGCAGCCGTTGCAACAGTGGCTGTTGAGTAAAAAATGAATAATTTGCCCGTTCGAAAATCGAATAGGCATCACTGTTTCGATTATTCCGAAAACGGCGCATATTTCATTACAATATGCACCAAAGATATGAAATGCGTTTTATCGCAAATTGAAAATGATGCGCCCGTAGGGGACGGGTTTCCCGTCCCGAAACAAACAAACACAACAAACCGCAAATCGGAGTCAAATGAAAAAAACGATTCCGTAGGGGACGGGTTCCCCGTCCCGCAGGTTAGATTAAAACCTTATGGAGTAATTGTAAAAAAATGGATAGAGCATATTTCCTTAAAGTATCCGACCGTTTTTGTTGATGCCTATGTAATAATGCCTAATCATATCCATTTGTTGTTTAGGATAGACTCTTACGGGTCGGGAAACCCGACCCCTACGATATCTGCGGTTATTGCTTGGCTTAAATATATGATTTCAAAAGAAATAAACAAAGATAACGATGTTAAGAAATCTATCTGGCAACGGTCATTTCACGACCACATCATACGCAATGAAGAGGATTTTTTATTGCATTGGCAATACATTGACGAAAACCCGAAAAAGTGGTTAATGGGCAAGGATAAATATTATTGTTGAGTAATTATTATAATTTAACATAAAAATACTTGACAAACGGTATTTTTTGTATATAATTATAAGTACAGAGTTACGTTTTATTCACGGAAGCTCGAAAAAAATTTGGGGGGCGTCTCAAATGTTTAAGTTGAGAAACAAAAAGGGCTTTACCCTTGTTGAGTTAATGATAGTTGTCGTTATCCTCGGCATTTTGGTCGCTATTGCGGTCCCGATTTATATGGCTGTTACCAATAACGCGAAAAAGAACTCCTGCCATTCAAATTTAAGAATTATGGCGAGTATCGGCGTTCAGTATTACCTTAATAATGACAGCTATGACGGCCTTATTGCTACAAACGGCGGCGTAATCGCTGACCTTAAGGCGGCTGAAGGCACATTGCCTGAAGATTTTATCAGCAGATTTGATAATCATCAGATTCCTGTCTGCGACGATTATCCGGACGCAAAGTATAAGGTAACGAGAGTTGACGACACTCACCTTTCGTTTGAATGCACCGAACACGGTAAGATTAACGACGATTAAAGTTAATTGTCAAATTTATCTAAATTCAACAGTTTTTATTTGTGCAAACAGTAAAAAGTTGAAAAAAGTCTTTACAAACGGGGATTTATGTGGTATATTTACATCACAGAGTTACGGAATATTCCCGTTTCTTTGAAAAGGTATTAAGGGCAACAGGGCCCTAATATAATTAAAAATTTTTAATTCAAAAAGGAGATGTACATCATGAGAAAAATGATGAACAAAAAGGGTTTTACACTCGTTGAATTGATGATCGTTGTTGTTATCCTTGGTATCCTTGTTGCTATCGCAGTTCCGATTTATTCGGCAGTTACGAGAAACGCAAAGATTAAGGCTTGCAACTCCAACATGAGAATCATCCGTTCTAACCTTGCCAGCTACATTCTTGGCGCAGGCACACAGGACGGCCAGACACATGAGTTCACAAGCTTTTCAGCTTCAGGTACTGATGTTTCTTCTGACCTCTATGGCAACGATGCATTCAAGGCTATGTTCGATAAGGGCGTAGTTCCGCAGTGCACAGGCGGCGACGCTGACACTAACTATGTAATCAAGGCTACAAGCGCTACTTCTTTCACAGTTCAGTGCAACACAGCAGGTTGCCCCAACACAGGTGAGCAGGGCTAATCTCAGATTAGTGTAAAAAACCACAATTTATACAATGAGGGTAGGCAATAGCCTACCCTTTTTGTTTTGCGCTTTTCGTAGGGGACGGGTCACCCGTCCCGTTGTCGCCAAAGGCGACAATCTGCTCGTAAGGGCAAACCCCGTAGGGGCGGCTATCAGCCGCCCGTAAAGTCAGATGTAAATCAACGGGCGGATGGTATGAAGCCTCTACGATAAAATGTAAAATCAAATGTATTCGTAGGGGACGGCGTCACAAATAAATATTGAAAAAAACCGTCTGATATTATAGAATAATAGTAATATGGATAATTTACCAACCCGAAAACTGAATCGATTAAATAATTACGATTATTCCCAAAACGGCGCATATTTCATAACCGTTTGCACAAAGGATATGAAATGTATTTTATCGCACATTTCAGAGGATGGCGAAGAGACTTTAAAGAATGGATTAAACCATGTAGGGG
>ERZ842401.202-NODE-202-length-82377-cov-11.193375_pt1 | contig 82377 bp, 61 predicted proteins | sample MGYA00521270_ERZ842401 | MGnify/ENA primary metagenome ERZ842401 (study PRJEB31892, sample SAMEA3878208) | bioreactor metagenome | biome: Moose rumen | place: Sweden | collected 2011-10 | study: EMG produced TPA metagenomics assembly of the PRJEB12797 data set...
TTATGGCTGTCTCTTTAGCAGATATCAAGAAACTGCGCGACATGACCAGCGCCGGCATGATGGATTGCAAGAAGGCCCTCGAAGAAGCCGCCGGCGATTTCAAACGTGCCGTTGAAATCCTTCGCGAGAAGGGTAAGTCCACCCTCGCCAAGCGTGGTGACAACGAGACCACCCAGGGTGCCGTTCTCAGCCGTATCAACGGCGGAAAGGCCATCCTCGTGTGCCTGGGCTGCGAAACCGACTTCGTGGCTGCCACGCCCGATTTCAAAACCCTCGCCGCTTCCATCGCCGATGCAGCTATCGCCGAATTCCCCGCTGACCTGGAGGCCCTCAAGGCTGTAAAGGCCGCCGACGGTTACACCCTGGACGAGAACATCACCAACCAGGCCGGCAAGACCGGTGAAAAGCACGTCCTCGCATACTATGGCGCCCTCGAGGCCCCGTTCGTATCCGAATATGTGCACTTCAACGGCAAGCTGGGTGCCATCGTCGCTTTCAGCAAGGTGGTTCCGAACGATATCGCCCGTGGTATCGCCATGCAGGTCGCTTCCATGAATCCTGTGGCCGTAGACGCCGCCTCCGTCCCTGCAGAGGTGCTGGAGTCCGAGCGTACCGTCGCCATCCAGAAGACCAAGGACGAGCAGGTTCAGAAGGCTGTTGACGCCGCCCTCAAGAAGGTTGGCATCAACCCGGCCCACGTGGACAGCGAAGACCACATCGAGTCCAACACCGCCAAGGGTTGGCTTACTCCGGAACAGGCCCAGCAGGCCCGCGAGATCATCGCCAAGGTAGGTGCCGAGAAGGCCGCCTCCCTCCCCGAGCAGATGATCATGGGTATCGTGAACGGCCGTATCCAGAAGTTCCTGAAGGAGAACACCCTGATGGAGCAGGAGTATCAGCTTTCCGACGACAAGCTCACCGTGGCCGCCGCCCTCAAGGCCGTGGATCCGGAAGCCAAGGTCGTTGCTTTCAAGCGTTTCTCCCTGGCCGACTAATTCCAGTCGAATAATGCACAAAAAAGGGCCGAGATTTCTCGGTCCTTTTTTGGTGCCCATTGTCTTCGACTTAAGGGGGATGAATCCGTTTGCTTCTTATCAAGAAATGATATAACTTTTCAAAAAGTGATATCATTATGGGAACCGCAAGAGTCAGCACCATCATTCGGCTTCGTCCGGGAATCATGGCCCAGGCAAAGCGCAGGGCCAAGCAGAAGAACCTGTCCTTCAACGCTTATGTAGAAGAAGTTTTGGACCGGGCATCCCGGGTGGAATGGCCCGTTCTGCCGCCGGACTTCCAAGTATCGGAAGAAGTCCGCAGCTTTCAGATAATGGATTGGAAAGAGCCCACAAAAGAGGAGCTGGAAGCCGATCCAAAACTTGCACATATATGGGAGGAACTCAGCCATGAGGATTAAAGCATACCTGGATACTAATGTGCTGATTGACGTCCTCGCCGGCATAAGACCGTCCTCGCCCGCTTCCACACTAAATAGAAGCCGTGAAAAAGCATCTGATAGAAGTCGCCATCTCAACCCAGAGCATCCTTGACACCGCCTATTCTCTACGCGGCCAAAGCCAGCGGGGTGAATTCTGCCGATTTACTGAGTGGATGCTGAATCATTTCAACGTGGACTACATCAACACCTTTGACGTCAAGTTTGCAATTAGGGAGAATTCCGGTGACTTTGAAGACGACGTCCAGGTGTCCCGCGCCCTGGACACCTGTTGTGATGTCTTCGTTACAAGCGACAAAAAGCTGCGCAGCCGCTACGACGGAAAATACGAACTCCTCCAGTTCATGAGTCCGGAGGAGTTCGTGTGCAAACTGAAAGGAGAGGCTATTCCGTCACAAAGCTGAAGAACACGTCAATCTCCTTCTTTTCACCGAGACGGGCGATGTAGGCCATGTTGCCCAGGTCGTCCGACAGGGCGTCCGGCACACGCTCGCACATGCTCATGACGGCGCCGTAGCGCTCCATCACTTCCTGGTGGGAGTGCTTGTAGGATTTACCGTCCCGGCGGCTGGCGTAAGCGCAGTAGTACTGCTCGCCCTGGGATTTGCGGCACTCGTCAAAAGCGACCATGTCTGCCCATATCTGGAACACGTCCGTGGAGTGGGCGAAGTTCATCATGTCGGGGGTATAGCCTCCCGGCGGGCGCATGTTCACTTCCAGGCCCACATAGTCCCCTTTCTTGCCCAGGCCTTCGCGGTCGCGGTCCAGCTGGAAGAACTCCAGATGCACGAAGCGGCTCTTGATGCCGAAGGCTTTCACCGTCCGGCGGCCGATGGCGGCAAGTTTGGCGGGCACGGTCTTGTTGGTCCAGTAGCACGTGTCCAGGTTGTTGTGCACAATCTCCATGATGGGCGTAGGGAAAACCGTATTGTTCTCGAAGATGGGTTCCCCCTGGGCGTTGTAAATGGCGTCGTAGCTCACCAGAAGGCCGGTAATGAATTCCTCTATCACATACAGGCCGAAGTTGGCGGGATGGGCGGCGAACCAGTCTTCCAGCTCCTTGCCGTCGTGGATTTTGGTGGTGCCGGAAGCGCCCATGCCGCTGTCCGGCTTGGCGATGACGGGGTAACCCGTCTTTTTCACGAAGGCTTTCACCTTGGCAAGCCCTTCCGCGCTTTTGATCTGCCGGGCGGTGGGAATGCCGCCCAGGGCGTAGTATTTCTTCATCTCGGATTTATTCCGGATAGAGGCGATCTGGTCGTTCTTGATGCCGGTGGTCACGTTGAAGTCTGTGCGCAGGCGGGCGTCCTGCTCCAGCCAATACTCGTTGTTGGATTCAATCCAGTCGATTCTGCCCCATTTATGGGCGAACCAGGCCACGGCCCGGTACACCTCTTCATAGTTCTCCAGGTTGTGCACCTGGTAATAGTCCGAAATGCTGCTGCGCAGCTCCTGGGGAAGGTTCCAGTAGCCTGTGTCGGCAATGGCCAGCACATTGACGCCGTTACGCTTGGCGCCGTCGCAGAAATGCCAGTAAGTCTGCGGAAAGTGGGGAGAGATAAATACTAAGTTCATAAAAGTGTAAGATTGTTCTTCGTTGCAAAGGTGACGCATGCCGCCGCCGGTGATTTCCCAGGCCTGGCCGCGGAGTTCGCTGCGGCCGCAGCGGACTACGATATATCCCCCGTCTGGAAAGGTGTAGAAGCGGTGTCCGAAACTGTCGGGGAAGGCGATGTCTTCGAACAGCCGGAGCCCGTCCACGGTAGCATACCGCACCTGAGCATAATGGGGAATGAGGTTGATGTCCGTGAGGCCCAGTCCCTTGAGCCAGCGCTTATATTCCGGGTCCGTGGCTTCTCCGGGCAGCTCCGGATGGGAGTACACATCCGCCGCGCAGTTCATGCTGCCGGCGCTGCAGCCCATGACCACGCCCGTAAAGCCTTGAAGCAATCCTTTCAGGCCGATTTCGTGGATGAAGCGGTTCTGGGTGGGCACATGTCCGCCGCAGAGGATAATCCAGTGGGCCCGCTTCACCAGGGCGGCTGCCTTAGCGGCATTCCGCCTCTCCAGCATCACAATTTCCTGCGTGCCGATACCGGAGTTGTGGATGCACGCGCTCATGCCTTTGCGCACGGACTCGGTAAAGCCGGCATCGTCGGGGGCGGCGCTCACCAGCAGCACCCGGGGCGGTTTCCCGCCCGTAACGGCGGCGAGGGATGCTTTGACATCGGCCAGGAAGCCGTTGTCCTGCGTGAAATGGTCCTCCCCGTAGCGCGTGGGACTGCCGGTTAGAAATAGCGTCATAATGGGTACAAAGATAACGATTTTACCCGGAAAACCGCTTTATTTGCCATGCCGGTATTCGGAGGGAGACATGCCGGTGTGGCTCCTGAAGAACTTGTTGAAGACGCTGGCACTGGGAAAATGCAGTTTGTAAACGATATCCTTGATGCTGTCGCCGGAGTAGCGAAGAAGATTCTTGGCTTCCAGGATAACGAAGGCGTCTATCCATTCGGGGCCGCTGCGGCCGGAGGCTTCCCGGACAATTTTGGAAAGGTACTTGGGCGTGAGACAGAGTTTGTCGGCATAGAACTGCATGCCGCGCTCCGTACTGTGGCAGTCGGTCACCAGCTTGAGGAAACGCTCGAAGGTAAGGGCCGCCCTGGCGCTCCCCGGCGTCTTTGTGTCGGCCTTGGACGATGTGAGCAACTGCCCTTTCCAGATGTCTTCGGCCAGATAGCTCAGCGAGGACAGCAGTTCTCCGATAATCTGTTTTTTGTTGGACAGGGACGACCGGATCACTTTTTTTGCCAGAAGGAAATACGATTCGGCCAGGTCCAGCTGTTCATCGTTGAGGACGATGCAAGGGTTCTCCAGCAGGTTGAGGCTCTCCTGGAACACTTTGTTGAAATCCAGGTGCAGGCCGGAAATGAACTCCTTGGACATGACCACGAACACCAGTTGCGTGTCGGCGATCCTGTCATCCGACAGGGAATCCACCCGGATGATGTTTCCCGGAACAGACACCAGCAGGGAGCGTTCCTGCACTTTATAGGTATTCAGGTTTACGTCGATTTTGAAATGTCCCTGCTTCAGGAAAAAGAGAATGTATCCGTCGAACCGGATGGGATAATTGAGGATTTCCAGGAGGCGGTTGTTGGAGAGGGCGTAACTGCCCTCCGCCTCTCCCAGGATAAAGTCGTTTCCCAGTGCGTAACTGTCCAGGTTCCCGGTGAGCCGGAGAATCTTCTCAATGCTTATGTTTTGCAAAGATTCTTGCATTTTAGTCGATTTATTATTCCGTTTGCAAAGTTAAAAACAATGGCCATATTTTGCAATACTTTCTTAAAATTCGACCAAAAGGAAATAAATATCCATTTATATGTCTTTTTTAGATGAATAATTGGCCATAACTTTGCAGCCGCTAGAGATAGACGAAATAATTACAAAACTGCTACAATATGAAAAAGACGTTTTTAGGGGTCACGCTGCTGCTTGCAGCCCTTCAGCTGCAGGCGCAGACCACCCTCACCCTGGATGACTGCCGGGACATGGCCGTGAAAACTTCCAAGGAACTGGAACAGGCGAGAACCGCCGTCGAAATGGCCGGGTACGACCGCAAGATTGCCCTTGCCAATTACTTCCCCAATATCAGTGCCATGGGCGCATACATGTACAATAACAGGGATATCGCCCTTATCAGCGAAGATCAGTCACAGTTGCTGCGTGGCGCCGGTACCTTGATGCAGGGCGGACTGGATGCTGCGGCGGGTGCCGCCATCAGCGAAGCCGGTGCCGCGCTCACGCAGAAGATGACCCAGCTGATGACTGCCATCAAGACCAACCCCGCACTGGCGCAGGAATATATGGGAAGCCCCATGTGGCAGACCATCCTGAACATGCTCCAAGGCGTGGATCCGTCGTCACTTTCCGGGAACGTCCCCCAGGTGGCCGATGCCGTGAATGCCCTCGGGGCCGACATCGACGATGCCCTTCATCCGGACCTTCACCATGTATGGCTGGGGGCCGTCACGGTGCAGCAGCCTGTATTCGCAGGCGGTAAGATTATCTATTCCAACCAGATGGCCGCCTTGGCGGAAACCCTCGCAGAGGCCAAGTACGACATGAAATATGCCGACGTCATCCTGGATGTGGACCAGGCATATTGGCAGATTGTCTCCATCGCCGCCAAGAAACAGCTGGCCCAGTCTTACAGTGACCTGCTCCACAAGATGCAGGACGATGTGGATCTTGCCGTCCGGACCGGTGTGGCCACCGAGTCGGACGCCCTCCAGATCAAAGTGAAAGCCAACGAGGCCGACATGCTCCTCACCAAGTCTTCCAATGGACTGGAACTGGCCAAGATGCTGCTATGCAAGCGCGTTGGCCTGCCGCTGGATACGGCCATCGCCCTGGCCGATGAAGGCCTGGCCGCCATCCCCGTCCCGGTTTTGGGTGCGGAGAAGTCCCTGGAAGACATCTATGCCGACCGGCCCGAGACCCGCAGCCTTTCCCTGGCCAAAGACATCTATGACCGCAAGGCCAAGATTGTCCGGGCTGACATGCTTCCCAGGGTGGCCCTGATGGGCAGCTACTTGCTCACCAATCCCAATGCCTTCAACGGCATCAACCGGACCTGGCAGGGCGGTATGCTCAGCGCCGGCGTCATGGTGAGCATCCCGCTCTTCCACGGCGGCGAAGCCTTGAACAAATACCGCAAAGCCAAGGCCGAAGAGAAACTGTATGACGCCCAGTACCAGGATGCCGAGTCCCTGATCAACCTCCAGGTGGCCCAGCAGCGCAAGCTTTTCGCAGAGGCTTCCGAGAAGCTGGACATGGCCGGCAGCAATCTGGAAAGCGCCGAGGAAAACCTGCGCAAAGCGACAGTGGGTTTCGAAGCGGGCGTGGTGGAGACCAGTACGGTCCTCGCCGCCCAGACCGCCTGGCTCAGCGCCCACAGCGAATACATCGACGCCGGCATCGACCTTCAGATGGCCTCATCCTCCCTGCAGAAAGCAGAGGGAAACATGACAGAAAACAAATAAAGCATCATATACTATGGCAAAGAAAAATTACAATCTACTGATTGGCGTCTGCGCGCTGGTCGCAGTGGTCCTAATCGTATCCGTCGCGGGTTATTTCGTTTCCCGCCCCAAGGCAGTCGTCATCCAGGGCGAGGCCGAAGCCACCGAATACCGCGTATCCGGGAAAGTCCCTGGCCGAATCGAAGAATTCCGTGCCCAGGAGGGCCAGGCCGTCCGCCGGGGCGACACCCTGGTGGTGATTGATTCTCCGGAAATCCGTTCCAAGATTGCCGAAGCCAATGCCGCCCGCGCCGCCGCCGTGGCCCAGAAAGAAAAGGCCTACAACGGCGCCCTGCAGGAGCAGATTACGGCCGCCTATGAGTTGTGGCAGAAAGCCCTCGTGGGCGAGGAGGTCATGCGCAAGTCTTACGAGCGCATGGCGCGTCTGCACGATGAAAAAGTGGTTTCCGACCAGAAGTTCGACGAAGTGAAGGCCCAGTACGACGCCGCTTCCGCCACGGCCAGGGCTGCCAAGAGCCAGTATGACATGGCCGTCAAAGGCGCACGTCAGGAGGACAAGGATGCAGCCGTGGCCCTGGTGGAGCGTGCCAACGCCGCTGTTGACCTCGTGAATTCCTACAGGGACGAGATTGTCCTGACCGCTCCGGCCGACGGTATCATCGCCGCCTGCTATCCCAAGGTCGGGGAGCTGGTGGGCCAGGGGTCTCCCATCATGACCATCCAGGACCTGGACGACGTCTGGTTCACCTTCAACATCCGCGAAGACAGGCTGGAAGGCATGCGCTCCGGTGACAAGCTGCAGCTCAGCATTCCCGCCCTCAAGGGCGTCCAGGTAAGCGCCACCGTCTATTATATCTCCGTCCGTGAATCCTACGCCACTTGGCGTGCCACCAAGGAAGTCGGCGAATACGACACCCGCACCTTCGAGGTCCGCGCCCGTCCGGATGCCCCTGTCGACGGTCTCCGTCCCGGCATGAGTGTCATTCTTGAGAGGAAGGAAAAATAATGAAACGCATTTATAATATCGTCAGGCGCGAGCTGTATCTGTGGTCCAGGCGGCCCATCTATCTGATCGGGTCCGTGGGTGTGATGCTGGCATCGGCCCTGTTCTTCCTCACCTTCTTCGGGAAGGGCATGCCGGAGGATATTCCCATCGGCGTAGTGGACAGGGACCGTTCATCCACTTCCAGGAACTTCGTCCGGCAGCTTGACGCCACCCAGCTGGGCAAGGTGGTCCTCTTCGACGGGATCACCGAAGCCCGTGCCCAGATGGAGCGGGGGAAAATATCGGCCTATGTGATTGTTCCCGAACATTTTGACGAGGATATCCAGGCCTTTCGCTGCCCCCGGATGGGCGTGTATGTGAATACGATGAATCCGGTGATCGGCGGCGCCCTTGCCTACAAGGACATCCTCACCATGGTGAACCTCACCAACGGCGCCGTCCAGCGGCAGGTGCTGCGGGCCAAAGGTGTGAGCGAAGGGGAGATCATGGCCAGGATCCAGCCATTGGTGGTGGATGCGCACTATATCGGCAATCCCGGGACCAGCTATACCTACTATTTGTGCAACATGATTCTGACGGGAATCCTGGCCATGAGCATCCTGCTGGTCGTGTCCTACGCGCTGGCTTCGGAGCTGAAATTCGGCACTTCCAGGCAGTTGCTGGCCCTGAGCGGCTCCTCCGTGAGCCTGGCCGTGTTTGCCAAGCTGCTTCCCTACACGCTGCTTTTCACCGTGCTGGGAACCATCCTGCAGCTGGTGATGTTCGGCCCGCTGCACTTCCCGCTGAATGGGTCTGTATGGCAGATGGTCCTGGCCATGCTGCTGCTGGTGACGGCCTGCGAGGCCGTTTCGGTGTTCATCGTCTCCATGGTGCCCACCCTCCGGCTGTCTGTGTGCATCAGCGCCCTTTACAGCGTACTGGGATTCTCGCTCGCCGGATTTACGCTGCCCATCGAATCCCTTCCGCTGGCCGTAAGGGGGATGTCGTGGCTTTACCCGCTGCGCTTTTACTATAAGTTCTACGTTCAGGAGGCGATTTTCGGTACCGGGTTCGCCGGCTGGTGGACATCGGCCGTCGCCCTCATGGCCTTCCTGCTGATTCCCCTTGTGGGACTGGGTCGCCTGAAAGGAGCGTACGTCAATCAGAATTATCCGCGCAATTAATTATGGAAGAAAAGATTTCATATATTGGAGGATGGGTCCGGGACACGTTCGGAATTTTCATGAACGAACTCCGGATGGTGGTGCATGACAACGGTGTGATGCTCATCTTCCTGTTCGCCGGCCTGGTATATCCCGTCCTTTACAACTGGATCTACGGGTACGGTGTGGTGGATGAAATGCCGGTAGCCGTGATAGACAATTCCCAGGGCAGCTACAGTCGCCGCTATATCCGGGAGGTGGATGCCACCCGGGAAGTGGCCGTAGCCTTCGACTGTGTCTCCATGGAAGAGGCCCGCAGGCTCATGGAAGCGCAGCAGGTGCATGGAATCATCTATATTCCGGCCGATTTCGACACCCGGCTCAACCGGATGGAACAGGCTACGGTATCTACCTATGCCGACATGTCCACCTTCCTGTTCTACAAGAACATGACCATCGCCTCCAATAAGGTGATGCTGGACGAGGTCCATCAGATCCAGACGGAGCGCTATGCCGCAGCCGGTTACTCCGGCGCGGATGCCGAACAGCTGATCCAGCCGGTGCAGTACGATGAATTCCTCCAATACAACCCTGCCATATCGTTCACCATGTTCTTCGTGTACATGGCCATGATGATGATCCTGCAGCAGGTGATGTTCTACGGCAGCTCTACGCTCGCGGGAACCATCCGCGAGCAGGGCGGCAGCATCACGGCCGGCTTCACGGGGCACGGAATGGGCCGTATCGTGCTGGGAAGGGGCCTGGCTTACTTCCTGATTTTCGTGCTCCTGGGCGTGTATGGAACCCTGGTGGTCCCCACCCTGTTCCATCTGCCGGTCCATTGCCCTTGGTGGGAGATGCTCACCCTGCTGCTGTTTTATGTGGCCGATATCATCTTCTTCTCCTTCACCTGGTCCAGCGCCATCACCAAGCGCGAAACCGTGCTGGTGCTGCTGCTCTTCGTAACGCCCATCGCCGTGTTCCTCACCGGGTTCACCTGGCCGGAGTCCAGTTTCTCTCCGATCTGGAAAGTGCTGTCCTATGTGTTCCCGTCCACATTCGGCTGCCGGGCCTACATGACCCTGAGCATGACCGGGACCATTGCCTCCATCGCCCCGGAAATCCGGACCCTGGCCGTTCAGACCGTCGTTTACTTTGTCCTCGCCTGTGCCGCAGCCCGCGTGGAGGACCTCCAGAAACGCCGCACGGCTCCCGGTGTCGTTTCCGAATAATTCCTTCTTTCGGCCTCGAGTTTTGTAAAATCGGCAGTATTGATTATATTTGTAGATACTGAAATCTGAAGAATATGCCAAACAGCGTTGGACACATCGCGCAGGTCGTGGGACCGGTGGTGGATGTGCATTTTGATTTCTCGGTCCGCAGTTCCGAAATGGAGCTGCCCCGTATAGATGACGCCCTCCAGGTACAGCGCCCGGACGGCCGTTCCCTCATCCTGGAAGTGCAGCAGCACATCGGGGAAGACACGGTCCGCTGCGTGGCCATGGATTCCACCGACGGGCTCAGCCGCGGGCTGGAGGTGATCAACACTTTCCGGCCGATTTCCATGCCGGTGGGCTCCCAGATCCGCGGCCGCGTGATGAACGTGACCGGCGATGCCATCGACGGAATGGAGGCCCTGGACCGCCATGAAACCCTGCCCATCCATCGGGAGCCTCCCAAGTTTGAAGACCTGACCACCTCGCAGGAAGTGCTGTTCACCGGCATCAAGGTCATCGACCTGCTGGAGCCGTACCTGAAAGGCGGAAAAATCGGCCTTTTCGGCGGTGCCGGCGTGGGCAAGACCGTGCTCATCAAGGAACTCATCAACAACATTGCCAAGGCCCACAACGGCTTTTCCGTATTTGCCGGCGTGGGAGAGCGTACCCGCGAGGGCAACGACCTTCTCAGGGAAATGATCGAGTCCAAGGTCATCCGTTATGGAGAAGCCTTCGAGAAAGCCATGGAGGAGGGCAAGTGGGACCTCTCCCTGGTAGATCCGCAGGAGCTGCATAAAAGCCAGGTTTCCATGGTCTTCGGCCAGATGAACGAACCCCCGGGAGCCCGTACCAACGTGGCCCTGAGCGGCCTCACCCTGGCAGAGAGTTTCCGGGACTCCTCAGACCCGCATGCCCCCAAGGACATCCTCCTGTTCATCGACAACATCTTCCGTTTCACCCAGGCCGGCAGCGAGGTAAGCGCCCTGCTGGGCCGGATGCCGTCCGCCGTGGGATATCAGCCCACCCTGGCCACGGAAATGGGCAAGATGCAGGAGCGGATCACTTCTACCAAGAACGGCTCCATCACCTCCGTCCAGGCCGTGTATGTCCCGGCCGATGACCTCACAGACCCGGCGCCCGCCACCACTTTTACCCATCTGGACGCCACCACCGTGCTCAGCAGAAAAATCACCTCCATGGGCATCTACCCGGCCGTAGATCCGCTGGAATCCACCTCCCGCATCCTGGACCCGAACATCGTGGGTAAAGCCCATTACGAGACGGCCCAGCGCGTAAAACAGATTCTCCAGCGCAACCAGGAGCTGCAGGACATCATCGCCATCCTGGGCATGGACGAGCTCTCGGACGAAGACAAAACCACGGTGAACCGCGCCAGAAGGGTGCAGCGCTTCTTGTCGCAGCCTTTCCATGTTGCGGGCCAGTTCACGGGAGTACCCGGGGTGATGGTTTCCATCGAAGACACCATAAAAGGCTTCAACATGATCCTGGACGGCGAGGTCGATTACCTTCCGGAACAGGCCTTCCTGAACGTGGGAACCATAGAAGACGCCATCAAGAAAGGCGAAGCCCTGCTTGCCGCTGCCAAATGAGTATGAAACTGCATATTCTCAGTCCCGAAGGGACGCTGGTACAGACGGAGGTGTCGCTGGTGACACTCCCCGGGGTGGCCGGCAGTTTCACCGTCCTCAAAGACCACGCTCCGCTGGTGACTGCCCTTGAAAAAGGCGCCATCCGCTTTGTGGCCGATGGCAAAGAGGAGCACCTGCCCATCCGCGAAGGTTTCGTGGAGGTGCGGGACAACACCGTAACAGCCTGTGTGGAGGTATGATTCTGGCCTTCCTCATATCGCTGATGCTGCTGCAGGTTTCCGGAGGGGATACCCTCTCCGGAGCATTAGCCCGTACAGGGTTGCGAAGCGACGCGGAGGAGAGGGTATCCCCTCCGGAAAATGAGGAAAGCGCCGACATCGACGTCGGGGAAATCATCTTCGACCACATCGGGGACGAGTATGAGTGGCACATTACTCAGTGGAAGGGGAAGTCCGTCGCCATCCCGCTTCCCTGTATCGTGATTGATGAGGGCGTGCATGTGTTCACCCTGCACCATGCCGCAGAGAATGGCTATACCCTGAATGAGAACGGCAAACTGGTGAATGCCGTTACGGGCAAAAGGCCGGTGGACCTTTCCATCACCAAGAACGTGCTGGCACTGATGATGAGCAGCCTGCTGCTGCTTCTGGTCGTCCTTTTCACGGCCCGCTGGTACAAGCGGCACGATGCCATGAAGGAGGCCCCCACGGGCCTGGCCGCAGCCATGGAACCCCTCATCATGATGGTGCACGACATGGCCCGGGAGAACATCGGCCCGGATTACCGCAAGTTCTCCCCCTACCTGTGCATGGTGTTCCTGTGGATCCTGCTCAACAACTTCCTGGGCATCATGCCCTTCTTCCCGGGAGGCGCCAACCTCACCGGCAACATTGCCATTACCCTGGTGCTTGCCCTGTTCACCTTCTTCATCGTGAACCTCAGCGGCACCAAGCACTATTATAAAGAGATTTTCAACCCGGACGTGCCGGTGTTCCTGAAGCCCGTGATGCCCGTCATCGAGGTGTTCAGCGCCTTCATGAAACCGGTGTCCCTGACCATCCGTCTGTTCGCCAACATGCTGGCAGGCCATATCATGATCCTGTCCATGGTGTGCATCATCTTCATCATGGCCAAGTACGGTCCGCTCATGAGCGGCGGCATGACGGTGGTGAGCGTGCTCTTCGGCGTGTTCCTGGATGCCCTGGAATGCCTGGTGAGCTTTATCCAGGCCTACGTGTTCACCACGCTGTCCTGCATTTATATCGGCCTGGCCCGACAAAAAGAATGAGATGCCCGGTCGGTGCCGGGAAGGAACGACAAACATTTTAAATACTTGATATTATGTTACTTTCAGCTATGATTCTCCAAGCGGCCGCCGGAGCAGCCCTGGGTAAGGTGGGTGCCGCCATCGGTGCCGCTGTCGCCGCCATCGCCGCCGCTATCGGTATCGGTAAAATCGGCAAGTCCACCATGGAAGCCATCGCCCGTCAGCCCGAGAGCGCCGGCAACCTGCGTTCCTCCATGCTGGTGGCCGCCGGTATGGTGGAAGGCGCCGCCCTGTTCGCCATCATCGTCTGTCTTCTTATCCTCTTCCGGTAAAAGATGAACCTGGTAACGCCTGATTTCGGCCTCCTCTTCTGGATGGTCGTCATCTTCGGCCTTGTGTTTTTCCTCCTCGCGAAGTTCGGCTTCCCGATCATCACGGACATGGTGGACAAGCGCAATGCCAAGATAGCGCAGTCCCTGAAGGATGCCGATGAAATAGAGGCCAGGATGAAAGCCTGGTCCCAGGAGCAGGCGCGCCTGATGGAGGAAGTCCGGAAAGAACAGGCCGCCATCCTTCGCGAAGCCGGGGAGACCAAGGCAAAGATTGTAGCGGAGGCCAAGGCCCAGGCGAGGGAAGAGGCCGACAAAATCCTGGCCCAGGCCCGCACGGAAATAGCGGCCGAAAAGGAGAGCGCCCTGCGGGACGTCCGCCGCGAGTCGGCCACCCTGGCCGTGCAGGTGGCGGAGAAGATTCTCCGGCACGAGCTTTCCGACAAGGGCAGCCAGCGCGCCTTCATCGACTCGCTCCTGGATGAAGCCGGCGAAGCAGATCTGCGTTCATGAACCGAAGCATCATAGTCACGCGCTATGCCCGGGCCCTGGTGAAATGGGTCAGGGAAACCGGTCACGGCGCCATCGTAGCCTCCGAGGCCGAAACGCTGGAAACTGCCCTGCACAGTCTCCCGGACCTGAGGCGCATGATGGCGGCGGCCGATGACGTGGTGTCTCCCTTCGAGAAGAAGAAACTGCTGCAGAGCGCCCTGGGTAACCGGATGTCTCAGGAACTCAGCCGCTTTCTCACGCTCCTGAACAAGAACGGCCGCATGGCCCTGGTGCAGGACATCCTGCGCGATTTCGTAGACCTTTACCACCGTACCGTGGGAATCCGGAAAGCGCACCTGACCACCGTGGACGAGCCCTCCGAGCGCATGCTGCAGCGCCTGAAAGCCCTGGTGAAACAGAAGACCGGGGACGATGTGATCATAGAAGTGGACGTGGACCCTTCCCTCATCGGCGGGTTCGTGTTCGACATTGACGACTACCTGATGGATGCCAGCGTAAAACGCCAGCTGGACCTGATCCGTGAACAATTTGTGGAACGAAACAGAAGAATCATATAATGGCTACTCTGAAACCGAGTGAAGTGAGCGACATCCTGTTGGAACAGCTCCGGGACATGAAGAACGACCTCCGGTTCGAGGAGATCGGAAAGGCGCTGCAGGTGAGTGACGGCGTCGTCCGGATCTACGGCCTGGACCACGCCGAGGCGGGTGAACTGCTGGACTGCGGAAACGGCGTAATGGCCGTGGTGATGAACCTGGAGGCCGACAATGTGGGCGCCGTCCTGATGGGGCCTACCGACCATGTCAAGGAAGGCATGGTGGTGCGGCGCACCCGCCGGATCGCCGCCATCGGCGTGAACGACAACCTGCTGGGCCGCGTGATCGACCCGCTGGGCAATCCGCTGGACGGCCTGGGCCCCATCGAGGGCGAAAAGGTGGAGATGCCGCTGGAGCGCAAGGCGCCCGGGGTGATTTTCCGTGAACCGGTGAGCGAGCCCTTGCAGACAGGCCTCAAGGCCATCGACGCCATGATTCCCATCGGCCGCGGACAGCGTGAGCTCATCATCGGCGACCGCCAGACGGGAAAGACCGCCCTGGCGATAGACACCATCATCAACCAGCGGGAAGGCTATCTGTCCGGAAAGCCGGTGCATTGCATCTATGTGGCCATCGGCCAGAAGGGAAGTACCGTGGCTTCCATCGTGGAAACGCTGCGGGCCCATGGAGCCATGGAGTACACGACGGTGGTGGCTGCCACGGCTGCCGATCCGGCCGCCCTCCAGTACTACGCCCCGTTTGCCGGTGCCGCCATCGGCGAATATTTCCGCGATACGGGCCGGCATGCCCTGGTGGTATACGACGACCTTTCCAAGCAGGCTGTGGCCTACCGGGAGGTGTCCCTGATCCTGCGCCGTCCGTCCGGGCGCGAGGCCTACCCGGGCGATATCTTCTACCTGCATTCCCGCCTGCTGGAGCGGGCCGCCAAGATCATCTCCCAGCAGGAGGTGGCCGCGCAGATGAACGACCTTCCCGCCTCCCTGAAGGGAAGGGTGAAAGGCGGTGGTTCCCTCACGGCCCTGCCGATCATCGAGACGCAGGCCGGGGATGTATCGGCCTATATCCCTACCAATGTAATCTCCATCACGGACGGTCAGATTTACCTGGAACAAGGCCTTTTCAACCAGGGCATACGTCCGGCCATCAATGTGGGCATCAGTGTGTCCCGCGTGGGCGGCAGCGCCCAGATCAAGTCCATGAAGAAGATTGCCGGCACCCTCAAGATCGACCAGGCCCAGTGGACGGAGCTGGAGGCTTTCTCCAAGTTCTCCTCCGACATGGACAAAGTCACGGAAATGGCGCTGGACAAAGGCCGGAAGAACAATCAGCTCCTGATCCAGCCCCAGTACAGCCCCATGCCGGTAGGGGAGCAGGTTGCCGTTCTCTACTGCGGCATCAAGGGACTCATGCGGGACATCCCCGTGAACAAAGTCCGTGACTTCCAGGAAGCCTTCCTGGAGCGTATCCGTGCCTCCCACAAGGCCGATGTCCTGGATGTCCTTACTTCCGGCAAGGTGACGGACGAAGTGACCGCCATCCTGGAAGAAGTGGCCGCGCAGGTGGTCCTTTCCCTGAAAGACTAGTTGTGTCATTCTGAGAGATCATTTTTGTCATTCTGAACGAAGCGAAGAATCTTATGCCAACCCTGAAAGAAATCAAAGGCCGCATCGCCTCCGTGCAGAACACGCTGAAGATCACTTCGGCCATGAAACTGGTGTCTTCGGCCAAACTCCGCAAGGCGCAGACCGCCATCGAGAACATGCTGCCGTACCAGACGGCCCTGCAGCGGATTCTCACTACCGCGCTGGCCTCCTCCGGTGCAGATTCCGTCGTGCTGTCCACAAAAAAGGCCGAAAACGTGGATGGCGAGGCCGAAATGGCGGTTCCGTCCACGAAAAGGGCCGAAAACATGGATGGCAGGCGGGGAAGGGTGGCCGTCGTGGCCATTGCGTCCAATTCTTCGCTCTGCGGCGGCTTCAATGCCAATGCCGTGACCAAAGTGAAGGGACTGCTGAAGCAATATCCCGACGCCGAGGTCTATTCCATCGGCCGGAAAATGGCGGATGCGATGCGAAAGGCCGGCCATCCCTCCCCGGCCGACTTCACCTCCCTCTCGGAGCATCCCGCCTATGCCCCCTGCTCGCAGCTGGCGGAACAGCTGATGGAAGACTTCGAAAAGGGCCGCCTCAGCCGCGTCTTCCTGGTCTATAACCACTATGTCTCCACGGCCAAGCAGGTGCCCACCGTGGAAACCTTCCTCCCCGCCGCCCTTCCGGAGGGAAAGGCCGATGCCCTCCCGGCGGACGTAATCCTGGAACCGTCGGCCCGGAAACTGCTGGAAGAGCTCCTGCCCAAGGCGCAGAAACTCAAGCTCTATACCACCCTCCTGGACAGCGCCGCCGCCGAACATGCCGCCCGCACCGTAGCCATGCAGACGGCCACCGACAACGGCGAAGACCTCCTGGAAGAGCTTACTCTCCAGTACAACAAGGGACGCCAGCAGAAAATCACCTCCGAGATCCTGGACCTCGCCGGCGGGCAGCAATAGGCGTTTTTCGTCGGTAAAATCAGAGGTTTGGTCGATTTGAATTGACGCGTGCGAAAGGCTTTTGTACTTTTGCGCCGGATAATTTGAATCGATATGAGAAAGACTGTATTTACCCTTCTTGCCGTTCTGGCTGTCCTGCCCGCCGCTGCCCAAACCCGGGTGTGGACCCTGCAGGATTGCCTGGACTATGCAATGGAGAACAACATCCAGTTGCAGCAGAGCCGGAACAACTATCTCTCCGGACTGGAAGATATGGAGCAGGCCAAGGCCGCCCTCTTCCCTACGCTGAGCGCCAGCTCGTCCCAGAACGTGTCGGCCTCTCCCTTCATGGAGGGAAACGCCGGCGTCAATTATAACGGCTCGTATGGTCTCAATGCCGACATGACCCTGTACAGCGGGGGCAAGCTCCGCCGGGCCATCCAGCAGCAAGAGGTCCAGAACCAGCGCGACTCCCTGTCCATCGCCCAGAACGCCATGGATATACGGATTGCCATCGTACGGGCCTACATGCAGTGCCTGTACGCTGCCGAGGCAGTAAGGGTGAATGAGAATACGGTGGAGCTTTCCAAAGCCCAGCGTGACCGTGCGGAGGAAATGTGGAAGGCCGGATCCATCAGCAAGGTTGATTTTGCCCAGTTGGAGAGCCAGGTCTACAGCGACGGATACCAGCTTACGGTCTCCCGCACCAACCTGGAGAGCTACCGCCTTCAGCTCAAGCAGCTGCTGGAACTGGGCATCGACGAGGAAATGGAACTGGCCGCCATAGAGGCCGGCGAGGCCGATGTCCTCCGCCTGCTTCCCGAGAAATCCGTCGTGTATGAGCGGGCTCTGGAGAACATGCCGGAGATAGCCTCCGGCGAGCTGGGCATCGAGGCCGCCGAACTCTCCCTCAAGCAGGCCAAGGCCGGTTACCTGCCTACAGTAGGGCTCAGTGCAGGGATTGGCACCTCCAACCGTTCCGGCACCGGGAATGCATTTACCAGCCAGATTCTGGACAACTTCAACACCAACGTCGGCCTCACCCTGCGCATCCCCATCCTCACCGGCCGCCAGACCAAGACGGCCGTGAATAAGGCCAAGATTTCCCTCTCCAACAGCCGCCTGCAGGCCGTGAGTATCGAAAAGGCCGTTCTCAGCGAGGTGGAGAACGCCTACCTGGACGTCGAGAGCGCCCAGGCCCAGTACATCAGCGCCCAGCAGAAGGAGAACTACGCCCGCCAGAGTTTCGAGCTCACCGACGAGCAGTTCAGCCTGGGCATGAAGAACACCGTGGAACTGATCACCGCCAACAACCAGTACCTGAGCGCACGCCAGTCTTTCCTGCAGGCCAAGTACATGGCTCTGCTGAACCTGGCTATTCTGGATATCTATCAGGGAATCATATAAAAAACAATAGTTATGAAAGTCAAGAAATCTTATATCATTGCCGCTTGCGCCGTGGTGGCGCTGCTGGTCCTGTGGCTGCTCCTGAAGCCCTCCAACAAGGCCACCCTTACCCTTGAAACCGCCCCCGTGACGCGTATCTCCATCACCAGTTCCGTAACGGCCACCGGCACCGTTGAGCCGGTTACCGAGGTGGAGGTGGGTACCCAGGTGTCCGGCATCATCGACAAACTGTATGTAGACTATAACGACGAGGTAAAGGCCGGGCAGGTGATTGCCGAAATGGACCGTGTCACCCTCCAGGCCGAACTGGAAAGCGCCCAGTCTACGCTGGCCTCGTCCAAGACCGAATACGAGTACCGCCTCAAGGAATACAACCGTTCCAAGGCGCTTCACGAGAAAGAACTCATCAGCGAAGCCGACTACGATCTGGCCGTCTATAACTATGAGCGGGCCCTCAACTCCTACAAACAGTCGCAGGCCTCCATGGTGAAGGTTCGGCGGAACCTGGGTTACGCCACCATCACCTCTCCCATCGACGGCGTGGTTATCAGCCGCGCCGTAGAGGAAGGCCAGACTGTGGCGGCCGGCTTCAACACCCCTACCCTTTTTGTGATTGCCAAGGATCTTACCAAGATGCGGGTGATTGCCGATGTGGACGAGGCCGATATCGGCCAGGTGAAGGAAGGACAGCCGGTGGATTTCACCGTGGATGCCTATCCCGACGACGTGTTCAAGGGTGAGGTGCAGCAGGTTCGCCTGGAGGCCACCACTACCTCCAATGTGGTCACCTATGAGGTGGTAATCACGGCCGACAACCCCGACCTGAAGCTGAAGCCGGGCCTCACGGCCAGCGTCACCATCAAGACCCTGGAGCGGGACAACGCCCTCTCCGTCCCCACCAAGGCTCTCCGCTTTAATCCGGACCCTGAGCAGATGGCCCTGCTGGGTCTCCAGATAAACGGCCAGGCACCCGCCGGCAGGCATGTCTGGGTGCTCAACGGAACCGCTGTTTCTCCGGTGGAGGTGGTGACTACCGCCTATACCATGAATGACCGCACTGAGGTGCTGGAAGGCGTCAGTGACGGACAGACCGTAGTGGCCGGGGTGAGCGTGAGCACCGGTCCCAAGAAAACGGCTACGCGCAGCGTCCTCATGCCCGGCCCTCCGGGAGCCGGTAACAACAGAAGGGAGGCCGAATGATGAAAGAGGTTATCCGGCTCGAGAACATCCGGCGGCACTTCATCGTAGGCGATGAGACCGTAAAAGCGCTCCGGGGGGTAAGTTTTTCCATCGAGGAAGGGGAGTTCGTGACCATCATGGGCTCTTCGGGTTCCGGAAAATCTACCCTGCTCAATACACTGGGCTGCCTGGATACGCCTACCAGCGGCGAATATTACCTGGACGGGGTGTCGGTACGCACCATGGACAAGAACCAGCGGGCCACTCTGCGGAACCGCAAGATAGGCTTTATCTTCCAGAGCTACAACCTGCTGGCCAAGACCACCGCCATCGAGAACGTGGAACTGCCGCTCCTGTACAACCCGGCCTACAATGCCCGGCAGCGGCGCCAGATGGCCGTCGATGCCCTCAAGGCTGTGGGCCTTGGCGACCGCTTGCTGCACAAGAGCAACCAGATGTCCGGCGGACAGATGCAGCGCGTGGCCATTGCCCGCGCCCTGGTGAACAACCCCGCCGTAATCCTGGCCGATGAAGCCACCGGCAACCTGGACTCCCGCACCAGTTTCGAGATCCTGGTGCTGTTCCAGAAACTGCATGCGGAAGGACGCACCATTATCTTTGTCACCCATAATCCGGAAATTGCCCAGTACAGCAGCCGGAATATCACCCTCAAAGACGGCAAGATCACTTCCGACGTGCGGAACAACCATATCCTGAACGCGGCGGAGGCCCTGGCGGCCATGCCCGTGCAAAACGACTGAGATTATGAATTTTGCAAATCTTTTCCGTATAGCTCTCAAGGCCCTCTCCAACAACAAGACGCGGGGGTTCCTCACCATGCTGGGCATCATCATCGGCGTGGCGGCTGTGATCACCATGCTGGCCATCGGCCAGGGCTCCAAAGTGAGCATCCGCTCCGAGATTGGCGAGATGGGATCCAACATGATCATGATTATGCCGGGCGGCGACATGCGGGGCGGCGTGCGGAGCAGTTCCTCCGACATGGAGTCCCTGAAGCTCCAGGACTACGAGGACATCCGCTCCCGGTGCAGCCTGCTCTCTTATGTGTCCCCGCTGGTGCAGAGCTCCGGTCAGGCTATCTACGGCGCCAACAACACCCCTACCAGCATTTACGGGGTGAATGCCGACTATCTGGAAATCCGCCGCTACAAGGTGCAGGACGGGGATTTCTTCTCCGACCAGGACATCCGCACGGCCGCCAAGGTGTGCGTGGTGGGAAAGTCGGTGGTGGACGCTCTGTTCCCGGACGGGGAGAACCCGGTTGGGAAAGTGATCCGCTACGGCTCTATCCCCATCCGGATTGTAGGTGTGCTGGAAAGCAAGGGATACAACACCATGGGCATGGACCAGGACGACCTCATCATCGCCCCCTACACCACCGTACAGAAAAGGATGCTGGCCATCACCCACCTGCAGCAGATTGTCTGCTCGGCCGTGGACGAGGGGATGACCCAGGAGGCCATCAGCCAGATAGAAGAGGTGCTGGTTCGGAACCACAAGATCAAAGAAGGGGCCGACGAAGACTTTGACATCCGTTCCCAGGAAGAGATTTCCTCCATGATGGATTCGGTCACCAGCATGCTCACCCTGCTGCTCGCCGCCGTGGCGGGCATTTCGCTGGTGGTGGGCGGTATCGGCATTATGAATATCATGTATGTGTCGGTAACCGAACGGACACGGGAAATTGGCCTCCGGATGAGTATCGGGGCCAAGGGGCGCGACATCCTGGCGCAGTTCCTGATAGAGTCCATCCTTCTGAGTGTGACGGGTGGCCTGATAGGCGTCCTGGTGGGAGTGGGAATTGCCCTGCTCATCCAGTTGCTGGGGCTCACCACCATCTCTATCCAGGCCTGGACCATCATCCTTTCCTTCGCGGTGTGCACCATTACCGGCGTGTTCTTCGGCTGGTATCCGGCCAAGAAAGCTTCCAACCTGGATCCCATCGAGGCGCTCCGTTACGAATAATTTACTATCTTTGCGAGGGTTATGGCAAGTGACAGACAGCAGCGGCTTGGCGGATGGCTCTTCCACATAGTGGGATGGGCCGTCCTGCTGGCACTTCCTTTCTTTTCCATCCTGCCCGGAAGGCCCATCATAGACGCCAGCGACTATCTCCATTTTGTGATGGCGCTCCTGTCTTTCATGGCGGTTTTTTATGTGAACTGGTTCCTGCTCATTCCGCGGTACCTGTTCCATCGCCAGACAAGGTTGTACCTGCTCTGGAATCTAGCCTTGATTGCCCTGGTCACGCTGGTTACCCATCTGACGTTCCGCTTTATCCTGATTCCTCCGGAAATGGGCGTCATGCGCCGTGGGCCGGAACCGTCGGTCTGGGTGCAAATGCTCCGCTTCCTGCTGGGGAACGCCGCCCTGTATTCCCTGGTGGTCCTGGTGGCGGTGGCCATCCGCATGACCGGGGAATGGTATAAGGCCGAAAGCCTCCGGAAAGACTTGGAAAAGAGCAAGACCGAGGCCGAGCTGCAAAACCTGAAGAACCAGTTGAATCCGCATTTCCTGTTCAATACCCTCAACAACATCTACTCCCTCATTCAAATTGACGGAGACCGGGCACAGGAGGCCGTACACGACCTGGGGCAGCTGCTCCGCTATGTGCTTTACGACAGCGCGCAGGCCACCGTTCCGGTCAGGAAAGAGATAGAGTTCCTCAAGGATTACATCGGCCTAATGAAAATCCGCCTGCCGCGGCAGGCTTCCCTGACGGTGGAACTGCCGGAGAACCCTTCCTCCCGGGAGGTTGCGCCCATGCTGTTTATCTCGCCCATCGAGAATGCCTTCAAGCACGGGGTGAGCAACGAGAAAGCCTCCTTTATCCACATCAACATCTCAGAATCAGGAGATAAGCTCCTTTGTCACATCGTCAACAGCAATTTCCCCAAGGCCGACGAAGACCGCAGCGGATCCGGAATCGGCATCAAGAATCTGGAGCAGCGTCTGGAGATGATTTATCCGCGCCGGTACAGTTTTACCCATGAGACGCAGGAAGGCGTCTATACCGTCCATCTGGAGATTCCGCTATGATTACCTGTTATGTGGTAGACGACGAGCCTTTGGCCGTAGAACTTTTGGAGGCCTATGTGTGCAAGACTCCTTTCCTGGAGCTTAAAGGCAGCTTCGGAAGCGGAGTCCAGGCTTTCGCGGCCTTGGAGAAAGCGCCGGTGGACCTCTTGTTCTGCGACATCCAAATGCCCGGCCTCACCGGGATGGAACTGTCGCGGATGCTGCCGCAGGGCACCCGGATTATCTTCACCACCGCCTTCAGCCAATACGCGCTGGAAGGCTTCCGCGTGCAGGCGCTGGACTATCTTCTCAAGCCCATCTCCTATGCCGATTTCCTCCAGGCCGCCCGGAAAGCGCAGGAATGGTTCTCCCGGACCGGCTTGCCTGCATCGGCCCCGGGGCCTGACAGCCTGTTCGTGAAAACGGCATACCGGCTGCAGCAGGTGCGCTTCGAGGAAATCCTGTATGTGGAAGGTATGAAAGACTATGTGCGGATGGTCCTAGAAAGCGGCGTGCCGGTGCTGTCCCTCACGAGCCTCAAGGCGCTGGAAGCCCAACTGCCGGAAGATCTTTTTTTCCGCGTATCCAAGTCTTACATTGTGAACCTGGCCAAGGTGCGCACCATAGAGCGGAACCGCATCGTTTTCGGAGAAACCTACATCCCTGTTTCTGAAAACACCCAGGAGGAATTTTACAGGCGCCTGGCCCGATTCTCCCTGTTGCCGAATCATTGAAAATGTGTTACCTTTGTACCCGTTATGACAAAGGCGATCGTTTTTGACCTGGGCGGGGTGCTCATAGATCTGGATCCGGAGCGTTGCATCAAGGCTTTCCGGGAAAACCTGGGGTTCGAACGCATTACGGAAATCCTGGACCCCTGCCATCAGAAGGGAATCTATGGCGACATGGAGGCCGGGCTTATCTCTGCCGACGAGTTCCGTGCGCAGATACTCGCGGAATCGCGCCCGGGATGCACTGCGGCCGATGTAGACCGCTCCATGGCGGCACTTCTTGTGGGCATGGCGCCTTACAAGGTGCAGCTGCTCCAGGATTTGGCGGCCAGATATCCGCTCTACGCCCTCTCCAACAACAACGATATCTCCATGGCCCGCTTCCATCAGATTTTCGAGGAGATGGGACTGGACTGGCAGCATGTGTTCCGGGAGGAGATCATCTCCTGCCGGCTCAAGATGCTCAAGCCCGGGCCGGAGATTTTCCGGGAGGCAGTGCGCCGGATCGGGTTCGCCCCGCAGGACATCCTTTTCGTGGACGACTCCATGCGCAATGTGGAGGGCGCCCGCGCCGTGGGTATCCAGGCTGTTTACTATGAGCAGGGGACAGATCTTCGCCAAGTGTTCAAAGACCTTCTGTAACATGTCCCTGCTGTCACATTTCCGTATCAGCCCGCCGGCGGCCGAAAAACTCCCTCCCGGAGAGGTGGACGCCGCCTACAGGCGGTACCGCACCCGGACGTTCTGGGGCGTGACGGCAGCCTATACCCTGTACTATGTGTGCCGGATGACCCTGGGCGTGGTCAAGCAGCCCCTCATCGACGGGGGCATCCTGTCGGCCGGCCAATTGGGCATCATCGGCTCCGCCTTCTACTTCGTGTACGCGGTGGGGAAGTTCACCAACGGGTTCCTGGCCGACCACTGCAACATCCGCCGCTTTATGGCGGTGGGGCTGGGAATTTCGGCCCTGGTGAATCTGGTCCTGGGTATCCTGGGCCTGCTGCATGGGCCCCTGGGCATCGCCTCCATGGTGATGCTGCTCTCCTTCTCTATCCTGTGGGGGCTTAACGGCTGGGTGCAGTCCATGGGCTCGCCGCCCGGTACCATCAGCCTGTCCCGCTGGTTCCCGCTCAAGACGCGGGGAACCATGTACAGCATCTTCAGTTCCACCCCGCAGCTGGGAAAAGCCGTTTCCATGATCGTGACCGGCTTTATCGTAGCTGCCGTGGGCTGGCAGTGGGGCTTTCTTTCCGCCGCCGCTGCCGGTGTGGTGGGTACGGTCATCGCCCTGGTGTTCATCTCCGATACGCCGGAAAGCCGGGGGCTCCCTTCCGTGCAGGAACTCTCCGGGGAACCGCTGCGTGAGCTGGACAAAAAGCCCGTTCAGGACCTGCAGAAATGGGTTTTCCGTCATCCCGGCATCTGGGTTATCGCCATTTCTACGGCTTTCCTGTACATCACCCAGCACGCCGTGAGCGACTGGGGGGTGCTGTTTCTCCAAAAGCAGAAAGCTTTCTCACTGGAAGGGGCTACCCAGGTAATCGGCATTGCGGAGGTCTTCGGCGTTGCCGGCAACCTGATGGCCGGCTGGCTGTCGGACCGGGTGTTCCGGGGCAACCGGGTGCGGCCGGTGGTCATTTCCGGCGTGCTGGCGGTGTTTTCCCTGGCCGGTTTCCTGTTCCTTCCGGGCGGATATTGGGTCAATATCGGCTTTGTTGCCCTGTTCAGCATGGCTTTCAGCGTAGTGTTCTGCATTGTCGCCGGCCTTATGGCGCTGGATTTTGTGCCGCGCAAGGCTACGGGGGCTGCGCTGGGTATCGTGGGTATCTCCAGCTATGCTGCGGCTGGCGCGCAGTCCATCGTGAGCGGTTTTCTCATCGAGGGGAATGCGGCCGACGGTATTTACAATTTCCTGCCGGTGTCCGTTTTCTGGACGGCGGCTTGTTTCATCGCCTTCGTGTTGCCGGTAGTAGGGTGGAAGTATCTGCGTCCAAAAGAATAAAATCGTACTTTTTTATCATATTTGATAGAAAATTGTTACCTTTGCGCGCCAAAACCACATAAAATGAAAGATTTACTTCGTCCTTTGGGCACCTTCAAGTTTTGGAAGGAACTGGTGATAATGACCGCGGCCATGTTCATCGCCGCTGCCGCCGTCTATTACTTCCTCATGCCCAGCAACCTGGTCATCGGCTCCATCACCGGTCTTTCCATGGTGCTGTCCCAAGTGTTCAACCTGGTGGGCATTCCCATGAAAGTCTCCTGGATGGTGACGGCCATCAATGCCATCCTGCTGGTGCTGGCCTGGTTTCTCATCGGCAAGGAATTCGGTGCCAAAACGGTGTATACGGCCCTTATCCTGGGTCCGATGCTGGACCTGTGGGAAAAGATCCTGCCTTATGAGAAGCTGGTGGAACCCGGCCAGACTACGGTGATGGGCGACATCTGGTTCGACCTCATCTGTTTTGTCCTCATCCTCAGCATCTCGCAGACCATCCTGTTCCATATCAATGCCTCCACCGGCGGCCTGGACATCCTGGCCAAGATCGTGAACAAGTACCTGCATTTCGACATCGGTACTTCCGTCACGGTGGCGGGCGCCCTCATCTGCTGCACAGCCTTTGCCGTGAATCCGTTCCGGATGGTGGTGATCGGCCTTATCGGCACGTGGATCAACGGCATCGCGCTGGACTATTTCACGGCGGGCCTCAACCGGCGCAAGCGGGTGTGCATCATCTCCAAGGAGTATCAGCAAATCCGTGATTACATCATCAAGGACCTCGCCCGTGGCTGCAGCTTGTACGAGGTGACCGGCGGCTATAGCGGAGAAAAATCCATGGAAATCCAGGTCCTCCTTACGCAGGACGAGTTTGCCAAACTGATGGAATATCTCAAAGTCAATGACTTGCATAGCTTCATCACGGCGGGAAATGTGAGCGAAGTCTATGGTCTCTGGCACGAGAAAACGCGGAAAAAGTTGATATGATTCCGTTTTGGCACGGAATTGGAATTAAGGGGTATCAGACATAAATATTGATACCTTACTACTATAAAACCCGCCTGCCGGTTGTGAAATCCGCAGGCGGGGTTTTCTTTTTTGCCGGTTCCGCTATCTTCTCAGCGGACTGGGCAGCGCGTCGTAGATGCTGGGAAGCGGGGCTTTGTAGAGGCCCTTGCCGGGCGCATTGTAAGCGCCGGAGAAGTAGCTGGTGGTATTGCTGAAATTGTTGCCATCCTTGAATACACGGTACGTCCCGACCGGAACGACATGACTGTCCGGATCATCGCTCTTTTCCAGCATGACGAAAGCGTAATACAAGTTCTGGATGCCGGTGGGGGTCTTGATACCGGACAATATCACGGCTTCTTTTGTATAAATGTCATAGTCGTAATACGATACGCCTTCTGTGTTGAAGAATACGCTGAAGTTATTGCCTTCGCCGCTGATAAAGGCTCCTGTGCCGACGGCTTCGCCCAAAGACTTCTGCGCTTCTTTATAATCCAGCGTATTATTCTGGGTATCTTGGTTGTAGAACATGACATAGGTGTCTGCGAACGTATCCCCGGGACTATATCCACGTGTAGAATACACCAGTGTCATGGGCGACATTACATATTGGCCTTCAATCACCGGCGGGTTGATGCCGTCGTAAATAGGGATGTAATCGTCCAGCTGGTCCACGATTTCGTCCGGAATCACGTTCTCAAGCGGGTCGGTGACGAAGGAGACCACGTTGCCGTAACAGGTTTGGCGTCCTTCTTGCCGGTGACTGACCATGACGTAGGCGGCAACGTAGTAGGTAGTCAAAGGCTCCAGGTCCGAAAGGGTGGCAGAGAATGAGCTCCCCATGCTGTCTGCCTTTTTCCGGATGCATTCCGGCATGTCCAGGGTCGGATTCGGGTTTGTGGACGAATAGACGAACCCTTCTTCGTAAATCGTGTTTTCGGTGCCCGTGATGGTATACTCGCCGGAGATATCTGCTTTTCTGATTGCGATTTCTGTTGCCTGTAAGGTGGTGACTGTCACTTCAAAAGGATCGGGCCGTTCCATTTTCAGCAGATGTCCGTCCCAGGTTGCATGGATATGATAGGCCTGGCCAGATTTCAGAGGGATATCGGAACTGAGGAAACTATTGGCCCGGATGCCGCTCTGTCCGTTGATGGAGGCAATGAGCCTGGCATCATTGATACGATATCCGCTGGGGATATACCAGGAAAGAATCAAGCCTTCTTCATGGGCAGGGACAGAAATGCTTCTGCTGCTTGCATTCCCTTTCCAGTTACCCGGAAGAGCGAGAGTCGGGTCAAACTTGTCATCAAAATAGTAAGAACAATTACCCTGATACCAAGGGTACTGGACATCATATCCCTCATGGGCAAATTGGACGGAAGACGCTGTTTCATTGTGAAAATGAAGCACTTCGAACGTTCCGAAAGGTTTGAAATAGCAGTTCAGGACAGGATCTTTCCCCGTTGCTTCTATCTTGCAGAACATAGGTACCCGGAAATCATTCAGCGGCGTTCTTTGAATAGGACTGTCACAGATGGCCGTCCACGACCCATTGACAGACTCAACCACAGCATCGGTTTCATTCCCGGTAAAACAGAATACCGTGAACGCCTGATCAGGGTCCAGGATGCCACGCAGATCCAGTTCGACAGAGGCAATTTTACGGTTTTCGGAGATGCTGTTCACGGGAAGCCTGCCAAACTCGTGAAGCTCGTTTCCCACAAGGACCATCAGCTGCACTTTGTCATCGTCCTGCCACGAAGTGACAAGATCCATATTATGATCCGAAAGAGTGACGCCGACTTTGGTCTCCATTTCCTGATCGGAAGGCATTTGGACAGTCAGCGAAAAGATGCCCTCGGAAGGGTTTTCCGGAGCAAGGGCTTGTTGGTTGCATCCGGCAAGGAGGAACGCTCCGCAGAAGGATGCCAATATCATGTGGAATCTATTATTCATAACCGTTTCTCCTAATTGATTTCATTTCCAGGGATGTCATCTGCCCAGCCGTTGACATCAGAGTATAAATGTGTCAATTCAAAGGCAACTCCATAATACTTCAAGTCCAGGCCCATCTGAATGAGATCACCACCGATCAGAACCGACTTGAAAAGGAGCAGGGCACTCTGCCAGGCCTCTTCTGTGAAATTGCTGAAAAGTATTTTACTGCAAAGCTTGTCAAATAATCCGGTGACGAGTGCTTTCTTGAGGAAACTACGGAAATGTGTGCCGATTTCGGGAAGAAGTTCCATTTTTTGCGTCCAGGTATAGCCGGAATGAGTGAAGGTTGCCAATACCTCCCTTCCGAATTCATGGTCTTCTATGATCATCCATGTAATGAAATCGCATATCACCTCGTCGAGAAGGGTTTCTTTCTCCATCAGTGTTACACCTTCCACTTCTATCATGAATTTCATGATGGGTTGGAAGACGATTTTCAAGATGTTATATAACACCAGATTATCGTCCGATCCGGGACCCACGACAGCAAGATGTTCATTACGGGAATAGAACTGGAATTTGACATTTTCAAGTTTCGTTTTATCAAAGGTGACGGTTTCGGTCGCCTCGCCCCGTAACATGCGTCCAAAATTCTGGAGGGGTTCTTTAATTTGATTGACAATCCTTTCAAAATCGGGTTCACTCAGATAGGTGATAAAATGGGCCGGGTCGCTGACGATGTCGCTCAGGGTGCCAAAATCCATGAATGCACTTACATTCATGGGCTTTACGATATGAAGAAAGGTGTCGGACATGCTGGAATCCATGCGATTGAACCAGCCGTTCTCCGCTTTATACGACTTTGTAAAAGAGGTATAGACAAATCGGTCGGCGTTGAGAATGGTAAAAGTACACTCCTCGAATTTCTTGCCATTTTCCTCCTTGATGGTGGAATCCTCCATCTTGACGGTGAATCCGTCTCCGTAGGTCTGGTTCGATCCCGTGCTGGTGAAATAGGGATAGGAGGTATTCGCCGCCGTTCTTCTGGCGGGACTGCCGTTGACCGTTTGATTGATGCCTAACATGGAAGCTACGGCCTTGCTGGCGGCACTCAGCTGGGTCTCGATGGCGCTCATGTCGATATGGTTTTTCCGGATGAGGCTTTCATCGATGGCATCGGCCAGTTTCTTGGTCTCTTCCATGTGGCCGATAATCTGCTTGAAAACCCAGAGCTGGTCCTTGTTCAGGTTGGTGGCTGCATGGGGGACGGTCGGCAGCAACAGGGAAATGGCCGTTTCTATGCTGTTCAGCGTGGTGGGTACCTCCGGGATGCAGTAACTCAAGTATACCACATGATTGTCGTTGATGGCCAGGAGGGTGCTGGAGGAGGCGTCGAAATAGCCGTCTTTGCTCACCGTTACCGGCTGGCCGTCTCCATACAACTCGATGTCACCGGCCTTCAGGGATGACCCTTCCGGGAACTCGATTATTCCGAGGTCTTCCACCGGTTTCGGCGTGCCGCCGGAGACGATGATGGGATTCTGGACATATTCTGTGCGGACACAGGAAAGGAGACCGGTCCCCACAAAAAGGACTAGGAGAACCCTTGCGGGCAGGAATGGGAACTTTTTCATATAGGTTACTATGATACAGGCGATTGGAAATCAGTTTCTCAAAGATAAGGATTATTCCTTTGTCGGCAAAATAAAAGGGTTTCTTTTGCCGGGGTTTTCTTTTTTGCACCGAAAAGCGTAACTTAGCGGAAAACACTGATCACATGAAAAACTATATCCAGGAAAACAAGGAGCGGTTCTTCGGGGAACTGTTTTCGCTGCTGCGCATTCCTTCCGTGAGCGCAAAGCCCGAGCATAAGGACGATATGTACCGCTGCGCCAGACGGCTGGTGGAGCTGTTGACGCAGGCCGGCGCCCAGGAGGCGGACGTATATGAGACGGCCGGCCATCCGGTGGTGTACGGTTCCTATGACCAGGGTGCGGAAAGGACGGTGCTGGTGTACGGCCATTACGATGTGCAGCCGCCGGAGCCGCTGGAGAAATGGCGCACGGACCCTTTCGAACCGGTGATCGCCCGTGATCCCGCCACCGGCGAGGAGGCCATCTACGCCCGCGGCGCCAACGACGACAAGGGCCAGCTTTTCATGCACCTGAAAGCCTTTGAATTCCTGCTCCGGAAGGGCCTGCTGAAGCATAATGTCAAGTTCATCTTCGAAGGGGAGGAGGAAATCGGCAGCCCGTCCCTTCCCGCCTGGGTCCAGGCGCACAAAGACCTGCTCCAGGCCGATGTCATCCTGGTCTCGGACACCACCATGATCTCGGAGAAGGTGCCTTCCATCAACTGCGGCATGCGGGGCCTGGCCTACATCGAAGTTACCGTCACCGGCCCGAACAAAGACCTCCATTCGGGCCATTACGGCGGCGCGGTGGCCAATCCCATCAACGTGCTGTGTTCCATGATCGACTCGCTGCACGACAAAGACGGACGCGTGGCCATTCCGGGCTTCTACGACGATGTGGTGGAGCTTTCGGCCGAAGACAGGGCCCTGCTGAACCGTGCGCCCTTCGACCTGGAAGAGTACAAGGCCTTCCTGGATATCGACGAGGTGAAAGGGGAGAAGGGCTATACGACGCTGGAGCGCACCGGCATCCGTCCCTGCCTGGATGTCTGCGGCATCTGGGGCGGCTATACGGGCGTGGGAGCCAAGACCGTGCTTCCCTCGACGGCCCATGCCAAAATCTCCATGCGGCTGGTGCCCGACCAGACATCGGCCCGGATTACGGAGCTGTTCGTGAAGCATTTCCGCGCCATCGCCCCGCCTTATGTGAAGGTGTCGGTGCAGCCTTGCGAGGGCGGGAACGGGTTCCTCATTCCCATCAGTTCGGCGGCCTACCAGGCGGCTTCGCGGGCCATAGCGGAAGTCTATGGCATTGAGCCGGTACCGGCCCGCGGCGGCGGTTCCATCGCCATCCTGGCCGATATGCAGCGCATCCTGGGCATCGACCCGCTCCTGATGGGCTTCGGCCTGGAACGCGACACCATCCATTCCCCCAACGAAAGTTATCTCCTCCGCCAGCTCTTCGCCGGCATGGAATCCATCAGCCTCTTCTACCAGTACTGGTAGCCCGCCCTTCGCGGCATCGACCCGTCCTCCCCGGCTGGACCGGGGATCTTGTTCAACGGGCACTCCGCCCTTCACGGCCGGACCTTCCTCCCAATACGGAAGGCCAGCGGAGGGTGAGATAGACGGTGCGGATGGCCAGGTGCATGAAATAGGCGCCCATCAGCAGGTGCAGGGCCGTTTCCGGCCGGATGTCCGGTCCGGCCGCCCACCGGCCGGTCAGCCACGTGGCAAAGAACCCCACGGCGCACAGCAGGGTGGAATTGCGAAGGTCCCGGGAGGCCGTCGCGCCGATGAAAATGCCGTCCCAGACAAAGGCCGGACAGCCGATGAGCGGCATCAGCAGCAGCCAGGGAATGTACGCCCGCCCGGCTTCCACCACACCGGGGTCGGAGGTCATCAGGCGGAACAGCGCCGTTCCTCCGAGGCCGTAAAGCAGCATGAACAGTCCCGCCACGCCGAGGCTCCAGGCAAAGGTGTCCCGGACGGTGGACTTTACGCCCTCGGCCGACCTTTCCCCGATGAACCGCCCGGTAAGTGCCTCCCCGGCATAGGCGAACCCGTCCGTGAAGTAGCTGAAAATCATGAGCAGTTTCATCAGGATGGTGCTTACCGCCAGCATCAGGTCGCCGTATCGGGCCGACAGGATGGTGAATCCGATATAGACCGCGATCATCCCCAGCGACCGGAGCAGCAGGTCCCGGTTCAGCGTAAAGAAAGACCGCCCCTGCATGCCTCCGTCCACGTTTTGGGCGGTTTTTGTGGACAGTGCCGTGGTTTTTGCCGTTCCGTCCACGTTTTGGGCGGTTTTTGTGGACGGGCGGGAGAAGTAGTGCCGATAGCGGCGGGAGGCGGCCAGGGTGCAGTACAGGAAGCCGCTCCACTGGGCCAGAACGGTGCCGAGGGCGATGCCGGAGAAGCCCAGCGCCGGAATGAGTCTGGGGCCGCCGGGCCAGACTCCTCCGCTGCCGCCGATTCCCATGGCCAGCACGACGGAGGCGAGGATGTTGATGCCGTTCACCAGGAGGTCGGCGGTCATCGGCCTCACGGTGTCCTGCAGGCCGATGAACCAGCCCTTGAAGGCAAAGAGCGAAAGGGTGGCCGGCGCCGCCCAGATGCGGATGTAGAAGTAACGGGTGGCCAGTTGCTGCACTTCGGGCGAGCAGTCCACTACCAGGAAGGCCAGTTTCACCACCACCCATTGGAGGGCCAGGAGGGCCAGGCCGGAAAGCAGGGCGATCCGCAGCGCCCGGAGCAGGATGCCCCCGATTCCTTCGCTTCTTGCGCCGAAAGCCTGGGCGGTGAGCCCGCCGGTGCCAACGCGCAGGAAGGCGAAGTTCCAGTACAGCAGGTCGAAGAGCATCGTCCCTACGGAGATGCCGCCAATGAGGGCTGCGGAGGTAAAATCGGCCTTCAGGTGCCCTGCGACGGCGATATCCACCATGCCCACCAGCGGCACGGTAATATTGGCCAGGATGCTGGGCAGCGCCAGGCGTACTATCTCCTTGTTCAGTTTCACCGGAATTTCTTGTCCTCTTCCAGCATGCCCAGGTAGGAATTGTATCTTTCCGGGGCGATCAGCCCTGCTACCACTGCGGCCTTCACGGCACATCCGGGCTCGTGGGTATGGGTGCAGGGGGTGAAGCGGCAATCGGCCGAAGTTTTGAGCATTTCGGGGAAGTACCTGGCGATTTCCTCCTTCTCCAGATCTACCAGGCCGAACCCGCGAAGCCCGGGAGAATCAATGACATAGCCGCCGCTTGCCAGGGGGTACATCTCGTAGAGGGAAGTGGTGTGCTTCCCCTGCAGGTGCGCCAGGGAAATATGGCCGATCTTAGGGTCCAGCGAAGGGTCCAGCGCCTTGATCAGGGACGATTTCCCCACGCCCGACTCGCCGGAAAAGAGGTTCACGTGCCCGCAGCACGCCTCGCGGATGGCATCAACCCCTTCGCCGGTCTGGACGGAGGTTTCGATCACCTTATACCCCGCGCCTTCGTAGATGTGGCGGAAGGCATCGATCTGCTCCTGCGCTTCTTCCCGGTAGAGGTCGGTTTTGGACAGGACGATGGTGGCCGGGATGCCGTAGACCTCGCAGGTGACCAGAATCCGGTCCAGGAACGGCAGCTTTACCTCCGGAAAATACAGGGAGACCATGAGATAGGCCATATCCACATTGGCGGCGATGATATGGGCCTGCCGGGAGAGGTTGGTGCTGCGGCGGATCACATAGTTGCTGCGGGGGAGGATTTCGGTGATCAGCGCCTTGCCGTCCGCCGATCCTTCCCACTCATAGCGCACGCGGTCTCCCACGGCGATGGGATTGGTGATTTCGCTGGCCTTGAGGCGGATCTTGCCCCGCAGCACGGCCGGAAACACCTCCCAGGCCGGCAGTTCGGAGAGCAGATAATGGCTCCCCGCATTCTTTACCACCGTTGCGACTGAGGAATTCATGCTGCAAAGATAGTCAAAAGTTTCAAGCTTTTGCCGCCCGGCTCCTGTTCACCAGCACCACGCCCCCGACAATCAGGACGGTGGCCAGGATTTTTTGCCAGCTGAGCGTGTCCAGTCCCGCCCAGATGCTCACCACGGCGGCGATGACGGGCTGCAGGTAGGTGTACATGCTCACCAGCGTAGGGCGGATGCGCTGCTGTCCGTATGGAATCAGGAAGTAGGCCACGAAGGTGGCGAAGAAGATAAGGTAGGCAATCTCCCACCGGACGATGCCCGGGATGGCCGCATAGTCCGTTTCCACCAGCCCCTTGGCCGAGAAGGGGAGGGACAGCAGCAGGGAGAACAGGAAAGTCCACTTCATGAAGGTGACCACGCTGTACTTGGAAATCAGCGGCCGGAACAGACCCAGGTACAGCGAAAAGCTGAGGCTGTTGAGCAGCAGCAGGAAAATGCCCAGGGGCGATGTCACCGCAGCCCCGCCGCTGTGCACGGAGTTGAAGATGAGCCACAGCACGCCGGCGAAACTGAGCGCCACGCCGCCCGCCTTCTTGCCCGTGATGGGTTCCTTGAGGAACAGGAAGGCGAAGATCATGGTGAAAATGGGCCCCAGCGTGGCCAGGATGGCCGTGTCGATGGAAGTGGCCATGGTGATGGCCAGGAGGAAGGTCATCTGCGGCATGAACAGACCCACGAAGGAGGCAGCCGCGATTTTCCAGTAATCGGCCCGGTCTATTTTCTCCTTGGGCATGAAGAGGGAGATGAGCCAGAACAGGGCGCAGGCGCCGATGGCCCTGAGGGTGAACAGCACTACCGGGGACACCGCCTCCGAATTGGCGATGTCTTTGCAGAGGGCGATGTTGAGCCCGAAGATGGTATAGGCGGCCGCGACGGCCAGGTGTCCGGTAAGTTTGTTCGTTTCCACGGCGCGAAGATTTATATAAACCCGGTCTCTCGGAAGGAGGGACCGGGTTCTGTTTAAGATGCGGGCCGATTATTCGGCTTTTTCGTGCGAGAAGTAGATACCGCCGCAGAGCTCGATGGTCTCTTTGTAGGTGTCTTTGTAGCCGATCATGGTGAGGGTGTCGCCTACCGCGATGCCGCCTTCTGCGTTTTCAACCCAGTTCTTGCGGGCGTCGCCGGTGGCGCCGTAACCCGGATAGCAGCCATAGACATAGAGCCTGTTGGTGCCGTCGGTGATATAGAGGTTGCCATACGTCGCGTTGGCGATCTCATCCACCTTTCCTGTGACCATGTAGTAGGCGGTCTTGCTGTCTTCCTTGGCCAGGAATTCGGCGATGGTAACCTCTTCTACGGAGATGCTTTCTTCCAGCTGGGCGCCGCCCATCTGGGGAGAATCCTTATAGGCTGCACGCTTGCCCACCAGGGTAACGATGTCACCGACCTTCAGGCCGGATTTCTCGAAGTCGCCCTTGGCACCGATGCCATAGACATACATCTCGCCGGAGAAGTCGCGGACATAGACGTTGCCATAGGAAGCGTTGGCTACCTTGGTGATGACACCGGTAACACGGTACTGGGTGTCACCTACGGGAGCCTCGAGGAACTCGGCTACGGTAGCGGCGATGATGGCGCCCTTCTGGGCAAGACCCTGCTCGGCCGAATAGTCCTTGCCGCTCTTGACGGTTTTGAGGACGATGGTGGTGGAACGGTCTCCGCCGGCGTTGGGTTCGGCTTTGAACACGACGGTATTGCCGGCGATGGATTTGATGGAGAGCCAGCTCTGGGCATCCTCGGGAATCTCTACATACACGCCGTCACCCTTGTTGTCAAGATTGACGGTGAATTCTCCGCCTTCGATGGGCAGCGTAGCATCCTCGGGATCCACGGAAGCGACCTTGATCAGGGATTTGTTCACTTTGACCACGGAGACGTCGACCAGCTCCACGGTGCCGTTGTAAGTGGTCTTGGGACCCTGGACGGTCACCTCGTCACCCACTTCGATTCCGAAGCTGGACCAGGCGTAGGAGCCGGCGGCATTGACGGTACCGTAGATGTAGATTTCGCCGGTAGCGTCCTGCAGATACCAGTTGCCATAGTTGGTGTTGGCGATCCGGGTGCAGATACCGGTAACCTGATAGGTTTTGCTGTCAGGGCCGGCGATGACCTCGGCGCAGGTGGCGGGCTGGACAGTGGTGACGCCCTGGATGATGTTGATGTACTGAGTCTTGCCTTCGCAGACAACGGCTACGGTCGCGCTGTTGCCTTCACCCGCAGGAGCGGAGAAAGTAATCGTGGAAGAGCCGGCTGAACCGGAAGTGGGGGAGACGGTAAGCCACTGGGGAAGATCGGAAGTATCGATGCTCCAGGATCCGGTGGTGGTCATCGTGATGGATGCCGAGTTGGTCTCGTTGCCGGTGGACAGCGAAACATAGGAAGAGGAAACCTGGATTTCGCTCAGAGAATGATCGGCCTCTTTTTCGCAACCGGCAGCGACGGCGAGGGTTGCAAGAAGGGAAGCAAAAATATACTTGAGTTTCATAAGATTGCCGATGATTTATTAGTTGAACAGATATTTGATACCGATGGAAGCATACCAGCACTGGCTGAGAGCATGGAGCGGTACGAAGGTCTGGGTGTTGCCGGAGATGGAGGAAGGAGTGGAGAAAGTGGCATAGCCTTCTTTGTCGACACCTTCATACTTGAGGATGCGGGCCTCGGAACCGATGGCCGGATTCAGGTACTTGGAAACGCCCCAGCTGGAGTTGAACAGGTTCAGCAGGTTCTTGAGGTCCAGGCTGAGCTGCAGGGTGTTGGTGGTGTTGCCGATCTTCACGGTGAAGTCGTGCTTGTAGCTGAGGTCGATGCGGTGTACCCAGGGGGAATACAGGCTGTAAGCCTCAGCGTACTGGCCCTGGTGCTTGCTCAGGTAAGCATCGTTGTGGACATAGTCCATGAAGCGGGTCTGGTCGTCCTGGGAGACGAAGCGGAACTGGCCGCCGGTAACCTCGGCATCAGTAGGGATATAGATGGCGTCGTAGTTGTAGCCGTCGCCGTTCATATCGTTGGTGGTCATGTAAGAGTAGTTGTTGCCACCCCTCCAGGCTTCGTAGATGAGGCTGTAGTGGTTGCCGCTCTTGTCATGATGGGTAGCGGAAGCGACCACACGGTCCGGAGTCACATACTGGGAGTTGTGCAGCGGAATGTAGTTGGGACCCATGGAGGTGGGAACATAGGTGAAGGCCGATTCGGCTGCGGAACCAGGCATACCGGTGATTTCCTTGCTCACGGTGTGGGTGTAGGCGGCCATGAAGCTCAGGCTCTCGACGGGCTGGATGTTCACGGTTACGTTGGCGCTCCAGCCATAACCCTTGCTGGTGTTCTCCAGGACGAATGCCTTGGTGTTGTTGCGGAAGTTTTCGGGATAGACCGGACGGTTGTCGGCGCCGTTGAAGCGGGCGAAACCGCGGACGTCAGACATGCTCCAGTCGGAGATGGAGACGGCGTTGATGGTCTTGTTGAAGATACCTTCGGCAGTGATGCTGAACGGGAAGGAGGTCGGGAAGGTATAGTCGAAGGCGAGGGAAGTCTTCCATACCTGCGGCATCTTGAAGCGGGGATCCACGGCGTTTACAGCGGAAGGGACGGTGCCGTCCTCGGGCTTGACGGTGGTAGGATAACCCAGGCCCTGGAGTTTGTTCAGGAGGGCCTCGATGGTGGCCTTGCCGTTAGCGTCGGTCACGAGACCGCCGGCGAAGGTGTCCATGGAGAAGCCGCGGGCGGCGGCGTTCTTGGCGTTGATCTGGGCCTGATACTGTACCAGACCGCCGTTGGTAGGCATGTTGGTGAAGAACACCAGAGGCAGACGGCCGCTGAACAGGCCGGTACCGCCGCGGACCTTCAGGCTCTTGTTGCCGAAGACATCCCAGGTGAAGCCCACGCGCGGCGAGAAGGTAACCTTGGCCGTAGGCCACTTGCCGGTGTCGATATGGGTCTCGGCATAGTTGTAGGCCTTCGGATAATACTTGAGTTCCTGGATGGCCTTGTTGGTCATCAGGTCGCTATTGTTGAAGAACAGGCCGTCGATACGGGTACCGTAGGTGAGCTTGAAGTTGTCTGAGACGTTCCATTCATCCTGCAGGTAGAGACCGGCCTTGTAGAACTGGACACGGGCAGCGGGCTTCTGTTCGCCGTCGTAACCGTAGGTAAGGTCGACGATTTCCGGAACGGCGCCGTTGATGAAGTCGTCCACGGAGTTGTAGCGGTAGTAACCGGTACCGTTGCGCATGTACTGGTTGTCGGCCATCTGATACTCGAAGTTGACGCCGGCCGTGACCTTGTGGTTGCCAAGATACCAGGTGAGGTCGTCCTTCACGTTGGCCACCGTGTTGTGAACGGCGTTGTTCCAGGTGAAGAGCTCGTAACCCAGGGCCATGTAGTTGTTGTCACCGCCGTCCAGGATGTCGATGAACGGGAACTCCTCGGAGTTGGTGCCGCGCACGTCGTCCAGCTTGGAGAAGGTGGCCAGGAACTGGTTGGAGAGGTTGTCGGAAAGACGGCTGTTCAGGTCCAGGGACCAGGTGCTCACCAGGTTCTGCATGGAATACATGGAGTTGGCGAAGGACATGGAGTACTGGGACATACGGCCGCCGGACATACGGGTACCGCCGTCCATGGAAGTGGCGTTGGGGCTGTTCCAGACGTTGTTCAGCGTATAGTTGTAGCGCAGGGCCAGGTGGTGCTTGGAAGTGATGTTCCAGTCTACGCGGGCCAGGATCTTGGCGTTGGACTCGTTGGCCGGGAAGTCGGTGTAGGAACCGGTGTCATAGCCATACTTCTGGGCGACATGGTTCTTTACGCGCTCCAGGTCGGAGAGGGTGGTGCGGGAGATGAAATCGTCGGGAACGGCCTTGCCGTTTTCGGAGCCTCTCCAGCGGTTCACGATGGAGGGAACCTTGGAGTATTCGGCGTTCACGAAGAAGAAGAGCTTGTTTTTGACGATGGGGCCGCCGAGGGTGAAACCGTAGGTGGTGCTGCGGTTCACGGCGCGGGCGCCGGAAATCTGCTCACCGTCCACTGCGTCGCCCTGCATGTTCTCGTTCTTGTGATAGACATAGGCGGTGCCGCGGAAGGTGTTGGTACCGGACTTGGTGATGGCGTTCACGCCGCCGCCGATGAAGTTGGTCTGACGTACGTCGTACGGGCTGATCACAACCTGGAGTTCCTCGATGGCGTCGATGGAGATCGGGTTGCCGCCGCCGGGCAGGTTGGAGCTGAGGCCGAAGTTGTTGTTGAAGTTGGCGCCGTCAACGGTGAAGTTGGCGAGACGGCCGTCGGAACCGGCGAAGCTCATGCCGTTGCCGCCGTAAGGAGAGAGGCGGGTGACGTCGGTGATGCTGCGGTTAACGGTAGGGATGGCCGTAATCTGGCCGCTGTTGATGTTGGTCACGGCACCGGTGCGCTCCTGGGAATTGAACTTGGAGGCGGCATCGGCAATGACCACGGTGCCTTGCAGCATTTCGCTGGATTCGGCAATCTGGGCATTCAGACTGAAGGTTTCTGCCAGCTGCAGGGTGACACCGGTGTAGGAGGCATCCTGGAAGCCCAGGCAGGTGAAGTCCACCTTGTAGGGACCGCCGGTACGCATACCCTGGATGGTATAACGACCGTCGGCATTGGTGACAGCGTAATAGACGGTACCGGAGGGCTCGTGCTGAGCCATGACGGCAGCGCCTACTACCGGTTCGCCGTTCTGGTCCACCACGCGGCCGCTAAGGGCGGACGTAGTGACCTGAGCAAATGCGACAACGCCCGCAAACATAGCGATGCATGCGAGCAAAAGGCTTTTGAAAGCGTTTCTCATAAGGTTTTAAAAGAATAAATATTGATACAACAGTATTCGCTAACCAAAATACGGCCGCGAATATACGACCTTTTTTTGATATTCGGAAATTTTCTCCCCTATTATTATAGGGGAAAACCCCGTATTTCCGTTTGGATAAAAAAGGGAAAAAACCTATATTTGTAGATGTGAAGAAATAACAACTAAAATATAACTGGTTATGAAATTCAAATCTATTCTATTGGCATTCCTTGCCGGCGCAGCAGCGCTCGTTTCCTGCCAGCAGCAGGAAGATCTGGGCCCCGCGAAGGTGAGCGTCGCCCCCGAGGAACTCACTTTCTCGGCCGAAGGCGGCAGCAAAGCGGTGGAACTCACCGCCACCAGGGACTGGATTGTCACAACCCCCGACTGGATCGCGGCGGACGTGGTCAAAGGCGAAGGCAGCACCAAGCCTTTCACCGTTTCCATTACCGTAAATCCCAACAAGGAGAACGACCGTACCGATAACGTGGTCTTCTCCATCGGCCTGGCCAAAAAGACCGTCGTGGTCCGCCAGGCAGGCGAAAAGGGCGCTGTCCAGCTGGGCGACGGCACCAAGGAGAATCCTTATACCGTGGCCGGCGTAATCGCCTACCTGGAAGAGCTGGGGGCCGATGTCACCAGTCCTGAAAAGGTGTACGTGAAGGGTAAGGTCGCCACCATCTCGGAAGAGTTCGGCGCCCAGTACGGCAACGGCAGTTTCACCATTTCCGACAGCGGCGAATCCACGGGAGACCTCTTCACCGCCTATCGCGTCTATTATCTCGGCAATAAGAAATGGACCGAGAAGGACGCCCAGATCAAGCAGGGCGACGACGTGATCCTCTTCGGCAACGTGGTCAACTACAAGGGCAACACCCCCGAAACTTCGCAGGGCAACGCCTTCCTGTACAGCCTCAACGGCGAAAACAGGGGCGGTGACAATCCCGACGTCCCCGCCGGCGATCCTGAGGGCTCCGGCACCCAGGCCGATCCGTTCAACGTGGCGGCGGCCCTCGATGCCGTCAAGGGCCTCACCTGGACCTCCAACGAAGCGTACGACAAAGTGGGTCCTTACTATGTGAAGGGCAAGGTCAGCCGGGTTTCCGAAGAATACGGCGCCCAGTTCGGCAACGGCACCTTCTACATTTCGGACGACGGCAGCTCCAGCAACGAGTTCTACGTGTACCGTGCGCTTTATCTCGGCAACAAGAAATGGGCGAACGGCGATACGCAGATCAAGGCGGGCGACGAAGTGGTCATCTACGGTGAACTCATGAACTACCGCGGCAACACGCCCGAGACCGTGCAGAACTCCGCCTACCTCTACTCCCTGAACGGCAAGACCGAAGGCGGCAGTTCGGAGACCCCGGACTACAGCAACGCTCCTGCCAAGACGGTGGCGGAATTCATCTCTGCGGCCGATGCGGAGAACTACTACAAGCTCAGCGGTACGGTGTCCCGGTTCAACGCCCAGTACTGCAGCTTCGACCTCACCGACGAGAGCGGTACCATCTATGTGTACAGCGTGGACAACAAGGCCGACTGGAGCAGCAAGATTTCCAACGGCGGCACCGTGACCATCGCCGGCAAATACCAGTACTACGAGAAGAACCAGCAGCACGAGGTAGTCAACGCCTATATCCTCTCGTTCGAGGCTTCCGGCTCTCCTGAAACGCCGGACTTCAGCAACGCTCCTGCCAAGACGGTGGCGGAATTCATCTCTGCGGCCGATGCGGAGAACTACTACAAGCTCAGCGGTACGGTGTCCCGGTTCAACGCCCAGTACTGCAGCTTCGACCTCACCGACGAGAGCGGTACCATCTATGTGTACAGCGTGGACAACAAGGCCGACTGGAGCAGCAAGATTTCCAACGGCGGCACCGTGACCATCGCCGGCAAGTACCAGTACTATGAGAAGAACCAGCAGCATGAGGTAGTCAACGCCTATATCCTTTCGTTCCAGGCTTCCGACAACCCGGACAATCCCGACAATCCCGGAACGGGCACCTACGCCAGCAATGTGGACTGGGAGCTGACGAATGTGGCCTATACCCAGGATGCCGTGGTGAACGGTGAAGAGGGCGTGGAAATCCTCAAGCTCGGCACCGGTTCCAAGGCCGGTACGGCCACCTTCCCGGTCCCGGCCGACGCCACCACCCTTTCCTTCTACGCCATTTCCTGGAACAAGGCTCCTGCAACGCTGACCGTCAAGCTGGACGGCACCGTGATCAAGACCCTTGAACCTGCCGCCAACAGCGGCCTGGCAGGCAATTCTCCTTATACCCTCACCGTAACGGAAGCCGACCACTACACGCTCAGCCTGGTTCCCGCTTCCGGCGTACAGGCCAACTATGCCTGGGCTGGTCCCGCCTTCAAGCTCATGTCTGCAGGCACCAAGACCGTGGAGGTTACCACCGAGGGCAGCAACAATCCCCGCGTGGCCCTGTTCGGCATCCAGGCCGGAGACGGCTCCTCCACTCCGGACCAGCCCGACCAGCCGGACCAGCCGGATCAGCCCGACCAGCCGTCCGGTGAAGCTTCCGGTTCTGGCACCGAGGCCAGCCCGTACAATGTGGCTGCCGCCATCGACGCCGTCAAGAACCTGACCTGGACCTCCAACACCGTCTATGACAAGGTGGGTCCCTATTATGTGAAGGGCAAGATCAGCCGGATCGCCAAAGACGGTGAATTCTCCACCCAGTTCGGCAACGCCACCTTCTTCATCTCCGACAACGGCGCTGCCGAAAACGAGTTCGAGGCCTACAGGGTTCTCTATCTCGGCAACCGGAAATGGGCCGATGGCGACAAGCAGGTCAAGGTGGGCGACGAAGTGGTCGTCTACGGCGAACTCATGAACTACAAGGGCAACACGCCCGAAACCGTGCAGAACACCGGTTACCTCTATTCCCTGAACGGCGAGAAGGCCGGCGGCGACACGCCCGACCAGCCGGATCAGCCCGACCAGCCGTCCACCGATGGCGAGTACGACAGCGCCGTCACCTGGACGCTGAATGCATCGGCCTATGACGATATCGGCGCCGTCGTGAACGGTACGGAAGGGGTCAAGGTACTGAAGCTCGGAACTTCCTCCAAGACAGGTTCCGCCACCCTGAACCTGCCGGAAGGTACCACTTCCCTCACTTTCTATGCGGTTTCCTGGAAGGGAGAATCCACCCAGCTCCTGTTCCTTGCCGACGGTAACGAGGTCGCCTATGTCGAGCCTGCCGGAAACGAAGGCCTGGCCGGGAACACCACCTATCAGCTGACGGTAACGAGCGCCGACAAGTACACCGTCACCTTCCCCGCCACCAACTCCATCGAGGTGGTGACGAACGGCAGCAAGAAGCGTGCGGCCCTGTTCGGCATCAAGCCCGGCAATGAGACCGGCGGAAACACCGGCGGACGCCCCGTAGCTTCTTCCGTGGCCGATTTCCTCTCCGCGGAACCTTCTGAGACCCAGGTCTATCAGCTCACCGGTATCATCTCCAACATCACCAACAACCGCTACGGCTATTTCGACCTCATCGACGCCACCGGCAGCGTGTATGTGAAGGGCCTTACCTATACCAACCTGGGCTATGGCGCCACCAACGACCAGAGCTTCGGCCCGATGGTGCTGAAAGAGGGTGACAACATCACCATTGCCGGCTATCGCGGCAGCTTCAACTATGCTCCGCAGATGGAATACGCCTACTTCGTGCGGAAGAATGCCAGCGGCAACGGCAGCAGCACCGTCCCCGGCGCCAAGGGTGACGGCTCCCAGGCCAATCCGTTCAACGTGGCCGCAGCCATCAATGCCACCGCGCCTCTCACCTGGACCTCCAGCAGCAACTACGACAAGGCCGGTCCTTACTATATCAAGGGCATTATCAGCCGGGTTGCCAACAAGGGAACCTTCACCGAAGGCGGCACTTATGGCAATGCTTCCTTCTACATCTCCGACGACGGCTCCCAGGAAAAGGAGTTCTACTGCTTCCGCATCCTGTACTTTGACAATGTCAAATACACCGGCGGCACCGACATCAAGGCCGGAGACGAGGTCGTCGTCTCTGCCGAAATCATGAACTATCAGGGCAAGACCCCGGAGACGGTATCCGGCAAGGGCTACCTCGTGAGCCTGAACGGCGCCACATCCGGCGGTTCCGGCAACCAGGAACCCGACCCTGGTCCCACTCCGGACTACAACAATGCCCCGGCCAAGACCGTGAGCGAGTTTATCACGGCGGCCGATACGGAAACCTATTATAAGCTCACCGGAACCGTTTCCGGATTCAATTCCAACTATTGCAGTTTCGACCTCACCGACGCCTCCGGCACCATCTATGTCTATTCCGTAGACAACAAGGCCGATTGGAGCAGCAAGATCTCCGACGGAGGTACCGTGACCCTCGCCGGCAAGTATCAGTACTACGAGAAGAACCAGCAGCACGAAGTGGTGAATGCCCAGATCCTCTCCTTCGAAGCCGGCTCCACGCCCGACCCCGGTCCGGATCCTACTCCGAGTGGTGATGCTGTAACGCTTTCCTTCCCGGATGATAACAGCGCCAACAACGGAACCAGTTCATACACGGCTGATTGGACAGCAACAAGTGGCAATTATAGTTGGACCATCTCTAATTTTAACAATAATAAATGGGGGAATAGCTGGTCCTATATCAAGTGCGGAAGAAAGAATAATGATTCCGTTGCCTCTATCGCCACCGCCCAGGCTTTGTCTTCATCCATCAGCACTGTAGTCGTAACGGTGGATAAGATTTTGGATGCATCCAAGATTAATTCTACCAAACTGATTGTTGCAAGTGATGCGGCATTCTCTTCCAATGTTCAGGAGATTCCCGTAACGGTTTCTGCTGCAGGGGACATTACTTACACCGTGGCGACGCCGGCCGCCAACAGCTATTATAAACTGGTATTTGATTGTGCCTCGCATACCGCGAATGGTATTATTCAGATATCCAAGATCGTTTACAATCCTTAATCTTAATTGTTTATAGGTTCGCTTATGTTCCGGAAACTTTTCAGACTTGCCGTTTGCCTGGCTGCTCTTACAGCCATGGCATGGGCGTGCCAGAAGCCGGAGACATACGATGAGAATACGGCCATTGTCCTCCGTCAGGCCGCTTTGGACCAGACGGGGGGCAGTGCGTTCGTCTCCGTGACCGTGAAAGGGGACTGGACCATTTCCCTGGAGTTCTCCGGCGGCGGCACCTGGGCTTCCGTGGAGCCTGCCTCCGGAACCGGAAGCAAGGGCGATGTGCGCCTGGTCTATCAGGCCAATGAAGCGGAAGACCCCCGCAGCGTAACCCTTGTCCTGAAACCTGCCCATGGCGCAGAGGCCAGGGTTACGGCCTATCAGGACGGCCTTGAGCCCGAGCCGGAAACTCCTTCCTATGGCTACGACACCGCTCCCATGACCTGGCTGGAGCTGCCCGCCACCCAGGCGGGTGACGGGCGCGAAGTGCTGGCGCACGGCATGGACGGAGGAAAATACAAGAATCAGATAGCCAGCGGCGTACGCAACTGGAGCTGCTATTGGGACTATGACCACCGGGTTTCGCAGTGGGTCGCCTATCCGTTGAACAACAAGCTGATCGGCAGTGGATCCAGGACGAATTCCTGGGGGTACGACCCGCTCCTCCCTTCCGGATTGCAGCAGTCCATCACCTCCAGCTTCTCCTCCACCCACCGTTACTACAGCGATCCGCTGTATGACCGCGGTCACCAGATTCCGTCGGCCGACCGGCTGAGCTATTCGTCCAACGTCTCCACGTTCTATCCTACCAACATGACTCCGCAGAGCGGCGATTTCAATAGCCAGATCTGGGCTGCGCTGGAAGGAAAAGTGCGGGGCTATGCCGGGAAGGCGGATACGTTATACGTGGTCACGGGCTGCGTATACCGTAACAGCGGCGTCAAAGTGAAGGATACTGCGGGGCACGAAATCACCGTGCCCACGCATTACTTCAAGGCGCTTCTGTTCAGGGGAACATCGACCTATGCTACGGAAGGGTTTATGGCGGCCGGTTTCCTGCTGCCCCATGATGACTCCATCGCCGGCGGCAACTGCCTCGATTACATCCGTTCCATCGACCAGCTGGAGGATGAGACGGGGATCGATTTCTTCCCCAACCTGGCAGCGGCAATCGGCAGGGAAGCGGCAGACAAGATTGAAGCCGAAGAGCCCAACAAATGGTGGAAATAACAACTGAAACTTAATAGACTGAAAATGAAAAAATCGCTTTATCTTCTCCTGGCCCTCATGGTCGTGGTCTCCGGTTGCGGTTCTTCCGCCAAGGTGGCCGGCGGCCCTTCCGGCAAGAGCTATGTAATCGGCTTTTACAACCTGGAGAACCTGTTCGACACCTTCCATGACGAGGGCAAGAACGATTATGAATACCTGCCCGACGGCTCCAACCAGTGGACGGACGCCAAGTACCAGAAGAAATTGCAGAACATGGCCCGCGTAATCGCGGAAATGAAGGCCGACAACGGCGTCTGGCACACCGTGCTGGGCGTTTCCGAAATCGAGAACCGCCATGTGCTGGAAGACCTGGTGGCCCAGCCTTCCATCGCCGAGGCCAATTACCAGATTGTCCATTACGACGGTCCCGACCGCCGCGGCGTGGATGTCGGCCTGCTGTACAAGCCCGAGCAGTTCAAGCTCCTCGCCAGCGAAAGCATCCCTTTCACCTTCGCCCCTTCGCGCATCGACTTCAGCGCCTGGACCCAGGAGGAGATGGACGATTTCCGCACGCGTGACGTGCTGATGGCCCGCGGCACCATCGACGGGGAAATGTTCGCCTTCTTCGTGGCGCACCTTCCTTCCCGTCTGGGCGGCAAGGGTGCGGACCTCCGTCCCCGCGGCGCCGAAATCATCTACATGCGTGCCATGGAACTCCAGAAAGAGTTCCCCGGCATCAAGATCGTGGTGATGGGCGATATGAATGACAACCCCACCGACGTGAGCATGACCGATTTCATGCGCGGCAAGGAAAACATCGCCGATGTCACCGGTGAAGATTTCTTCTCTCCGTTCCTGAGCATGCTCAAGGCCGGTTACAGTTCGCTGTATTATCAAGGCGGCGGCAACATCTACGACATCATCCTGGTGAACAACGGCCTGGCCAACGCGCCCAAGGGCACGTTCCAGATCCAGCCCATCGTCAACGGGAAGTATTACGGCCGCGTGTTCTCCAAGCCGTTCATGACCAACCAGTCGGGCCAGTACAAGGGAACTCCTTTCCGCACTTTCTCCAACGGTGCGTTTATCGGCGGCTATTCCGACCACTATCCTACGTATATCGTAATCAAAAAGTAAAAAACACTTTTCAGATATGATGAAACGAATTCTAACGGCATTCGCCGCCCTCGCCGCTTCGGTGACCCTGTTCGCGCAGGAGTACTCCGGCGGCGTGAAGGGTACGGTCATCGACCGCAACGGCCGCCAGCCTGTGGAGAACGCCCGCCTGGTGCTCATGAAAGGCGCCGCCGAGGTGGCCCAGACCCAGTCGGGTCCGGACGGAGGTTTCCTGATCCTGGACCTGGAGGACGGCATGTACACCCTGGTGATCACGGCCCCCGATTTCCTGGAGACCCAGGTGCAGGTTACCGTGAACGACGGTTATGTGAAGAACATGTTCAACCTGTCCATTTCCTCCGTCCAGCAGGTGACGGAACTGGACGATGACTCCTTCGCCGCCTTCGACATGGACGACAGCGGCTACAACGACAACCCCACCATCCTGTTCGGCTCCAACGACGTGTTCAACAACATCGCCGGCTATAATTTCAGCGCCGTGCGTTTCAATGCCCGCGGCTACGCCTCCGAAACGCAGGATGTGTATCTGGCCGGCGTCAAGATGAACGACGCCGTCACGGGCTATTCCCCGTTCTCGCTGTGGAGCGGCCTCAACGAGGCCATGCGCTCCAAGGAGACGGTGAACGGCACCGAAGTGTCCGACTACGGCTTCGGCGGCTATAACGGCCTGACCAACATCTTCGCCAACGCCTCCAACGTGCGCAAGGGCCTCAGGGGAAGCCTCCTCACCAACAGCTCGCTGTACCGTCTCCGTGTGATGGCCTCCTATTCCACGGGCGTCATGGACAACGGCTGGGCCTTTGCCGCCAACGTGAGCGCCCGACTGGGCGGAAACGACTGGATCGACGGTGTATACTACCGCTCCTTCGCCTATTATCTGGCGGCCGACAAGGTGCTGAACAATGCCAACAAGCTCAGCTTCGTGTTCTTCGGAACGCCCGGACAGCGCGGCGCGCAGAACGCTTCCACCCAGGAAGTGTACGACCTCGTGGGCGACAACATGTACAACTCCAACTGGGGCTACCAGAACGGCCGGGTGCGCAACGCCCGCGTCCGCAAGACGCATGAGCCCATCGCCATCTTCAAGTACGATTTCACCCCGTCCGACAAGTTCGAAGCCAGTTTCACGGCCCTCTACCGTTTCGGCAAGAACGGTTATACCGCCCTTGACTGGTACGACGCCCAGGATCCGCGCCCGGACTACTACCGCAACCTGCCCAGCTACTTCATGGACGAGAATCCGGACATGAACCGCCACAACGACCTCAAGTGGGGCTGGACCCGCGAGGTATGGACCCACAGCAAGGATTTCCCCAACCTGACCCATGTAGACTGGGACCGCCTGTACAATGTGAACCGCATGCAGGAAGGCGGCCGGTCCAAGTATGTGCAGGAAGAGCGCCACACGGACCAGCAGGACCTGAACCTGGGACTTACCTTCAAGGCCCGTCCCGCCGGCTGGCTTACCCTGAACGGCGGCCTCAACGCCCGCATCAACCGGACCGAATACTTCAAGACCATCGCCGACATGCTGGGCGGCAACTACTTCCTGAATATTGACAACTTCGCCGAGCGTGATTTCGCCGCCACCCCGTACAAGCTCCAGAACGACCTGGACTACTACCGGCTCTACGGCGAGGCCCAGACGCTCAAGACCGGCGACAAATACGGCTACGACTACTATGCGCAGGTCCGCAACTTCGGCGGCTGGCTCAACGGGACCTTCACCTTCGGCAACTTCAGCGCCACGCTGGGCGGCCGTCTGGGTTACGAGAGTTTCTGGCGCGAGGGTCTGGTCCGCAAGGGTCTCTTCCCCGGCCTGGACGAAAATGGCAACAAGCTGGTGGTCGACGGTGTCACCATCGAACCCACCTATGATCCCGACGGTTCCGTCACCACGTCCCTGGGCAAGTCCAGGAAAGCCTCCTTCCTCACCTATGCCGGCAAGCTGGGCCTGAACTATGTGATCGGCGGCGCCATGCGCGTATATGCCAATGTGGCCTATTTCAACGAGGCCCCCAAGTTCAACCAGGCTTTCCTCAGCCCCCGTACCCGCAACTCCATGGTGGAGAACCTGAAGCCGGAGAAGATTTTCTCCTCCGACATCAACTGGCAGTACAGCGGCAACGGCATCAACATCCGTGCAACCGCCTACTACACCACCATCCAGGACCAGAGCAAGGTGATGAGCGCCTACGACGACCTCCAGAACGCCTTCTCCAACTTTGCCATCACCGGCATCAACGAGCGCCACATGGGCGTTGAACTCGGTTTCAAGGTGCCTACCTACCTGGTTCCCAACCTCAGTTTCCAGGGCGTCGTTGCGCTGGGCGAGTATGTCTACACTTCCAATCCTTTCATGACGCAGACCCTGGACAACAGCGCCGAAGTGGTGATGTCCCACACCTACGTCCCTTACTGGAAGCAGACCGAACTCCTGGACGGCACCGTAACGCAGAAACACTACGTGCCTTCCACTCCGCAGACGGCCGTGAGCCTGGGTCTCGCCTACAATTACAACTACTGGTTCATCGACGGCGACGTGGAATACTTCGGCCGGTCCTATCTGGACATGAACCCGCTCTACCGTACCGACCAGGCCGTCTACGGCCTCGACAACAATCCCACGGACACGGAGATCGTGTACATGACCACCCAGGAGCAGTTCGCCCCCGCCTGGCTCGTGAACATTTCCATCGGCAAGTCCTGGTACATCGACTACAAGTATCAGCTGGGCTTCTCCCTCAACGTGAAGAACCTGCTGAACAACCGGAACGTGAAGACCGGCGGCTACGAACAGACCCGCATGGTGGACAACACCGTGTCCAAGGAGCGCTACTACAAGTTCGACCCCAAGTACTTCTACATGGCCGGGACCAATTATATGCTTAACCTCTATTTCAGATTCTAAGAGCCATGAAAAAGTCCATTATCGCTGTTTTTGCGCTTGCGGCGCTTGTTTCCTGCCAGAGTCTGAAAGAGGAGTGGCAGCCTGTATTTACTTTCGACGCCAACGAACCGGGCGGCCTGGTCCTCTATACGGAGAGCACCCTTCCGGATTTCGGCGGCACCTTCACCTCCATCAGGGACCTGAAGGCCACCTACCGTTCCGGCAAACCTGCAGAGGTGGCCGGCAATGTCTGGATCAAGGGCCAGGTCATCTCCAGCGACCGTACCGGCAACATCTACCGGGAGCTGTACATCCAGGATGAGACGGGCGGCATCGACCTCAAGCTTGGCAAATCTTCGCTTTACAGCGACTACCAGCTGGGCCAGTGGATCTATGTCTATTGCGACGGGCTCACCCTGGGCGCCTACAACGGCATGCCGCAGCTGGGCCTGGAGGCCGACCAGACCACGACCAACGACTACGAGACCTCCTACATCGACGTGCAGGCCATCATCGACCAGCACGTGTTCCGCGGCGCATACGATACGCCGGTGCAGCCTGCCGTAATCACGGAAGACCAGCTCAAGGCTTCCCTCTCGGCCGGCTTCAAGGGAGAACTCTGGGGCAAGCTCGTCACGGTCAAGGGCCTTACCTACGGAAACCAGATTTTTGCGCTGTTCTATCCCAACTCCAACCTCCCGCATACCAGCGCCAATCCGGAGAACCGCATTTTCCTCTCCGACAACGGCCGCTGGGGCGTGGATACCTGGGCCTGCTCCAAGAACAAGTACATCGAGTATGTACAGAGCGGGGTGTGGGATTTGGCGGAGGTGGGTTCCGGCGCCACCCGCTACGGCCCCATCACCGGCAAGCCGTCGGATTATCTGCGGGATGGCCGCGTGCTGGATTCCTTCGGGGCCGATGCCGACCTTACCTATAAGGAGATTATGGTGAAATACGCCGCCGGCAACTACATCTCCCATTATTTCAAACTGGGAGGTACGGATATCCAGGTGCGTACCAGCGGCTTCTCCCGCTTCGCCGACACCAGGCTGGATTCCCGGATCCTCGCCGGCCAGGCCACGGTGGACATCACCGGCATCCTTACCATCTACAGCGGTGCCGCCCAGTTCTCGCTGGTAGACGACCCGTCCGTATCCGTCATCGTCCATTGATAAAGATGGCCGGCCCCCCTGGCCATGACATACAGTTTGTCATCCCCGGCTTGACCGGGGATCTTATTGAAGAGAAACATGAAAAAAACACTCATTTTTATTGCTGCAATGGTTATGCTGGCAGCTTGTGAAAACAAACCCAAGAACATCTTCCTCCAGGAGTGGGACACCCCGTACGGAACGGCGCCCTTCTCCAGGATAACGGCGGCCGACTATATGCCGGCTTTCGAGGCCGGCCTGGCCGAACAGAAGAAGAATATCCAGGCCATCATCGACAATCCCGCAGCGCCCACCTTCGAGAACACCATCCTCGCCTATGAGGAGGCTTCTCCCATCCTGGACCGCGTGCAGGGCGTTTTCTTCAACCTCACCGAGAGTGAATCCACGCCTCAGATGCAGGAGATCGAAGAGAAAGTGACCCCGCTCCTGACCGATGCCGAGAACGAGATTTTCATGAACGAACAGTTCTTCGCCAAAGTGAAGGCCGTATACGACAATTCCGCCTCGCTCACCCGTGAGCAGCAGATGGTGGTGAAGAAAATCTACCAGAGTTTCGAGCGCAACGGCGTAGCGCTGGATGCCGCCGGCAAGAAGCGTTTTGCTGAAATCAATACCCGCCTGGCCACCCTGAGCCAGAAATTCGGGCAGAACCTGCTGGCCGAGAACAATGCTTTCAAGGAGAAGACAGGCCTCACCGTGAGCGAGTACTACGATTTCATGGGTTCCTGTGACGACCGCGCCAAGCGCGAAGAGGTTTTCAAGGCCTATGCCGCCCGCGGCAACAACGGCAACCAGTACGACAACAATGCCATCGTCCTGGAAATCCTGAAACTCCGCGCCGAGCAGGCCGAACTGCTGGGCTATCCCAACTTCGCCGCCTTCCAGCTTTCGAACAAGATGGCGGGCGACCCCGCCACTGTGGACAACTTCCTCCAGCCCATCATGGACGCATCCATGAAGAAGGCCCGCGAAGAAATGGCCGATATGCAGAAGATCGCCGGGCACAAGATCGAGCCGTGGGACTATTCCTATTATGCCGAGAAGGTCCGCCTGCAGAAATACGCCCTGGACGAAAGCCAGACCAAGCCTTACTTCCAGGTTGACAGCGTGCGCAAGGGGGTCTTCACGGCCGCCGAGCGCATCTACGGCATCCATATCGACCCGGCCCCCGAGGTGGAAGTGTACAATCCCGTGGTGAAAGCCTTCAAGCTCACCGACGCCGACGGCTCCCTGATCGGCATATTTTACGGCGACTACTTCGTCCGTCCCACCAAGCGCGGCGGCGCCTGGATGAACAATTTCCGCGACCAGTACGTCAGCCCGGCCGGGGACGTCCGTCCCGTCATCGTGAACGTCTGCAACTTCCCCGCTCCCACGGAGGAAGTGCCTTCGCAGCTCACCATCGACAATGTGCAGACCGCTTTCCATGAGTTCGGCCATGCCCTGCACGGCTTCCTCACCCGCTGCCACTACAAGACCGTTAGCGGCACTTCCGTCGCCCGCGATTTCGTGGAAATGTTCTCGCAGTTCAACGAAAACTTCGCCTTCGTGCCGGAAATCCTCCAGGCCTATGCCAACGATTACCGTACCGGCGAGCCCATCCCGGCCGCCCTGGTGGAGAAGATCCGGAAGTCCCTCAAGTTCAACCAGGGTTTCACTACCGGAGAGCTCTGCGCCGCCTCCATTCTGGACATGAAGTGGCACGAGCTGTCATCGGCCCAGCTCTCGCAGTTCAACGGGCCGGACGACATCCGCGCCTTCGAGGCCAAGGTATGCAAGGAGATGGGCCTGGTGGACGAGATCATCCCCCGTTACCGCACCACCTACTTCAACCATATCTTCAACAGCGGCTACAGCGCCGGCTATTACAGCTACCTCTGGAGCGAAGTGCTGGCAGTTGACGCTTGGGAGAAATTCGAGGCCGACGGAGTCTTCAACAAGGCCACGGCCGACAGCTTCCGCCAGACCTTCCTGGAGAAAGGCGGCAGCGAGGAACCTATGACCCTGTACCATCAGTTCCGTGGCGCCGATCCCGACCCTGCCGCTCTTATGCGCGCCCGGGGATTGGAATAGTGGAGGCTAACTGCTTGATTTGTATTTAATTATGGGGTATCCCTGTGTGTCTTCGGATGCACAGGAACACCCCTTAAGGTGTTGAGTTGCAGCTGGTTAGCCTCCACTGCTAGGGAACGTAGCTTGTGAGCACCTTCGTGGCCCCGTCCGGAATCAGGCACAGGTCATCGGCGCAGGCGGGTATCAGCACGGTCTCGCCCTGGCTGACGGGAACCTCGGAACCGTCCACTTCCAGGGTGCCGCAGCCCTCCAGGCACATGACCACCACGAAGGAATCCAGCTCCGACAGGTCTTTGGCGTAGGGGAGGGTGAGGTCCAGGAGGGTGGTGGTGAAGTACGGGCAATTCACCAGCTCCACCTCCTCGTCTTCCAGGGGCATGTAATGCGTCCGGTAATCTGCATGAACCTGATAGTCGATGGCGTCTTTGGCCAGCGCCGTGTGCAGCTCCCGCGGCTTGCCGTCCAGGCCGGGGCGGTTGTAGTCGAAGATGCGGTAAGTGATGTCCGAGGTCTGCTGGATTTCCGCGATGAAACAGCCGCTGCAGATGGCGTGGATGCGGCCGGCGGGGAGGAAGAACACGTCGCCGGGCTCCACATCGTAGCGGGCCAGCACGTCCGTGATGGTGCCGTCGGCCACCCTCTTCTCGTATTCTTCCGGGGTGACGGCCTCTTTCAGGCCGACGTAGAGATGGGCGCCGGGCTCGGCCGAAATCACATACCACATCTCCGTCTTGCCGTTGCAACCATGCCGTTGCAGGGCCAGTCCGTCGTCCGGATGCACCTGGATGGACAGGTCGCGGTGCGCATCGATGAACTTGATCAGCAGCGGGAACTGGTCGCCGGTCCGGGCATAGACATGTTCTCCCACCAGCTCTCCTTTATACTCCTTCACCAGCGTAGCGATGGAGCGCCCCTCCAGCGGCCCTCCGGCCACCACGGATTCGTTCCCGGGCACACCTGACAGCTCCCAGCTTTCGCCGATATGCTCCTGTGCGGTTTCAATGCCTTTATAAGGGGCGATCTTCTCTCCGCCCCACACCAGTGTCTTGAAAATCGGCTCGAATTTTAACGGTTCCATTTATTTTGTCATTTTAAATTCAAGGGTTCCGCCCGCCGTGATGTCCTTATAGTCGATATACGGCAGGCCGTAAGGTTTTCCATTCAATGTAACTGCACCGATATAGGGCGTTTCCGGGCTCAGGCCTTTGGTGGTGATGGTGAATTCCCCGCCGGCTACCTTCACCACGGCCTTGTCCCAAAGGGGAGCGCCGAACCAGAAGCGGGTGCTGGCCGGTTCCACCTGGTAGAAGCCCAGCGTGGAAAGCACGTACCAGGCGCTCATCTGGCCCACGTCCTCATTGCCGGGGAGGCCTTCCTCGTTGCAGGGATACATGGTGTCATACACCTGGCGCAGCCGCCGGGCCGCACTCCTGGGCGCTTCCAGCATCGAATACAGGTAGATGGTATGGTGCCCGGGCTCGTTCCCGTGGGCATACTGGCCGATGAGGCCGGAAATATCGGCCGACGCATGCTCGCCCTCGATGTGTTCCGGCGCGTTGAAAAGCCCGTCCAGCTTGGAAAGCATGGCTTCCCGCGAGCCGAAAAGCCGCTCCAGCCCGTCCACATCCTGCGGCACCAGCCAGATGTACTGCCAGGGCGTGCCTTCGGTGTAATCGGAGGTGGAATGGTGCGAGTAGAGGGGATTGAACGGCTCCGTGAATGTGCCGTTCGTCTTCCGTCCCCGCATGAACTGCAGGTCCGGGTCCCAGTAATGCCGGTAAGAGTGGCTGCGCTCCCGGTATTCGGCAGCGACGGCATCCCATCCCAGCAGGGCGGCGGCATGGGAAAGGGCGCCGTCGGCAATGGCATATTCCATGTCGTTGGCAACCGCCTCGCCGTACAGGTCGGCCGGGATGAATCCGTACTTCAGGCGCACATCCTGCCCGCGGTCGGGCATGTTGGCCGTCGCCACCATGGCCTCGATGAGCTGCTGGTCCGTGAGGCCGGCCCGGAAGCCCTTCACAACGGCATCGGCAAAAGCGATGAGGCCCGGATTCCCCACCATGCAGTCGGTCTCGTTACCCATCAGGTGCCAGACGGGAAGGTCCCCCTGCTCCAGGTAGATATGGTACATCGTCTGCACGATGTCGTCCATCTTTTCCGGATGAATCAGGGTCATCAGCGGCATGGCGGCCCGGTAGGTGTCCCAGAGCGAGAACGTGGTGTAATTGTGCCAGGAGGCTTTCCGAACCACGCCGTCCGAGCCCCGGTACTGCCCGTCGGCATCGTCGAAGGCCGAAGGAGCAATCATCGTATGGTAAAGCGCCGTGTAGAAAACGGTGCGTTTGGCGGCATCTTCCGTGTCGATTTTCACCTTCCCCAATTCCCGGTTCCAGGCTGTGCGGGCCGATTTCCGGGTGGCCTCGAAATCCCAGCCGGGCAGTTCCTCGGCCATGTTGGCCCGCGCCCCCTCGATGGAAACGGGCGAGAGCGCCACTTTCACCAGCACCTGCTCTCCCGGAGCGGTATGGCCCAGAGAGCAATAACCGTATAGCGGGCTCAGGATGCCGTTGCGTTTTTCCGGATTCTCCGCTTCGGAGAAAGCGGTGACAGGGCGGGAGAATTCGGCCCAGAAGTAGATTTTCTGGTCGATGGCCCAGCCGGTGGAGAAACGGTGGCCGCCCAGGGCGGTTACCCGGCCTTCCCCGTCTTTCACCACCTCGAAACCGCAGTCTACGGCCCGGTCCCAGCATCCGCCGTTCTCCAGGTCGAAGACCAGCCTGGCGTCCTCGGCCTCGGGGAAGGTATAGCGGTGGAGGCCGACGCGGGCGGTGGCGGTCATTTCGGCCAGGATGCCGTCCCTGAGGAGCGGCACGCTGTAGTAGCCGGGTTCGGCCACCTCGCGGGTTCTGTCGGCATAGGACCAGGCGCCTTCCCTGCCGCGTTCAGGGGCGGTAGGGCCCAGCACCGGCATCACGGTGACATCGAACAGGTCGCCGATGCCCGTGCCGGAGAGATGGGTGTGGCTGAAGCCGATCACCGTGGAGTCCGAACTGTGATAGCCGGAGCACCAGTCCCATTCCTGCGGAATGCTGGTGGGGCCCACCTGCACCAGGCCGAAGGGCACATTGGCTCCCACGAATACATGTCCGTGGCCTCCCGTGCCGATTCTCGGATTCACATAGGTGGCAAAATCTTCCGCCGGGGGCGTGCAGGCAGCCATGATGCCCAGCAGGCCGATCGTTCCAAGCAGTTTTTTCATATTCTATCGGAGGCTGAATTTAAGGGCGACGGGTTCCTGGGCGAGGCCCTTTGGAAGGGACAGGGTCACTTTCCCGTCTTTTACGGTGGCTTTCACCTGTTTCCCGTTGTTCAGGACGGTGACTTTCCCGGAAGGCAGGTTGCCGGTCCACTCCAGCGTGGCGGGAAGAGACTCTCCGTCCGGAAGGGCGTATACGGCATAAAGCGTTTTCCCGTCCTTGGAGGCATTGAACCACAGCAGGCCGTCGTTGTAGCGCCCCGTGATGCGGGTATTGTAGAGGGCTTCCCCGCATCGGCCCATCCAGTCGCCGATCTCTTCCAGGATGGCCACGGCGGGCGCCTCGATGATGCCGGAAGGGGTGGGTCCCACCCCCAACACCATGCAGCCGCCCTTGGCCACGATCTCCGCCAGGCTGTCAATGACCTTGCGGGCCGATTTGTAGGGCGCATCGGGTGTCCAGCCCCAGTCGTTGCTGAGGGTGATGCAAGACTCCCAGGGGTGGGCGAGCTGCTTTGCGGGAATGTTCTGCTCCGGGGTCTGGTAATTCTCATTGGGTCCTCCGATGGTGCGGTCCACTGAAATCAGGCCCGGGCTCACCTTGCGGGCTTCCGACAAAAGGCCGTCCAGGCCCACCTGCTCCCCGGTAATCCAGCCTCCGTCCAGCCAGAGGATGTCCAGCCGGCCGTACCGGCCTCCAGTGAGTTCCCGCAGCTGGTTCTGCGTGTATGTCACGTACTTCTGCCACCAGTCCGGGTGCTGTTCCACCTTGTAGTTGGGATGCCTGCTGGCGGTGGCGTAATAAGGATTCCAGAAGCCGTCGCAGTGCCAGTCCGGCTTGGAAAAATAGGCGCCGATCATGAAATCCTTCTGCCGGAAGGCCTCGAACACATACTTGGCCACGTCGCGCCTGGGATGGTAGGAGAAAGGTCCGGCCTTGGCGATGGAGAAGTCGGTATAGTCCGAGTCGAACATGCAGAAACCGTCGTGGTGCTTGGTGGTGAAAATCATGTACTTCATGCCGGCGCGGCTGAAGACATCGGCCCATTGCTCCGGATTGAAATCTACCGGGTTGAAGGCCTTGGAAAGGCCCCAGTACCACTGCTTGTAGCCCTCGTAGGTGGTGCCTTCCGGCCTTACCACCCAGTCGTCGTTGCAAAGGTTCCAGGATTCCACGATGCCCGGGACGGAATATAGGCCCCAGTGCATCAGGACGCCGAATTTCAGGTCCTGCCAGGCGTCCAGTCTTTCCAGGACGGCCGGATCCGCGGGCCAGACATAATTGTCGTTGGTGTTGTCTTGCGCCATGGCCAGGGCGCCCGTCAGAAGAGCCGCGGCCAGCAGGAATATTCTTTTCATCATTTCCATTGGATGGTGGTGGAGGTGGTCAGTCGGGAGTGGGGAATGCGGTAAGCGGAGTTGAGGCCGTCCACGCGCACCTTGGAGGCCTTTCCTCCGGCGGAGGTGATGGTGAGGGTGTGGCCGTCGGGCAGGTCGATCTCTGCCCGGGAGAAGGCGGGACGGGTGAGCGTGTAGGAAGGGTCGCCGGGGCAGTCCGGGTAGAAGCCCAGCATGGAAAAGACGGCCCAGGCGCTCAGGGTGCCGGTGTCATCATTGCCGGGCAGCCCGTCGGGTGCGTTTTTGTAGTACCTGGAAAGGAGGTCTTCCACGGTGGTCCAGGTGCGTTTTTCGTAGCCCTTGAACCGGCTGAAAAGGTAGGGATAGACGATGTCCGGCTCATTGGAAGGGTCGTAGAGATCTTCGTCAAACACCTTCTGGAGCCGCTGTACGAAGGCTTTTGCGCCGCCCATGAGCTTGGCATATCCGGCCACGTCGTGCGGGACGGCGAAGGTGTAGTTCCAGGCGCTGCCTTCGTGGAAGCCGGGCGCATTGGAGAAGGCGGCCCCGTCGGCCGGGTCAAAGGGCGAGAGGAAAGTCCCGTCTTCCCGGATGGGCCGCAGCGTGCCGTATTCGGCGCTGTAGTAGTTCCGGTACCCCAGCGAACGGCTCTTCAGGCGCGCGGCGTCCTCTTCCTCTCCCAAGGCCGATGCCAGGGCGGAAAGCGCGTAATCGGCCGTATAGTATTCCAGCGCGTGCGAAACGGAGTTGTCTCCCGAAAAATCGCCCGCGTAATGCCCCAGCGGGATGTATCCGTAGCTGAGGTACGGGTCGATGTCGGGCCGCATCCTGTTCCCCTCGCCGGGCGTGTCGGCACTCTTGAGGAAGGCTTCGTAGGCCGTCCGGACGTCGAAATCCCGGATTCCCTTGAGCCAGGTGTCGGCAATCACCGGGATGGCGGGATCGCCTTCCATGGTCCAGGTCTCCCGGCCGTAGAGTTCCCATTTGGGCATCCAGCCCCACTCGCGGTACATGTCCACCATGGAACGGACCATCTCCAGCTGTTTCTCCGGATATAGCAGGGTGAGGAGCGGATGCACGTTGCGGTACGTGTCCCAGAGGGAGAAAACCGTGTAGCGGGTGCCGCCTGAGATGGTTCCGACGCCCCGGCTGCGCAGCCGCCGGAGGCTGGCCCCGGCCGGGCCGGTGGGGATGGTATAATCGTCTTCCGCCTCCGGATTCCCGAACTCCATCAGGGGATACTGGCCGTTTACGTCATTGAGGACATTCGGGTGCAGGAGCGTATGGTAAAGCGCTGTATAAAAAACGGTTTTCTGGTCTTCGGTGCCGCCGGAAACCCGGATGCGGCCCAGTTCCTTCTCCCATGCATCCCGGGCTGCACCGGCTACCTCGTCAAAAAGGAAGCCGTGCTGTTCGGCCTCCAGGTTCTCGCGGGCATTCTCCGTACTCACGAAAGAGACGCCCATCTGCACGAGCACGGCCTCGCCGGGCTCCAGGGAATCGAAGTGGAACCAATAGCCGATATCGTCCCCGCTAAGTTCGCGGGCGTAGGCGGTGTACAGTTTGTACTTGCCGGCATCGGCGTCCCACGTGCTTTCCACGCCCGCCGGCCTTTGCTTCTTCCAATAGCCCGAGGCCGACGGCAATTTGCTCACCCGCAGGACGAAATAGACCGGAAACACCGCCTGACGGTTGTAGCAGAAGGTGCCCATCAGCTTGCTCCCTTCCACCTCCGTGGCCGATACCCGCCGGAGGGAGGCGCCGCTCTCGTTGGTGAGGCCTTCCCCCAGGTTCAGGAGGATGCTGCCTTCACCGCCGGGGAAGGTAAATCGTTCCAGGGAAGTCCGGGTGGTGGCGGTGACCTCCGTCCGGATGCCGTTCAGGAGCAGATTCCCGTAGTAGCCGGGCCGGGCGGTCTCTTCCGTATATTCGCAGCCGTACAGGTGGTAATCGACCTGGAGGGGGCCCGTAGCGGGCATGGTGAGGAGGCTCCCCAGTTCCGGGCATCCCACACCGGAGAGGTTCACATGTGAATATCCGGTAAAGTATCTGTTCTCAGATGTATAGGGGGTGCTCCACCACTGGCTGTCCTTGTCCCAGGTGTTCAGCTGCGACCCCATTACGTTGAAAGGGGACACGCTCATCATCCCGTTGGGCAGGACGGCTCCCGGATGGCAGGCTCCGTAATTGGCCGTGCCGATGAAAGGGTTCACATAACCGGTCACCCCCTGGGCTTGCAGGACTCCGCAGACGAGCAGGAGCGGAAGAAAGAGACGGGCTTTCATTTCAGGGTGGCTTTGAGGATGATTCTTTCAGGGGTGCTTTCCATCCCCCCGTCTTTCTGCTTCTGGTCGATGAGGCGGAACAGGTAGGCGGCGGCCTCCCGGGCAATCTGCGGCAGCGGCTGCAGGACATAGGAGATGGGCGGGTCGAAGAAACTGTATACGTTGGAATAGTCGAAGCAGACGATCCGGATGTCTTTCTGGATGCGGACACCCCGGCGGAAAAGGGCCCGCAGCACCGCCACGGAAGGCACGTTGGAGGCCATGATCAGGCCGTCCGTCCCCTTGCGGAGCACTTCGTCCACCACTGCGTCGGCATCGGCCTCGGTGATGTTGAAGGGCAGGTGGTAGATGTGGGCGCCGGGGCCCAGGATGGAGCGGAAACACGCTTCGCGGTCGGTCATGGAAGAAATGCGCATGGCGTAAGACACCATCTCGATGCGGGTGGCTCCCTGCCTGCGGATGGCATCCACCGCCTGGCGCATGGCATCGGCATGGTCGGTCAGTACCGAAGGAACATCGAAATCCGGATGCTCCCGGTCAATCACCACGAAAGGCCGTCCGGAGGCGATGAGCCGCTGCATGGCCGGACTCCCGCCCTGGCAGGGAACGACGATGAACCCTTCCACGTCTTTTTCCAGGAACGACTGCACCAGCCGGTCCAGGCGCTCCGGATCTTCCTCCGTGCTGCCGAACAGCACCGTATATCCCTGGTCGTGCGCTGCTTTCTCCAGATAATGGGCGATGGTGCCGTAGAAGATGTTTCCCAGGTCGGAAAGGATGACGCCCAGCACATGGGTGCGCCCCTGCCGGAGGATGCGGGCCGCCGAATTGGGCCGGTAGTTCAGGCGTTTGGCCACTTCCAGGATTTTCTCCTTGGTCGCCTCGCTCACGCGGTATTTCTGTTTTCCGTCGGCCTCGATCCGGTTGTTCATGACAAAGGAGACAAGGGCGATGGAGACCCCGGCTTCCTGGGCGATGTCTTTGATGGTGATGTGTTTCGGCATGGTGGGAAAGGTTTTAGTAACGATAACGAAGGGCTTCGGAGGGTTTGGTCCCTGGGACCAGGACGATTCTTTTTCCCGGCCGGACGGTCACTTCCGGGGTGCGGTGACTGAAGGCGAAAGGTCCTTCTCCGATGACCGTCACCCTCCCGGCCTGCAGCCAGGAAGTATCGGTGTAAAGGCCCGTTTCGTTTTCATCGGCCTTCCGGGCCGATTTGAAGGGGGCGGCAGGGGAGAGGTCCGGTCCCCGGCCGAAGTAGCGGATTCCGCCTTCCTGCATCCGGAAGCGCCAGGTCGGCATTTCCCCCTCCGCCTTGAGGACTCCGTCCCCGCTGAGGGTGAAGAGGGTCTGGAAGACAGCCCCGGGCAGCAGGTAGTTCATCTGCAGCACCACGGCCTGCTCCTGCACACTCCAGGTGCACTGGGTCTTGCAGGGCTGGTCAAATACGGGTTGCAGGTCGGTGAGGATGGTTTCGCCGTTCACCTGCAGGCTCTTGACGGAGCCTTCGCCCCGGTCGAAAACCATCTCCGTGCGTCCGCCCTTGATCACCAGGCGGGTGTCTCCTTCGGTAAGGGCGAGGGTGCCCCGGGGCTCATATTCCTTTTCCGGGTCGATGGTGCCCAGCAGGAAGTCGGCCGTGGCGGTTCCGGCCTCTTGGGAGACTGCTTCCACCAGCAGCCGGTATTCTCCGGGCTCCTTCAGGGCGGGCAGGCCGATGCGGACGGTCTCCGATGCTCCCGGAGGCGTTTCCAGCTGCCATTTCCCGTTCTTGATGCGCTGTCCGTCCCTTTCAATCCGCCACTGGAAGGAGTAGTCTTTCAGGGGGGTGAACTGGCGCCGGTTATGGATGCTCAGCAGCCCTTCTTCCAGGTCTTCGGCCTCGATGCCGATTTCCTGGAAAGCATGCCGGACGGCGAATGACTGCGGATTCTCTCCCGGCAGCGTGTCCTGCGGGAGGCTTATGTAAAGGCCCAGGCTGTCGCAGAGGTATCGCAGGGATCTGGAAGGGGTTTCCTTCCCCAGGGCTATGGTATTGGCGTTGGCCTGCCTGAGGGCCTGCAGTTCCTGTCGCAGCGCTTCCCGCCTGCTCTCCTGCAGGGAAACGCGTTTCAGCGGGACCTTCCGTCCGTTCACCCATACCGTATCCCTCTTGTAAGGCATGATCCGGCAGAAGGTTACCGGGAACAGGGCTCTTTGCCCGTCCACTTCCAGCAGGAGGGTGTAGAGCTGCGGATCCTCCGCGTTCCAGAGGCGTACGGAGGGGATGCGGTCGGTCACGGTGGAGGCTTTGTCCTGAACCCGGCAGGCGCCGTCGGTCAGGACTGTGCCGTTCCGGTCCTGCAACTCATAATAGACTTCGGCGGGAACCCGGGAATGCAGGTGCAGCCGGAACCGGCCGGTCTGCAGGTCTTCGTCCACGGTGGCATCGGCCTGGAAGGAGAAACTTTCAGGAAGGGTTCCGGCGGCTTTGGAAGCGGTTTTTCTGCCTCCGCAGGCCGTCAGGATCAAGATAAGCGCTATGAAGGCTGCTTTTCTCATTCGCTCTTTTTGCGGTGCGGCTCACCGGCCGTTTCCGGCTCTACCAGTTCGTAGTCCAGGAGTTTCTGTTCCAGGTTGGTACCCTTCACGCGGATGCGGATGGGGTCTCCCAGCCGGATGGACTTGCGGGTGCGGCGTCCCACGGCCCTGTAGTGGTCTTCGTCGAAGACGTAGAAGTCGCCCTTGATGGTGCGGTAGGGGACCATGCCCTCGATCTTGGTCGGGTCGATTTCCACGTAAATTCCCCATTCCGTGACGCCGGAGACATGTCCGTCGAATTCCTGGCCGATCTTGTCTTCCATGAACTCCACCAGCTTGTACTTGATGCTTTCGCGCTCGGCCTCGGCGGCCACCACTTCGCGTTCGGAAGCGTGCTTGCACTGGGCCGAGAAGTAATCGGCACTCTGGGAATCGGCCCCTCCCAGGTACTGGGCCAGCAGGCGGTGCACCATCATGTCCGGATAGCGGCGGATGGGGGACGTGAAGTGGGTGTAGAACCGGAAAGCCAGTCCGTAATGGCCGATGTTGTCGGTGCTGTAGCAGGCTTTGGCCATGGAGCGGAGGGCCAGGATCTGGATGGCGCCCAGTTCGGGTTTGTCGGCTGCGTCTTTCATGAGGTTGTTCAGGGTCTTGGCGATGTCTTTCCCATTGTCGACGGGCCCCACTTTGTAGCCGAAATGCCCGGCGAAATCCCGGAGGCCGGAGAGTTTCTCCAAGTTGGGTTCGTCGTGGACGCGGTAGACGAAGGTCTTGGCCTTGGCAGTGGCTTTTCCGTCCATCTTGCCGCCGGTGGCCACCCATTCGGCCACGGAGCGGTTGGCCAGGAGCATGAACTCCTCTATCAGCCAGTTGGCTTCCTTGGAGAATTTCTGATGGACGCCTACCGGCTTGCCGTTTTCGTCGATATCCACTTTCATTTCCGGGCGTTCGAAATTCACGGCGCCTGCGGCAAACCGCCTCTTGCGCAGCTGCAGGGCCAGTTTGTTGAGGATGAGGACGGCTTCCTGAATGGCCTCCGGCACATCTTCCGGCTTGGCGCCCTCGATGATGGCCTGCGCCCCTTCGTAGTCGAACCGGTAGTCGGAAATGATTTCCGTGCGGCCGAACCAGGGGTTGATGACCTTGGCCTGCGGGGTGATTTCGAAGACGGCGGAGAAGGTGAGTTTCTCCTCGTTCGGACGCAGGGAGCAAAGCTTGTTGGAAAGCTTTTCGGGCAGCATCGGCACGGTGCGGTCTACCAGATAGACGGAAGTGCCGCGCTCCTGGGCCTCCTTGTCCACGGCCGAGCCCGGCCTTACATAATAGGATACATCGGCAATGTGGACACCCACCTCGTAGTTGCCGTTGTCCAGTTTGCGGAAACTGAGGGCGTCGTCAAAGTCCTTGGCGTCCGTGGGGTCGATGGTGAAGGTGAGGGTTTTCCGGAAGTCCTTGCGATGGGCGCGGTCCTTGTCGGTAATTTCGTCCGGAATCTGGTCGGCGGCGTTCTCCACCTCCTTGGGGAAGCGGTACGGCAGGCCGAATTCCGCCAGGATGGCGTGCATTTCGGTGTCGTTCTCGCCGGGCTTGCCCAGGATGTCTACCACATGGCCCACCGGGCTGGCCTCTCCGCGGGGCCATTCGTCCACCACGGCGGCCACTTTCATGCCGCGCTCTCCGCCTTCCGGAACGGGCACGGAAATGTCGTAGGGCATGGTCTTGGAACTCATCAGCACCCAGGCCTGTTTGCCCACGATGTGGAGGATGCCCACGAACGGCCTGTCGTTGCGCTTTACGATGGCCACAATCTCACCGCTGCGGCGTTTGGCCTGCCCGGTCCTCTCCTGGGTCACGGCCACCCGCACGATGTCCCCGTGCAGGGCGCCCCGGGTTTTGGAGGCTTTCACGTAAACGTCCTCGTCCTGCCCTTCGATGCGTACGAATACGAATCCTTCGCGGGACATCAGGGCCGTCCCTTCATATTCGGGAACGACGCGTTTTTTTCCGCCTTTTCTTCTGTTGTTGCGTCTTTTCATATTCTGTCTTGTTATTCAATGACAAAGATACAAAAAATACTGCTAAATTTTAGCATATTTTTGGAAAAACGCAGGCTGACAGGCAGAAATAGCTGCCGTTTGGATTTTTTTCACTATTTTAGCGCTTCGGATGCATGAAGAATGAAAAAATAATAATCCATACCATGACAGATCTTACAAAGAAAACCCTTCGCGATTCGGCCGCCATGCGCTGGGCAGCCCTGCTGCTGCTGGCCCTGGCCATGTTCTGCGCGTACATTTTCATGGACATCCTGTCCCCCATCAAAGACCTGATGGAATCTACCCGGGGCTGGGATTCCAAAGCGTTCGGTACCATGGAGGGCTCCGAGACCTTCCTGAACGTTTTTGTCTTTTTCCTGATCTTTGCGGGTATCATCCTGGACAAGATGGGCGTCCGCTTCACGGCCGTGCTTTCCGGCGCCGTGATGCTGACGGGCGGCCTCATCAAATACTTCGCCATCAGCGAGGCTTTCATGGGATCCGGCCTTGAGACCTGGTTCACCGACAACCTCAACTGGCACACGGGGATCGGCTTCATCGACGATGTGCTCCCGTTCTACCAGGGCATGCCGGCGTCGGCCAAACTGGCGGCTATCGGCTTCATGATCTTCGGTTGCGGCTGCGAGATGGCCGGCATTACGGTGAGCCGCGGTATCGTGAAGTGGTTCAAGGGCCGTGAGACGGCGCTTGCCATGGGCTCCGAGATGGCCCTGGCCCGTCTGGGAGTGGCCACCTGCATGATTTTCTCGCCTTACTTCGCCAAGCTCGGCGGGCAGGTGAACGTCAGCCGCTCGGTGGCTTTCGGCGTGGTGCTGCTGTGCATCGCCCTCATCATGTTCATCACCTATTTCTTCATGGACCGGAAACTGGACAGCCAGACCGGCGAGGCCGAAGAAAAAGACGATCCGTTCAAGATCAGGGACATCGGCAAAATCCTTTCCAGCCTGGGCTTCTGGCTCGTCGCCCTGCTCTGTGTGCTCTACTATTCCGCCATCTTCCCGTTCCAGAAGTATGCGGTGAACATGCTGCAGTGCAACCTGACGCTCACGGAGCCTGCCGCCGGGTCTTTCTGGGCCGGTGAAGCCGTCACCATCGTCCAGTATGTCATCATGCTCGCGGTGGCCGCCTGTTCCTTCTCCAGCAACTTCATCAAGGGCAACAAGGGGCTGAAGTACGGCCTGATGGCCGCGGCCATCGTGGCCCTGGTGGTGTATTGCTACATGGGCTTCATGCGCGGTACGGCAGAGACCATCTTCGCCGTGTTCCCGCTGCTGGCCGTCGCCATCACCCCTATCCTGGGCAATTACGTAGACCACAAGGGCAAGGCTGCCTCGATGCTGCTTGTCGGTTCCATCCTGCTGGTATTCTGCCACCTCACCTTTGCCTTCATCCTGCCGCTGTTCAAGGGCAGTGCGGTGGGCGGCACCATCGTGGCCTATGTTACCATCCTCGTGCTGGGCGCCAGCTTCTCCCTGGTCCCCGCCGCCCTGTGGCCGTCGGTGCCCAAGCTCGTGGATGAGAAGATCATCGGATCGGCCTATGCACTCATTTTCTGGATCCAGAACATCGGCCTGTGGCTCTTCCCGATCCTGATCGGCAATGTGCTCACCAACACCAACGCCCCCGGTACCCCTCCCGACCAGCTCAACTACACCTGGGCTCTGGTCATGCTGGCCTGCCTGGGCATCGCGGCCATGCTCATCGGCCTGTATCTGAAGGTGGTGGACAAGAAGAAGCACCTGGGACTGGAAGAGCCCAATATCGTCGCAGAATAATGGCAGCGTCTTCCGGGAAAAGCATTTTCAGGCCAGCCGCGTGGATTGCGCTGGCCTGTTTGGTAGTACCGATGTTCGCGTCGTACTACTTCGACGATATGTTCTCCAGCATTTCGTACCTGTTCGAGGATCCTTCGCTCACGCAGCTGGGCTGGGATGCGGCAGGTTACGGACTCTACACCAGCGGCTATAGCGTCCTGTGCGTGTTCGGCGGCCTGGTGATCTGCGGCATCCTGCTGGACAAGTGGGGCGTGCGCATCACGGGGTCCGTCTTCGTGGGCATGATGGCCGCCGGGGCGGGGCTGGTGCTGTGGGCGCTCCTCAGCGGTTCCGCGGCCTCCCTCACCGTGGCCTATATCGGCTGCATGTTCTTCGGTCTGGGCTCGGAGATCGCCGGGACGGCCGTCACGCGGAGCATCGCCAAATGGTTCAAAGGCGGGCCGATGGCACTTGCCATGGGCCTGCAGCTGGCCATCGCCAGGCTGGGTACGGCCTTCGCGCTGGTCCTTTCCCCGAAACTGGTGGTGCAGCAGGCCGGCCATGTGTACACCCTGGCCGAGACGGCCCGTCCCGCCGTCGTGGGCATGGGCCTCATGGCCGCCGGCCTCATCCTCTGGGCCCTGTTCGTAGCCCTGGATGCCCGGGCCGACCGTCATTCCCGGCCTGATCGGGAATCGCAGGAGATGGCCGGTCAAGAAGCCGGCCATGACGGAGGTTCCGCCGCGAAGGACGACGAAACCTTCCGCTTCAAGGATGTCCTGGGCGTGCTGGGAAACAAGAATTTCTGGCTGCTCGGCCTGCTTTGCGTGCTGTTCTACAGCAGCATCATCGCCTTCAAGAAATTCGCCGGCGCCATCCTTATTCCCCGGTTCGACATCCCCGCATCGGCCGCGGGATGGATGGTGAGCATGCTGCCGTTCAGCACGGTGATCTTTGCGCCGCTCTTCGGCATGCTGGTCGACAAAGCGGGCCGCGGAACCCGCTGGATGGTGCTTGGTGCCATCCTGGCCCTGGCGGCCCATCTGCTGCTGGCTTTCGCTCCCGAAGGCGTTCCGTTCTGGGGCTACCTGGCCATGGTATTCCTGGGATTCGGCTATTCGCTGGTGCCCGCCGCCCTCTGGCCCAGCGTGCCCAAAATCGTCCCGGACAAGGTGCTGGGCACCACCTTCGCGCTCATTTACTGGGTGCAGAATCTGGGGCTGCTCAGCTTCAAGTGGCTGGCCGGAATCATCCTGGGGGCGAAGGGACGCGCTTCCGGCCCCGTCCATGTGGAGCTCATGTTCGTGGCGCTTTGCGTGGCGGCCCTTGTGGTGGCGCTGCTGTTTGCGCGCACATCGGCCCGGAATCCCGGCCTCCGGCTCGACGCCCCGAACACCTGATTTTTGGGAGAGGAGACGTCAACGCTTTTTGTTTAGAGGTAATGGGAGAGGCCGGCCACATAAAATGGCACCTCTCCCATATTTTGGCAATATAATTGCAGAAATATTTGGTGGTTACGAAAAAGTGTCATATCTTTGCAGTGTAATAGCATACTAATACACAAAATTATGCTGATTGAACTGAAAGGAATCCATAAAACTTACAATAACGGGCAGCCGCTGCATGTGCTCAAGGGAATCGACCTTGGCATCGAAAGAGGCGAATTCGTATCGGTCATGGGCGCTTCCGGCTCCGGGAAGTCCACGCTCCTGAACATCCTGGGCATCCTGGACAATTACGACGAAGGCTCGTACCACCTGAACGGCACCCTGATCAAAGACCTAAGCGAGAAACAGGCGGCCGATTACCGCAACCGCATGATTGGTTTCATTTTCCAGAGTTTCAACCTGATCAATTTCAAAACGGCCGTGGAGAATGTCGAGCTGCCGCTCTATTACCAGGGCGTGCCCCGGAAAAAACGGCGCGAACTGGCCATGGAGTATCTGGAAAAGATGGGTCTCACCCCCTGGGCCGGCCATTTCCCCAACGAGATGTCCGGCGGCCAGAAGCAGCGCGTGGCCATCGCCCGTGCCCTCATCACCCAGCCCCAGATTATCCTGGCCGATGAACCCACCGGCGCCCTGGACTCCAAGACCAGCGTGGAGGTGATGCAGCTGCTGAAACGCCTGAACCAGGAAGACGGCATCACCATCATCGTGGTCACCCACGAGAGCGGTGTGGCCAACGAGACCGACAAGATCATCCACATCAAGGACGGCATCATCGGCGAAATAGAAGAAAACACCCGCCACACGGCCTGGGACGGGCCCCTGATGAAATAGAGAGAGCCCATGCGAGAACTTTTCCACGAAATAGCCAGCACCCTGCGCAACAACAAGCTCCGCACCGCCCTCACGGGCTTTGCGGTGAGCTGGGGCATCTTCCTGCTGATCTGCCTGCTGGGGGCCGGGAACGGGCTCATGAATTCTTTCATGGGGAATGTGGAGAATTATGTGAGCCAGAGCATCCAGGTGGAAGGCTGGACCACTTCCAAACCCTATGCAGGCTACAAGGAAGGCCGGCAGATTCAACTGGACCAGGCCGACGTGGCCTTTACCGAAGGCAACCAGTGGAAAGATATCATTTCGAACGTATCCACGGCCACTTCCACCACCTCCGTCACCCTGGTGCTGGACGGAAATACGGTTTCCGGGTCGCTGGCCGGCCACATGCCGGATTACCAGGAGCAGGCCAAACTCAAGATGTCAAGCGGACGTTTCCTGAACCGGAAAGACCTGGAAGAGCGCCGGAAAGTAATCGTCATCAATTCCGACCAGGCCAGGGAGCTTTGCCCGAGGAATCCGGAATCGGTCGTGGGCCGCTGGATTTCCACAGGCAATATCATGTTCCAGGTGGTCGGCATCTACCATGCCGACGAAACCAACATGACCCGGAACTGCCCCATCCCCTACACAACATATAAGGGCATCTTCGACTCTTCCGACAAGGTGGAGACCATTACTTTCTCCGTCAGCGGTCCGTCAACGTTGGAAGAACACGAGGCCTTTGAGAACGAATATGCCCTTGCGCTGAAACGCCGGCACGAAATCGCCCCCGATGACCGGCGGGGCATCTGGATCAACAACGGTTATACGGACAACCTTCAGATGACCAAGGCTACGCGCATCCTCCGCACCGCCTTGTGGATCCTGGGCATCCTTACGCTTATCAGCGGCATTGTGGGCGTGTCCAACATCATGCTCATCACCGTGAAGGAGCGGACCCATGAGTTCGGCATCCGCAAGGCCATCGGCGCCCGTCCCGGAGAAATCCTCAAGCTCATCATCGCGGAGAGCATCTCCATCACCGCCGCCTTCGGCTATGTGGGCATGTTCCTGGGCATGATCGCCTGCCGGATCATGGACAAGACCATCGGCCAGAACACCGTGGATATCGGCATGGAGAAAATCCAGATGCTGGTGAATCCCACGGTAGGGCTGGACGTGGCCCTGGAAGCCACCCTGCTGCTGATTGTCGCCGGTACGCTGGCAGGCGCCGTCCCTGCCTGGAAAGCCGCCCGAGTCAAACCCATAGAAGCTTTGCGTGCAGAATGAAATGGTTTGATACAGACAGTTTCCGGGAAATCCTGGACAGCATCCTCCGCAACAAGAGCCGGAGCCTCCTTACCGGGTTCGGCGTCTTCTGGGGCATTTTCATGCTGATGATCCTCTCCGGCGGCGGGCAGGGGGTCAAACAAATGCTGGTGCAGAACTTCGAGGGATTCGCGCAGAATACCTGCATCGTGGTGTCCAGCTATACCTCCAAGCCTTACAAGGGTTTCAAGAAAGGCCGCTCCTGGGAACTGGAATACAACGATGTGGACCGCCTCCGGAGCATGATTCCCGAACTGGAGACCGTATCTCCCACCGTGAGTCTCTGGGGCAAATCCGTCACCCGCGACGAACACACCTATTCCCGCGCCGTGGTAAAAGGCGCCCGGGCCGATTACGCCAACATCGAGACTCCGCAGGTCAAGTACGGAAGATATATCAACGACGCCGACAACCTGCAGGAAAGGAAAGTGTGCTTCATCGGGAAACGGGTCTATACCAACTTGTTCCCGGAGGGCGGTGATCCGGTGGGGAAACGCATCTGCATCGACGGAAGCTACTATACCGTCATCGGCGTGGACTGGAACAGTTCCGGCGGCATCAGCATCAACGGCAATGCGGCCGATGCCGTGACCATCCCCATCAACCAGGCCAGGCGGGCCTATAACCTGGGGAAGACCGTGCACCTGATCTGTTTCACGGCCAAGGAAGGCATTACGATGAGCGACATCACGCCCCGGGCACAGGAGATCCTGGCGCGGGCCCACTATTTCGACCCGTCCGACGACCAGGCCCTTTTCCTGCTGAATACCCAGCTCATCTTCGGCATTGTGGACAACCTGTTCAAAGGCATCAATTTCCTGATCTGGCTCATCGGCCTGGGAACTTTGCTGGCGGGCGTGATCGGTGTTTCCAATATCATGATGGTGAGCGTGAAGGAGCGAACCACCGAAATCGGCATCCGGAGGGCCATCGGCGCTACGCCCAGGCAGATTCTGGGGCAGATCATTTCTGAAAGTATCGTGCTGACCCTGTCGGCCGGCATGCTGGGCATCGTGTTCAGCGTACTCATCCTTGCGGGAGTGGAACTGGCCATGACGACCGACGGCGTGCTCAGTGCACCCTTCCAGGTGTCCTTCGGCGTGGCCATGGCTGCCGCTTTGCTGCTGACGGTGCTGGGTGTGGTGGCCGGCCTGATGCCGGCATCCAGGGCGATGCAGATCAAACCCGTGGATGCCATGAGAGACGAATGATAAAAACAAATGAGATATGAAAAAATTTGGTAGAATCCTGCTGATTGTCCTGGTGGCGGCCGTTTTTATCGGCACGTTCGCTTACCTTTTCCAGCGCTCACGCCCCAAGGCTATAACGTATCAGGAACTTACGCCCGAGATGGGCACCATTGCCAAGTCCACCGTGGTTACCGGGAAGATTCAGCCCCGGGACGAGGTGAACGTGAAAGCCCAGATCAGCGGCATCGTGGCCGAACTGTACAAGCAGGCAGGCGACCAGGTGAAGGAGAACGAAGTGATTGCCAAACTCAAGGTGATTCCCGAGATGAGCCAGCTTTCCAGCGCCCAGAGCCGCGTCCGTCTGAGCGAAGTGAACCTGAAGCAGGCGCAGACCAACTACGACCGCGAGAAGAAACTCTTCGACCAGCAGCTGGTGAGCGCCGAATCCTTCGAACAGGTGTCGCAGGCCCTGAACCAGGCGAAGGAGGAACACGCCGCGGCGCAGGAATCGCTGGAAATAATCCGCGACGGCGTGTCATCGTCCAATAAATCAGGAAGTTCCACGCTGGTCCGCTCGTCCGTTTCCGGCCTGATCCTGGACATTCCGGTGAAGGTGGGAAACACCGTGATCAATTCCAATACCTTCAACGACGGTACCACCATCGCCACGGTGGCCGACATGAATGACCTTATCTTCGACGGCAACATCGACGAGACCGAGGTGGGGCGCCTGCATATCGGCCTGCCTGTGCGTATCAGCGTCGGTGCGTTGCAGGACGTGCACTTTGACGCTGCCCTGGAATACATTTCGCCCAAGGCGACCGAGTCGGGCGGCACCAACCTGTTCGAGATCAAGGCCACCGTGAAGGTTCCCGCCGACGTGACCATCCGTTCCGGCTACAGCGCCAATGCCGAAATCGAACTGCAGCGCGTGGAGGATGTGCTCACCATTCCCGAAAGCGCCCTCCAGTTCGACGGAGATGAAACCTTCGTGTATCTTCTCCAGGCCGACGGTACCTATGACAAGCGTCCGGTACAGACAGGCCTCTCCGACGGTGTGAAGATTGAAATCAAGGACGGTCTCTCCCTGGGAGACAAGGTCCGCGGACCTCAAATCATCTGACAGCCATGAAAGCTTTATTGTTAGTTTTGGCCCTGGCCGCCGGTGTCGGGGAAGAAGACATGCCCGATTTCTCCAGGCCGTGGACGCTCCGCCAGTGCACGGAATGGGCGATGGACCACAACCTGACGGTGGCCCGTCAGGAGAACAATGTGGCCGGACGCGAAATCGAGCAGAATACGTCCCATTGGAGCTGGCTGCCGAGCGTCAGCGCCCAGGCCAGTGAGAATTTCAACTTCGGACGCGGTATCGGCGGCGACAATACGTACGAGCGGGGCAATTCCTCCACGACGGGATTCTCGGTCGGGGCCAACATGAGCCTGTTCGACGGTGGCGCCATCTACAACCAGATCCGCCTGTCCAACCTGAACCTGGAAGCGGCCGTGGCCGACCTGGAAAAAGCCAGGGACGATATCCGCGTATCCGTGGCGAAGGCGTATGTGCAGATTCTGTACAATTACGAAATCCGGGATGTGGCCCGGCAGCAGATCGCGATCGATTCGATGCAGGTGGCCCGCCTGGAACAGATGTTCGCCTCCGGGCGTTCGTCCGCCGCCGAGGTTTCGCAGCAGAAGGCCACCCTGGCGCAGAGCCAGGTGACGCTGGTCCAGGCCGAAAACAACGTGCGCTCCTCCCTGCTGGAACTGGCCCAGTTGCTGGAACTTGTCTCCTGGGAAGGCTTCTCCATAGAACGTCCTTCCGTGTCGATGGAAGAAATCGCCATCGGCCATCCGGATGACATCTATGCCGATGCACTGGGAATCCGGCCGGCCATCCGGGCCGAGCAGATCCGTCTGGAAGGGACGAAGCGCTCGCTGGCCATTGCCAAAAGCGCTTATTATCCCACGCTGACGCTCAGCGGAGGCGGCGGTACCAATTACTATACTTCCTTCGACGCCATCAGTTTCTGGGACCAGCTGCAAGTCAATTTCAGCCAGTATGTGGGTCTTTCGCTCAGCATCCCCATTTTCAGCAAATTCAGTATCCGGAACCGGGTCCGGACGGCCAACCTGAACATCCATACGCAGGAACTGGCTCTCCGTCAGGCGGAGAATTCCCTTTACAAGGAAATCCAGCAGGCCTGGAACTCGGCCGTGAACGCCCGTGCCAAATGGGACGCCTCGCAGCAGGCCCTTTCGGCCGCAGAGGATTCCTTTACCCTGACCCAGGCCAAGTACGAAAACGGCAAAGCGACGGTCACGGAATTCAACGAATCCCGCAACCGGCTGATGAAATCGCGCTCGGACGCCGTCCAGGCTACCTACGAATATCTCTTCCAGACCCGCCTGGTGAACTTCTACCGCGGTTCTTCCCTTGACTTCTGACACAGAATAGGCGGCCCTGCGGTGGGTTTTTTCGGGAAAATGCCGTATCTTTGTGCAAACGCACTTTATCATGATCAGCGAATCCACCATCGACCTTGCGTGCAAGGATCTCTTTGAGCATATCACTTTTCAGGCGGAACCCTCCGGGCTGTACGATCCGCTCCGGTATATGGTTTCCATCGGAGGCAAGCGCCTGCGTCCGCGGCTTTGCCTGATGACCTTCGGCCTGTACAGGGATGCGCTCACGCCCGAAGTGCTTTCCGCTGCGGCCGGCATGGAGGTTTTCCACACTTTCACGCTTATCCACGACGACATCATGGACCGCTCGCCCCTGCGCCGCGGACATGAGACGGTCTGGAAAAAATGGAACCAGGACACGGCCATCCTGAGCGGTGATGTCATGTACATCGATGCCTGCAGGCGCATTGCCAAAGTCCCTGTCGGCGTGCTCCCTGCCGCCCTGGACCTCTTTTACACCACCGCACAGCAGGTGATGGACGGCCAGCAGATGGACATGAATTTCGAGTCGATGGAAGTGGTGCCCATGCAGCAGTACATGCAGATGACCGGCCTCAAGACAGCCGTCCTGCTGGCCTGCTCCGCCAAAATGGGAGCCCTTATTGCCGGTGCGCCCGAGGCCGATGCGAAGGCCCTCTACGACTACGCCTACGACCTGGGCCTGGCCTTCCAGGTGGCCGATGACTATCTGGACGCCTACGGTGATTCCGCCGTATTCGGCAAGCCCATCGGCGGCGACATCGTCAACTGCAAGAAGTCCTGGCTCACCGTGAAAGCGCACGAATGCGGCGCCGAAGGCCTGGAGGCCGCCATGGCCCTCCCGGCGGAAACGCCCTTGGAGCAGCAGCAGAAGATAGCCGCAGTAAAGGCCCTCTACGAGAAAGCCGGTGTCCCCGCCCTTGCCCGCGAGGAGATTGCCCGACTCCACCAAAGCGCCGTCGACAGGCTCCGGGACCTTGCCCCCGAAAACCGGGAAGTCCTTGCCGGCTTTGCGCGGAAACTGGTAGGAAGAACCATGTAACATCCCCATACTTATGCGTTTCCATAGCCGCATCCTGCTGCCTGTGCTTGCTTTCCTGGCAGGAGGAATCCTTGCCGCTGCCCAGGAACGGGTGGTGGTGGAAGCCCCCGAAGCCCCTTTCCCGTTTGAGCCGCTGGAGATGGCCGCCTTCCCCAGGAAGGATTTTCCCATCACGAAATACGGAGCCAGGCCCGGTGACGTGAAGGCCAACACCGCCGCCTTCGCCAGGGCCATGGCGGCCTGCAACAAGGCCGGAGGCGGCAGGGTAGTGGTCCCTGCCGGCGAATGGATTACCGGCCCCGTCCACTTCAAAAGCCACTGCAACCTGTACCTGAGCGAAGGTGCCACCCTGGTGTTCAGTGACGATGTGAGCCTGTACTATCCGGCCGTCCAGACTTCGTGGGAGGGCGCCGAATGCATGAACATCTCTCCGCTGCTGTACGCCTTCGGGTGCGAACACATCGCCGTCACGGGCCCGGGCCGGCTGGCGCCCAGAATGGATTTCTGGCGCACCTGGTTCGAGCGGCCCGATTCGCATATCCAGGCAACCCGGCAACTGTATGCCATGTGCTCCACCCAGGTGCCTGCCACAGACCGGCACATGGAGCGGGAGGGCGTGCAGATGCGTCCGCACCTGATTCATTTCAACCGCTGCACCGGCGTCCGGCTGGAGGGTTTCCAGATCAGGGAAAGCCCTTTCTGGACCATTCACACCTTCATGTGCGAGGATGTGTGGGTGCATGGCCTGGACGTTTATGCCCATGGCCACAACAACGACGGCATCGACCTGGAAATGACCCGTCATGTGGTGGTGGAGGACTGTACTTTCGACCAGGGCGATGATGCCGTGGTGCTGAAAGCCGGCCGCAACCAGGATGGCTGGGCGCTGGATTTCCCCACCCAGGATGTGGTGGTCCGCCGCTGCGAGGTGGTGCAGGGGCACTGCCTGCTGGGCATCGGCAGCGAGATGTCCGGCGGCATCCGGCGGGTGTACATGCACGACTGCCATTCTGCCGACCAGGTGTACAGGCTCTTCTACATCAAGACCAACCACCGCCGGGGCGGCTTCATCGAGGATATCACTGTGGAAAATGTCTCCGCCACCAAGATGCTGCGGGTGTTCGAGATAGATACGGACGTACTGTACCAGTGGCGTGACATCGTACCCACCTTCGAGACCCGCATCACCCGCATCCGCAACATCACCCTCCGCCATGCGGAGGCACAGCAGGCGGAGGCCGTCTTCGAACTCAGGGGCGATGAACGCGACCCTATCGACGGCATCACGCTGGAAAACATCCATGTCAATCGGGTGACAGGCTTCTACAACCAGGTATCGGCCGTCCGGAATCTCTCTGTGAAGGACATCACCGTGGATGCCTGGGGCGGGGGAGAAGCCGGACCAGGCCTTTCCGGTTTCGCTCCCGGCCGGTAAAGGACCGGCCCTCAGGCGACGACCCAGCGGAAGACTTTGTCGCCGCGGCGGGGGTGGATGCGCTCGCCGGGCTGCATGTCGGGATGCTGGTTCACATGGTCTTCCGGCATATCGTCCAGCGGGACCGACACCGAGCAGCGGACGCCCTGGGGCGCCAGTTCCGCCGGCTTCAGGTCGACCCGCATATCGTCCACTTTCATTTCCAGGATGCCGGTGGTATGGCCGATGAAGAGGATATCGTCCCCCAGATGCAGGTCGGTGGCTTCTACCAGGATTTCCGCCACGCCTATCCGGGCGAACCAGTTGGTCACTTTGCCCACATAGACTTTGCGGCGGGTGGCCTGGCTGCCATACACGGCGCTCCATTCGCCCATTTTCGCTCCCAGGTAATAGCCGTCCCAGAAGCCGCGGTTGAAAACGGTGGCCAGCCGCTCCTTCAAAGCCGCTCCCAGTCCGGGGGTGAAGGTGCCGTCGGCCACGGCGTCGGCAGCCTCCCTGTAGCACGCCGCGGTGGTTTTCACATAATCGGCGCTGCGGGCGCGGCCCTCGATCTTGAACACCTTCACACCGGCTTCCACGAACTTGTCGGCGAATTCGATGGTGCACAGGTCTTTGGGCGACATCATGTATTTGTTGTCGATGTGGATTTCGTTGCCGGTCTCGATGTCCGTGACCAGATAGCCTCTCCTGCAAACCTGCATGCAGGCTCCGCGGTTGGCGCTTTCGCCATAGGCCGCGAGGGACAGGTAGCATTTGCCGGAAATGGCCATGCAGAAGGCCCCGTGGGCGAACATCTCGATGCGCACAAGCTTCCCGGAGGGGCCGGTGATGTGCTCAGCTTCAATGGCCTCGTGGATGGCTTTCACCTGGTCCAGCCTCAGTTCCCTGGCCAGCACCACCACATCGGCGAACTGGGCGTAAAAGCGGAGCGCTTCCACGTTGGAAATGCTCAGCTGGGTGGAAATATGCACTTCCAGGCCGATTTTCCGGCAGTACAGGATCACCGCCATGTCCGAAGCGATGATGGCGTCCACGCCGGCCGCCCTGGCAGCGTCCAGCGTGTCGTACGCCGCCTGCAGGTCTTCTCCGTACAGGGTGATGTTCAGGGTCATATAGGCCCGGATCCCGTAGGCCCGGCAGATCCGCATGATTTCCGGCAGGTCTTCCCGGGAGAAATTGTTGGCCGAATGCGACCGCATGTTCAGATGGCCGATGCCGAAGTACACCGAATCGGCCCCGCCTTCGATGGCGGCGGTCAGGCAGGGAAAACTCCCCGCCGGCGCCATTATTTCCAATTCTTTTCGATCCATAATTTACAAAGGTAGCACTATTTTTGTATCTTTGTACGCTTATGAAACGAATCCAAGTTATCCTGGCCGTGTGCTCCGGCCTTGCTTTGAGCACTGTCGCAGGTGCCCAGTCCAAAAATTTCACCCTGGGCCAGTGGGTGGAGATGCACAATGCCATTCTGAAGGAACTGGGACGCTCCTATGTCGATTCCCTGGAAGTGGGCCGTATCGAGCGGGCCGGCGTCGACGCCATGCTGGAGGCGCTGGACCCTTATACGGTGTATGTGCCGGAGGAGGAGCAGGAAGATTTCCAGATGATGATCAACAGTACCTACGGAGGTATCGGCGCCATCATATACAAGCCGGACGTGAACGGAAACGTTATCATCAACGAGCCGTACGAAGGTTCTCCCGCCGCCAAGGCCGGTCTCCGCTGCGGCGATGAGATCGAGGCCATCGACGGGAAAAGCACCCACGGCCTCACCAGCACGGAAAGCAGTGAGACCATGCGCGGAAAGCCCGGAACCACCGTTGTGTTCCGCGTAAAGAAGCTCCGCGGCGGTGAAACCTGGAAGGCCGGAGAGGTGATCGAGGTCCCGGTGGTGCGCGAGCGCATCGTCCTGCCCTCCGTGGAGTATGCCGGCATGGTGAACGAAAAAGACGGCTATATCCTCATGAGCAAATTCACGGAAGGCGTGAGCCAGTCTATCCGGGACAGCTATAACAAACTGAAGGCCAATGGCATGGAGCGCCTGGTGCTGGACCTGCGCGGCAACGGCGGCGGCCTCCTCAGCGAGGCGGTGAACATCGTCGGCCTGTTTGTTCCCAAGGGATCCCTGGTGGTTACTTCCAAGGGCCGCGCCGCCGGTTCGGAATCTACCTACAAGACCACCACGGAGCCCATCGACACGGAAATTCCCCTGGTGATCCTGGTCGATTCGGCCTCGGCTTCGGCCTCGGAAATTGTCTCCGGCGCCCTGCAGGATTACGACCGGGCCACCATCATCGGCACCCGCACTTACGGAAAGGGGCTGGTGCAGAGCATCCGCCCTCTGCCCTATGACGGACAGTTGAAAGTGACCACCGCCAAGTACTATACCCCTTCGGGCCGGTGCGTGCAGGCCATCGACTATTCCCATCGCAACGAGGACGGCAGTGTGGGCCATATCCCGGATTCGCTCACGCATGAGTTCACCACCGCCCACGGGCGCAAGGTGCGCGACGGCGGCGGCGTCACCCCGGATTTCGAGGTCAAGGCCCACCGCTATTCCCGTCTCACCTATTCCCTGGTGATGAGCGGCATCGTGGAGCAGTACGCCCTCAAATTCGTCCGTGAACATGCCTCCATCCCCGCTCCGGCCGATTTCCATTTCACGGAGTACGACGATTTCATCGCCTTCGCCTCGGACAAGAACTTCGACTACCGTTCATCGGCCAAGGCCTATCTGGACGAGGTGAAAAAGACCCTTGAAGAAGACGGGCTCAAGGATACCATGACGGAGGAGATCGCCGCGCTGGAGAAGAAGCTGGACATGGACAAGGAAACCTTCCTGCGCCTGAAGAAAGACGAGATCGTTCCCTTCATCGAAGAAGAGATCGTGGTCCGCTATTACTTCCAGGAGGCGGGCATCGGCGTCCGGGTCCGCTATGACGACCAGCTCCACAAAGCACTGGAACAGCCCGCCATCAGCTGGTAGCACGCTGTTTTTAAAAAAATTTACTATCTTTGCGGCGGTTTTTTATCGTGTATTTTTATGAAGATTGTATTTGCAACGGGCAACCGCGGAAAACTCCGCGAGGCTGCTGAGATTTTGGGCGGGGGCTTTGAGCTCGTTACCCCTGCAGAAGTGGGAATCACGGAAGATATCCCCGAAACCGGCGCCACATTAAGGGCAAATTCCCTGCAGAAAGCAGAGTATATCTATAACAAGACGGGTCTGGACTGCTTTGCCGATGATACCGGCCTGGAGGTCGACATCCTGGGCGGAGGCCCCGGCATCCATACCGCCCGGTACGCGGGCGAGGAGAAGGATCCTGCCGCCAATATCCGGAAACTGCTTTCCGAGATGGCCCGCCGGGAGGTGGAGGCTTCGGTGGCCCGGGAGTATGGAATCGCCACTCCCAAGGCAACCCGCAAGGCCCGCTTCCGCACGTCGGTAACCCTGATCCTGAACGGAGAGAAGCACTTTTTCGATGGCATCATGGAGGGGCGGATCGCCCGTCAGCGCCATGGGGAGGGAGGCTTCGGCTACGACCCGGTGTTCATTCCCGACGGCCATGACGTGACGGCGGCGGAAATTTCCGAAGAAGAGAAGAACGCCATTTCCCACCGCGGGAAGGCCCTCAGGGCCATGGCCGATTATCTGAAAGATTCTTCGCCGCGCTCAAAATGACAGGAACGGCCGGAGCATGACGAAGGAGACTGCGGAACTGATTGTGCTGTCTGTCACCAAGGTGGGGGAGAATGCCATCGTAGTGCATACGCTCTCCCGCGAATGGGGACGGCGGGGATTTCTGGTCCCGTCGGCCAAAAAGGCCGGAATGGCGCTGTTCCTTCCGCTGAACATCCTGGAGGCCGATGTGGTGGAAAATCCCAAAAGCGATCTGTGGTCCCTCAAAAATATCCATGCGAAGGACAGCCTGAACGGCATCCGGGGCAACCTGCACAAGAACACGATGTCGCTTTTCCTTGCGGAGGTGCTGTTCCGGACGCTCCGGGACGGTGCCGCCGAGGATGGCCTGTACGAGTGGTGTGTGGGTGAAATCCTTACTTTGGATGCCCTGGAGGCCGATTTCTCCAATTTCCATGTGCGCTTCCTGCTGGAACTGTCCGGCGCGCTGGGCTTCCGGCCGACCTTCCAGGACATCGCCCCGTTTGCGGGAGAGCACCTGGGGGAGGTGAAGAAGCTCCTGGAGGCCGATTTCACCACGTCCATGCTGCTGCCGCTTTCCGGCGAAACCCGCAGCGACCTCTGCGAAGAGTTCCTGCGGTACCTTGAATTCCATACCGAGCAGCCCGTGCGGGTGAAATCCCTGTCCGTCCTGAGGGAACTCTATCGTTAGCGGGTCTTTTATTATCGGTATAAAATTGTTACATTTGCGGATGCACTAGACTGAGACCGAATGTACGAATTGCTCAACAAGATAGACTCTCCGGCCGATCTCCGTTCCCTGTCCATGGAGGAGAAGAAAAGGCTCTGCGGGGAAATCCGTCAATATATAGTGGAATGCTGCGCGAAAAATCCCGGCCATCTGGGCTCCAGCCTGGGAGCCGTGGAACTGATTGTGGCGCTGCACTCGGTATACGATACTCCCGAAGACAAGCTGGTGTTCGACGTGGGTCACCAGGCCTATGCGCACAAGATTGTCACCGGGCGGCGGGACATTTTCCGGAAAAACCGCACGCGCGACGGTATCAGCGGCTTTCCCAGGCGTGATGAGAGCCCGTACGATGCCTTCGGCGCCGGCCATGCCTCCACGTCCATATCGGCTGCGCTGGGCTTTGCCGAGGCGGCCCGGATACTGGGGACCGGCGAAAAAGTGGTGGCTGTCATCGGGGACGGCGCCCTTTCCGGCGGCCTGGCCTGGGAAGGCCTGAACAATGCGGGTGCCTCCAAGGCCGACCTGCTGATCATCCTCAACGACAACAACATCTCCATCGACCAGAATATCGGCGGCCTGCACGAATACCTGCTGAAGGTTACGACCAGTTCTTTATATAATAGGGTAAAGAACAAGGTCTGGACTTCCATGGGCGAAGGGAAAACCCGCGACTGGGTGCAGAAGCGCGTGCTGGACACCAAGTCCAATCTGGTGCGCGGCAGCGGCGGCGCCCTGTTCGAGGCGCTGGGCTTCCGCTACTTCGGCCCGGTGGACGGGAACGACCTGGAACAGATGATGGCCACCCTGCAGCGTCTGAAGAATCTCAGGGGGCCCCGCCTGCTGCATGTGCACAGCCGGAAAGGCTTCGGCTATGCCCCCGCGGAGGCCGACCCCACCACCTGGCACGCTCCGGGCAAGTTTGATGCCGCCACGGGGCAGCGCATCAAGACGGTCTACCCGGCCGACCGTTACCAGGACGTCTTCGGACAGGTGCTCAAGGAACTGGCCGGCATGGACCCCCTGGTGGTGGGCGTGACGCCCGCCATGGCCACGGGCTGCGGCATGACGGCATTTGGAGAGGCTTTCCCTTCCCGGTTCTTCGACGTGGGCATCGAGGAAGAGCATGCCGTCACTTTCTCGGCCGGCCTTGCCGCCGCAGGGCTCAGGCCGTTCTGCAACATCTATTCGTCCTTCTCCCAGCGGGCCTATGACTGCGTGATCCACGACGTGGCCCTGCAGAATCTGCCGGTGGTCCTTTGCCTGGACCGGGCGGGCCTGGTAGGGGAGGACGGAGCCACCCACCACGGATGCTACGACCTGGCCGCCTACCGCAGCATCCCGGGCTGTACCGTGGCCGCCCCCCGCAACGAAACGGAACTCAAACGGCTCATGTACACGGGGCTGAAGGCTTCCGGCGGTCCTTTCATCATCCGCTACCCCCGCGGCGTAGGGGAGGGCGCTCCCTGGAAGGAGGCCCCCTATGAGGTGCTTCCGGTGGGCAAGGGCGAGAAACTCATGGACGGGAAGTCCGTGGCGGTCCTTGCCATCGGCCCGGTGGCGAACAGGGCTCTTGCCGCCGCGCAGCGCTTCAAGGCCGATTACTGGGTAGGGCCCGCCGTATATGACATGCGCTTCCTGAAGCCGCTGGATACGGAGATCCTGGAGGAAGTGTCCCGGTTCGACGCCATCCTCACCCTGGAGGACGGGGCCCTGAAGGGAGGCCTGTACAGTGCTGTCTGCGAGTATTTCTCCCTCAGGAAAGACGCTCCTCTCGTCAAGGGAGTGGGCATCCCGGACCGTTTCATCCAGCAGGATTCGCAGAAAAACCAGTTGGCCGACTGCGGCCTGGATGAAGAGTCGATTTTCGATTTTTTGCGCGGAATGATGAAAAATCTTTGAAAATTCTTGTTGGATTCAAAAATAATTTCTACCTTTGCAGTCCTTTCAGCGATTGAAGGATTCAACGAGCCGCCGATATAGCTCAGTTGGCCAGAGCACGTGATTTGTAATCTCGGGGTCGTGGGTTCGAATCCCTCTATCGGCTCAAAGGAAATTGAAATACTGAAAAGCATTCCGGGAGGTTCGCATAGTGGCAATTGCGGCGGACTGTAAATCCGCTCCCTCAGGGTTCGGTGGTTCGAGTCCACCACCTCCCACCAACGCGGAAGTAGCTCAGTTGGTAGAGCATCAGCCTTCCAAGCTGAGGGTCGCGAGTT
>ERZ842401.203-NODE-203-length-82007-cov-8.437036_pt1 | contig 82007 bp, 77 predicted proteins | sample MGYA00521270_ERZ842401 | MGnify/ENA primary metagenome ERZ842401 (study PRJEB31892, sample SAMEA3878208) | bioreactor metagenome | biome: Moose rumen | place: Sweden | collected 2011-10 | study: EMG produced TPA metagenomics assembly of the PRJEB12797 data set...
GGACAGATGAAAATCCAGCGATGCTGGTTTCATAAGACAGCGAATATTCTGGACAAAATGCCAAAGTCAGTTCAGAAAAAGGCGACGGAAATGATTCGGGACATGCACATGGCTGACACCAGAGAAAATGCGCTGAAAGCCTATGACAAGTTCATCGAAACTTTCGGTGCAAAATATGAAAAGGCGGTGGAAAATCTGAAGAAGGACAAGGATGATTTGTTCCGGTTCTACGATTATCCCGCCGAACACTGGACTCATATAAGGACTTCAAATCCGATTGAGTCTACCTTCGCAACAGTCCGTTTGAGACACAACTCGACGAAAGGGAACGGAACTGCAAAGGCAACTGAAGCTATGGCTTTTAAACTCTGCCAGCAGGCAGAAAAAGGCTGGCGGCGATTGAAGGGCTTTGAAAAGCTTGAACTTGTCGTCAAAGATATAAAATTTGAAAATGGTGAGTTGAAGGAAGCCGCTTAAAACTTATGCCGGTTCAAACTTCAATCCACAACATTTGACAATTTCTCGAAGATGACTTGTCAAAGATTTTTGAAAGTTTTTCTCAGGTGGATTCTATGCGAAACCGCAATGTTGAAGGTACGGGGCTTGGTCTTGCCATTGCATTAAAACTTCTTTCTTCTCAGGGTGTCACTCCTTCTGCTCTTGTTTCTGTCCAGTGCGCACGAATAAGGGAAGCAGTAAAAAATCTTGACATGGATGCTCTGGAAGATGCCTGCCGCATTTTGCAAAGTTACAGCTACACTTCTGTAAAAAAAGATGCACTTGACCGTCTTACTGTGGCAGTCCGTAACTTTGACATGGACGCATGTGCTTCTCTTGCGCAGAAACTTGATCCTGCGTTATAATGCCTTACCCTTACAGTAAAATTCGGAGGAAGTGAATGAAGAGACTGTGCGTTTTTTTATCAGTGGTTTTTCTTGCCCTTAATCTGTGGGCATCTCCTGCAGCAGTTAATTTTGACAGCCTGCCAGATGACGAAGAATTTAATTCCCTTCTGCTTGACTTTGGCAACGCCTACCAGTCAATCCGATACAGCAACATTCAGTATAAGGACGAAAAGAAAAGTCAGCTTGAAGCGGCAAAGGCTTTGTACGAAAAACTTAATGCACAGAAAACGCCCTCTTACGATGAAGAAGTTTTAAAGCTCCTTGTCATGCGATGTCTTTACAACTATGACGAAGTTACCGCTTCTCAGGTTGAGTCCGCCTTTGCAAAAATAAACAAAAAGTATCCCAAAAATGCAGAACATCACTGGGTCTACGGAAACTATCTTGTTTCGACAGGAAGAAGTTCTGAAGGAAAAGCCCAACTTGAGTCCTACATGAAGATGAAGGATTATCAGATTAGTCATTTCTTTTTGGAAGACTATGCATATTCTCAGTTTATGTGCGGAATGCCTTTGAACGCCTATTACACTCTTACCAACGGCGGAACAATTCCAGAGGCGTCTGTTAATCAGAGTATGCTTTCTTTGATTAAAAACAACATAAAGGAAAGTTCCATAAAGGAAACTTATGAAGAAAAACAGGTGTGGAAAGTTTCTTCAAAAGAGTCTGACGGCTACAACTATGTCTACAGTACAATGCTGGGAGTTTCGGTTCCCTGTAAGGGTGAGTGGGGATTTAATTGTTCTGCATTCTCTTCCCAGACTCCCGCGTTCTGCTTGCTTTCTCCATCCCTTAAATTAAAGAAGGAGGATGTGGGCATAAGCATTCTGGTTATGGCTTTTCCCGGCTCTTCTGATGTGGACTCTCTTAGAAAAAAATATACAGAAATGTTTTCCGCCGTGGAAGACGGTAAGGTTCAGGTTGACGGAATAGAATTCGAAAAATACGCTTACGAAGATTCTACAAAATACACGGACGAAAGAAATGGTGCCCTTGGATATTTTTACATTGCCAGTGTTCCTGCCAGTAAGAACGGAGGAGCAAGATGCGAGCATGAAATTAACTGGCAGAATGTCCTTCAGAATGATGGCACTGATTCAGATACAAGATTCTTTAGAATGTCACCAGCTCAGAAACGCCTTGACCTTCCTGTCTGCTACCTTATCATAGTGGACTCCTGCACGGCCCTTAAAAAGGAAACCGACAGCCTTATGAAGGAAGTTCTTTCTAAAATCAAATTTGACTGACGGTGTCATTCTTTTTTAACCTATTGTAAAAAAATTGCTTTTCCGCTATACTCTCTTATCGGTGCCCTGTAACCGATGTATATTTTGCAAAGAGGTTAGAACATGGCTTACTATTACGAAGAACCCTCCCACACATTCGGTGAGTATCTGTTGATTCCCGGTTATACTTCTGAGGATTGTATTCCCGAGAACGTCACCCTCCGCACACCCGTTACACGCTTTAACAAAAAGGCCGGCGAAAAATCTGATTTGTACATGAACATTCCTATGGTCAGTGCCGTAATGCAGTCAGTTTCGGACGACAAAATGGCAATTGCCTTGGCCAAGGAAGGCGGCATCAGTTTTATTTATGGTTCACAGACAATAGAAGATCAGGCAGCTATGGTTGCTCGTGTTAAAAGTTATAAAGCTGGTTTTGTTACCAGTGATTCAAACATTCGTCCCGACCAGACTATTTCTGACCTGCTTGCACTTATTCAGCAGACGGGACATTCCACTGTTGCAGTTACCGCAGACGGTTCTGCTCACGGTAAACTTGAAGGCATCATTACCGAAAGAGACTTCCGCATAGACCATGTTTCTCAGAATGCAAAAGTAAGCGAGTACATGACGCCTTTTAAAGATTTAATTACTGGACAGGATGGCATAACTTTAAACGATGCAAACGACCTTATTTGGAAAAAGAAAGTAAATCAGCTTCCTGTTATTGATAAAAACGGTAACCTTGTTTCTCTTGTTTTCAGAAAAGATTTTGATTCCGCAGTTGTTCATCCTAATGAACTGCATGATGCAAAACATCGTTACATTGTTGGTGCTGGCATTAACACTCGTGATTATATGGAAAGAGTTCCTAAACTGCTTGAAGCCGGTGTTGACCTTCTGTGTCTTGACTCAAGTGAAGGTTACAGTGAGTGGCAGGCTCGAGCTTTGCATGATATTCATGAAAAGTTTGGCAAGAATGTAAAAGTTGGTGCTGGTAATGTTGTTGACCGCGATGGCTTTATGTTCCTTGCAGAAAATGGTGCAGACTTTGTTAAAATAGGAATTGGCGGCGGTTCCATTTGTATTACTCGTGAACAAAAAGGTATTGGTCGTGGTCAGGCAACAGCTACTATTGAAGTTGCAAAAGCCCGTGACGAATACTACGCAAAGACAGGCATTTATGTTCCTATTTGTTCTGATGGCGGAATTGTTCATGATTACCACATTACCCTTGCTTTGGCTATGGGTGCCGATTTTGTTATGCTGGGCCGCTACTTTGCTCGCTTTGACGAAAGCCCCACAAACAAACTGGTTGTTAACGGCAACTATGTTAAAGAATACTGGGGAGAAGGTAGTAACCGTGCTCGTAACTGGCAGCGTTATGATCTTGGTGGAAAAAAAGGCATGGCCTTTGAAGAAGGTGTAGACAGTTATGTTCCTTACGCCGGACATTTGCACGATGGCGTTGCACTAACTATCAGTAAAGTTGTTCACACTATGTGTAACTGTGGCGCTCTAAGCATTCCCGAACTGCAGGAAAAGGCAAAGATAACCCTCGTGTCTGCCGTTACAGTTCAGGAAAGTGGGGCACATGATGTAACTGTTAAGAACACATCAATCCGTGCGGAATAAGTTCGCGAGTTTTTGCTGTGCAAAAACTCGTAGAGAATTGCGCAGCAATTCTTCGTGCCCATGATGTAATAAAGAGACATAACATTTTTGTTGTGTTTGTAGGAGATAAAATGAAAACCGTAATTATTGGTGCCCAGTGGGGTGATGAAGGAAAAGGTAAAATTGTAGATTACCTTGCCGAAGATGCTCAGTATGTAGTGCGCTATTCTGGTGGACCTAACGCTGGACACACTATTGTTGTAGACGGAAAACAGTATGCACTGCATCAAGTTCCCTCTGGAATTCTGTATGCTGACAAAAAAGTGTACTTGGGTGCCGGTATGGTTATTGATCCTGAAGCATTGTTTAACGAGCTTCAGATGCTCAAAGACAATGGCATTAACTGGGAAGGCCGTGTATTTATTTCTGACCGCGCTCATATTATTCTTCCTAAATACCGCCAGATGGATAAAGATCGTGATGCTGCTCGTCCTCGTCCCATTGGAACAACAGGTCGTGGCATTGGTATTACCTATGGTGAAAAAGCAAACCGTGATGGTCTTCGTCTTGCAGATCTTGACTGGAAAGAAAAGATGGCAGAATACACTGGCGAAGACAAAGCTTATCTTGATAAATACAAAGACCGCTTGCTTTCAATGCGTGTAGATTTGACTGCAGAAATGTGGGCTCATCGCAAGGAGAACATTCTGTTTGAAGGCGCACAGGGTGCAATGCTTGACATAGATAGCGGAACTTATCCCTATGTAAGTTCTGGTCCCTCTTGTGCCGCTGGTGCTGCTGTAGGAAGTGGAATTGGTCCTCACGATTTGGACTGCATTCTTGGTGTATTTAAAGCCTATGAAACTCGTGTTGGAAACGGTCCTATGCCTAGCGAGTTCAATAACGAAAGCGAAGGTGAATTGTGCGAGTATGTTCGTAAGACAGGCCGTGAGTATGGCGTTACTACAGGTCGTGCTCGCCGTTGCGGTTACCTTGATTTGGTTGCCCTGCGCTATGCATGTCGTGTTAACTCACTTGACGGTTTGGTTTTAACTCACCTTGACATCTACGACGACATGGATCAGATTGAAGCTTGTGTTGCTTATGACATTGACGGAAAAATCGTTACAGACTTCCCCGCAAATGTTGAAGCAATGAATAAAGCAAAGCCTATTCTTGAAAAGTTTGACGGATGGAAAACTCCTCTTAAAGCAGTTAAGAGTTATGCAAAGCTTCCTCAGAATGCAAAGAATTACATTGAGTTTATTGAAGACTTCTGCGGAACTCCTGTTACAATAATCAGTGTTGGTTACGAGCGTGACGAAACATTTATCCGTTCAAATCCTTGGAAAAAAGCCGTTGCACTTAAGACAAAGGTTGTGGTAAAGGAAACTGCCGCAAAGACTAAAAAGACTGCAAAGAAGACAGCCGAAAAGGTAAGCAGTTCAAAAACTGCTGCAAAGGCAAAGAATGCTGTAAAGAAAACTGCTTCCAAGGTTGCTTCTTCAAAGACTGTTGCAAAGGCTAAGACTGCTGTAAAAAAGACAGCTACCAAGGTAAAGACAACCGCAAAAAGTGCAGGAGCAAAGGCTTCCGTAAAGGCTAAGACCGCCGCAAAGAAAGTTAGCGCAACGGTAAAGTCTAAGGCCAAGTCTAAGAAATAGTCCTGCTTTTAAATGCGAAAGAGAGTCTGCCGTAAAATTTTTCTGCTACAAAAGTTGTGGTGGAAGAGTTTTAGGCAGACTTTTTTTTATGCAAGGATGCGACACTTATCATAAAAATCGCCCAGTTAGCAAACAGGGCACCCAGTTAGCACAAGAAACATCACTTTATCATGCAAAGAGTTCACAAACAGCAGCCTTGAATTTTGTTCCCCGGTCAAACTCGTTTGCAAACATTCCAAAGCTAGTTGCTCCAGGAGAAAACACCACTATGGCGTCTTCTGCAAGAGTGGCAATTTTCTGTTTAAGGGAAGAAAGCAGTTCTTCTAGAGATGTGCTGGGTAAGTCGGTATGTATTCCTTTTTTGTTAAGAAGAGAAATCAACTTGTCAGTACCTGTTCCCGAAAGAGTAAGTAGCGAAAGATTTTTATGCTCTTCTTCAAGAAAATCTGCAAGGGGGGTAAAGTCCAGTTCCTTGTCTGTTCCGCCGGTAAGCAAGAAAAGCTTTTTATTTTCGTCAAAGGATTTTGCCGCCGCAAGTGCCGCCTCTGGAACTGTAGATGCACTGTCGTTATAAAAGTGAATGACTGCTCCACCAGCTGTTTTCCAGTCGTGAAAATGCTCAAGCCGGTGTTCTATTCCTGGCCATTTGGAAAGTGTGTCTTTTATGGATTCTGCAGAAATTCCCATAAGGCGCATGACCAGTGCCGCATTAAGAACATTTGCCCTAATGTGGTTTCCGGGAACTGCCAGTTCCTTTATGAGACATTCTGTTTTTCCTCCAAGAGAAGCAAATCCCATTTCACCGTCAAGGTAAACTCCCTCTGTGTTTTGAGGCAGAGGCTTTCGTGAATAGCGCAGGACATTTGCATTTGTTTCGCTTGCAAACTCGTCTCCCCAACAGGTGCAGGACTCTTTTGGAGAAGTGCATTCCGTTGCATAACCGTCTGCATCAGCGTCAAGAATTGTGTAGTCGCTCTTTGTTTGGTCGGCATAGATTAGTTTTTTATCAGCAACATAAAGTTTCATGGAGCCGTAAAAATTCTGATGATCAGGAACGATTTTGGTAATGACAGAAATCTTTGGCTTTAAAACTTTTCTTCCCCTTAGGTCTCTTAACTGCCAACTTGAAAGTTCCAGTACTACGGGTGTGCTTTCATCAGTCTGGTCTAAAAATGTAAGAGGACTTACTGTAATGTTTCCGCCTAAGAATGCCTTGAATCCTGAATTTTTTAGTCCGTAGTAAATTGCACTTACGGTACTTGATTTTCCCTTGCTTCCTGTTACTGCAATTACAGGTGCCTTTGTAAAGTAAAGAAAAATGCTCAGGTCTGTTTCAATTGCCTTTGCAAGGGAAAGAAATTTGTTGCCTTCAAATTTTACTCCGGGATTTTTTATTACGCAGTCTGCCGAAGAAAAATCTTCTTCTCTGTGCTGCCCCAGAACATATGTAAGGCGCGACTTGTCTACAGTGCAGTCTGCATTTAGTCGGTTTATTGTTGCAGAAAGCTGTTCTGCAGACTTCATGTCGGTAACGGTAACAGTTGCTCCGTGCTTTAAAAAAAAGCGTACGCATGCTTCTCCGCCACCGTTTAATCCCAACCCCATGATTGTAATTTTTTTGCCCCTAATGTCTTCTAAAGATTTGAAGGTGCATCCTTCTTTATAGACATGGGGATTTTCCATTGTGCCTGCCATGGTTTGTTTCCTTTTTTTTAAGTTCTACTTGTCCTAAGTGCGTTCTTTGCCTTATAACTTGCCAGAGCCTGCAAAAACAGTTTTTCAAGAAGATTTGTAAAGCTTAAGTTTTCAGATTCGCACATTTTCGGGAACATGCTTATGGAAGTAAATCCGGGAATAGTGTTTATTTCGTTAAGGTAAAGCGAACCGTCAGACCGGCTTATGAAAAAGTCTACGCGAGAAAGTCCTGAAGCGTTTACAGCCTTGTAAGCCTTAAGGGCCATGCTACGGATTTTTTCTGTTAGTTCGGGAGTGATTTCTGCAGGAATCTTTAACTCGGCTCCATCAGGGTCGTTGTATTTTGCATCGTAGTCGTAGAATGTGTGCTTGGGAACAATTTCTCCAGGTCCGTAAGCGGTAAGAAGAGTTTCTGGCTTTGAAGGATCATAGGTTACGCTGTTGCCTGTTACAGAACATTCTACTTCGCGAGCGTCAATTGCTTTTTCTACAAGGACCTTGTTGTCCCACTGAAATGCTTCCATAAGTGCAAAGGAAAGTTCTCTTTCGTTAGTTGCCTTTGAGGCACCGTCGCTTGAGCCTGCTGAACAGGGTTTTACAAAGAGGGGAAATCCAAAAGTGTCTATTGCAAGCTGAACTTTTTTGTCGTAGGAAGAACTGTCGTTTATGTCTGCACGGGTAATGCACAGTGACGGTACAACAGGAAGACCTGCATGTTCCCAAAGAATTTTTGTTTCTTCCTTGTCCATTGTTGCGGCCGAAGCAAAAACTCCGCATCCCACATAGGGAACATTTGCAATTTCAAGCAGTCCCTGAACTGTTCCGTCTTCGCCAAATGTTCCGTGGAGAATTGGAAGCACTACATCGGCAGGAATTACTTTTTTGTTTACATAGAAAGCACCGCTGCATCCTCCGCCAGGAATAATGCTTACTCTGTTTTTTTCTTCCGCATGAACCTGAAGGGTTGCCGTTTTATCTTTGCAGATTCTTTCCAGTTCGGCTTTTTCTTCTGCGTACCATGCGCCGTATTTTGTTACAGAAATAAGATGTACGGTATGCTCAGGGCTTATGTTTCTTGCTACAGATGAAGCGCTTACCAAAGATATTTCGTGTTCGCCAGACTTTCCGCCGTATAAAAGTACAATGTTCATTTTACTTCCCCTTTAAATCCCATTTCCTGTAATGCTTTTTTTGCCTCTGCAATTTCATCGTAGGGCATTGTGTAGTCTTTGTAAATGATGGAGTTTTCGTGAGACTTTCCCAAAAGCAGTACAATGTCATTTTCTTTTGCAATGCTGAATGCTTTTCGGAGTGCTTGCTTTCTGTCGCTCTGAATGATGATTGAGTCTCCGTCAGTTTTTCCTTCAAGGCGTGCGCCTCTGGCAATCATTTCTATAATAGCATGGCTGTCTTCTTGTCGTGGGTCTTCGTCTGTAAGAATGAGCGTGTCGCAGTAACGGGCTGCAATGGCTCCCTGCAGTGGTCTCTTTGTTACATCCCTTTCTCCTGCTGAACCAAAGACGGCAATCATTTTTCCGCTGCACCTGTCCTTAATTGGAGGGAATATAGTCTGGAATGAAGAAGGCGTGTGGGCGTAGTCAACAATGACTTCAAAGGGCTGCCCTTGATTTATAACTGTCATTCTTCCTGTTACGCTTACAAGGTCTTTTACTTTGTCTGCCAGTTCTGCAAAGGAAATGCCCGTGGTTCCGTTTACCGCTAGCATGGCCGCACTTATGTTGTAGGAGTTGAATGCGCCCGGAGTAGGGGAGGTGACTTTTACCTGAGCAGAATCCTTAAGTGAAGAAGCCTCAAGTGTAAATGAAACTTCCGAAGAACTTGCCTTTATGTCCTTTATTTTGGAAAGGGGAATTTCTTTGTCTGTATATGTGGAAGCGCTTTCTTTTGCAAATGCAACGACTGGTTTTGATGTAGCCTTTGCAAAGTAGGGTGAGGCTTCGTCTTCGGCGTTTATTATTCCGAATGAAGTAACTTCTGTTTCTTTGTTGCCTGACATGCCAAGAATTTTACTGTGGCTCCACTTGTCTAGCGCACGGAAGAGATTTGCCTTGTCGCTCTTGTACTGCTCATAGGTCTTGTGGAATTCCAAATGTTCTAGAGTAACATTCATAAAGACTGCACAGTCAAAGTGAACATTTCCTAGCCTGTTAAGAGTTTCGCTAAGTCCGTGGGAAGATGATTCAACTACTGCATGAGTACATCCGTTCTGAAGCATTTCGTACAGTTCCCTCTGCACAATGGGTGCCTCTGGTGTGGTCTGGTGCTGGGGATTGTTTACGGCTTCTCCTCCCAAAGAATACTGAACTGTGGAAATAAAGCCTGCCTTGATTCCGCACTTGGTAAGAAGCTGCCAAATGAATGCGACTGTAGAAGATTTTCCTTCTGTGCCTGTTACTCCGTAGACAACCATGTGAGACGACGGGTCATCATAAAAAGAAGCCGAGACTGGAGACATTGCTTTTCTTGACGATGGAACTTTTATAAGTGGAACTCTTCTGCCTGCCTTTTGAGAAGCCTCCTGAATTTTTTCCTGCTCCTCATCAGAGATGGTGCCTTCGTAAATTACTGCGGCTGCTCCGTTTTCTATGGCACTTGCAATAAATTTATTTCCTGTGGTGTGGGTTCCGGGAAGTGCAAAAAAAAGAGTCCCGGGCTTTACCGCTCTGCTGTCAAATTCTATGTGCTCAATTTCTACGCTCTTTAAGTCTGAGTCTGGCGGTGTAACATCTGTTTCCAACATTCCTCTAGGGATTTTTTCCAGTATGTTTTCTAGTGTCTTTTTCATGCCCACCATTTTAGCGTCTTTTACTATTTGGTGCAATGTGTTATAGTTGCCCTATGTTTGAAGTAAGAGTAGAAGCGGGTTTTTCTGCGGCGCATTTTTTGCGAGACTATAACGGAAAGTGTGAAAACCTCCACGGACACAACTATAAGGTATACGCACATGTAAGAGGCTCTTCCCTTAACGAGGGCGGAATGCTTATGGATTTTTCCAAAATAAAGTCTGTACTTAGGGAAGTGTGCAAAGGTCTGGATCATACAAATCTTAACGACATGGACTTCTTTGACCAGAACCCCAGTGCCGAACGGATTGCAGTCTACATCTACACAAGGATTGTAGAGTCTCTTCCAGAACTTTCCGCACAAAGGGCAAAAGAGGGAACATATCTTTACGCTGTGGATGTCTTTGAAACTGAAACTTCTAGAGCAAGATACATTGCAGACATTCTTGTGTGAGCCTCTAAAAATTTCAGTTTTTAGAGGTTGCCTTGTGTAAGTTCTAGCGTACGGGAACGCCTGCCTTTGTAAGGGCATCCTTTATTCCCCCTACGGTATAGTCGCCAGAATGCACCATGCTTGCAACAAGGGCTGCATCAGCCTTGCCTTCTGTAAGGACTTCTGTAAGATGCTCAGGAGTTCCTCCTCCGCCAGAAGCAATTACTGGTACGGGAACGGCTTCGCTTATCATTCGGGTAAGGTTTATTTCGTAACCGTTTCTTGTTCCGTCAGCGTCTATTGAGTTAAGAACTATTTCTCCTGCTCCAAGTTCAACAGCTTTTATGGCCCATTCTCTTGCGTCAAGCTCCGTTGCTACCCGTCCACCGTTTATGTACACTCGGTAACCAGAAGGCATTGTGCTGTCACGGGCCGCATCCATTCCAAGTACCATGCTTTGTGAGCCAAACACAAGCGCGCCTTCAGAAATCAGATGGGGATTTTTTACAGCCTGAGAGTTTAGGGAAACTTTTTCTGCTCCAGCCATGATTGTTGACCTTATGTCTTCCAGACTTCCTATTCCGCCTCCAACACAGAAGGGAATGAAGACCTGGCTTGCAACCCGTGAAATTAAATCCAGTATGGGACCTCTTCCTCTTGCGCTTGCCATTATGTCGTAAAACACAAGCTCGTCCACATTTTGCCTGTAGTATTCCGCAGCCATTTCTACTGGATCACCTATGTCTATGTTGTTTTTAAACTTAATGCCTTTTGTAGTGCGTCCGTCTTTTACATCAAGACAGATTATAATCCTCTTTTTTAGCATTGGGCTTCTCCCTGTACGAAGTTGCGAAGAATTTTTAGTCCCGGTTCTCCTGATTTTTCTGGATGAAACTGACAGACGGTTATGTTTTTCTGTTCAACTATTGAGGGAACCATTGCACCGTAGTCGGCATAGCCCTTTATTACATCCGAGTCGTCAGGCTGAATTACATAGGAATGCACGAAGTAAAAGTTGCTTCCGTCGGCTATGCCATTGCAAAGTCTTGTTCCGCCGTTACAGAATGTTACATCATTCCAACCCATGTGGGGAACCTTAAGACTGTTGGAAAGCATGGCCCTTTCTTTGTGCTCTTCTTCATCAGGATGTCTTTCTTTCCACAGTGAACTAAAGTGGCGGATTTTACCCTTAATTAGTCCAAGACATTTTGTGTCACCTTCTTCGCTCCAGTCAAAGACAATCTGTGCCCCAATGCAGATTCCCAGTATGGGGGTTCCCTGAGCGGCCCTGTCTCTTATGAAGGAGTCGAATCCCAAAAGGCCAATCTGTTCCATGGCATATGCAGCTTCACCATCACCGGGAAAAATAAGCCTGTCTGTGTCCTTTAGGTCGGCAGGATTTTTTGAAAGGATGTAGGGGGCCTTAAGGTAAGAAAGCGCTCTTTCTACACTCTTTATGTTTCCTGCGTTATAGTCAATGATTCCTACCATGGACTGAATTCTACACGGTGTGGCGCCAAGTGTCAAGAAATGCCTTCTTTGTGCCGATACTGGATGTATGGACTTTAAAAACCTCTTGAACCTGTGCAAGGAAGTACTTCTTGACTGGCGCGTTATTGCAGTTACGGTAGGACTCATCATATACATTTCCATAGCAAATTATGTAATCCGATACAGAAAAAAGCCGCCTGTGGCAAAGACTAAGCCTGTCGCTCAACCTGCCGCCGCACCAGCCGCTGGGGAAGGAGAAGCCGCTTCCGAATCCTCCGATTAAGGTATGCAAGGTTTCTTTCAAGTTTAATTTGCCTCTTGTGTTTTTGCTTCCAGTCTTTTCTGCACACTGTAAGTTTTCCCTTCCACAAAAGACCGCATTCACGGATTAAGTTTTCTGCTTCCAGTTGTCTTAGAATTTCTGCAATGTCTTCGTGAGTCCATATGTTTTTTTTGCAAAGCCCAAAGTCCCGCCTGTTAAGACGCTCAATTAGCACTGATGAAATCTCGTCCCTTGTGTAGAGTTTCCTGTGCCTCTTTATAAAAGAAAGGACAAATCCTGCATCTTCTGCAAAAGGCGCTTCCTTGCCTCGTTCACAAATGTCGCATCCGTCGCAGGCCGCCTCTTCTGCGCTAAGGGCATCTAGAAGAATCTGTCGTCTGCATGTCTTGGCTTCTGCAAAATTTGCCACCATCTTCTGCCTCGACCCTTCTGCAAGAGATTTTGCCTTTACATGGTCGTCGTAACTCCACAGAAGAAATGCGTTGGCAATCCCTCCGTCTCGGGCGCCCCTTCCTGCTTCTTGAATGTAGCTTTCTACCGTAGGACTTGCTTCTAGATGTATGACCGTCCTTATGTCCTTTTTGTCTACACCCATGCCAAATGCACATGTGGCGCAAAGTACCGCATCGCTTTTGGGATAGTACCATTTTTCTACCTGAGTTTTTTCTTCCTTTGTCATTCCTGCATGATAAAACCTTACCCTGTCTTTTCCCAAAACAGGAATAAGTTCCCTTGCCATGTCTTCCGACTTTTTTCTTGTTCCGCAGAAAATAAGTGAGGGCTTCTGTTGGGTAAGAGCCAGTTTTAGGGCTTCCTTTTTCTTGTTGTAGGCATTTATGACATAGTAGTGAATGTTTGCCCTGTCGCTTTCGCTTCTAACTACATGGGCCTCTCCGTCAAAGAGAACTTCAGAAACTCTTGCAAGAATTGGAGAAGATGCCGTAGCTGTAAATGCTGTGACTGTTCTGCAGCCAAGTTTTTTTATTATGTTTCCTAGGGTAAGGTATGCAGGTCTAAAGCTGTCGCCCCATTCGCTTACACAGTGGGCTTCGTCTATGGCCACATGACTTATCCTGCATTCTGCAAGTCTCTGTACAAGGTTTTCGTTCTGCAGGACTTCGGGATTTGCAAGAATTATTTTTGCCTTTCCTGATTTAAGTTTCTTAAACGAATCTTCCCTTTCTTCGTAAGTCTGACCGCCCCTAAATGTTATGCTTACAAGATTACCTTCCTGCATGCGGCGTTCTTGGTCAGCCATAAGTGCCAACAGGGGATATATTACCAAAGTGGGGCCTTCCAGAAGCAGTGCTGGCGCCAGAAAGCAGAGTGATTTTCCTGCCCCTGTAGGAAGCAGAACAATCTGCCTGCCACTGTAAAATGCACAGTCATCTGTAGAGTCTTTCTGGCTTTTTTCAAGAAGACCTCCTGCCGAGTCCATGATGTTTGCAATAACAATCCTTTGCCAGGGAAACAGATATCTTATGCCAAAAGCACTCCTTACCGCTAGCGTAATTTCGTCATCGCATTCCGCCTCGTCATCTTCTGCTGTCTGAAAAGGAAAGTCTATGCCTTCCGTAAAAAGTTTTTCGTCTTTCATTCTGTCACCTCATATATTTAATATAAGAGGAAGTGCATGTTCTGCATTGAAACGGAGGCTTTTTTCTGATATAATTTTGCCCATGGAAACTCGTAACATTTTTGACAATCTTTCTTGTATTGACCACCGTTATTCACTTTCAGAAGCGGCTGTATTTGAGGGCCTTTCTTCCTACATTTCGGAATCCGCCAGCATAAGAAGCTGTGCAAAGGCAGAAGCCGCACTTGTAAAGGCTCATCTTAAACTTCGCGGAACACTTACAGACGACCTTGCAAAAACACTTGATGCCATAGCCGAAAAAATAGATCCTCAAGAAGTTTATGCCGAAGAGGAAAAAACGAAGCACAACATTCGCGCTTTGGTAAATGTCATGAAGACAAAAATTCCGTCAGAAGTTGCTCCTTTGGTTCATCTTGGAGCCACCAGCGTAGACATTCTTGACACAGCACTAAGTTGCCGCATGAGGGATGTTACTCAGAATGTAGTTCTGCCTGAACTTAAGTCTCTTGAAAAAAATCTTTGCGCTATTGCAGAAAGGGAAGCGGAAACTCCTCAGGTTGGACGCACTCACGGTCAGCATGCGGTTCCCATTACATTCGGATGGAGCATTGCGGAATTTGTAAGCCGCTTAGGAAAATCTATTCTGCGCATAGAAGAACTGAGCAAGCAACTTAAGGGAAAACTTGCAGGCCCTGTAGGTTCTTATAACGGCCCCAGCATGATTGTAAAGGATCCTGAAGAACTTGAACGAACTTACCTTGCATTTTTAAATCTTGAGCCTAGCGAGTATTCAAATCAGCTTGTTGAGCCTGAATACCTTCTTCGTCTTCTTCTAGAGATGAATGTTGCATTCGGAATTATTGCAAACCTTGCGGACGATTTGCGCAATCTTCAAAGAAGCGAGATTGGCGAAGTGTTTGAATACTTTGCAAGCACTCAGGTTGGCTCTTCTACAATGCCTCAGAAAAGAAATCCATGGAACAGCGAGCATGTTAAGTCCTTGTGGAAGGCAATGTGTCCCCGTGTAATTACATTCTACATGGATCAGATAAGCGAACATCAGCGCGACCTTACCAACAGTGCCAGCCAGCGTTTTATTGCAGACTATGTAAGCGGATTTACAATGGCGGTTGCCAGAATGAATTCCGTAGTGTCTGGACTTCAGGCTGACCGTGAATCCATGGCAAGAAATCTTGCGGGAGCAGGAGGAAAAGTTAAGGGAGGAGTTCTTGCTGAGCCTGCATACATTCTTCTTGGCGAAGCCGGAGTAAATGACGGTCACGAGGTAATTAGAAAAATCACCCTTGAAGCGGAAGAAACAGGAAAGACCTTCTTTGAAGTGCTAAAGACTCACACCGAAGCCTACCAGAAGATTACTGCCCAGCTTGAAAAACTTGGTGTAGAAAATCCTGCAACATTCTTTGAAGACCCAGCCCGTTATCATGGTCTTGCGGCCGTTAAGTCTAAGAGGCTTGCAAAAAAATACGCAGAACTTATGGAAAAATAAAGACCCTTGGCAGCAGGAATTTGCCTGCTGTTGACGGTTTTTGCGTATTCTTCTATTATAGACGGTGGAGCTTTATATGAAAAAACTTATACTTGGTTTTGTCTGCCTTTTTACCACGGCATTTGCATTTTCCCAGTCCATACAGACTGCTGCAGACTTTTTTAAAACTGTAAGTGACACTTATGCGACAATTCAGGACTACGAGGCTTCCGTTCTGATTACGGCTTCCCGTTCCTCCATGAGGGGTAAGGTTTCTTTTAAGCGCCCTGAAATGCTCCGCATAGATTTTTCTGATCCAGCTGAACAGGTTATTCTTTTTAACGGTGACACCCTTACCATTTATCTTCCCGGAACATCTGCAATTCTTGAACAAAATGTTGGCGCCTCAGGAGTAAGTGCCGCAACTGCTCAGGGGCTTGCCCTTCTTAAGAGGTATTACACTGTTGCCTACGAAACAGGACAGACAGCGGTTCCCCTTGACGATGGCAGTGGTCAGATGGTTGTAAACCTGATTCTTTACAGACGCACCGCATCAGAGGCTTTTTCACGAATTAAACTTTCTGTAGACCCCGACACAAAACTGATTATGTATGTTGAGGCTACAACACCTCAGGGCGAAACCTATACATTCAGATTTTCCGACTATGCCCTTAACATTGGAATCGTTGACCAGCGCTTTATGTACGATCCGCCGTCTTCTGCCAACAACTACAGCAATTTCCTGTTTGCGGAGTAAATTAAGATGGAAAGTTATGGTGCATTGCTAAAAAGTACTCGCGAGCAGAAAGGGCTTGACTACGAAACCGTTGAACGAGAAACAACTCTTACTCGCCAGTATCTTGAGGCTCTGGAAGCGGAAGATGTGGCCTCTTTTCCTGGAGAACCCTACCTTATAGGATTTTTACGGAACTATGCCGAATATCTTGGACTTGATTCCGAAGAACTTTTAAAGCTCTATCACGCAAAGAAAATTCAGGAGTCTCCCGTACCACCAGAACTTTTAAAGCGCAACAGACCAAAGTTTTTAATTCCTCTTATCGTGTCTGTTCTTTCTGCTGTGATTATTGGAGTTGGCATTTATCTGTATTTTGGCGTGTTCAAAGTGCCTCAACGCATTGCCGAAAAAAAACAGCAGAGCCTAGAAAGCACAAAAATCCATCAGTATACATTCGACGGTCAGACCCAGACAAGAAGACTCTACAAGGGTGATCAGATTCTTGTTCCCTCCACAAACGACGAAGGCTACATTGTTCTTACAATTGGAAGCACTCTTGGAAGTCTTGCCGTAGAAACTCCTGCTGGCCGACAGATGTTCGACTTAAGCGAAGAGCGTGACCTTGATGTGGACGGTGACGGAGTAAAAGACCTTATCCTTTACCTTAGCGATATTGACGCAAACGATGAATCCCGTGGTGCCGAAGTCCGTATGCTCTTACGGGACGACACATATTCTGCACTTCTTGCTGCTACCTCAGAAGCCGAAGAGGAACCTGTCCTTGACGAGGTTGCCGTAAGCCAGAAAAATTCAACAGTCATCATCCGCGACAACAGAACATATCAGTTTACTCTTAACATTTCATTCCGCGGTCCCTGTCTCTTGCGCTACGAGTCTGACGGTTCTACTGTAGAAAATTATTACAAGAGCGGTGATGTTCTTAATGTAACTGCAACAAGGGGTAACCCAATCCGCCTTTGGATAAGCAACAACAATGCCCTTAAAATTCAGGTCATTGCAGATGCAAGAACTTACGATCTTGATTTGGGTAAAGCCGGTGAAGTTATGGTGGAAGAAATCCGCTGGCTTCGTGACAGCTCTGGTTCTCGGTTAGTGGTGCTTGAACTTGACTAAAAAAACTTTTTTTCTTGACCAACATGGATGCGCAAAAAATCAGGTTGACGGAGAACTGCTTGTTACCCGCCTTGTAAATGCTGGTTACGAATTTGTAGACGATGCTTCCCGTGCAGACTTCATCATAATCAATACCTGCGGATTCATAGAAAGTGCAAAAAAAGAATCCCTCGATTCTCTTATGGCATACAGGGCGGCTTTTCCAAATGCAAAGATTCTTCTTGCAGGATGTCTTGCCCAGCGCTATGCACAGGTTTTTAAGACGGAACTTCCCGAAGCCGATGGAATCTTTGGTAACGGAGATTTGTCTTTAATCGAAGGAACAGTCGGCGACATGCTTGCAAAAAAAAGGCCTGTTGTAGTGCCTGAACAAAAAGGTGTTTGCTGCGGAGACAGAAACTTGAGTCTTTCCTTTCCAGGCAGTGCCTATGTAAAAATTACGGAGGGATGTAACAACTACTGTTCCTTCTGCGCCATTCCCTTAATAAGGGGTTCTCTGCGTTCTCGCCCTGCAAATCAGATTGTTGAAGAAATAAAACTTCTTGTGTCCAAAGGAACAAAAGAAATAAATCTTATAGGTCAGGATTTGGCGGCTTACGGATGCGGTAGCAATGACAATGTTATTGCCAAAGAAGACAAAACTCATTCCCACCTTTACAATCTTCTGCAAATGATAAGTTCCTTGCAGGGTGACTTTTGGGTTCGTCTTTTGTACATTCACCCCGACCACTTTAACGCCGACATTCTTACACTCATGCAGAATGACAGAAGAATTCTTCCCTACTTTGACATTCCCTTTCAGTCAGGAAGTGATCCCATTATAAAGGCAATGAACAGAAAGGGCAGCTTTGACGAATATGTTTCCCTTGTAAGTCAGATTAGAAAATCTGCACCAGAAGCTTCTATACGCACCACATTTCTTACGGGCTTCCCGGGCGAAACAGAAGAAGACGCCCTTCGCACAAAAGAATTTCTTGAGGCAATTCAACCCGACTGGTCAGGCTGCTTTGCCTACAGCAGGGAAGACGACACTCCTGCATACGGATTTAAAAACCGAGTGCCAAAAAAAACAGCCGCCCTCCGTGCAAAAACACTTCAGTCTGTTCAAGAAAAAATTACCCAGCAAAGGCTTTCTCTTCGCACAGGAAAAGAATACTCCGTTCTTGTTGAAGAAATAATTCAGAATGCAGAAGGCAGCGACGAGGGACTTGCAATAGGACGCGCGTGGTTCCAAGCTCCCGAAGTTGACGGCTCTGTAGTAGTGCGCTATGATCTTGACGACCCCAGTGCAGTTAAGGCTGTACTTCCGGGGCACATGGTCAGGGTAAGGGTCATTGCTTCTTCCGCTTTGGATATTGACGGAGTGTACTGTGGAGAATGCTGACTATCTTTCTGTCCTAAACAAGGAACAGTATGATGCGGTGGTTCATGACGGTTCTTCTCTGCTGATTCTTGCAGGTGCTGGTTCTGGTAAGACTCGCGTAATTACCACAAAAATTGCTTATCTGATTTCTCAAAAATATGTTGACCCATATTCCATTCTTGCAGTTACATTTACAAAAAAAGCCGCCAAAGAAATGCAGGAGCGTGCTGTAAGTCTTGAGCCAAAAGCCCAGTATGCTCAGATACGCACCTTTCATTCATTTGGTTCTTACTTTTTGCGTACCCACATAGAGGAAGCTGGACTTGCAAAAAATTTTACCGTTTACGATGACGATGACATGGCATCTCTTGTTTTAAAGGCAAATCCTTCTCTAACAAAACAGCAAGCAAATCATGCCGCACATTTTATTTCTCTTGCAAAAGATTATTGCATTCTTCCCGATAGTGATGAACTCTACCGCATAAGTGATGACGAACAGTTTGCAAATATTTATGCAAATTATCAGAGGGCTTTAAGGGAAACGGGTAATGTAGACTTTGGCGACTTAATTATGCTGCCCTATTTTATTTTAAAGCAAAATGAGTATGTGCGCATTCAGACAAGAAGACGGTACAGAGTCATTTTGGTTGATGAGTATCAGGATTCAAATGTGGCCCAGTTTCTTTTTTTGCGTGAACTTGCAGGTGTTGAAGAAAATGCCGGAACTTATGTTTGTGTTGTTGGAGACGATGATCAGAGCATTTACAAATTCCGTGGCGCAGAAGTTCAGAATATATTGCAGTTTCAAAAACAGTTTCCTGGAACTGATATAATAAGGTTGCAGACAAATTATCGTTCTAGTGCGGAAATACTTTTCTGTGCAGACAGTGTGGTCTCTCATAACGAAGACCGTTTGGGGAAGACGCTTGTTGCCTCCAAGGGTAAAGGAAAAAAGCCTACTCTTGTTTATCTTCCCAATCAGGATGATGAAGCCGCTTTTTGTGCTGACCTTATAGAACAGCTACACGAAAAAAATGTTTCGTTTAACGACTGGGCAATTCTGTATAGAACAAACGCACAATCCCTTTCATTTGAAACAGAGTTTTTGCATAGAAAAATTCCTTACAAGGTTGTGGGTACGCTTAAGTTTTATGAGCGCGAAGAAATTAAGGATGTTCTTGCATGGCTAGCCTTTCTTGCAAATCCCAGAGACCAGATTGCATTCCGCAGAATTGTAAACAAACCCACTAGAGGAATAGGAGCAAGCTCTCAGGATAAGATTGTTAATGCCTCATCTGGAAAGTCCATTGTTGAAGTTTGCAGGACATTTAAACTTTCAAAAAAAGCCTCGGATGGAATAAAGGAATTTTGTTCCGCATACGAAGAACTTCTTGCATTTCTTTCTGAAGATAAAACAAAAGACAAACTTTCTGATTTTGTAGAAGCGGTTATAAGAAAATCAGGACTAGAAGAACTTCATAAGGCCTCTGACGAACTGGACGGAACTCAGCGTGTTTCAAATATGCAGGAACTCGTGAATAGTGCCGTTTTGTATGAATGCACTGCTGAAGGACTTTTGGAATTCCTTGACCATATAGAACTTGATCGCAGTCTTGAAGACGAAGATGATAGTGTTAAAGATTTTGTTACGCTTATTACTCTGCACAATACCAAGGGTCTTGAGTTTAATCGCGTCATAATTACTGGCATGGAAAGTGGAGTCTTTCCCCGTGAAGACAAGATAGGTGCGGACCTTGAAGAAGAACGCCGGCTTTTTTATGTAGGCATTACCCGTGCAAAAGATGATTTATATTTTACCTCCTGTGCAGCGCGCAGACTTTACGGAAGAACAAGTTACATGTCTCCCAGTCCCTTCCTGAACGAACTTGGCGAAGAAAACATTCGCGTACTAGGGGAAAGTTCTCATGCTGTATCGGTGGAGGAAAATCCCCTTGCAAAGAAATGGCGTGTGGGAGTCTGTGTCTATCACGATGATTACGGTCATGGTCAGATTGTTAAAGCAGGAATGTCTGAGGGAGAATTTGTAATTAGCGTAAGTTTTGAAAACGGCGGAATAAAAAAGTTTTTGCCCCAGTATCAGTCCTCAAGTCTTATGGTGGAAGAAAATGTGTAATGCCATAACAGTTCTTTGCAAAGTTGTTGACAACTACGGAGACATTGGCTTTGTATATCGTCTTGCTCGTTCCCTTAAAGAAAAAAATCCTGACTTAAAGATAAATCTTGTTGTAAGCAACCTTTCTTCTTTTAAGTTAATGGCACCAGATATAAGTGAAGGACTTGCAAAACAAAATGCAGAGGGCTTTACAATTTACGACTGGAATGCAGATGAAGTCTGTGAAAAAGATTTTTCAAAAAATCCTCCTGTCGTAATTTTTGAATGCTTTGAATGCGGACGCCCTGAATGGCTTGAAAAAATACTCTTTGCAGAAAATGCTACTCTTTCGCATATTGTAAGCATTGAGTATTTAAGTGCGGAAGATTGGGTTGAAGAATTTCATCTTCTTCCTTCTGCAACGAGAAGTGCAAGAGTAAAAAAAATAAACTTCATGCCGGGCTTTACAAAAAACACTGGCGGACTTGTTCTTGACAGCCACTTTGCCAAATGTGCAAAAGATAGAAAATATGCAGTAGATTTTGTTTCTTCTTACTTGCCTCCATCTGTTGCAGACTCTCTTAAAAATCCATCGGAACTTTGCATACTTCTTTTTTCGTATCCTAGAGATTTTTCGGTGCTTGTAAAGGCTATTTCTTTTCTTGAGCAGAATAAGGAAAAACTGGGCCTTTCTTGTGTAAGGGTTCTTTCGGCAACAAAAGAATTTAATGCCTTTGCAAAAAATCTTAATGCGGTATTTAAGACTGTTGAACTTCCAGCTCTTCCTCAGCCTGCGTGGGATGCCCTTTTGTGTTCCTGCGATTTTCTTTTTGTCCGCGGAGAAGATTCTTTTTCTAGAGCATGTCTTTCTGGTATTCCCTTTTTGTGGGAGGCCTACATCCAAAAAGACGAGCAGCAACTTGTAAAAACTCTGGCCCTAGTCTTAAAGCTAAAGCCTCACTTTTCGGACGAAGACTTTCTTACGGTTCAGAAGGCCTTTCTTTCCTATAACTATAACGACTCTAACCTGTGTGGCTCAGAAGCAAGGGATGCTCTTTCTTCTTGTGAAGCGGCAAAGCCTTACGAAAAAAGTGCCAGCATTCTTTCTGACTTTCTTATGAAAATGAATCGCTTAAAGAAAGGTTTCTCTTCCTTTTCAGAAAGTCTCTTTGCAAACGGCAACCTTACTGACAAGGTTATGGAACTGATTTCGGGCTGGCAAAGTTTCTGACACTTTTTCTGTTTCTGCACACGGTTGCAATTTATGCGCCGATATGTTATCATTAGGGCATACTTTTTAATGTAGGTAGAGGATATGGTATCAACAAACGAAATTAGAGTTGGCACTGCTTTCATGTACGAGGGTGCTCCGTTCATCGTTCAGCGTATGCTAGGACAGAAGTCTGGTCGTGCTGGTATGGTAACAAAACTTCGCGTAAAGAACATCGTTACTGGCGGCACACAGGATATTGGTCTTGATGCTGGCGAAAAATTTGATGAAGTTGACCTTGAGGAAAAGGTTGTAAAACTTTCTTACATCGATGGCGACACATTCCACTTCATGGATCAGGAAACTTATGATGACGTTGCTTTGGAAAAAGATGACCTTGGCGACAACGGCGGATATATTTCTCCTGATGACGACTACGATGTAACAATCACCTTCTACGAGGGAAAGGCTGTTGGCGTTAAGCTTCCAATCAATGTTACACGCACAATCACTTACTGCGAGCCTGGCGTTAAGGGAGATACTTCAGGAAAGTCTACAAAGCCTGCAACTCTTGACACTGGCATTGAAGTAAAGGTTCCGCTTTTCTGCAACACTGACGACCGCATTGTAATTGACACTCGCGACGGCAGTTTTGTTGAAAGGGCAAAGGATAAATAAAAAAATTAACCTGTTCGTAATTCTAGGGTTTCGGGCAGGCATATTTTTGATCCAGTAGCTCAATTGGATAGAGTGACAGCCTCCTAAGCTGTAGGTTGCGAGTTCGATTCCCGCCTGGGTCATAGACAGGAGAAACAGATGAAACAGTATTTTGATTTGAAGGGGCAGGTTGCCATTGTAACTGGCTGTTCAACAGGACTTGGTGTTCAGATGGCAAAGGCTTTGGCGAATCAGGGTGCTTCCATTGTTGCAGTTGCTCGCAGAAAGGAACTGATTGACTCTGTTGCAAAAGAAATTCACGACACTTACGGAGTAAAGGCCATTGGCGTCAAGTGCGACATTACCGACACAGATGGTGTGGATCAAGCCGTAAAAGAAATCCTTGCAGAATTTGGACGCATAGACATCCTTATAAATAATGCCGGAACCGGTGGTGTTGCCCCTGCAGAAGACATTAGCGATGAGCAGTTCTACAACGAGGTAAACATTGACCTGTTTGGAAGTTTTAGAATGGCTCGTGCTGTTGCAAAGCAGGCTATGATTCCTGCAAAGTACGGCCGCATCATAAACATTGCATCAATGTACGGACTTGTGGGTAACAAGGTTGCCCCCTGTTCACCCTACCATGCCGCAAAGGGTGGAGTTGTTAACATGACCCGTGCCCTTGCTAGCGAGTGGGGAAAATACAACATTACCGTAAATGCAATCTGTCCGGGATATTTTTATTCTCCCCTTACAAAAGAAACTCTTGACTCTGACTTCTTCCAGCAGAATGCCCAGACCATGATTCCCCTTAGCCGTTACGGTAACGAGGGCGAACTTGATACTGCGGCACTCTTCCTTTCTTCGCCTGCCTCAACTTATGTAACGGGAGTAATTCTTCCTGTTGACGGTGGCTACACTGCAATGTAGTGCGGATTTTTGCTATTTGTCCATGATGGTAATTTCTACACGACGATTTTTTGCCTTGCCTGCTGCCGTGCTGTTGGAGGCTATGGGCCTAGTGGCTCCAAATCCTTGGGTAAAGATGTGGTACTGGTCACGCACTCCCAACTGAATAAGATAGTCAGCAACTGCCTGAGCCCTCTCTTCGCTTAGACGCTGACGAACTTTTTCTGTTCCTGCAAGGGCTGTGTGTCCGCTTACAAGAATGTCGTTGTCAGGGAAGGCTTGTAAAATTTCTGCAATCAGCTGAAGTTTTTCAAGTTCGCTAGGCAAAAGTTCCGCACTGTCTGGTGCAAACTTAATGTCTTCCACAGAGAGGGTAAGTCCCTTTTCTCCCTGCTTTACGGTAACATTGTCTATGCCCATTTCGTCAATCTGCTTCTGAACAGAGTCTACATTTTCTTCTGTGTTGGTTCTGGTAAAGTCTGTTACTTCTGCATGGGCGTTTCCTCGGAATTCAAAAACATTTCCGTATAGGGTTTCCATGATGATTCTAAAGTTTTCCCTGTAGTGGTCAATGGCGCCTTTTTCTGCATCCCAGTAAATCACCTCGCTACTGTATCCCTTCATAAGAGTTGGAGTGTCGGTGTAGGGCATGGTGTTTGCTGAACGGGGAGTTGAAAAACTGAGTGAATATGAAACTGTAAACACATGAAGTTTTTTCCCTTCTGAGGTTACGGTGCCAAGATATGTGTAGGTTGCTGTAAAGGGAACAATGTAGGGCTTTTCCATGCCAAAGTATGTACGAAGATCGTGGGCTTCTGATCCCTGTGCTGTCCAGCTTTCTCCCGGAGAAATTGCCCTGTCGGGAAAAGAGGGAACATCGCGGACTGTAGGCATGAAGAATTCGTCGGTTATGGTGTAGGTTCCGTGGGTGTCGCGGTAGAAGGTGCTAGTGTAGTCTTCGCCGTATTCAAAGTGTGCGCCACTTGCCCCTGTAGAATTTTCCGATGTCATAAAAGTGCCGTTGTGTACCGCACCGTTTTCGTCTACGCTGGTAACTTCGCATGAAACACGGTTGATTATTTCTGTTGAATGGTCGAACACCTGATTTACATATACATCTTCGTTTACTGTGGAAAGAATGCGGTAACTGTCGCCGTCCTTGTACTGAAATGCAAATTTCACTGCTCCACCTTTTGTGTCGTAGGTTTCGTTTTCGCTGTCGGTAAGCGTGGTTGTGTTTATGTTTGAACTGCCTGTCGCAGCCTTGTTTCTTGCATAGTCAGATACTGGCTGATACTGGTTTTCAAAAGTCTGAGGAGGGGCTGCAAAAACCTGTGATGAAAAAAGGATTGCCGCACTTACGACAAAAGCAGAAAAATGGGTTCGTTTCATGGTGTATTCCTCCGCTTCATTTTCGGCATAACAGATGGTCGAGTTTAGAAAAATATGCTACTATGGGCTATGAATTTTTCATTTCTTGAGCAGCTGTTTACATCTTTTAAAGTCGCGCCCTGGCTTTTGGTTACAATTATTGCCCTTGTCATTTTTGCCGTTGGAGTTGGCCTTGGGCGGCTTGTTCAGAAAATTTCATATTCTTCCGCAGTAAAGAGCGAGCGTGCTGATGCCGTTAAGAGAAGCCGTGCCGTTCTTGGCGGTCAGTTTGCAGAGCAGCTTGCACCTTACTTTCCTAACTTTCCTTGCAATCCTGGAGACTGTGTCTTTTTGGGTAAGCCAGTGGACTTTGTAGCTTTTCCCGGAAGTGCAGAGGGTCGTGAAATAACGGATGTAGTTTTTATAGAAGTAAAAAGCGGAGACAGTCAACTGAGCGAGCGGGAAAAACAAATTCGTACTGCTATAGAAAAAGGTCGTGTGCATTACATTATGTATAGAATTAAAGAAAAAGAGTAAAGGCTTCTTAGGTATGGTGACAGTAAAATGCCTGCAAACAAAAAAGGCTTCCGGTTACCCGAAAGCCTTTTAGCTTATTTAAGTTCCGTTCTAGTCAGAAAAACGAATGTCCTGCCAAAGAACATTGTACTTGTCAAGGTTTTCGCCAAGGTCGTCCTTGAGCTGGCAGTTGTCCATCTGGCTTGCCTCGTACATTGGTGTAGAAGTCATGTACTGTCTTGCATCAAGGTTTACAAAGCAGGGGAAGTTGAATGCGTCAAGAAATTTTGCATACACTTCGGGACGGTGAATGTAGTTGATGAACTGGTTTGCAAGTTCTGGGTTGGGGGCGTCCTTAAGGATGCACATGCTGTCAAGATAAGAAGGTCCGCCTTCTGCAGGAATAAAGAAGTCTATTGTGTCTGCCCATTTTTCTTCGGGAACTTCTCCGTAGATTACTTCGGCATATCCCTGACACAGCCAGAAGTTTCCGTTTGCAAAGTCCTTGCCAAATCCTTCTGCGTCAAATTTTACAAGGTTGGGCTTCCACTTGCTGTTGATTAAGTCTGCGGCTTCCTTAAGCTGTGCGTCATCAAGTGTGTTGACGTTGTAGCCAAGATATGCAAGTGCATCTCCAAAAACTTCGCGCATGTCGTCCATCATTGTGGCGTGTCCTGCAAACTGTGGGTCTGCAAAAATGTTCCAGTTTCTTTCGTAAGATCCTTCTGGAACTTTTGTCTTGTTTACGCTGATTCCTGCTGCACCAAAGTAATAGGGTACGGCATAAATCATGTCGGGGTCATAGGTTGCCTTTTCAAGAACGAGGGGGTTGATGTGTGAGCGGTTTGTAAGAACACTCTGATCAAGTGGCTGCAACATTCCCTGTGCAATCATGATGGAGGTGTAATCCTGAGAAGGAACTACTATGTCGTAACCTTTTGCACCACCGCGCAACTTTGCATACATCTCTTCGTTTGAAGCGTAACTGTCAACTTTAACTTTGCAGTCAAACTCTTTTTCAAAGTCGCGAAGAACTTCATCGGGAGTGTAGTATGTCCAGTTGTACAAGTATAATGTCTTTCCGTCATTTTTTGAACATGAGGCAAGACCCATAACTAATGCTGATGCAAAAAGCATGACAGCACATGCAAATGCGTTACTTCTTTTCATAAAGCACGCGTCCTCCTATCGTGATGCTGCAAAGTTTTTAAGACCCTTGCGCAAGATGAACGTAATCAAGCAGATTGCAAGAATGAGTACAAATGAAAGCGAGTTAATTACCGGACTTACTCCAAAGCGAATCATGGAGTAGACATACAGAGGCAGTGTTGTACTTCCCGGGCCGCTTACCAGTGAAGTAATTACATAATCTTCCAAAGACATGGTAACGCTCATCATGAATCCCGAAAGAATTCCCGGCATGATTGCAGGAATAATTACCTTGAAGAGCGTCTGTACTTCGTTTGCACCTAAATCGTGGCTTGCTTCTATGATAGAATAGTCAAACTCGTCTACACGGGCGCTTACCATAAGATACACAAAAGGAAGACAGAATGTCGTATGTGCAATAAAAATGGTAAACAGGCCCAGCGACAGTTTTATTCCGCTAAAGAAAATCAGCATAGAAACACCCATAATTACTTCAGGAAGAACCATAGGTAAAAAGCTGATTGACTGTATGTACTTTCGTCCAAAGAATTTGTACCAACTGATTCCTATTGAAGCAAGTGAGCCAATGAGCGTTGCAACCAGTGCAGAAGAAAATGCTACCAGAAGACTCTTTGCAAGTGATGCCCACAGGTCGCCTGATTCAAGAAAGAGCTTTTCGTACCAAACAAAAGAAAAGCGTGTAAAAGTTGTATCTTTGCTTTCGTTGAACGAGTAGAAGATAATGACAAAAAGCGGAATGAATAAAAACAAAAGCGCAAGACACAAAGCTGTGTTTGAAAAACTTATGTGCGTATTATGTTTTTTCCATGAACGCTTAGCATGTCGTGCTGGCTCTGAGGATTTCTTCTTGTTGGCAAAAAGGGAAAACGGATTTTTCATTTCTTTTCTCCTTCTGCTTTGTGCACTTCCTTACCGATTGCAGCGGCAAGGCTTCCTGGCAGGACATCCTCTTTTGCGGAAACTTTCTTGAGTTCTGCATCCTTCTTGTTGGAGGCCAGCATCCACATGATTGCAATCATAGAGATGACTGTTATGAACATGCTGAATGCAGAAGCAAGAGGCCAGTTGCGAACTTTCTGTACCTGGTCAACAATTATGTTGCCCAACATGTAACTGTCTTTTCCGCCTACAAGCTGAGGTACTGTGTATGTTCCAAAAATAGGAATGAATGTAAAAATTAGTGCGCTTACAATTCCGCTTCTTATTCCCGGAATGAGGATTTTAAACATGGACTGAGGCTTTGTGGCACCCAAGTCACGGGAGGCTTCCAGCAGTGCAAAGTCAAACCTGTCTACGGCAGTAAAAATTGGAAGTATTGCGTAGGGTAGATACATGTAAATGCTTACCAAAATTACAGAGCCTTGAGTGTACATAAATTTGTGTGGAACAAAGGGCGTGCCTTTTTTAAACAGATTGTGGAAGAATTCCAGTACACCGTTAAACAGGCCGTTGTCTCCAAGAATGGTCATCCATGCAAAAATGCGGATAAGGCTGTTTGTAAGGAATGGAATTACGACAAGGATAAGGAGCAATGTCTGATGCTTGCTTCTTGCCATTGCATATCCGCAGGGAAGTGCGATGATGATTGTTATTGCTGTAGAAATTACCGTTATCCAAAGTGTGCGCAGAAAGATGAGAGCGTATGCCTTTGAAAACATCTGCTTGTATGCGGTAAGGGTAAATTCTTTTACAACTCCGCCGTATACATCACGCTTCATGAAGGAGTATGCAACGATAATCAGAAGAGGGACTACAAAGAAAATTGTAAACCAGACGCCCATGGGCCATGCGTATGCTGGTCCCGGATTTGCCTTGTGGTACTTTTGGGCGTGAGCCATGGAGGCGGCTTTTAGCTGAGGACTTTGCTTTGGCTTTTCGTTCATTTGTTTATGTCCTCGACGATGTATCCGTCATTTGCTGCCCATGAAATGTACACGGTGTCTTTCCATGCAATCTCTGGTCCGTCGTCCATGTAGTTTATGTGTTGCTTAAACACTTTTACAATAGTGCCGTTTTCAAGGCGCACATAAAACTTTGACTGGAATCCAGTGTAGACAGGTTCTTCAACAATTCCCTTAAATACATTGATGTCTTTGCGTCCTGCAAACTTTGGTTCTTCCGTGGTAATGCGGATTTTTTCTGGACGGATTGTAAAGGCAACCTTCTGTCCTTCGTTGGTGTGCTCGTAGTCGGTAACGAGAATGTTCTTGTCTTCCTCGCGCATAGCGGCAGTTTCGCCAGTGAGCTGTGCCTGCATTCCAAGAGCGGGTGTGTTAAGAGTAACATTGTATTCAGTGTCACCAGAGGCAGCCTTGTACTCTTCGCATTTTACTACAGTGCTTTCGAAGAGGTTTGTTTCGCCAATGAACTGTGCCACAAACTGAGTTGCAGGGCTTTCGTAAATTTCAAAGGGTGTGCCAACCTGAAGAACATGCCCCTGATTCATTACGGCAATGCGGTCGCTAACGGCAAGAGCTTCACTCTGGTCGTGAGTAACATAGATGAATGTAATACCAATTTTGTCATGGAGTGCATCAAGGTCAACAAGAAGACTTGAGCGGAGTTTTGCATCCAGTGCAGAAAGCGGTTCGTCAAGAAGAAGAACTTTTGGCTCGTTAATAAGGGCACGGGCAATGGCAACACGCTGCCTCTGTCCGCCAGAAAGCTGGTTGGGCTTTTTGTACATGTGGGCTTCAAGCTGAACAAGACGAAGGTATTCCTTTACCTTTGCGTCAATTTCTTCTTTGGGAAGTTTGCGCAGTTTGAGTGGGAAGGCAACATTGTCGTAGACAGACATGTGTGGGAAGAGTGCGTAACTCTGGAAGACGGTGTTGCTTTCTCGTTTGTTTGGCGGAAGCGAAACTATGTTTTTGTCGTCAAACAGAACAGCACCCTCATCAGGAAATTCAAATCCTGCTATGATTCTTAAGAGCGTTGTTTTTCCGCAGCCTGAAGGTCCCAAGAGAGAAAAAAATTCCCCCTGCTTAATCGTAATGTTAATGTCGTCAAGGGCATGGAAATCTCCAAAGTGCTTTGAGACATGGTCAATAGAAACTGTACTTCCGTTCACTGCGTACAACTCCCTTAAAAATAAAATGGTAACTCTCTTCTTATTACTAATAGGTAGACTTGTCAATAGATTTGCGGAAAAAAAACTGAAAAAAAATAATCCCTACATAATACGAGATAAAATGATAAAAATGGCAGTTGAGCCAAATATGCTAATCATGGGATTCTTAAACAGCCTGTGAAGAAGAACGACAGCGGCAATGCTTATGAAGTAGGGAAGTCCAAATGGCATTTGTGTAAGAGAAATGTCCTTAAGGCTGTAGACGATAAGAATTGCGATTATCATTGAGGGAATGTATTTTTCTATAAAGCGGATTAGGGCAGGCGGTTCCTTTCTGCTAAAGAGTGCAAAGGGAAAAAGACGCTCGCTAAAAATTATTACCGCTGCAAGGGCTGTAGCGGCAAGAGCCATGGAAAGTGTAAGTGGTTCGTTCATTTTTGCTCTCCCTTGTAAAATGATTTTGCCCTTACCATGACTATTGCTGCTATGGCAAAAACGATTGCGGCAAGAATTATGTTTGACGACGGAAGTATACCTACTTTGTTTAATGCAATTGCGGCAGTTCCTGTAAGAAGTCCAATTAGGGGCGGAACAAAATCCTTGGACTTTTGAATCTGTTCCATGAGGATTACTACAAAGAGTGCAGTAAGAGCAAAATCAATTCCCGTAAGGTACTGCATCAGATTGTAGTGAATGAGTATGTTGCATGCCACCGCTCCTATAAGTGTGCCTAGAATCCAGTACAGCTGGTCTAGCAGAGCAATGAGTCCGTAGAATGTTCCCTTGTTTACATTTGCAGGGGCTTCAATGCTGGTAAGGAGGGCATAGGTTTCATCAGTAAGGGCAAAGATAAGGTAGGGCTTCCATTTTCCGCAGTCTTTAAATTTTGTAATCAGAGAAAGTCCGTAAACTATGTGTCTTATGTTTACAAAAAGTTCCGTTATAAAAACTTCTTGCAGTGATGCGCCAGAGGTAAAAAGTCCTACTGCAACATACTGTCCTGCTCCAGCATACATTGTAATGCTCATAACAAGAGACATCCACCAAGGATAGCCAGCGTTTACAATCATCAGTCCAAAGGGAATCCCTATTGCAATGTAACCGAAAAAAATTGGAGAGGAAACATGTAGACACTGTTTGAGCAGGTAACGGTTCATGGGCGGATTATACCATTTGTAAACACTTTACGCAAATGCGAGTATGAAGTAAAATTGATGCATGAAGTTTACGATTTTAGGAAGCGGTACAAGCCACGGTGTTCCGGTCATTGGATGCGGTTGTGCGGTATGCCGTTCTTCTGATCCTCACGACAATAGAATGAGGTGTTCTGCATTTGTTTCGGAGCCTAAGCATGTTGTAATAGACACTGGCCCTGAATTTAGAATGCAGGCCCTAAGGCAGAATATAAAGTCTTTGGATGCTGTTCTTATTACCCATAGTCATGCAGATCATTTGAACGGACTGGATGATGTGCGGATTTTTAGTCATACAAAATCAGTGGATCCTTCTCATCCCGAGGCAAAAGAAACTGGCGGAAAGGGACTTCCTGTTTATGCAAACGCTGTTACCATAAGGGACATTCACAATCGCTTTGACTATATTTTTATGCCTGTAAAGGAAGGGGGAGGCAAGCCCAAACTGGACATTCAGAATGTGGAAAATTTTTCTGCAGATTCACCCCTTTGCATTGGCGGACTTAGCATTGTGCCAATTCCTCTTTTGCACGGAAGTCTTACTGTAACAGGATATGTGCTTTCGTGCATTCACCCTGACGGAACAAAACATAGCATAGCCTATCTTACTGACTGCAGTTTTATTTCTGACGAATCAATTGAAACGATTAAATCTTGCTCAGGAATTCTTGAACATGCGGTTATAGACGGACTTCGCACTGAACCTCATTCAACACATTTTTCTTTTAAACAGGCGCTTTCTGTTGCGGAAAGAATTTTACCAAGGCACACTTGGCTTACCCACATAACCCACAACATGAGTCACGAAGAAATAAAAAAGTATGTTAATGAAAGTCTTTCTGAGTTTCCTTCTCTTGCTGATGTTGTTCGCTGTGGAGGAAGTGCAGGCCCCGCCTATGACGGTCTTGTTCTGGAGGCCTAGTGAATGTTTGGTGCAAAAAAAAACCGCTCCTAAACAGGGGCGGCTTTAGGTTCAGAAAGCAAGTCTTATTTTGCTTCTGACTTTGCCATGTCTGCTGGCTTTACAGTAATTTTCTTTGGGAGGAAGTCACTGCGCAGACACTGTGTGCAGATGCGGAGGGTTACTGTGCGTCCTTCGATTTCTGTCTTGTACTTGAGTAAGTTTGGCTTCCATGTGCGCTTTGTATGATGATATGACTTGCTCACGCGGTTACCGGTCTGAGTATGCTTTCCGCAAATATCACATGTTCTTGACATATTGTACCTACCTTGTGTAAATCTAAACGGTTCGTTAATTATATAGAAAAATGTTTGTCCGTGTCAAGATGAGAATTGAAAATGTTGCTGCTTTAATATAAACTGGTTAAAAAACTGGTTGACTTTTTGAAATATATGTGTTACATTTGATACAGCAGGAGGTTCCCATGCTTGCACAAAAAAACAATTCCCTTGGACTGGTGGTTGGCGCTTTTCAGGCCAAGACCTATTTCGCAGAACTTTTACGCAAGGTCGAAGATGGCTCCGTGGTTACAATTACGCGCAACGGTCACAATGTGGCGGTCATGCAGAGTCCTAAATCTCTTGGTAACGAAAAGGCTCTTAAGTCTTGGGGGCTTCTCTTGGAGGTAGCTCAGCAGATTTCTGACCAAAACAAGGAAGAGCCTGTTACCCTAAACGACATTCAGGAGTGGAAGATTGAAGGACGAAAATAGTGCTTTTGATCCGCTTGTAGACGGCTTTGTTATGAATGAGCGTGGGGAACTTGAGGATGAACTCCCGGCTGTTGTTATGGATGTCTCCTATCTGGTTTCTGCTCTACTGTGTGAATTTAGTCCTAATGAGTCGGAATCTCCCCGTGCCTTTATTCAGAATTTGCTTTCTAAAAACGGACAGATTGTTGTTCCCCAGTTGTTCTGGTTTGAAGTGGGCAATGTGCTACTGAATGCTTCCAGACCAAAGAAAAACGGTTTTCCAGCACGCATAAGTCTGGTTCAGTTGGACTCAATCACCTATCTTCTGGGGGATTTGCCTATATATACCGACAGTCAGCCTAATGCAGAAATCCGTTCCAGAATAATGCGCATGGCTCAGGAAGAAGGGCTTTCCTATTACGATGCAAGTTATCTTGAGCTTGCCAGGCGAAAGTGCCTTAGCCTTAAGACTCTTGATTTGGAACTGCTTGCGGCTTCGGGTAAGGTGTGAATTTTTTGGGAAGAGTTTGTGTGCCCTCCGCTTGCCGTAAGAGGTTGCTATTTTGCTGACTCTTGTTTCTGTTTGCAAATGGGGGGCTTTTGTCTGCTAACTGTCGCCCTGTGTGTCCTCTGTTCGTGGCGGAATTTTCTGCTTCCAGGCTGCAATAAGATAGTAGGGCACAAATGTAAAGAGACGCAAAAAGAGTACGCGGAATTTTTCACTGGGGCGAAATAAGAATCCTCGGGTTACCACAAGGGAAGCCTGTTCTTCTTCCGTAAGTTCCGTGTTTAGTCCCCACCACAGTGGATACAGAATGAGCATGACACAGGGAACAAGAATCACCAGATAGTGGTTTATGCCCCACAGTCCCAAAACAGCTGCCGCGATAAATGAAAGGTTAAGCACAATGCTAAGTGTGCGGTGGGCTAGGATGCACAATCTTGATAGAGACTCCTTGGTCCTGTTCCAGAATGCAAAGCAGAAAATGCCTGCTACTATTCCAAAAACGACAAGTGCTGTAATGATTTTACTTGCCATAGGTTTTTTCTATCTCCAGAATTTGGTCGCGGATTACAGAAGCCTGCTCGTAGTCTAGACGATCGGCGCATTCTTCCATCTCTTTTTTGAGGGCAGAGACAAGCTTCTTCCTCTGTGCAGGAACAAACAGGTTGGCGGTCTTTTTAAGAGTTTCAAGTTCAATTCGGGCGTTTTCTTCTGCGTCAACTTTCTGATGCTCAAGAATGTCTTCTATGGCCTTTTTAATTGTCCTTGGCGTAATGTTGTGTTCCTTGTTGTATGCTTCCTGAATGCTTCGTCTTCGGCGAGTTTCGTCAATGGCTTCCTTCATTGCGTCACTCATGCGGTCGGCATACATGACGACTTTTCCCTCTGCGTTTCTTGCTGCTCGTCCAATAATCTGAATCAGGCTTGTGGTGCTCCGTAAGAATCCAATTTTGTCAGCGTCAAGAAGGGCTATAAAGCTTACCTCGGGAAGGTCAATTCCCTCTCGCAAAAGGTTAATTCCAATGAGCACATCAATTTCTCCTGAGCGAAGACTTTTTAAAATCTCTACCCGTTCAAAAGTGTCTATTTCGCTGTGGATGTACTTTACCTTCATGCCTAGACCGATAATGTAGTCTGTTAGGTCTTCTGCCATTTTTTTTGTAAGGGTAAGAATCAAACTTCGTTCCTTTTTTGCAGTCCGTTCACTTACTTCCTTATAAATGTCTTGCATCTGTCCTTCGCTGGGCCTTACTTCTACGATTGGGTCAAGGAGTCCCGTGGGGCGGATAATCTGCTCTACAACCTGAGTACTCTGCTTTACTTCTTCCTTTCGGGGCGTTGCCGTAACATAAATCACCTGATTCATCTTTGCGGTAAACTCGTCAATTTTAAGGGGCCTGTTGTCCAGTGCGCTAGGCAGTCTGAATCCAAAGTCTACAAGGTTCTGCTTGCGGCTTCTGTCTCCCTCGTACATGGCGCCAATTTGTGGAACTGTAACATGGGCTTCGTCTATCATGCACAGAAAATCATCGGGAAAGTAGTGGAGCAATGTTGCCGGAGGTTCTCCGCTTTTTCGTCCTGCAATGGGTGCCGAATAATTTTCTATGCCAGAGCAGTAGCCCATTTCCTTCATCATTTCTATGTCGTAAGTTACTCTTGTCTTAAGGCGGTCGGCTTCCAAGAGTTTTTTCTGGGAAAGAAGCACTTCTACCCGTTCTTCCATTTCTTTCTGGATTCTTTCTGTGGCAACTGTAAGCTGGTCCTGAGGAACTACAAAATTCTTTGCAGGATAAATTGTCGTCTCGTCCAGTTCTTCCGTAATTTCTCCGCTTATTGCATTGAATCGACTTATGCGAGAAATTTCGTCCCACTCAAGTTCTATTCTGTAGGCTTCGTCAAACTCCATGTAGGGAGGATATATTTCTATGATGTCTCCCTTGCGCCTAAAACTTCCTCTTTCAAGCACGGCGTCATTTCTTGTGTACTGAATGTGGGTAAGGTCCAGCCCCAACTGATGAAGATCGGGTACTTCTCCTTTTTCAAGATGAATCCTCATGCTCTTGTAAAGTTCTGGCATTCCCAGTCCGTAAATGCAGCTTACTGTTGCAATGACAATTACATCTCGTCGCTCCATGAGGCTGTAGGTTGCTGCCATTTTCATTTGGTCTATTTCTTTGTTGATTGAGGCGTCTTTTTCTATATAAAGGTCCCGTGCAGGAACATAGGCTTCTGGCTGATAGTAGTCGTAGTAGCTTACAAAGTATTCCACTGCGTTATTGGGAAAGAATGTTTTGAATTCTCGGTAGAGCTGGGCCGACAAGGTTTTGTTGTGGCTTATGATGAGGGTAGGGCGCTGTACGGCTTCGATAATTTTTGCCATGGTAAAGGTCTTACCGCTTCCGGTAACACCTTTAAGGGTCTGATACTTGTCTCCCCGCAAAAATCCTTTTGCTAACTTTTCAATCGCCTCCGGTTGATCACCAGATGGAGCAAAGTCTGATACAACTTCAAATTTTCTCATGGGCTACCTCATTATTGCACAAAGCCTTATGATTCCGCCTCAAGGGTAACGCGGAGTTTTTCGTACCTGCCGTTTCTGTATACCGTCACCGTTATTGTGTCACCGGGCTTCTTATCTTCTAGAGCGCTGTAGTAATCTGCAAGAGTGCCCACATCTATTCCGTCTATGCCTGTAATTATGTCGCCTCCCAAATAAATTGTCTGGGCGTTCCTGCTTGTTCCGTAGCGTACTGCATTTGTTCCGCCCTTAAGACCCGCCTTTTCGGCACTACTTCCTCCTGCAACAGAACTTACAATCATTCCTGTAGAAATTCTGTAGCCTGCATAGTTTGCAATTCTGCTAGAGTTTTGCACCAAAGACACCCGTAAAATTCCTCGGTTAACTTTTCCGTACAAAAGCAGATCGCTTACAACCCTCCGTGCAGTGCTTACCGGAATTGCAAATCCCACTCCGCTGGAAGAGCCACTAGAAGAATATATTATGGTATTGATTCCAATCATGCGTCCCTGGCTGTCAAGAAGAGGACCTCCAGAGTTGCCCGGGTTAATGGCCGCATCAGTCTGAATCATGTTGCGGATTATGACACTTGTACTTTCTTGAATTGGTCTTCCCAGTCCAGAGATAATTCCCGTTGTCATGGTTCGCTCAAAGCCAAAGGGGTTTCCAATTGCAATTACTTTCTGACCAACTTTAAGAGTGTCTGAGGAACCAAAAGAAATAGTCTTTAATTCTTTTGATTCGGGAGGATTGAACTTAAGAACTGCAATGTCGCTTTCTTCATCCTGACCTATGACAGTTCCCTCGTAAGAAGTTCCATCAGCAAGGGAAATTGTAATTGTGCTTGCGTTTTCTATAACATGAACATTTGTAACCACATAGCCCCTTTTGTCAATTATGCTTCCTGAACCTGAACCGCTAGAGGTAACCACTGGCTCAAGAAACCAGTCGTAACCCATGACCTGAGTTGTAATGTTTACGACAGCTTCGTTACATTTTTCGTACACGCTGATGTTTTGCAGTTCGTCCTGAGTGTACTGCGAACTATCACCCGAAACGGTAAGCACTGGTGTGTTTGTTTGCAGAGTAAAATCTTCTGGGGTAAGTGAGGAGCCTTCTTTGGCATCTTCCACATCTTCTGCAAGTTTTACATCTTCTGTAGGGGAGGCTTTGCTTCCTCGTAAAAGTGAGGGAACAAGAAAAAAAACAATAAGGGCCAGTGCCGCAACAGAAAGACCCGTTATCAGCGAAGCAAAAACAATATGTCGTCTTGAGTAAAGTTTCATGCCGACACTATATGCCAAAAGCCCTCCTTTAGGCAAGTGAAAACTTCTTGAAACTGTATCGCTCTTGTGGTAAACTTCCATAAATTACTTGATGGAGATATTTTCTTATGGTAGCAATTATCGTTGGACTTATTCTTATTGCATTCTGCGTTTTCGCATGTCTTCCCATGGGTCTTGCATGGGGACTTGATGTTGTTGCATTTCTTAAGGGATTTGCACCCGTGTTTGCCGCTTTTGTAGGACTGATTGCGATTTTCATTGGTATTGCAGACCTTAAGGATAAAAAGGAAGCAAAAAAGGAAGAACAGGCTGCCAAAGCCGCTTCCGAGCAGAAATAGGGTTTCCTCTTGACATGGGAGCCAAAAATGTGCTATATTCTCTTACCCCGTATATAGTGCGGATGTCCTCACATGTCCGTGCAGTTCATGGTGTGATGCAAAGCCGTGAGCAACTTTTATGGAAGGTTAAACAATGAAAACTATTTTCGCAAAGAAAGACGAAGGCAAGAGCGACTGGTACATCATTGATGCATCAGGAAAGACTCTCGGACGCGTTGCAGCAAAAGCAGCAGCTGTACTACGCGGAAAGAACAAGGCAACCTACACACCCAACGAAGCTTGTGGTGATTGTGTAGTCATCATTAATGCAGACAAGATTCAGGTTTCAGGCAATAAGCATGAGGAAATGATGTATCGCCACTATACAGGATTTGTAGGCGGACTCAAAGAGCAGTCTTTTGACACTCTTATTGCAAAGCATCCTACAGAGCCCCTCCGCCGCACAATCGCCGGTATGCTTCCTCACAATCGTCTTGGTCGCCGCATCATCGGTAACCTTAAGATTTATGCAGGCAGCGAGCATCCTCATGTTGCTCAGAACCCAAAACCGCTTGAAGTGTAATAGGAGTCTATCGTGGTAAAGAATATTGCAATTGGAACAGGAAGAAGAAAGACAGCCGTTGCCCGCGTTTATCTGCGTGACGGTTCTGGAAAAATTGTTGTAAACGGAAAGGACATCAAGGAATACTTTGCTACAAACGAGCAGGTTCGCCTTGTACGCCAGCCCCTTCTGGTTACTTCAAACGACAACAAGTTCGACATCCTTATCAATGTATATGGTGGAGGTCTTAACGGACAGGCTGCGGCTTGCCTTCATGGACTTTCTCGCGCGCTTACACAGGTTGACCCTGACTGCCGCACATCACTTAAGGCAAACGGTTACCTTACACGCGATTCACGCATGGTAGAACGCAAGAAGTACGGTCAGCGTGGTGCACGCCGCCGCTTCCAGTTCAGTAAGCGTTAGTTCCAACGCATTAGCGTTAGTCTTTGGATTATTTGTGGTAATTCAAGAGATAGAGCAGACTTCGCCCGGTGTATATAAACTTACGCCTGAGGCTGGGTCTGCCTTTTTTTTGCGTGCCGAATATTTTTTGCAGGATGAAAGCCTGAACTTTATTTCTCGCTTTACCTGCCGCCTCTGTCCTCAAAGCGAAGAACCCGAACCTGTTGTAGAGGAAGACATTTTGTATGCCTCCCTGTGCTATGCCGCAGAAAGTGCCGCAATGACCTATCTTGCCCGGGCAGAACAGTACAGGGTCTCCCTTGCAAAAAAACTTCTTGCCAAGGGAATAGATAAAAATGTAATCAAAGTTGCGTTGAATCATCTAGAAGAAGTTGGTTACCTCGACGACTACCGCTTTGCCGGGGCTTGGCTTAGAAACCGCTCCATAGACCATGCGGAGGGAAGAACCCGTCTAGAAGCAGAACTCTTTTCTAGGGGAGTTAAACGGGAAGATGCAAAACGCGCCCTTGACGAATACTGTGCTAGTGTGGACGAAGAATCAGTCTGCCGCCGCGCTCTGGAAAAACTCCTAAGAAAAAAGGTCCCCTCAGAAAAACACTATGCCGCCCTTGTACGACTAGGCTTTTCCTCCTCCACAATCCGAAGCATCCTTTCTGGCTCTGAATGCTAAGAGACTGTGCTTTTAAGTTTGAATCATGTAGGCAGAATTCGTAAGCAAAAGGAGCAGTACATGCGGTAAGAAAATGTGGCAGCATGCAAATTTGCAATTTTGGAGGTTTGTGATATAATGGACTCTTGAGGTTTTTATGTCCAACAATAAGTCCATAATGTATTCGGCACTTGAAGTTGCAGGTTTTTGCGGTGTTGTAAATCAGACTGCAATCAACTGGATACGGAACGGCTATTTAAAGGCCTTTACCACACCTGGCGGACAGTTTAGAATTTATCCTGACGATTTGATTACCTTTATGCGTGAACGGGACATGCGCATTCCAGAAGCTGTTCTTAATGCTGCTGCTTCCAATGCCGAAGAAAGCGAAGACCTTAAAACTGTTCTTGTAGTTGATGACGATGCCTCTTTAAACGATATACTCTGCACCTACCTTAGAAAAAAAATTGATGAAAGCTTCGCAGAAGGTTATAAGGCGCTGACTGTAGTTCAGGCCTACGATGGCTTTGACGCAGGAAGTAAGATGGCTGTTCTTAAGCCTGCCGTTGTTGTCCTAGACTTGGATTTGCCCGGCATAGACGGATTTGACTTGTGTCGTCGCATAAAGGAAGACAGTCAGTACGAAAAACCATCCGTCATCATAGTAACCGCTTTGGAAGATTCTGGCACCGAAGAAAAATGCCGCGAGTTGGGAGTTACCGCCTACTTTAAAAAGCCCGTTTCCTTTTCTGAACTGTGGGAATGCATCTGCACTGAATTGGCTTAGACTAAAATTATCCTTTGGGAATTTTGCTAATAAAAAAGCCAGCCGATTTATGAAGTGTACTTAACAGAAGCGCACTTCATTTACGACTGGCTCTTTTTTTTGCCTTACTGTTACTCTTTTGAATCTGCCTTTTACCGCAGTATTCCGTCGTAGTAGTAGGCTGGTCCGCTTATGGTTCTTTCAAGAGACTGCTCTACAGCCTTTGGAAGTCCTGCAGAACTTGAAGAAGTTGCGGAAGAAAACTGAGTCATTGCTTCCGTAAACAAATCGTAGAAAGACTGGCTTTCTTCATACTTGAACTCAACCTCTTCGTATTCTTCTCCGTCAAAGGCCCTGTTCTGCATGGTGGGAACCGCATTCTTGTCCTGCATAAGAACTTCGTCAATCAGTCCGTTCTTTAAAGCCTGAGCAGCAGTGTAAATTCTTCCGTCTGCAAGAGTCTTTACATCGTCTACTGGCATTCCTCTAGAGTCTGCCACAATGCCCACAAACTGTTCGTAGGCTTCGTCTGCAATGGACTGCATTATCTGAACCTGCTCTGCGGTAAGGGGTTCGTTGTAGTTGCCCATGTTCTTGTTTTTGCCCGAATGGATTGTGGTGTACTTGATTCCGTACTTTTCCATAAGGCCCGTAAGGTCAACGGAAGAACCTGCTATTACGCCAATGCTTCCCGTAAGGGTGTTGCGGTTTGCCATGATGTAGTCTGCCGCGCATGCAATGTAATATCCGCCGCTTGCCGCCATGGACTGCATGTAGGCATAGACAGGACGACCTGTTTCCCTCTTGTAGTCAAGAAGTGCAAGGTATGTTCCGTCCGCCTCGTAAACAGTTCCGCCGGGGGAATCAATTACAAGCAGTATGCCCACATTGTTTGAATCTTCCTTGAGCATGTCTATGCTTTCCAAAAGCCATTCTTGATTGTAGCTAGGTCCTTCGGCCTCAATGGTTCCTGTAATGTAAATCTTTGCAAGATATTTTGAATACTTGGGAATCTTTGGTCCGTTGTCAGACTTGTTTTGAGTGGTAAAGGGAAAGCGGGAAAAGTTAAATCCTGAATTCTGGGAACTTGAACTTGACGGCTGCCATGTGGTGTAGTCGCTGTTCTTGCTTCGTGCAGAAATTATGGATGTTACGACGGAATAAACTACCGCAATTGCAATGACTGCGATAAATACTATGAGTCCAGTCTTTTTATTTTTGTCATTCTTGTTGTCGTTGTTTTCAAAGTCTGACATTGTATTTTACTCCGTAGTTTCAGAGTCTGATGTTTCTTCTGATGCTGTTGATGTAGGCGCAAGGCTTTCTCCGTTCTGGACAGTCTCCGTGCTTCCTGAAAAATTTTCCTGTGCTCCAGGAAGTGTGGGGTCTGTGGGACCAAAGTCTTCTGGAGTAAGTGTTCCGTTTTTAAGAGCCTGAGCCTTAAGTGCATGGTAGGCGTTAGTATAAGACATTTCCATATAGGGGATGAGCCAGAAGTACAGAATGCCCAGCGTAAAGGGTGCAAGTATCATCCATCCAAGGAAGCTTAATTCCATTACAAAAAGGTCTCCCTTGTAGCCTTTTGTCATTGCCATGCTCAGCTTCATTGCTTTTCTTACGCCAACATTGGGATGCTCTGCAAGGATGTAGAACATCTGTGAGTAGGCGAATGACTTTACAATGCCAGGAATGTAGAAGAGAAGTGCCCACAGGAATACCCAAAGAGTATACCAGAGGAAGCCCAAAAATCCCTGAAGCCACAAGTTGAATCCCTTTATAAATGTAGAGAAACTGAGTTGTTCTTTTGTTCGTGACATGACGATGTAGAATCTGTTTGTAGCAATGAGTACTACTGCCTCTACAAAGATGAGTGCCAGAGAGGGAAGAAGCAGTGACGGCACGTTGTAGTCTGCAATTGTGTATGAGTCACCGTAATATATTTGCGATGCAATTGCCTCTGGACCTCCTTTAATGATTGTAGGTAGCTCAAGTAAGAAAGCTATTGCCATTGTGAACAGCGTAATCAAAACCGGTGTTAGATAGCGGCCTTTAAGCTGCTGCTTTGCAATTTGTTTGTAGGATGGTCTGTCAAACATAAAAATCTCCTTAAAATTAGTTTGCATTTAAATGATATCGATTTTGTGTATGTACATCAAGTGCCGATGCATAAATAGCACCGCAGAAATAAAAACAGGCTCTCAGAGAAAAATGCCTGCAAAAAAGGCTTCACTCGCGTTCGCTCGTTGCAGAATTTTTTTGCAGTCCCTTTTCTCTTACGCCTGTTTTTATTTCTGCGAACTTCTTTGTAACGGACTTTTGTGTATAAAAAATGTGCAGATGTTTTGTATGCAGGCTTTTCCCTACGCACACTTCACCTGAATGAGGCTTCTTTGGGTAACAGGCGTTCTCCCTGTCGGGATTAGAATTTTTTTGCAGTCCCTTTTCTCTTACGCCTGTTTTTATTTCTGCGAACTTCTTTGTAACGGACTTTTGTGTATAAAAAATGTGCAGATGTTTTGTATGCAGGCTTTTCCCTACGCACACTTCACCTGCATGAGGCTTCTTTGGGTAACAGGCGTTCTCCCTGTTGGGATTAGGATTTTAGTAGCTCTGAGTAGTAGCGGTTTTCTATGCAGGAGCGGTCTATGCCGGTCAGTTCCAGAATGGCAAGCAGTTCCTGCTGGCAGAATTTTTGTTCGGCTTCGTCGGTGGTGTTGGTAAGAATTTCTATTTCGAGAAAATCACCTAGAGGGGGAACTCTGCACAGTTCAAGAGTAGCCCTGTGTCCGCTTTCCAGATTCATGGTCCAGTCCATTACATCCTTGTGCTTTGTAAGGCGGACTGTAAACATGCAGTCAGAAAAAAAAGTTTCCAGTACTCCAGGATTTTCTATTGCCGACTCCAGTTCCTCGTTTACTTCTGTGGTAATTCCGTTTTCACTTTTTTTAAGTTCCTTTCGCTTGTAGGTAAGCACTGCGCTTCTGTTTTTATTTTCATCAGTTTCTCTTCTTATGCGGATTGAAGGAGTCTTTACAAAAGCGTCTGTCTGAGGAAGTGCCCAGTATGTGTCGTCCCGGGAAAGAGCTCCTTTAAATTCCGCAATTTCGTTCAGTGTTTTTATGAGAGATTCTCTGTCGCTTACATGTGCCTTTAGTTCAATTTCTTTCATGACTGCCTTCCTACTTTTTGTGCATAAAAAAAGAGGCTGCCCTAGGAACTTAACTTCCAAGAAACGACCTCTTTGGACTTAAAATTACAGACGCTCCGGATCTGTTCCGTTGGATTCAACTTTGCCCATGACGGCAACGACTGTATTTTCTGCCTTAAGTTTTTCGGCGGGAATGACATTACCGTCAATCTTTTCTCCGTTAAGGGTAAGGCTTACAATTCCTTTGCATACATGGTCTGGGTTCTGAACATCAATGTGCAGGACCTTTGAGCGGAAGCGGCGCTGAACTTTAAAGCCGTCCCAACTGTCAGGAACGCAGGGGTCAATCATCATACCTTCGTACTGGGGACGAATGCCCAGAATGTACTGGGTAAGGCTGTAGTAAGCCCATGTTGCCGCACCGCTAAGCCATGAGTTGCGGCAGTTTCCGGCGCGAGGACTGAATGTGCTGTATGTGGTCTGTCCCTGAACATAAGGTTCGCACTGACGGATTTCTGCCCTGTCGTTGTATGCGGCAGGAAGGGCCGCCTTGCAGTATTCGTAGGCGCGGTTACCGTTACCCAGCATTGTCTCTGCAATGATTCCCCATCCCTGAGTGTGGTTGAAGATTCCTGCATTTTCCTTTATGCCTGAATTAAAGACAACAGCACGCATGACATCTATGCTTGTCTTTGAGAATGGAGGCGCACAAAGCATGAGTCCGTAGGGAGTTGCAAGTTTTTCCTTTACGGTCTGCATACATTCCTTTGCCTGCTCAGGTGTTGCTGCATTTGAAAGAACTGCCCAAACTTGGGTGTTAAAGTAAACCTGTCCTTCTTCGTAAGTTTTTGTTCCGTATACTGTACCGTCTTCGCCAATGGCCCAAATCCACCACTTGCCGTCCCAGCATTTTTTCTGAATGGCTTCGTCAAGTTTTTTCCTTTCTGCCAAAGCCCATTCTGCTTCGTCGTTTTTGCCAAGGCGTCTGCTTATGTCTGCATAGGTTGTAAATCCAAGGCGCAACTGAAATGCTACAAAGAGACTTTCTCCGTGATAGCCCAGTTTAAGACAGTCGTTCCAGTCGGCCAAAAGTCCGCAGGGAATTCCGTCCACGCCCATGTGGTTTAGGTTGAACAGAAGGGCTTGCTTAAGGTGACCGTAAACAGTTGCTTCCCCGTGGTCAGCATAAGGAACTACTTTGTTATACAGTTCAAACTTTCCGCTTTCTGCAATGTAAGCAGGAACCGCATTAAAGAACCAAAGACAGTCATCTGAGCGGTAGTCTTCTTCTGCAGGTGCCTTTTCGTGACCAGGATTGTGCTCTGTCTTGATTACTGGAATTGCTCCTCCGTTTGCAACCTGACCAGAAAGCATGCGGTACATGCGCTCTTCTGCGTCTTCTGGAATTGCGGCACTTACGCCAAGAATGTCCTGAACGCTGTCTCTAAATCCAAGTCCGTCCCTTTCTCCGTTGTAGACAAGGCTTGCGGCACGGCTCCAGGCAAATGTAATGAGGCAGTTGTAAAGTCCCCACATGTTTACTGTATGGTTAATGTCTGCATCGGGAGTTTGGGCAATAAAGCTGTCCAGTTTTGCATGCCAGTTTTTAATTAGCCTGTCAAGTTCTTCATCAGCCCGCTTTGTGTTTCCAAATTCCTTTACAATTTTTCTTCCGCGGATTTCTGAATCGCCAATGCCAACCAGAATCATAATTTCTTTTGTTTCGCCAGATGCAAGTTCAATGTCTGCCTGCATAGAACCACATGCGCTGTCACCAAAGGCAAGGGAGTTTTTGCATTTGCCGTTTATTACAGCCTCTGGTTCTTTGTAGCTTCCGTAAGTTCCAATGAAACTTGTGCGGTCTGTGTCGTAACCAGCAACAGGTGCGCCAACTAAAGCCATCCATTCGTTCATGTTGATGTCGTTTGTCTGAATGTCCTTTCTTTGGCGTAAAAGGTTGTCTTCGCTGGAAAGTCCGATTATTCCGTCCTTGTAGACGCCCTTTGCAATAAAGAGTGAGTACTGAAGGTTAACCTGATCCTGTTCTGTCATCCACTGGTTTGAGAATTCGCAGTAGCTGAATGCAGACAACTTTCTTTTTTTGTTAGAAGTGTTTGTAAGTTTGAGCCTCCAGTATTCAAATACCTGTCCAAGGGGAACATAATATGTGGCCTCGCTTTTGATTCCTGCATATTCGGCTGTAAAAATTGAATAGGCTGTTCCGTGGCGGCAGGTGCTCTTGTAGTCGTTAAGATTTTTTCCTACTGGTTGCCAGCTAGCACTCCAGTAGTCCTTGCTTTCGTTGTCGCGGATATAGAAATAGCGTCCCGGCTGATCCATGGGAACGGCGTTAAACCTGAGTCGCATAAAGCGTCCTCTTGCACCAGACTTGTAAAATCCGTAGCCGCCTGCATTGTTCGTAATAACAGCACCATATTCCGTAGAGCCAAGATAGTTGCTCCATGAAAGAGGGGTGTCTGGACGCGTAATGACATATTCCTTTTTGTCATCGTCAAAGTATCCGTAATTCATAAAAACTCCTTGCACAAAGGCAAATTTGTACCCATTTTAGCCTATGTGAAAATGAATGTCTACTGTAATTATTAAAGGCGTAAATTTCATTTTTTGTACCGTCCCCTTTGCAGGCTAACCTTTACCAGAAGCACGCCAATGTGATATACTTTGCCCATGAATACTTTTCCATTGAACCACAGCCAACTGGCTGAACTTGCAAAAAAATATCCCACACCCTTTTATGTTTACGACGAAAAGGGTATTAGGGACAACATGAAATACTTTACAAAAGCCTTTAGCATTTTTCCCCAGTTTAGAGAATACTTTGCAGTAAAGGCTCTTCCCAATCCATACATTCTGCGCATTCTTGAAAGTGAAGGATGCGGTGCCGACTGTTCAAGCCTGCCCGAACTTATGCTTAGCGAAAAAAGCCGCATTACTGGGCATAGGGTCATGTTTACCAGCAACGACACTCCTGCAGAAGAATTCCGCTATGCATACAAAAACGGTAACATCATCAATCTTGACGACATAACCCACATTCCCTTTTTAAAGGATGCCCTAGGCGGAAAATTTCCCGACACCATCTGCTTCCGCTACAATCCCGGTCCACTTAAGCAGGGAGGAAACGCAATAATTGGTAAGCCGGAAGAAGCAAAGTACGGCCTTACTCACGACCAGATGATTGAGGCTTACAAAATCTGCAAGGCCGAGGGAGTAAAGCATTTTGGACTTCACACCATGGTGGCCTCCAACGAACTTAATCCTGAGTTTTTTGTTGATACAGCTCGTCTTGTCTTTGACCTTGTGCTTGAGGTTCAGAAGGAATGCGGAGTAAACATAGAGTTTGTAGATTTAGGCGGAGGAATAGGAATCCCCTACAAACCTGGACAGAAAAAAGTTGACCTTGAATATGTGGCAAAAAAAATCCGTGAGGAATACGACAGAAAAATTCTTCCTGCAGGACTTGATCCTCTTGCAATTTATTTTGAATGCGGAAGACCAATTACAGGACCCTACGGTTGGCTTGTTACAAAAGTCATTCACGAAAAAAATATCTACCGCTCATACATTGGTGTGGATGCAAGTATGGCAGACCTTATGCGTCCTGGCATGTACGGGGCATATCATGAGGTAACTGTAAGCGGAAAAGAAAACGCTCCATGCGACAGGGTTTACGATGTTGCCGGCAGCCTTTGCGAAAACTGCGACAAGTTTGCGGTTCAGCGTTCTCTTCCCAAAATAGACATGGGAGATTTGCTGATAATTCACGATGCTGGAGCACACGGCAGGTCAATGGGATTCAACTACAACGGAAAGCTTCGCGCAGGAGAACTTCTTCTTCGTACAGACGGTTCTGTAGTTCAAATCCGCAGGGCAGAAACAATAGACGACTATTTTGCAACCTTGGACTTTACAGGACTTGATTCCTTTAAGGCGTAAGTAGAAGTTGCGAAAGGAGTATTTATGAAACTTGGATTTATTGGCATGGGAAACATGGCACAGGCTTTGGCTGGGGGATTTATTGCGGCAAAAAAAGTAGAGCCTTCAAATATTTATGCGTTTGCCCCAAATCAGAAAAAACTTTTGCAGAATGCGGAAAGCCTGGGATTTACTCCCGTAGACTCGTTAAAAAAACTTGCCTCGTCAGAACATATTGACATTTTTGTAATGGCATGCAAGCCCTATCAAATTGAATCAGTTCTTGCCGAATGCGGTAAGGATTTGCTCTGTGCAATGCAGAAGGGCTCTTCTCTTGTTTCTGTCGCCGCCGGATGGGATTACGACGCTTACGAAAAAGCTTTTTCAAGTTACGGTAAAAATCCAAAGGTTCAGTTTGTAATGCCCAACACTCCTGCCATGGTTGGTGAGGGCGTGTTCCTCTTTGAAAAGAAAAATTCCCTTGATGCTGATGTTAGAAAGACAGTGGAAGAACTTTTTTCTTCGTTGGGACTGGTAAAGGAACTTCCTTCTTCCCTTATGGGAATAGGTGGAGCCGTAACGGGATGCGGTCCTGCATTTGTGGACCTCTTTATGGAAGCCTATGCCGACGCCGCAGTCAAATACGGAATCTCTCGAGCCGATGCCTATGAACTTGTTGCCCAGACTGTGCTTGGTTCTGCAGCGCTCTGCCTTAAGACGGGACAGCACCCGGCAGTACTAAAGGATGCTGTATGTTCTCCTAACGGAACCACAATCTGTGGAGTTGCCGCTTTAGAAAAAGAAGGCTTTAGAAACGCCTGCATTTCTTCGATAGATGCAATCATGCTCAAAAAGAAATGCTTATGATTGGTAATGTTTAGAAAGAAGGTGTGCCGTGTTTGAAGAACTGCTTGAAAACATAAAGACTCATCATGATGAACTGAATCGGCGCATTGCCGACAGTTCCCTTGCAATGATGAAGGCTAGGGAAGAAAAACTTGCCCAGCTTAACAGAGTGAGCGATCAACTTAAGGCTCTACATCAAGAGTGGCGGTCTTATTCGGAAAACGAAAAATCTTTTTTGGAACTGCCCTTTCAGAAAATCCTTAGGGAACGATATGACGAGAAGAATCAGATTAAGCTCATGAAGTATATGACCCGTGTTCGAGAAAGTGCTGGTGCAAAAATGCTTGAGGATGAAAACTTTGCAAATCAGTTTTTAAATACCGAAGAATTTGATGCGGTAATTTTTTCGGCGGATATAAGGCGGTCTACGGAACTTATGCTTAAGTGCAAAACACCCCAACTGTATGCAGAATTTTTAAATGCCCTTACTGCGGAGCTTTCGGCATGTGTAAAACAGCGCTATGGAATTTACGACAAGTTTACCGGAGACGGACTTCTTGCATTCTTCCCCGATTTTTATTCAGGTAAGGATTCTATTCTTTTTGCCATTCAGTGCGCCTGCGAGTGCCAGAAAATTTTCGACACACTCTTTGACGCGTACCGCGACTGCTTTGACATAGGCGACATGAAGACTGGCATAGGTGTTGGTCTGGATTCGGGTCTTGTGTTTAAAGCTGGTGAGGATTTGGAATACACTGTTGTGGGTAAGCCTGTTGTTTATGCGTGCAGACTTTCTTCCGCTCCTGCAGGACACATTTATCTTACCGAAAGAGCGCATGAAAAAATTAATGCCAAGGATATGGGAATGCTCCGCATTGCAAAGACAAGCATCCCCATAAAACACGAAAGCGACATGGATGCATTTGATGTTCGTCCTGTATCTGATGTTTCACTTTCTCATCACTATATTGCAAAGCCTGACTGGGCTTTAACGAAGTAAATTTTATGACAGATGTAAAAGGTAAATGGGCGCTTGTAACTGGCGCGAGCCGTGGTATAGGTTACCGCATTGTAAAGTTTATGGCATCAAAGGGATGTAACCTTATTCTGCACAGCAGGACTCTGGAAGGTACTCAGAAAGTTCTGGAAGAAGTAAAGGCCATGGGAGTTGAAGCGTATCAGGAAGCGGCCGAATTAAGCGATATTTCCCAAGTAGAAAAAATGATGGCCCGCATAGACGAAAAGGGAAAGCCTGTTGACATTCTCTTTAATAATGCTGCAGTTCAAATTGCATACCGCACCGACTACTACAGGACACCTTCTTCCGACTATGAAAAAAGTTTTGTGATTAACACAATTGCCCCCATGATGCTCTGCTATCATTTTATTCCCAAGATGATTGAAAGGGGATGGGGTAGGGTAATAAACACCACCAGTGGCATAAGGAACGAACCTGAGCAGGCGGGATACTCCGCAAGTAAAGCTGCCCTTGACAAGGTAACAAGCGACCTTGCAGGAAAACTGGACGGAAGCGATGTGTGCATAAACTTAACAGACCCAGGCTGGTGCCGCACGGACTTAGGAGGACCAAACGCCCCTAACGATCCTGACAGTGTAATTCCAGGCATTGTTCTTGGCGCTTTTGTAGATGATAAAAAGAGTGGCCGTAATCTTACCGCACAGTCCTTTACTGGCATGACTTTAGAAGACGCACTAAAAAAGGCCACAAACTTTCCTCAACTGTTCAGGTAAAAAAAGGCGACAGGAATGTCGCCTAAAAACTCTTATCAGATAAAGCCCGCAAGAATTCACGCCTTACATGAATTCTTGCTACTTGTTTGAGCCAGTATGGAGTATGAGCCAAGGATGGCGCTCTGACTCTTTAACAAGTTGTGTGTCAAGAATTTGGCAAAGCCAATTAGGGTAAAAAAAAAGCGACAAGGATGTCGCCTAAATTCTCTTATGATAAGAACTCTACGAGAATTCTTGCAAAGCAAGAATTCTCGTCACTTGTTTGATTGCAGGAGGCAATCAAACAAGTGCCTTCATTGAAGTCATGTAAGAGCGAAGTCTGCGTCCTACTCCTTCAATGGGGTGATGTCTAATTTCGTCATTAACTTTAACCAGTTCTGCGTTGGGAACTGCAGTTGTCTTTATGTCCATACCCTTGCCAATGTCTGCCGTGGTAACAGAGTTCTTCATAAAGTCACCCAGCAGAGGAACACAAGCGCGAGCAAACAGGTAACAACCGTATTCTGCAGTGTCAGAAATTACTTTGTTCATTTCGTACAGACGGCGGCGGTCAATAAGGTTTGCAATAAGGGGAACTTCGTGCAAAGATTCGTAGTATGCACTTTCGGGTTTAATGCCTGCGCTTACCATTGTTTCAAATGCAAGTTCACATCCGGCCTTTATGAATGCAACAAGAAGGATTCCCTTGTCAAAGTATTCCTGCTCAGTGATTTCTTCGTTTGATTCCGCTTCTGTTTCAAAAGGAATTTTTGCATAGCTTTCGCGCCAGTCGTGCAAATTCTTGTCTCCGTTTGCCCAGTCTTCCATCATTGTCTTGCTGAATTCTCCGCTGATGATGTCGTCCATGTGCTTCTGGAAAAGTGGAGTCATAATTTCTTTAAGCTGCTTTGACAATTCGTTTGCGCGAATTTTTGCAGGGTTTGAAAGACGGTCCATCATGTTGGTAACGCCACCCCACTTAAGAGCCTCGCTTATAACATTCCAGCCGTGCATAAGAAGCTTTACTGCATATCCAGGAGCAATTCCGTTTTCAACCATCTTGTCGTAACTAAGGATTGTTCCAGCCTGAAGGAGTCCGCAGAGAATTGTCTGTTCGCCCATAAGGTCAGACTTTACTTCTGCAATGAAAGAACTTTCAAGTACGCCAGCAGTTTCGCCCCTTTCTGCACATGCCAGTGCCTTTGCCAAAGCCATACCACGTCCTTCTGGATCGTTAGCAGGGTGAACAGCAATCAGTTCAGGAACGCCAAAGCCACGCAAATATTCGTTGCGAACTTCTGTACCCGGACCCTTTGGAGCCATAAGGAATACGGTAATGTCATCGCGAATAATTTCGCCTTCTTCAATCATGTTAAAGCCATGGCTGTACCAGAGCGCTGCACCTTTTTTCATGTACTTCATAAGGTTTGCAACAACTTCGTGGTGCTGCTTGTCTGGAGTAAGGTTTCCTACAACATCGGCGGTTGGAAGCAGTTCTTCGTAAGTTCCAACTTTGAATCCGTTTTCTGTTGCGTTTTTCCATGACTGACGCTTCTGTTCAATAGCTTCTTTGCGAAGACAGTAGGCAACATCCATGCCTGAGTCGCGCAGGTTAAGTCCCTGGTTAAGACCCTGTGCACCACAACCGACGATGACAATTTTCTTTCCCTGCAGTGCTTTTGTTCCATCTTTGAACTCTTCACGTGCCATCTGGCGGCAGTGACCCAATTCCTGACGAGCTACGCGCCAAGGAATCTTATTGAAGTAGTTTTCACCCATGATGAACTCCTTTTTGATTAATTTGCTCCAGTATACCGCCAATTATATGTTGCGTAAAGTGAAATATAGTCAACTAATTGTTGTGTTTTGTGCAATATGTTCTATTGTTCACTTTTTGTTACAAACTATTGCAAAATAAGTTTACTTTATATATACTTTAAGAAGGTGACACAAATGGATTTGAAACAGGAAATAAAGGAAACAATCATCTCGTCCCTTATGCTGGAGGACATTACTCCAGAAGACATAGATGATTCCGCACCTCTGTTTAAGGAGGGACTTGGTCTTGATTCAATCGATGCCCTGGAACTGGGAGTCGCCCTAAAGAGAAAATTCGGCGTAAAATTCTCTTCTGAGGATGCCGATGAAAAAAGCCATTTTGCATCAGTTGATGCTTTGGCTGAATACATTTCTGCTGAGAAAGCAAAGGAAGGAACCAAATGACAAAAGACGAACTGTTTGGTAAGGTGAAGGATCTTCTGGTATCTGAGTTTGAGATTGAAGAAAGCAAAATCACTCCCGAAGCAAATCTTGGAGACGACCTTGATCTCGACTCTATCGACTTTATTGATCTTGTTGTAAAGATGAAGGATTTCGTTCCCGGAAAAATCAATCCTGATATCTTCAAGACGGTAAAGACAATGCAGGATGTAGTTGATGTTCTTTACACTTATGTAGAGGGCGCAAACTAAATCTTGGACGGATGCCAGAATGAAGAAGGTTTTTAAAATAGCGTTCTCCATTTTGGCTGTTCTTTATCCTGTACTCGTATTTACCCTGCTGGTGGTTTTAAAGCTGCCTGTCAGGGTTTTGTCTTTATGTGTCATGGTGCTTGCCTTTACTTTTTTTATAAGCGCAGGCGGACTGGCACTTGCAAAAGACGGGCGTAAGATAAGTTTGTCAACTGTAAGGCCCTTTGTGCTTTCTGCACTTCTTGTGGCATCTTCTATTGTCTGCTTTCTTACAAATCAGGCTGTGTTCCTAAAACTGTATTCTGTTGCGGTAAGCGCTGTAATGCTTGTCATGTTTGCAAGCACGCTGATTTTTGAGCCCACAATTATTTTTAGGTTTGCCGTTCTTACGGATAAAAGTATTCTTGGTTCCGTAAAGCAAAAAAGGGTAGAGGCTTACTGTCGCAAGGTATGCATTGCATGGTGCGTGTTTTTTGTCCTTAACGGAGCCGTTGCCCTGTACACTGCTTTTTGGACTAGCGACACAGTGTGGTCTGTTTACAACGGCGGCATTTCCTATGTTCTTATGGGGCTTATGTTCGCCGTGGAGTGGTGCGTTAGGAGGAGTGTAAACAAAAGAATGCCAGAAGTTCATACGATTACATCATTTAAAGCCGATTCTCGAAAAGACGATTATGTTCTCTGCTACGAGGAAACTAGAAAAAGCGGTGTCTATAAAACCTGGTACGATTTCTTGTGTGACACTGCTCGCGTAAGAAATGTTATTAAGTCTCGCACTGCAGATGACTGGATTATTCACTGCGAAGACTACTGGAATTTTTTGGTAACATTTGTTGCCCTGCTTCAGTGCGGAAAAATTGTTCACCTTACCCAGAACATTGCAGACTCGTACATAAAGGAAATAAAATCTGATGGAATGGAATTTCTTACTGACCAGAAAGTGCCTGATTTTTTTTGTGCCCTAAGTGTGGAAGAAATTCTTGCAAGTCCGCTCCCTTCAGAAAAAGAAATAAGGACTGCCCCTGCAATAGACGCAGAAAAGACAGACATTATTATGTATACATCGGGCAGTACGGGTAAGCCCAAACGAGTTCATCAGCGCATGAAGGAATTTGAAACAGACAACGCCTTTATTATTTCAAAATGGGGCGATGAATTTGTTAGCCGTTCCCTTGTTACCACTGTAAGCCAGCATCACATCTACGGATTTTTGTTCGGCATATCACTGCCTTTTGCACTGGGCGTTCCCTTTAGAAGAAAGCGCATTACCCTGCCAGAAGAATTTGAAACCCTTACCGACGACCGCTACATGATTATTGCAACTCCTGCTTTTTTAAAGCGCACTGTAGAAGTGTTTGCCGACTCAAAACTTCCTCTTGACCGCTGCTTTATCTTTACCAGTGGAGGAGCCGTTAGTCCCGAACTTTCTAAAAGCGTAACCAGTGTGTTTGGCTTCTGTCCTCTTGAAGTTTACGGCTCAACCGAAACTAGTGGCATTGCATACAGGCAGCAGACTGTAAACGGATTAAAGTGGACCCCTTTTGACAATGCAAAAATTTGGAAGGGTGATGACGAATGTCTTAGGATTATTTCTCCATACATCAAGGACCCTGAAGGATTTGCCACTGCAGACAGAGTTGAAATTTATGAAGACGGAACATTCCTCTTAAAGGGACGTGCAGATTCCGTAGTAAAAATAGAAGAAAAAAGAATTTCCCTTCCCGAAGTTGAAAACCGCATTCTAGAAACTGGACTTGTTTCAGATGTAAAGGTTATTGCTCTTGAAGACAGAAGGCAGTATCTTGCGGCTGCGGTGGAACTTAATAAGAAGGGCAGGGATAAATTTGCAGGAGAGAAAAAACTTGCCGTAAACCGTTGGTTCTCTGAATTCCTTACCCAGTATTTTGAACCTGTGGTAATTCCAAAGAAGTGGCGGTTTGTAGATAAAATACCTGTTGATGTTCAGGGTAAAAAACATAAAGTAGAAATAGAAGCGCTTTTTAAATCCACGGAGGATACCATGCAGGAAAACCAGCACTCAATCGAAAACGAAACTGTTGTCTCTAAGTCTGATGACGCCGTTACTCTTAAGTTTACGGTTCCGTCTTCATGTGATTTTTATGACGGACACTTTCCTGAATTCAAGCTGCTTCCAGCTGTAGGTCAGTTTGAAATCGTAACCCGTTTTTCAAAGAAATACTTTAACACCCAAAGGTTTGTTCCTTCTGCTCGCCGCATGAAATTTTCTGCACCTGTTGTGCCTGAGTCAGTGGTGATTCTGGAACTTTCCTATAACCGTCCAAAGCAGACTGTAACATTTGTAATGTATGCCGACGGAAATCGGGAAAAAGAATTTTCTTCAGGAACATTTTCGGTACTGCCGGAGGAGAATGCGTAACTATGCGTGCCGGGTTTATAATTCCCGTTTACAATCATGGTTCTACGCTTAAAGATGTTCTTGCTTCGGTCCTGCAGTACAGGCTACCAGTAATAATTGTTGACGATGGTAACGATAGTGCAAATGCCACACTTATAGACGAGGCTGCCCAGAGTTTTTCTTCATCAGGTCTTGTGTATGTGGTAAGAAGACCCAAAAACGGAGGCAAGGGACTGGCCATGCGAGACGGCGTTCTGTATGCCCTTTCTCTTTCTCTTACCCACGCCTTTCAGGTTGACGCTGACGGTCAGCACGACATTTCTGCATGCGGCACTTTTTTAAATGCAGCAGAATCTGAACCTGAGGCACTCATAAGTGGCATTCCGGTCTACGATGAATCCGTTCCCCTAAAAAGAAAAAGGGGAAGAAAAATCTCAACCGCATGGGTACATGTTGCAACCTTGGACAAAAACATAAGCGATGCCCTTTGCGGATTTAGAATCTATCCACTGGCGGCTTACAAAAAAGTTCTTGATTCTCATGCCTTTATAGACAGCAGAATGGGTTACGATGCCGACATTCTTGTTCACCTCAAATGGGAGGGGGTGGCAATAAGGGAGCTTCCTGTTCGTGTTTCCTATCCCAAGGACGGAGTTTCAAATTTTCGCATGGTAGGTGACAACATTCGCATTTCGTTAATGTTTGCTCGCCTTACTCTTGGCATGATTGTGCGCCTTCCCCTGTTTGCACTGCGAGCCATAAGGCGTAGGACTGGTAAGTCAAATGGTTAGGTCGGAACAAAAGGAAGTCATTAAGACAGGCTTACCCGTTAGGCTTCTTGTTTTTCTTGTAAAGTTTTTTCCTCCTGTACTTGTCTTTGCAGTTGCTTTTCTGATTGCATTCTTTTACTGGTTGGGGGCTTTTAGGCAGAGGTCTTTTATCAGGGAGTTTCAGAAAAATGTGCGCAACTGTGGCGGCGATATAAAGCGCATTAATACTTTTAAAACGATTTTTTCTTTTGCCCTTTCTCTTGTAGAAAAAACAAAAAGTTGGGTGTATGCCGAAAAAAATCCTGTTCCCGTTTCATTCTGCAATGATGACATACAATCTCTTTCAAAATCTCTTGCAGAAAAAAAAGGTGCAGTTCTTGTAATGAATCACCTGGGCAACATGGACTTAATACGATCGCTGGCAGTTTACGGAAACGCAAATTCTTCTCCAATTACAGTTACCGCCATAAGGGAACTAAAGGCTACATCCGCATTTGACTACACCATTAATTCTGTTAACGGCAACATGCTCATGCACGCACTTGATGCAGACAACATTGGCATGGAAACTCTTGAGCTTTTGTTGGAGCGGATAGACTCTGGCGGACTTGTGGTTATTGCAGGCGACCGTTCTTCCCGTTCCACTCCCGACAGAAATGTTACTCTAACATTCATGAAAAAGAATGCAGTATTTCCCACTGGCTGTTACGCGGTAGCTTCTCTTTTGCAGGCTGACATTTACTACATGACCGCCGTAAGGGAAAAAACTCTTATGGTACATCCTAAGTACAATATATTTGTAAAGAAATCTTCCGTAGAGTTGCGCTGTCCTAAAAAGTTAAGGGAGGAACGCTATGTCAAATGTGCGGAAGAATTTGCACTTTTTTTAGAAAATTACGCAAAAATGTATCCTTTTCAGTGGTATAATTTTTTTACTTTCTGGGAGGGAAAATGATAAGGAACTTATTTGAAGAGGTGAATAAAATGAAAATTTTTCGCAAAATGATTCTTGCTTCCGTTCTTGCCCTTACCGCATTTACATTCAGTGCGGTCGCAAAAGAAGTTACTGTTGACGATGTGTGCGCTTCCCTTACAAAGCATGCCGTTACCACAGGAAACTTTGTGCAGGAGAAAAAATCCGCTTCCATAAAGAGGCCACTTAAAAGTTACGGAACTTACATCTTTACAAAAGACGGAATTGTATGGAATACCACAAAGCCCTTTAAGACGACAATGGTAATTACTCCCACCAGTATTGTGCAGACTCAGGCCGATGGAACAAGTTCTGTAATAGATAGTTCCACCAGTCAGATTTTTGGCACTATTGCAGAAATGTTTTCTGCTCTCTTTGGTGGAAACCGTGCCGCATTGGAAAAACACTTTGAAATAAAGACAGTAAACGACGCTTCTGGCTGGAAGTTGATTCTTACTCCGAAAGATGCTACCATAGCCTCTGCCATGAAACAGTTTACCCTTGCTGGAACTGCAAACGGCAATACTGTTCAGCTTGAGTCGCTGCTTATTGAAGAGTCGGGAACTGATTCAATCCTGTATACATTCAGCGACCAGGTTTACAAAGAGACTTTGACTAATGAAGAGAAGGCTTACTTTACCTCAAAGTAACAAGTTTTATATTTGGCTTTATGTCCTGTTCCACTGTGCGGCGATTCTTCCTTTTTTAATTTCGCTAGCGGTGGGACGGGGCCTTAATGTTGACGCCGACCTGTTCAACATGCTTCCCCGTTCAACAGAAGACAGGGCAATTGCTCTTTCTGACGAACTGCTTACAAAAAAAAATAGTCCTGCTTTTTTTATTCTTGTTTCCCATGAAGATTTTGAAACCGCAAAGTCTGTTGCCCAAACTGTTTATGGTAGCTTAAAAGATAGTCCAAAATTTTCTTCGCTTACACTTTACAGTGACACTTCTGTTTCTTCAGACATTTCTAATTTTATTCACCAATATCGATGGAATCTTCTTTCTGCTAGTGATGTGGAAGAACTTTCTACGGAAGAGGAAAGAAAGCAATTTGCAAACAATGCCCTTGCCTCGGCATATGGAGCTTTTACAGTAGCCTCTCTTGACCGTCTAGAGGAAGACCCTTTTCTTTTGGACGAAGTTGCCCTGCGGCATTTTCTTTCTTCTGTTCAGAATGGTGGTACAGCCATGTCTGCAAAGGACGGACTTCTTGCCTCTCTGTACGAAGGCAGATGGTATATAATGATTCAGGGTGCCCTTAGCAGAGAAGGGGAAGCACTTGCAAGTTCTTCAAATGGAATCTCCCTCATTTACAGCATATGCAGCCCTCTTGAAAAAGATGGTGTCCGTTTTGTGTATTCGGGAACTCCTTTTCACAGCCACGAAAGTTCTACCTCGGCACAAAAGGAAATTACGCTCATTTCTGTTCTGTCCTTTTCTGCCGTTATCATAATGCTCATTTTTGTGTTTAGGTCTCCTGTTCCGCTTTTTGCTTCCCTTGCTTCAATTTTAATTTCTATTGCAGCAGGGGTTTCTGCCACTCATTTTGTTTTTGGAAAACTTCATGTGCTTACCCTTGTGTTTGGAACTTCCCTTATAGGAAGCTGCATAGACTACAGCCTGCACTATTTTGTAAACTGGAAAGGGAATGCTCTTCTTAAAAACGGCGCACAAATCCGCTCACACCTTGTGCGGGGTCTAACACTTTCTCTTGTGTCTACAGAAATATGCTACGGCGCGCTTATGTTTGCTCCCTTTGCCCTCCTTAAACAGATGGCACTTTTTTCCATGACTGGCATAATGAGTTCCTTCCTTACCGTTCTGTGTGTCTATCCCCTTTGTAAACTGCCGCCTCAGTCTGCAAGAACTCTTCCCTTGCTTAAGTTTTACCGCCCTCCTTCACTTGCAAAAAAAAATCCAAAGCTTGGTGTCTTTATAAGTCTTGCACTTCTTTTGCTTTGTGGAACTGCAATGTTTTTCTGCCATGACCATGTGCGTGTCCTAAATGACATTAGGGGACTCTATGTTATGAAAGGGTGCCTTGCCCAAGATACGGTGCTTTCCAATCAGGTGATCCGGTATTCCCCCAGTTCGTGGTTTGTGGTTTCCGGTAACAGTGAGCAGGAAGTTTTAGAAAAGGAAGAAGAAGTGTGTGCCGGCCTTTTAAAACTAAAGGAAGAAAATGCAGTGGGAGGATTTGCCGCAAGTTCACTTTTTATTCCCTCTATAAAGACTCAGAAAAAATCCTACGATGCGGTCTCTTTGCTCTTGCCCCTTGCCCAAGTTCAGTACGAGATGTTGGGCTACGACGAAAAAAGTTTTACGGTCTTCAAAGATGAATACGAGGGGGCAAAAGAAAAATTTCTTACTCCCGGAGCAGAACTTCCCCATAGCCTTTCTCTGCTCACCGATTCTCTGTGGATTGGCGAAAGTGACGGACGCTACTATTCGGTTATAATGCCTACTTCCATTGCCGACGAAAATGCCTGCCGTTCTCTTGCAGAACAGTTTGCAGGAGTCTATTTTCAGAATAAAAGTGCGGACATAGGACACAGCCTTGACCAACTTACAAAAATAATCCTGCTCATGTTTTTCATTGCGTTCATTTTGATTACTTTTGTCCTAAAATTCTTCTACCGCTGGAGGCAGACTGCAAAAATTGCTTCCATTCCCATTCTAAGCATTGCCGTCATAGTTGCAGTTTTTGCTCTCTCTGGAAAGTATTTGGAATTCTTTGGTGTTACTGGAATGATTCTTGTCTTCGGACTTGGACTGGACTATGTTATCTACATGACGGAAAATTCTGGACAGGATAAACTTGAACCCTTTGCAATCCTCCTTTCCTTTTTAACTACTGCCCTTTCTTTTGGAGCCCTTGCCTTAAGTTCCTTTGTTCCAGTTCACACATTGGGGCTTTCCATTTTTCTTGGACTAGTTACCGCCTTTGCCGCAACTCTTTTTTAGTGTTTAAGCCTGCGAGTTTGACAAATGCATGGTAGTCCATTATAATTGAGGAATATGCTTCATCCTGTAAAACATACATCTGTAAAGGTTCTCTTTCTTGGTCTGCTTCTACTGGGGCTACTGTCTTCATGTGCAAGCACCAAGGGAGCCTATGTTTCCAAGTACAAGGTGTTTGTTACCAATACAAAAAGGGTGAGTCTCCTTCCCACTAGGTGCATGGACGGCAGTATGGATTCGCTCATGCTTTTTAACGGATCTTTTGGCGACACAAAGTTTTCTATGCAGGCCTATATTTATTCTGATGATGCAGAAATGGAAGTGGTACTGCTTAACGAATTTGGTGCTGGTATGGGAACTCTTTTCTATGCTGATGATTCTGTAGAACTGGACTCGGCACTATTTCCTTCTTCCCTTAAGCCTGAATACATTGTAGCTGATTTTCAGAATGCCTTTTATGACGCACAGGCCCTCAAGTCTAACTACGAGTCAAACGGACTTTCCTTTACAGTTGCAGTAGATTCCCAAGGAAGAGAACTTAGACAAATCCTTAACAAGGGAACTGTAATAGAATCCATAGAAAAATTTGGCGGAGTTACAACAATAACAAACAGGCTCCGCGGATACACATACATCCTTACAGAGGCAGAAGAATGAGAGCGGTGTATGTTTCCCGTCCCGGTGTCGTATGTTCCTGTGCAGACTCTTCTACCCAATTATGGAAAGCAGTGACGAATGCAAACCAAGATTCAATCCGTCAGGTAAAAAGCGTTTCGGGAAAAAATTATTTTGCGGCAAAGGTTCTTCCTCAGGAACTAAAAACTTCTTCCTCTCGCATAGACATGCACATCAGTAGAATTGAAGAAAAGGCCCTTTCCCAACTGGACGAAACTGTTAAGCTTGCAGCACAAAAGTGGGGCAGTGACCGTATTGCCGTCTGCGTAGGTTCTTGCGACAATGCAAGCGAAACTTCTTTTGCGGCCCATAAAACTTTTTTGGAAACAGGTTCTTTTCCTTCGGACTACAGCCTTGAAAAACAAAGTGCGGATTTTGTTGCAAGTCTGATTAGCGAGCGCTATGGCGTTAAAGGTCCTTCCCTTGCCTTTTCTACTGCATGCTCTTCAAGTGCAGGTGCAACCATAAAGGCTGCAGAACTTATTGCTTCTGGTTTTGCAGATGCTGTAATTGCAGGCGGCGTGGACATTGCTTCTGATACGACTCTTTTAGGTTTTGATTCCCTTGAGGCGGTTTCGCCTTTAAAGACAAATCCCTTTAGTAAAAATCGCAAAGGAATTACTCTTGGAGATGCAGCCGCATTTTTCCTTCTTTCCAAAGAGCCACTTTCTTCTTCTGGTGAAGACATAATTCTTTCTGGTTACGGTGAAAGTGCAGACGCCTTCCATATGACAAGCCCTGAACCTTCCGCCACAGGTGCAGTAAGGGCAATGAAAAAGGCTCTTAAAAAAGCCAACCTTCTGCCAGAGGATATTTCCTATGTGAACCTTCATGGAACTGGAACTCATGCCAACGACGAAATGGAAGCAAGGGCAGTAAGAGAAGTTTTTTCTGATTCAGTTCCGTGCAGTTCAACAAAGTCTGTTACTGGGCATACCCTTGGTGCGGCTTCTGCATTGGAGGCAGCGGTTTGCTGGGAAACCCTTTTTAACAATCGTAATGCAAAAGAAAAATGTTCTGTGCTTCCTTTTCAGGTGTGGGACTTTTGTGCTGACGATACTATGCCAGCAGTATGCATTGTGTCAGAAAGGAATCCCTGCAGTACAAAAAGTGCAGTGTGTCATGTAATGTCAAATTCGTTTGCGTTTGGTGGTTCAAATGCAAGCTTAATTTTTTCTATGGAGGAATCCAAATGAAGATGATAACTTTTGAAGGCGATGTCGTTCCTCAGCATGCTGAACGCGACCTTATAGAGCAGCTTCTTCCCCATAAGGGAAAGATGGTTCTGCTTAGCCGCGTAACAGGATACAGCCTTGAAGACAATTCCATCACCACGGAATACGACATAACCAAGGACTGCATTTTTTACGAAAACGGTCTGGACGGAATTCCTTCCTGGGCTGGATTTGAAATTATGGCTCAGAGCATTTCTACCATGAGTTCAATTATCAAGGTTGCAAACAAGCAGAAGGATCAGGCCTGTCCCGGTGTAATTCTGAGCGTACAGAATCTTAAGGCAACTGTTCCTGTCTTAAAGAACAACACCACAATCCAGATGAAGGTAAAAGAGGAATACAAGTCTGACGATGTGTTCTGCTACAACTGCGCTCTGTATGAGCATGTTGGCGATGCGGAACCCTGTGCCACGACAAAAATTACCGTTATGGAAATGAAGGACATGGCGGGATTTTTGGGCGGACTGGTTCAGGCTTCAAAATAGGAATTAGGGAGGTTATATATGGCTGACGAATCAGAAAAGAAAAAGGTTTTGGTAACCGGAGCAAGTGGCGGTATAGGTCGCGCCATTGCAGTTGCAGCGGCAAAAGCCGGATACTATGTAATTGCCCACTACAATCACGGTCAGGCAAAGGCAGAAGAAACCCTTAACCAGATTAAGGCATGCGGTGGCGAAGGCGAAATAATTCAGTTTGATGTTTTAAATCGCGAAGACTGCAAGGCAAAACTCGATTCCATTACGGAAAAATACGGCGCTCTGTGGGGCGTTGTAAGCAATGCAGGAATTACCCGTGACAACACATTTGTAGGACTTGAGGGCGAAGACTGGGATGCTGTAGTGCACACAAATCTTGACAGCTTCTTCAATGTCATTCAGCCTGTGGCAATGCCCATGGTACGCAAGAAGAAGGGGGGTCGCATTATAACTGTTTCTTCCGTAAGCGGAATTATGGGTAACAGAGGTCAGACAAACTACTCTGCGTCAAAGGCAGGAATCATTGGCGCTACAAAAGCCCTTGCTGTTGAACTTGCAAGCCGTGCAATTACCGTTAACGCAATAGCACCCGGTGCCATTGAGACGGATATGATAAAAGATGCTCCTGTGGATGCAATTTTAGCAACAATACCGATGAAGAGAGTTGGTAAGCCTGAAGAAGTTGCGGCTGCTGCAGTATTCCTCCTTTCGGAAGATGCAGGCTACATTACTCGTCAGGTAATTTCAGTAAATGGTGGTATCATATGAATTTTACTAAACCGAACGGAAAACGCCGCGTTGTTATTACTGGCTGCGGCATGCTGTCTGGCTTGGGCGACGATTGGCCCGAGGCATTTGCAAATCTTAAGTCATACAAGAACCGCATACGCTACATGAAGGACTGGGAATTCTTTGAGCGCATGAACACCCGTCTTGCATGTCCTTACGAAAAGGAACTGCCTTCCTTCCCTCGCAAAAAGGTTCGTGGCATGGGTAGGGTAGCGCTGCTTTCTCTTGTTGCAATGGAACGCGCTCTTGACATGGCAAAGCTTAAGAATGAAGACGGAACTATTCTTGCGGAACTTCAGGACGGAAGTGCGGGTATTGCTTACGGCTCATGCATGGGAAGTATGTCTGCAATAGTTGATATGGCCGCAATGGTAACTGAAGGAGACGCAACTCGCATAGACAGTCAGACTTACATTAAGTGTATGCCTCAGACTTGTGCTGCAAACATTTCTGTTTACTACGGAATTAAGGGCCGTGTAATTACAACAAACACAGCTTGTACTTCAGGAAGCCAGTCAATCGGTTATGCATATGAAGCAATCGAAAACGGAATCCAGACTGTAATGTTTGCAGGCGGTGCGGAAGAACTTACTCCTCCCGATGCAGGCTGCTTTGACGCAATGGGTGCAACTGCAATCCTTAACAATTCGCCTGAACTTGAACCTCGTGCGTTTGACAAAGATCGCGATGGACTTGTTATAGGCGAAGGTGCAGGCATGATGGTTCTTGAAGATTTGGAACATGCGGTAAAACGCGGTGCAAAAATTTACGCAGAAATTGTTGGCTTCGGAACAAATGCTGACGGAACTCACATTACATCTCCCAACCCCGAAACCCAGGCTGTATGTATGGGACTTTCCATTAAGGATGCTGGCATTTCTCCAGACTTGGTGGGCTATGTAAACGCTCACGGAACTGCAACTCATCACGGAGACATTGCTGAAACTGCTGCAACATACAAGGTGTTTAACAGGGCTGTTCCCATTTCTACAACAAAGAGCTACATAGGACACACCCTTGGTGCCTGCGGATGTATAGAGGCTTGGCTTACAATCAACATGATGAACGAAGGCTGGTTCCATCCCAACCTGAACCTTGTAAATGTTGACCCCGAGTGCGCTCCCCTTGACTACATTAAGGGCGAGGGCCGCGAAATAAAGACTGACTATGTAATGTCTAACAATTTTGCTTTCGGCGGAATAAATACATCTCTGGTATTTAAGCGCTGGACTGAATAGTCTGTAAAATTAAGTCGGAACGATGGGGATGACTAATAAGTTTGAAATGTCATTGCCGTACTTGATACGGTAATCTATAAATGCTTATATTATAAATAAATAGATTTTCGGGTCGAGCCCGAAAATGACATAAATTAAACTTATTAGACATCCCCATTTTTTTTAGATTTTTATTATGCTAAAACTCGCGAAACTCCATCGCCTGACTCGCATGCAAAGAAGCCTGCATTGTATCCTATGGTCTTTGTATATTCCTTCTGAACATTTTCTATGAAGCTGTCAACCTTGTCTTTGTGAACAAGTGCAATGGCACATCCTCCGAATCCTGCTCCCGTCATGCGAGCGCCAAGACAGCCTTCCTGCTTTTGTGCTGTGTATGCAAGAGTGTCAAGTTCTATTCCCGTAACTTCATAGTCGTTTTTAAGTGACTCGTGAGAAGCATTTAGAAGTTTTCCCAGTTGAATAAGGTCTCCTTTGTTAAGCGAGGCAACAGCATCTTTTACACGCTGATTTTCGTAAACACAGTGTTTAGCTCTTTTTTGAAGAACTTCATCGTTTACAAAAGATTTTACTTTTTCCCATTCATCAGGAGTTAAATCGCACAGTGCCTTAATTTTACAGCCAGATTTTTGAAGAAGCTCAAGGGCTTTTTCGCACTGTTCCCTTCGTTCGTTGTACTTACTGTCTGCAAGCCGCCTCTGTTTGTTTGTGTTCATAACGACAAAGCGGTAGTCTCCCAGTTCAAGGGGTGCATATTCGTATTCCAGAGTGTCGCAATTAAGCTTTATGGCAGTGTTCTTTTTTCCTACTGCAATTATAAACTGATCCATGATTCCGCAGTTTACATTCATAAAGTTGTGTTCGCTCATCTGTCCAAGTTTTGCAATTTCCACACGGTCAATGTTAAATCCGAAGGTTTCGCTAACGGCATAGGCAAATCCACATTCAAGTGCAGAGGAAGAAGAAATTCCTCCGCCTGCTGGAACATTGCTTGCCATAAGAATTTCAAATCCGCAGGGGAAGGTAAAGCCCTTTGCCTTCATTTGCGAAAGAATCCCGTTTAGATAATTTGCGTAATCATTTTTCTTGTCGTATACGAAGTTTTCGTTTATGTCGAAGGTATGAGTTCCGGGAAAATGAATGTCGTTGTAGATGACTTTTGAATCGTTCCGCTTTCTGATTGCAACATACAGGTAACGGTTAATTGCAGCGGGAAAAACCATGCCACCGTTGTAGTCAATGTGCTCGCCAATGATGTTGATTCTAGCTGGAGAAGAAAAAACCGCCACGCTGTCTTCCGTGCCACCGTACATTTCCACAAATGCCTTTGGCAAATCTTTTGGGTCGTATGTTGTCGCTGTCAATGAATTCATAATGCACCTCGTAAAAGGCAGTGTAACACATGAAGAGAAAAAAGTATACAGATTTCATTGTTTTGATGCAATTTTTGAAATTTAAGGCATAAGGTAAACAGCCTGACAGATGAGCTTGGGACATATGCCTACGATAAGACAACAGAGTCCTATGCTGAACTTCGTGCGGAGCTGGAAGAGATGAAAAATCTGTGTGAGTTGCAGGTCAGTACTGCTTTTGAGCCTATCGATTATGAAGTCATTAAACTTTTAGAAAAACTTGGTATAACTGCAAAATTCATTTACTACGACTGGAGTGAAAGGTATCAATATGATGCGAACGGTAATCTTATTCAAAAAAAATTACTTTACAAGACAGAATTCTTCACTTACAATGAGAGTAACAGAATTTCAGAATATCAATCTACTGATATGATGAGTGGGGAGAGTGGTTTTATCGCTTATACATACGATTGTTTGGGACGCTTAGTTTGCGAAACGAATGGAGAAAAAACAGTTTCACTTACTTACGATGGTCTTTCGTTTGATGTTATTGCTGAATTAACTGAAGTTGATTATACTCACGACTTTCGCTACAGACATATTTCTGATGATGACAAGAAGTGCCTTGAAAAGTATTTTTCTTATATTGCACGACGCAATACAAAGCTTATGCAGAATTATGATATGAGCTATTTTAATACATACGAAAATTTTGGAACAGGGCAATGTAATAGAGACGAACTTGTATGGACTGATATAATCAAAAAGTACAATATAGCTTATGATACATATGCAGATGAAAAGAAAAACAATCCTGATGTAGAGACTGTTTCCGATTACATAAATATGCATGATGCTGAGGACAGAGATTGTATTCTTGCAGTGCAGGTGCATTTTGAAAAAATCGAACAAGCGAGAGCTTTTTATAAACAGAAGTGAGGTATATTGTATGAAACGTATTGTTATTCTTGCTACAGTTTTTTTGTGCATGTGTTTTGCAGCATGTTCAAAAAACGAAGAGCCAGTGGCTTCTGAGCCCCTTACTGTTCCAGCGGTTGAGCACTATGTTCCCCCTGTGGATAATGTGCAGGTGGTGTCTCCAAAACCGACGGTAGATCCTTCTTACACTGAGACTCCTCTTTCGGAGCGATATGATATTGGTGAAGAATGGAATGTCCCTGTGGCCTATACGCCCTTTAAAATAGACGGTCTTATTCAAAAGACAAAATACGGTTTATATGAAGCAGACCTTGAGAAATTGCTCAATATACAGCGTTTCTATCCTGACGAATTGGGAGAACGTTTTAAGTATCAGGAATGGGGAAGCGATGCTCTTTCTCTTGTCATTTATAACGAAGACATGGAGACGGCTCTGTTTTGTGCTCCGTGCACAATACACGCACTTTCTCCTTATTTTGATATAAATTCAGCACTTGCAATTCCTTATGCTGAAAGCACAAGACTTAATCTTTCTTGTCATGCATTGCTTCCCGCTGACACAAAAGATTCAAGAGTTCTTCTATTGATAAAAGACGAGATGACAAAGAAAGTTACCCAGTGTATTATCTTTGATACTTTAAGGTATGCCTTCAGCCAGGGAGTTTACTTTACTGATAAAGCCATTGCTTACGGCGGTGCAGACGAAGGTGTTACTGCTACTGAGCCTGTCTGGTACATTCCTTTGTCTGAAACCGATTCAAGTGTTTATGCTGATAAAGTGTTTGTAAAAGAGCGTGTTGAATCGTATGAAGACTATGGTTTTTCAACTCCTGGTTACGATCGTGGATGGGAGACTTCAAACGGATTTTTAATTGATCCGCGTTCAGAACTGAATCTTTTAGGTGATACATATTGGATACGTTTGGATAACTCTATTGGAAAAAGAAATCGTTATAGATCTTCTCCTGGATATGTGGATGCATCAAAAATTGTTTTCCCTGTCGGAGCTGTTGAAAAGAAAACAGTTATGGTAAGACCATGGCTACATGAATTGGAAAATCCTCTATGGCTTGACAGAACAGACACTTCTGTTTCTGAAATAAAAGTATATGAAAATGCTGATTTTACTTCAGCAGCTTCTGATTCTACAATTTCTTTTTCTAAGCAAGCGATAAGACTGTATGCATCGGCTGAAGTTGTAGATAATGGAGTTGTAACGGGATACTACATCACTTATCCGAAAGTAGGTTATGTAAAACTTGATTCGGTAACGCAAGATAAGTCTCTTGATGTGGTCGTGGATTTTTCAAATAACAGTCATGTTAACTATGATGTACTTTCATTTTCAAAGGCAGACTGTCCTGTAAGGGCCTATCCTTCTTACGACGCACCTGTTCTGTACGAAATAAGTGACGGCAGTTACGGCTATGCCGCTATGGGAAAAAGTGCGTCAAATACTAAGGAATGGTGGTATCTTGTGACAGTAGACGGTGTAACTGGCTGGCTGGATTATTTCCCCTACGCAAAGTAGTGGTTTTTCTACTGCTTGCCCCTCGCAAAAAAACTCACTACAATAGCGTTATGATACAGAAGGTTTACATTATAGGTCATAAAAATCCTGATACTGACGCTATTGTAGCGGCAACCGCCTATGCTGAATTAAAGCATCTTTTGGGTAAAAAAGAATACCTTGCAGCTCGCGCAGGAAAACTGGCTCCTCAGACTGAATACATTTACAAGCGATTTGAAGTTGAGCCTCCTGAATATCTTCCTGACTTGAATCCAAAAACAGAATACTACATGAGCGAAAAGTACGAAACCGTTGACGAAGGTGAATCTCTTTGGAAGGCGGTTGACAAAATGGTAAGCACTGGTGCTCCAGTACTTTCTATAACAAATAAGGAAGGAATCTACAAGGGTCTTCTTAACTACAATGCATTTGCCCTTAATTCATTTAAAATCCTGAATCCTAAAAGAAACGATATTTTTACCGCAAGCCTCCGCCTTATAGAAAAAACATTAAACGCAACACCAATTGTAGAATTTGATGCGGACGAATACTTTAGCTATTCAATTATGGTGGGCGATGACGATGTGGAAACTTTCCGTGAGCTTTTGGAAGAACACAAGACAGAAAATGTAATTGTCATTACTGGTGACCGGGAAGACATTCAGAAACTTTGCATAGAGGCAAAGGTTCGTGCCCTTATAATTACAAAAGACTATCTGGTAAGCAAGGAACTTAGGGAATCCGCAGAAAAAAATCATGTGTCAATTCTTTTAAGCCACGATTCCACCATGACCACTGCGATGCTAATTGAATACTCTGCACCGGTAAGCGACATGGCAGAAAAAACAATAAAACCTGTCTATGCCGATGATGCCGTTCAGAAGATAAAGCCCCTCCTTGCCGACAGTCCCACAAGATGCCTTCCTGTTGTAGACGAGGAGGACAGGGTAATAGGACTTATAAGCGAAAGCGATTTACTCCGAGAGCCTAACATTCAGGTTATTCTGGTTGACCACAACGAACCTCAGCAGGCCATTGAAGGCATTGAGCATTATGTAATTCAGGAAATTATAGACCATCACCGCATAAATACTTTTTCAACCCGATATCCTATTATGCTCATTAACAAGCCTGTGGGTTCAACAAGTACTATTATTTCAAACATGTACCGCGAAAACAGAATTCCCATTCCTAAGAAAATTGCATCAATCCTTTTGTGCGGAATTTTAAGCGACACCCTTATTCTTCAGTCTGCAACCACAACGGAATACGATGTGCTTACAGCAGAATATCTTAGCAACATTACTGGACTTGACATAAAGGAACTTGGCAACGATATAATCCACAGCGGAAGTCACATTGGCGGACGCAGCGCAAGCGAAGTAATTCATCAGGATATGAAGGATTATTCCGAAGGCAAAATAAAGTACACCGTAAGCCAGATTGAAGTTGATGACACCACAGAAATTCTTAAGCGCAAAAAGGAATTTCTTGACGAACTGGACAGGGAACGCCATGCAAACGGTACTCTCTTCCACGCCCTTCTTGTAACCGACATTACAAAACTTAGTTCAATTATGTTCCTTGCAAGTGACGAAAACTTTGAGCAGGCAGTTAACCTTCCAGAGCAGGAAGAACACATCTACTACATGAAGGATATTGTTTCTAGAAAAAAGCAGCTCATTCCCCTGCTTACGGAAATTGTTTCAAAAGCAATGGAGTAGGTTTAGAACCTTTTTACTTTTCAACCTTGTACTGCATTAAAAGCATGCGTAGTTCAGTCTGATTTTTTACACCGAATTTTTTGCAGACGCCTGCCATTACTTTTTTTACAGTTGAGGTGCTGGTGTAGTAAATGTCTCCTAGTTCTCGGTATGTCTTTTTTAGCATTAAGAAGTCGTATGTAAAATTTACTTCCCTTTCGTCAAGTGAGCATTCCCTTAGTGAAATTTTCTGACCCACTTCCTTGTCCTTTAAAATTTCGCTGTCAAGATTTTGGGCGTATATGTTCATAAGGGGCTTTAAAAGAATTTCCAGCCGCTTGTAGATGCAGAAGTAAAATGCAATAAAAAAAACTGATTCAACCGTGACCATTATGTAGCGGTCTATTCCCTGAGGCATTACACCCTGAATTACCAGGAGCCAACATGCAAACAGAATTAGAATTTTTCTTTGCGCGTGAGTTTTAAAAAATCCCGAGCAGAATAAAATTATTATTAGGGCCGTAAACAGAAATACGCCCAGAGTTTCGTAACCTGTAAGAGCTGTTGACACTGCCTGTATGGAAAGTATTGTGCATTCAAGTGGTATGCAGTTTGGAATAAAAAGAAGGACAATGGCCAGAAGGGTGCTTATTCCGTTTATGACGGGAACTGTTACCGCTGGAAAAGGAATTATGGTGTTGGGATTTGGTTCTGCCCAAGTGCTTACAAATGTAGCCGTACCCAAAATGAGGATTGCCGCAATGTGCATTATTAATTCTGCTAACACCTTTCTGTTCCGCATAAATTCAGTATAACCCCCCTCTGTCAAATTGTCAAAGGTGCATTTCTATGATATACTCCCCCTATAGGAGTTCTAAATGGCAAAGACTGTTGATTACAAGAAAGCCGGTGTTGATGTTAACGAAGGTTATCGCGCAGTAGACAAGTACAAGAAGCAGGCGTCCCGTGCAAAAGTTCCGGGCGTGCTTACCGACTTGGGTTCTTTTAATGGAATGTTCGCTGTTCCCAAGGGAATGAAAAATCCCGTTCTTGTAAGCGGAACCGATGGTGTGGGTACAAAACTTGACATTGCCTTTAAGCTTAAGAAATATGACACCGTTGGAATTGACTGTGTTGCAATGAGCGTAAACGACATTCTTTGCTCTGGCGTGCAGACTTCATTCTTCCTTGACTACATTGCATGTGGCAAACTTGATTCATCCGTTGCAGGAGAACTTGTTAAGGGTGTTACCGACGGTTGTGTTGAAACAGGTTGTGCTCTTCTTGGCGGAGAAACTGCCGAAATGCCTGGTTTTTATGATGCTGGAAAATATGACCTTGCAGGATTTGGTGTTGGCCTTGTAGACAAGAGCGACATCATTGACGGAAGCAAAATAAAGGAAGGTGATGTTCTGATTGGACTTTCTTCTACAGGAGCCCACTCAAACGGATTTTCACTTATTCGCAAATTGGTAAAGAATTTTAACGATCCCTTTGTAGAAAACGGTAAGAAGACAAAAAAGACAATAGGCGAGGTTCTGCTTACTCCCACCAGAATTTATGTAAAGCCAGTTATGGAAGTTCTTAAGAAGTACCGCGAGTCAGTTCACGGAATGGTGCATGTTACCGGTGGTGGTTTTTACGAAAATCTTCCCAGAATGTATCCTCATGCAAAGGAAGGTAAAAAGCAGTTGTGTTCAGTCATTTACAAAAACAGCTGGGACATTCCTCCTGTGTTTGCGGAACTTGTTCACCGTGGTGCGGATGAAAAAAACATGTTTAGCACCTTTAACATGGGAATAGGTTTTGTACTTGCCGTTAAAAAGGCTGATGCAAAAAAGATTCTTGACATGTTCAACAAGAATGCAAAGAAATATCACAAGGCGGGAATACCCGACATGAAGGCTTACGAAATTGGCTATGTGGGTCATACCGAAAAGGCTATTAAGGGCGAGTTTAAGGGTAGCAAGGAAATGACTCGCTTTGTAGAGGCCTAGCATGATGAACATTGCGGTTTTGGTAAGTGGCGGTGGAACAAACCTTCAGGCTCTTATTGATTACGAAAAGGAAAATTCAGACTGCCCTTACCATATTGCCCTTGTGGTAAGCAATACAAAAAATGCCTATGCGCTGGAAAGGGCTTCTTTAGCTGGCATTCGTGCAGAAGTTAGAAGTCCCTATTCCGTGCTAGGGGCACAAACGGCAAAAAGCGCAGACCGTGACACAAAGCGACTTGCTGTTTCTGATGCTGTGCTAGACTTGTGCCGTGAATGCCAAATTGATGCCTTGGTTCTTGCAGGCTACCTTTCTGTTCTAGGCGGAAAAATAGTGTCTGAATATGAGGGTCGCATAATCAACCTGCATCCCGCTCTGCTTCCAAAGTTTGGCGGTGTGGGAATGTGGGGGCATAATGTTCACGAGGCGGTTCTTGCCGCTAAGGAAAAAGAAAGTGGCTGTACTGTGCATTTGGTTGACTCTGGCTGTGACACTGGAAAAATTCTTGTGCAAAAAAAAGTTCCCGTAATGCCTGACGACACTCCCGACAGTTTGTATGCACGCATTGCACCCCGTGAGCATGAGGCCATGGTTGAGGGTGTGTGTATGCTGGCAAAAATGCTGGGTCTGTAATTCGAAGTATTACTGTCTTTGTATATAACTAGACTTAGGTGTAACGGTAATTGTAACGCGCCTGTTCTGAGCCCTTCCTTCTGCAGTAGAGTTGTCTGCAATGGGTTGGGTTCCACCGTAGCCCTTGTATGTAAACAGGCTTCTGTCTATTCCTTCTTCAACAAGAGCCTCTATGATTGCCTGCGCTCGTTCAATACTTAGCTGCAACTGTCCGTTAGGTTTGTTTACATCAGCAGTGTGTCCCTCTACCAGAATGCTGTATTCGTCCATGGCTATATAGCGCTTGAGTGATTCCGCAATCTCGTGGATTCGGGGCTGCTCTTCTGGCAGAAGTTCTGAAGAGTCTGCCACAAATTTTAAATCGGCAAGAGTGAACTGAATTCCTGTGGGGCCGTCGTTTATGATTGTTTCTGGTACCAGTTCTTCTGGGAAATTTTCACGGATGTTGTAGTAAGAAATATAGTAGGACTCATCCTTAAGGGGTGCGCTTACTGAATGACTGAGTTCGTCTGCATCAATAAGTATTACTACTTTTCCCTGACGCAGAAGTTCAATGTTTTCTTTTACGCTAAGAATGCGAAGATAGTCATCCCTTGAAATTACAGGATCGCATCTGTTTATTCCGTACACTTTTTTTGCTGTAATCCAGAGTGGGTCTGTTCCAACTCGTTCTGTGTAGTCCTGAAGTCTTGGGCTTGAACCGTACTGAACTATTGCATCCTTACGGACTACATCAGGTTCTACCATGTTGCGCTCGTACAGAAGTTCCATGTCTTCCGAGTAGACTTTGGGAAAAAGGCAGGGAGACACTTTGCTTGAAATGAATTCATTTTTTACAGGAAGGGTTCCCCTTGCGTCTATGATGATTCCCGTATAGGCCCGCGAAGAAACTCTTGAAATTGGTTGGGTAGGGGAGTAGGGGGTTTTGTGCTTTACCAAAAGAGATCCTATTTCCTGTAGTTGGATTGTGTTCTGGGTCTGAAGTTTTGCTCCTCCGGAAGTAAAGACTGGGGGAGTCTGCTTGCTGCCACTTATGATTCTGGTAAGTTCTTCCAGTGTAACTGTTCCCGAGATGACAAGGTCGCTAAGGGTGTTTGTGTCGTCAACATAAATTGAAAGCAGAGGGTCCTTTACAAGCTTTGGCAAGTTAAGCTGAATGTGGTCTACGGCAGAAGCCTTTCCGCTGGGGATTACGATACCGGCCTTCTGAATATCCAAGTCTACAAGTGAGCGGAATGTCTTTTTTCCCCAGTCTATGGAACTCTGGCTTGACATGACGGCATCCTTCTGGGAGGCGTTACCGCTAGAAGCCGCTGCCTGAGAGGCAATCATTTCTTTTTCTTCGGGAGAAAGCCTGTACTGGTTAAAGTATTCCTGTGCCGAAAGACTGGTGAATGTTCCTGCAAAAAGTAAAAAAGCTATACTAAGTATAAGTTTTTTCATCATTATAGACCCCTTCGCTTTAAAATCGGCATAATAAGTCCTTGACATTAGGGGCGATTGGGTAAAGCCCTACAGAAAGCCTACTTGAAGACTGGAACTATAACCTTCTGTCCTATGGATAGGATTCCGTTTTCCTTTATGCCGTTCACCTGACACAGGTCGTCCACCGTAACTCCGTATTTTCGCGATATGCCCCACAGAGTGTCCCCCTGCTGTACGGTGTATATTACCGCATCCATGGCAAGGCCTGCATCCTTAAGCTTTTCTTCCGCCTCTTTTGCCGTGCCCTTGGGAAGCCTTAGCTCGTAGGAAGAACCAGCAGGCGTACAGTTTCTAAACAGCGCAGGATTAAGACGGGTTACAGTTGCCTTTTCTATGCCAGTTAGGCTTGCAATCTGGGTAAGGCTCATCATGCCAACAACTGTAAGATAGTCAAACTCTTCTATGGGAGATTCTGCACTTTCTTTTGCTGCTTGGGCTATGTCGTCCAGTCCGTAGTATTCTGCATTTTCCACAAGGTCTGCAATGGCAAGAAGTTTTGGAACATACAGGGCAGACTGTTGGCTTAGGAGATTGTGTTCTGCAAGATACCAAAAGTCTTTTCCGGGATTCTTCTTTAAAATTCTGCTCATGGCTCCGGCTCCGCAGTTGTATGCCGCAAGGGCAAGGGCCCAGTCGTTGAACATTTTGTAATTGTCTTTGAGTTTTGCAACCGCCGCTTCTGTAGACTTCCAAGGGTCGTAGCGTTCGTCGTACCAGGAATTCTTTTTAAGGAAGGGTGACATGCTGTTTTCCATAAACTGCCACAAGCCTGTTGCCCCTGAGCGAGAAACTGCATTTGTCTTGTAGTTTGATTCCACTATGGGAAGATACTGAATTACAGAAGGAAGTCCGTTTGCTTCAAGTGTTGCCAGAATGAAGGGGCGGTAAGGAGCGGAATCTTTTAGCGCCTGTACCAGCTGCTGCCTTCCGTGGGTCGTAAGAAACTGATTGTGAAACCGTTCGCACAGGGTATTGTCTGCTCCCTCAATGTCTAGCTCTTTTCGGGGCGGTCTGTCTTTTTTTTCTATGGACGAATCGGATGCTTCTACTTCTGGCAGAATGTCATCATCGGGTACGGCTTCTTCGTTTGAAAGGAGTTCAATTATGGAAAGAAAGTCTTCTTCGGTTAGTTCTTCTTCTAGGGGAACAAGTTCTTCCAAAGGCGGATTTTCCAGTGCTCCTAGGGCAGTAAAAAAAGGCGCAAGGCATGCAAAGACAATCGCACAGAATTTTTTCACAGCTTTTCACCAAAGTAAATGCCGGCCCATTCCCAGCGTCCGTGAATCTCTGGATCAGCAGGAAAATTTACCTTGCGGAAGTAGAGGTACCAGACATCAATGTAGGTGCTCCATCCAGTAGTGCGCAGGTAGGCTTCTGTTGGAGAAGAGGATTCGTCAAGTTCGGCACTGTAGCGGATTCTCTGGCCAACCATGTAACCTCTCATGGAAAAGTTTACCTGAGAGTTTTCGTCAGTTTCGCTCTGCCTCCAGCTCATTGCGAAGAAATTTACCTTTGCCTTGTAGCTGTCCAGTGCAATGTAGTTGTAGTTGGATATTGCCTTTTTAACGGATTCAACAAGAGCGTCAAGGGATTCAAAAGTCCAGTCCTTTGGAGAGTCGTTGAATGCAATCATCTGCTTGGCCTGAATATAGGCGTTGGGGTAGCCGCTAATCTGAATGGTTCCCGCATCATCCTGCTCCAGAAAGAGGGAAAGTGTCTTTATGGCCTGATCCCAGTCGCCTTCGTTTTCGTACTCAAGGGCAAGACGGTAATAGAGTTCGGTGAGGCTTACATTGTCTGCAAAAGAGTCTATAAGCTGATTGAAGTAAATGATTCTGTTTGCGGAAGAGGAACTTATTTGGATAAGGTGCTGCAGGCATAAAAAGTGCACAGATGTGTCTTTTACGGTAAGGTCGGGGTAGTCGTTTATAATCCGCTCAAAGTAGTATTCCGCAACGGGAGAGGCTCCGCTTTCAAGGTAGGCGTAAGCGGTCATAAGAAGCCAGTAGGCGTTGTATTCGTCATCGGGGTGGGAGTTTACCCAGTCGGTAAGAAAAAGTTCCGCTCCAGAATAGTCTTTTACAGAAAGCATGTTGGAGGCAATTGTATTTACTATGGCGTAGCGTTCCTCGGAAGGCAACTGGCTTGTGTTTAATATGGAAAGAAGCTGTTCCTGCGTGGTGTCGTATGCATTCTTTTGCGATGAAAGGCTAGCGTTTGAGCAGGAGGAAAAAAGCAGGGCAATGCAGGCACAGGCTAAAATCGGTTTTTTATTCATGGCATAATTGTAACAGACGGCAGGGTTATTGGCAAGTGTCGAAAATTGTTGTAATATGTAAGTCTATTGCAAAAGGAGTGCTTGTTATGGAAAATAAAAAGACAGCTAAGGTTCCCATTACAAAGGCATCGTTCTTTATTTTTTTAGGACTGGTCTGTTTTTTTAACGGCATACTGGGACTTCTTATTTCTACACGGGCGATACCCTTTACATTCAAACAACTCTGGCCCCTATGCGTTATTCTTACGGGAGTTTCCATGTTTCTTGCAAGCATGTTTTACACCCACCGCATCCGAAGCGTATATCTTTTTCCTTCCATAGTGATTGTTGTTTTGGGCGGATGCCTTCTTCCTTTTTCACTTCACTTGATTAAAGATTCCCTTTCTGCATTTGTTTTAAAATGGTGGCCTGCAATTTTGGTTGCCGTGGGCATTGTGCTCATCATTCTGTTTATTGCCCAACAGGTAAACCACAAGGATTTTCCCTATATGACAGACGATTCCCTTGTGGAGGATGACGAGTGATAAGGCGGAGCTTTCTTACAGCCCTTGCATTTTTTTCTCTTGCCCTTGCGTGTTTTTTTTCTTCATGCGCTTCTACACCAAAAAAATCTGCGGAAGAAAAGGAACTGGAGGAACTTCTTTCTGATGATGAGGAATATGTTCCCGAAGAAGGTTCTGCAATAAGCATACCTATTCCCGAACAGACATCTCGTTCTTATTTTTCTACAATCAGTCAGTCTGTAATGGAACTTGTTTATGCTGGCTCGCAGTCATCTCTAAAGCAGGCGGCCCTTTCTCTTAGAAAAGCTGGAAACGAAGGATATGCCGAAAACGAAAAGATTCTTCTTGTTACGGTTACGGAAATGCTTACCATGGCCTATCCGTCTCAGTCTGCAAACTGGGAACTTCCTTCTGTAGACAGAAGCAACTCTTACATAGGAGCGCTAGATTCCGCAAAGAACAGCATCTACGATTCCAGTACGGGAAACTCAGATTTTCTTACTCTTGTGCTTCCCTCTTTTGTGCTGTTTAAAAATAATTCTGTAAGTTCCTACTACGAACAGTCATACAGGTCTCTTTCCGAAGCCCTTTCTTTAAAGCCTGATTCTGTAATTGCAAATTACCTTATGGCACTTCTTTTGCAAAAGAATTCGGAAATTTCGGCGGCACTTTCTTACATGCAAAAGGCCTACAGCGGTTCTCGTGACTGTGTTGAAATTGCGGAAGACCTTGCTCAGCTTTACTACGACAATAAGCGTTACGAAGAGAGTGCGTCGGTAATAAGTTCTTTTGTTTCTTCAAATCCGAATAACGAAACTTTCCTTGCTCTAGGTGCGAAAACTTACTACGAACTTTCAAGGCTTGACGAGGCGGACAGTTATGTTCAGCGCCTGCTTACTGTTGCTGGCGACAACATTGAATACACTCTGCTCCGTGCAAAAATACTTATGAAAAAGGGCGACTACATAAAGGCGTCTTCCTTGCTGGATGTCTATTCCCGTACCAACAGAACTTCTAGAGACTACCTGCTTCTGCGCTCTCAGCTTCAGCTTGAATGGAACAAGAGTCCGTCCAATGCTGCCGACACTATTGCAGAAGCCCTTGCACTTTATCCCACAGATTTTGAAGTTCTTCTTCGTGCGGCAGAAATTGCTTCCAGTGCAAGCACAAATGTTGGCGGAAAGACTGCCCTTCAGCTTGCGGCTTCTGTTCTAGAAAAACAGAGCGACAACACCACTGCGCTGGGCATAAGCGTTTCTGAGCTGGTAAAGGCTTCTAAGTGGTCTGAGGCCTATACCCTTAGTTCTAGACTTGTTTCCCGTACGGACATTTCTCCAGAAGTTCTTTCTCAGGCAAGACACACCCATGTAGACATCTGCATTGCTCAGGGACGAACCGAAGAAGCATGGAATCTTGCCTCCCTTCTTTACGGACAGAACAGCAAGGACGAAACAAATCAGCAGACATACATAAAGACTCTGATTGCAACAGGTCGTTACGAAACTGCGTCCTCACTTATAAACTCGCTTTTAACTTCTTCTTCGGCACGCATGAAAAGCTTCCTCTACTACCAGAGGAGTCGCCTTGACGCAACTGAAGAAGCCGTGCTTGCAGACCTACGCTCAAGCCTTACTTCAAATCCCCGTAACGAGGACGCCCTCTACCGCCTGTACGAACTGTATTACCAAAAGTCTGACTGGCGGCGTGCTCAGTATTACTTAAAGCAAGTGGTTGCTCTTAACCCAAACGACGCCCGACTTTTACGCCTGAATGCAGAACTGGACACTCTCTTGGGAAAGTAGGCTGTGAAGAAACGGAAACATTGCCGGAAGGTAAAATGCTTGCCGTAAGAATACCGTGTGCGTGTGCAGAAAAACAGGGGGCGTAGGGAAAAACAGACTGGCAAAACATCTGCACAAGCGTAGCGCGGAAGCCGTTTTGACAGGCTGGTTTTCCCGAGAGCCCCCTGCTTCTCTGCGCACAGTATTCTTTAGACTTACACCTTGTCTTCCACCCTGCCGCAGAACCTATTGCAAATTAGTCAGAATAATGCTACAGTAATACCCACTATTTTTTGAAAAAGGAAGGAATTTGTAATGTCTTTTATTTCATTTCTGTCAACTGGAACAGATGCGACCGCAATGGGTGGAAGCAGCCTTTTTATGCTTTTGCCATTGGTGCTTATTTTGGTAATCATGTATTTTTTCATGATTCGTCCCCAGAACAAAAAACAGAAGGAAACTGAAAAACAGATTGCGGCCCTTAAAAAGGGTGACAAGGTTATCACCATTGGCGGAATCCACGGAACTGTGGCTCAGGCTAAGGAAAAGACCCTTGTAATAAAAGTTGACGACAACTGCAAGATTGAATTTAACCGCACTGCCATTGCAACCGTTGTTACTGAAAAAACACTTTCTGACGATGAGGCAGGAAAGAAAAAGGATGTTGCTGACAAAATAAAAGATTCAGGTGACGAGGAAAAGAAAGATGAGTAAGAAAAGCCGTCTTATTATTATTCTGGCAGTTCTTGCATTCTGCTTCTGGTGTCTGTGGCCGTCTTTAAGCTGGTACGCACGCACTCCTAAGGAAGCACAGGCTTTGGCCCTTAGTTCTTTGGAAAAAATCAAAGACTACTCAAGTTCAAAGGCAAAGGCTGATGTGGAAGAACTAAAGGCTCAGGCAAATGCAAATCCTTCATTGGAACTTACTGCAGACCAGAAGTGGCTTCTTAAGGCTGCAAAAAAGAACTACAAAGCTATGGGTAAGGCTGTTCCTTCTCCCATGACTTTGAGGGATGCCCTTCTTGCTTTTGACAAGGATGAACTTACAGACCTTATCGAAAAACGCTATCGTGAAGAAATCCTTAAGAACAAGAACTATTACAAGAACTCGGTAAAACTTGGTCTTGATCTTAGCGGTGGTATGAATGTCATTGTAAAGGCAGACCTTGATGCAGCCGTTGCAAGTTTTGACGACAGTTCCGTTGATGCCGACACAATTAGGGCACAGGCAATGGAGCAGGCCATAGAAACTCTTACCGAACGAATTGACCGCTTTGGTTTGAGCGAGCCGGTAATCCGCCAGCAGGGAGAAGATCGCATTTACATTGAACTTCCTGGTGCCGCAGAAACAGATCAGATTAACTCCATCATCATGGGTAAGGGAATCCTTAACTTCCGCGAGGTGGACTCTGAGGCTACAAACAACTTCCTCATGCAGTACATGATTAACGGTGATTCACTGTTTGACTCTCGTGGAAACCTGATTGACTCTTCCATCATTCCCGAAGGCGATGAACTTGTGGGTCTTTATACTGTAGATGCCTATGGTCTTGACCAGCTGGATGACAACTATCCCTACCTTGTTGTAAAGGCAGAACCGATTCTTGACGGAAAGCATATTAAAAAGGCTGACCTGGGTTCAGAAAACCTTACTGGACGACCTACAGTAAACTTCGTTCTTGACGCAGAAGGAACAGACATTTTTGCAAACTTTACCGCCCAGAATGTAGGCACGGGAATTGCAATCGTAAGCGATACCCGGGCAAAGTCTTACGCAACAATCCGCGAGGCAATCCCCACTGGTTCTGTTCAGATTTCGGGATTCAGTCAGACTGAGGCACAGAACCTTCAGAAGGTTTTGCAGACCGCATGGCTTGATGTTCCCCTTTCTGTAGAAAGCCAGCAGGTTATTGGAGCAACTTTGGGCGACCAGATGATTCGTTCTGGTGTGTTTGCAATTCTTGCAGGTCTTGTCGCAATCATGCTCTTTATGCTCATCTTCTACAAGGGGGCTGGTGTAAACGCATGTGTTGCACAGGTTCTTAACCTTTACATAATGTTCAGTGTGCTTAGCGCCTTTAACCTTACCATAACACTTCCTTCCATTGCAGGTATGATTCTTACAATCGGTATGGCGGTTGACGCAAATGTACTTATCTTTGAACGCATTAAAGAAGAGCGCCGTCTTGGAAAGGACAGAGCTTCCGCAATCAGCGGTGGCTTTGGCAATGCTCTTTGGGCAATTCTTGACTCCAACATTACCACATTCATTGCGGCAATTTCCATGTCGCTTTTGGGAAGCGGTTCCATCCAGGGATTTGCAGTAAGCCTTGCAATCGGTGTATGGTCAACTGTATTTACTGCCCTTGTCGTTTCCCGCCTTATGTTCGACTTTAACACAGAAGTCCTTCATAAAGAAAACATCAGCATTGGTTGGGGGATAAAATAATGAAAAAGGTAATTAAATTTCACAAAGCATTCCTCGCCTGTGCTATCATAAGTACTCTCATCATAGCATTTGGAATCGTAGGAATTTTTACCCGGGGATTTAACTTTAGCATTGACTTTAAGCCCGGTCTTATTGAAGAAGTTCGCATTGCACCTCCTGCTATGGAACTTACCTATGACGGACCTGCATCAGTTACTGTTGATGTTTCCAACACTTCCGTTGACCTTGTTATAAGCGGAGTAGGTGCCGACAACCGCACAGAAACATTTACATTTGGTCAGAATCCTACGGTTGCACAGCTTGCTTCCGCACTTAACGGTGTTGAAGGCGTAACTGCCACTGTTCGGGGCTCCTCTGGTTCAGACTCTTACGGAATCTATGTAGACAACTCTTCTTCTACACGACTTGGCGGTGGAACTCCCATGTTGCTCTATGTTCCTGTAGAAGGTTCGGCAACAATTGACGGAATCCGTTCGGCAGTAAGTTCAATTTCTGATGCTCAGATAAAGGAACTTGGAACCGACTCTGAACGCAGCTATCAGATTCGTGTTGGCGTTTCTGAGGATGTTACAAACGAAGAACTGTTTGCTTCTATTGAACAGTGCCTTAACAGTTCCTTTGGTTCAGATAATGTTGCAGTTGTAAAGACAGACTTTGTTGCCTCATCATTCTCCAAGTCTCTTGCTTCAAAGTCCATCCTGCTTGCCATTGCTACCATACTCCTTATTTGGCTGTATGCTACAATCCGCTTCCACTGGGACTTTGCATTGGGCGCAATCATTGCACTTTTGCATGACACGCTTATCATGATTGCATTTATCGTTTGGACTCAGACTGAATTTTCTACCACAACATTGGCGGGTGTACTTCTCATCATCGGTTACTCAATCAACGCAACTGTAGTTATCCTTGACCGAATCCGCGAGAACATGAAGCTTGTAAACACAAAAGACTTTAACGACATTATAGACAAGTCTTTGAGCGACACTCTTACTCGTTCAATCATTACAACGGTTACTACACTGTTTGCCGCAATTTCGTTGCTGATATTTACAACTGGAAGCATAAACGACTTTGCAAAAGTACTTACCGTTGGTCTTATCTCTGGCTGTTATTCTTCTATGTTTATCAGCATGGGATTCATTTCTGCAATGAGGCGTAAGTGGGAACCTGGCGAAAATGCAAACAGGGTTAGGCCTAAAAAGTCAACCGCCCACAACTAGCATTTAACTGAACCGTTCGGTACCTTTCTTACCGGACGGTTTTTTTTAGGGGGACTTTTGTGAAGGTTATTCGGGCATCGGTTCTTGGTTACTGTATGGGGGTAAAGCGTGCCGTTGAAAGTGCGGAACAGGCCCTTCTTCATGCAGGAGCTGGCACTACCGTCTACACTCTTGGTCCCCTAATTCACAATCCTTCAGTTTTAAATTCCCTTGCTGAACGGGGGCTTCGCATTTTAAAGGTAGAAGAGTCTTCTTCCCTTTGCAAAGACGATGTGGTGGTAATCCGCGCTCACGGAACAACTCCCCAAATAGAAAAGACACTTGAAAAAAGCGGTGCTTGTGTGGTGGATGCAACTTGTCCCCGGGTGCATGGAAGCCAGAAGAGGGCAGCACTTTGGTCTTCAAGGGGTTACACTGTAATTATTGCCGGAGACAAAAACCACGGTGAGGTAACTAGCATTGCCGGTTATGCGGAAGGAAACTGCATTGTGGTTCAGTCTGTGAAAGAGGCGGAAGCAGTTATCCTGCCCCAAAAGGCGGTTCTTCTTGCCCAGACAACATTCAGTCCTGTGGAGTTTGAAAAAATCTCTAGCCTTCTTAAGAAAAAAAATCCTTCAATAGAGGTGTTCAACACAATCTGTAACGCAACTCTAGACCGGCAGAACGCTCTTCTTTCTCTGGAACCTACCGACGGCATTCTTGTCATAGGCGGAAAAAACTCTGCCAACACAAGGCGACTCTACGAAACAGCCTGCACCCTATGCGGTCATGTTGCCCTTATAGAAAGCGAGTCAGAAATACCGGATGAATTCTTTGCCCTTGGCACCGTAGCCCTTACCGCAGGAGCCAGCACCCCCGACTCTATCATAGACGCAGTAGAGCGCACCCTTCTACAGGGTAAGTAAGAAGCCAGTGTGCAAGAAAAGTAGGCGTAGGCCTCCAGTAAGCATACGAAAGAAAACAGGCGTAAGCGAAAAAGGCCTGTGCATGCGATAAGAAAATGAGGCGGCAAATCCATTTTGCAAAGTAAGAAGTCAGTATGCAGGGTAAAAAAACTGTGTGCATGAGAAGTGGGCGTAGGCCTCCAGTAAGCATACGAAAGAAAACAGGCGTAAGCGAAAAAGGCCTGTGCATGCGATAAGAAAATGAGGCGGCAAATCCATTTTGCAAAGTAAGAAGTCAGTATGCAGGGTAAAAAAA